>ERZ772924.262-NODE-262-length-25894-cov-4.083595_pt1 | contig 25894 bp, 15 predicted proteins | sample MGYA00512116_ERZ772924 | MGnify/ENA primary metagenome ERZ772924 (study PRJEB29015, sample SAMEA2737920) | human oral metagenome | biome: human oral; feature: human-associated habitat; material: dental | place: China | collected 2134 ...
CATCTCCGATATGATTACGTCTCCAGGTTTAATCAACGTGGACTTTGCAGACGTAAGAACCGTTATGTCGGAAATGGGCCAAGCAATGATTGGTTTCGGTTCAGCTCAAAGTGAACCAGGTGCAGGTCGTGCAGAAGAAGCTGCGCGTCTTGCAATTAAAAATGATTTATTAGAGAAAGTCGATCTTTCTAATGCTAAAGGTATTCTTGTTAATATTACCTCAGGTATGGATCTCGGCTTTGACGAATTTAACGTGGTGGGTGACACAGTAGGTAGCTTTGCATCAGAAGACGCGACTATCGTTGTGGGTACCAGTTTAGTCCCTGAAATGAGCAATGAAATTCGTGTCACGATCGTTGCAACAGGTTTAGGTGATGTTGTTGCAGCTGAGCCAGTAGTGATTGCTCGTCCTCAAGCAGCAGTACAACAAGCCCCAGTTCAACAGCCTGTAGCGCAAGAAACGATTCAACCTCAACCGCCAGTTGGTTTACATGGTTTAGATGCATTAAGACATAATCCACAACCAGAACCAGCACAGGAACAAAATCCACAATATGGTAACTTAAATAAACCGCTTGATCCAAGCCGTTTAGAACAGTTAAGAAATAATCCTAATTTCTTTAATCCTGCATCATTTGGTCGTGATGAGAAATAAGAGTAGAAGTAATCTTGTTGTGAAGCAATAAGGTAAAAGAGATGATTAAACAAAGAACATTAAAACAAAGCATTAAAGTTACAGGCGTAAGCCCTAGAAGAGCTATCACCTCCACAGTAGCGGCAAAAGTAAAGTCGGCTGTGATGACTTCATCACCAGGTTTAAGGCCTAAGCCCATCATAGCTATCTGGAGAGCATCAGTACCATTGGCACAAGGAATCACATGTTTTACCTGTAAGTATTGTTCTAATTCCTTCTGTAGCGCTTGCACCTGAGGCCCATTGACAAAGGCCGCACTGGAGAGCACCTCATCAAAGGATTGCTGTATTTGTGCTTTCAAGGGCTCATATTGCCCTTGCAAATCTACCATTTGAATTTTCTTCATGGTTTTGGTTGTTTATCGCCCGCAAAGATACGAAATAATGATTAATGTATGAAATTAATGATTAATTTTTTTGTGTTAAGGATTATAGGGATTTGGTACAATTTTTGTGCTCAAGTATGGAGAATAATTTGTACCTTTGTACTCAAAATAAGAATCTTATGCCAGCTACATTGACACGTCCGAAAACAGCTTCAAAGAAAACAACAACTTCCCAAGAGTTAAAGAAAGAGGCTACTAAGAATAAAACAGCTACAACAAAGACAGCACTTTCTTCTAAAAAAAGAAAACAATAGAAGAATTGGCTGAAAGAGCCCAATCTATCATAAGCAAGTATGATATACCTTACACTAAGAACAATCAATAATACGAATCCATAGTTAAATATTATCCGCTAACTATCTAAGGCACAATAGAATGCGTCTCTACACATGCGCTGGCTAAGACAATTACATAATAGATATAGTTTTCCATAGAGACGCAATAATTGCGTCTTAATGAATTGGACTATACGATTGTCTTTCTACTGATTCGTATTAATAACTAAGGAATAAAGAATTATAGGGTTTTAGCTGAAATCCCTCACCTTTATAACCTTTTATTTATCAAATTATACAGCGATTTACAAAAGAATATAATTTAACTACACAAATTCCTATTCTGCTAATTATAAAATACTGAATATTTAATAAAAAGTTAAAAAATGATTTAGACCGATTTAAAATAATATCTTTGCTCCCGAAATTTTTACTTCATGAAGTATCTGATTTGGAGCTTTTTAGCATTATTTTCTGCTACATTATACGGTCAACAGCAGTTGCTCTCTGGCGTCGTACAAGACGAGCGGAAGGAACCTCTTCTAGGGGTGAGTGTTGTGGATAAAAACACCAAAAAATGGGCTATCACGGATGAAAACGGTAAGTTTTCCCTCCCTTTCCTTAAGGAATACGACTTGGACATACAATTCTTAGGTATGGAAAGACGTACAATCAAAGGGAGTGATACCTCAATTACTATTACCCTAAGAGAAGAATCTCTCGCCCTAAAAGAGGTAGTGGTGACTGCCGACAAGGTCAAGGATCAGACTAGCTCTGCCATCACTCTTGACAAATATGCCATTAGTCAGTTCCAATCGCTCTCCCTATCCGATGTGTTGCAACAACTCCCTGGGCAACCTATCAAGAATATTGCGCTGGAGAGTCCCAAAGATATCCAACTGCGTACTGCCCTCAAAAACCAGAATAACGCTTTTGGAATAGGCTTCATTATGGATGATATGTATATCTCCAACGATGAGAATATGCAGACCTATGCTTATACTCAAAAAGGAGGAAGCAATAACGCTGCTTTTTCTCATGCCAATAGCTCCATTGACCTACGTACCATCCCTTCTTCCAATATAGAAAAGGTTGAAGTGATCAGTGGTATTGCCGATGCTAAATATGGTAATGCGACTTCGGGCTTGATTATCGTAGAGCGCAAGGCGGGGGTATCTCCCCTACAGCTCTCTGCTTCTATGGTAGGGGGAGGTAATACCCTGAGTGCACTAAAGGGCTTCAAATTGCCTAGAAACTGGGGTAACCTGAGTCTATCCTTAGACTATCTCAACTCTAACAGCGATCCTCGCAATGATCTGATGTCCTTCAACCGACTCACCACCACAGGAATATGGAGTACTTATAACTCCTCTCAACGCTTAAAAAATACACTAACCCTCTCGGCAAGAAGTAACTTGGACGGCAGCAAGCAGTACAAAGAATTAGACGAGATGTTCCGAAATGGCTCCTCTAAAAAAGAATACGGCTATACACTAAGTAACCGCACTACCTTGCAGCTAGAAAGCCCTTGGATAGACCAACTAACAAGCTCTGTAAGCTTCTCTTATACAAAAACAGATTCTACCAAGGAATACTATGTCAATGGAATAGGTAATGTAGTTCCCTTGGCTGACCATACCTCTTTCCACCAAGGAGCCTATACGCCTGTCTCCTATATGTCCAAGGAGCGCACCATAGGCGAACCTATTAATGGTGCTCTAAGCCTGAATGCTTCCAAAGATTTCTTCTATCATAATTTCCGTCATCTCGTATCGGCAGGAACGGGCTTCACCTATAGTGATAATATAGGCGAAGGAAAGATCTTTGATACCAATTCTGCTTCTATGCTCTCTTCTCTAAACCCTAACAAAGGAGGCACAGATAGCGGACAAGGTGTACGCCCACTGAACTTTAATCGTTATGTGATAGCCAATAAGCTCTTCCACTTCTATGTGCAAGACAATATCACCTATACCTTCAACAACCGCCAATCCTTAGCAACTAATATAGGGCTAAGATATGAGAACCAAAATGGGTTTTCTTCGCTTAGCCCCCGCTTGAACATGGCATTCACCCTCTCCCCCTCCGTAAAATTAAGAGCAGGAGCAGGACTAGCCACCAAGGCTCCTTCCTTACAAAACCGCTTCCCTGGCAATGTCTTCTTTGATATCCTAGTCAAAGACTTGCGTACTAGTGACTATGCCGTCAATTATATACAAACCCATGTCATAGAACGTCCTGAAGTATCCCTCAAGCCTGCCAAAGCTTGGAAATATGAAGTAGGTACTGATCTTACCTTGCCTTTTGCGCGCCTTAACCTTACAGAATTCCTTAACTATAACTACGATAGCTTTGAGAACAACCCTCACTTAGGCCTTTATCCCATCCCTGAGCTGAGGTTCACCCCCAATACGAACCCTAAATTACCGCCTTCCTATACCATTATAGGTTACAAAAATATGCTCTTGGAGTACCAAAGTACCTCAAATACTGCCAAAAATACAGATATAGGAGTAGAGATAATGGTACATTTTAATAAGATTGAAGCTATCAATACCCAATTTACCCTTTCTGGAAGCTATATATATTCCGAATCTGACAGCAATTTGCCCAACCAAGTGGCTAATACCAATTTTGCTGACACCGAACACCGATATATCCTATACCCTAAGGACATCACCAGTGCCGATAAGCTAAGCTTGCGCCTAACGGCTACCTATCACCTGCCTTTCTTAGGACTATTGACCTCCTTGACAATTGAGCAATTCACCTTTAGTCATCAGTTTGCTTCTATTAAGGATATCTATCCTTTGGGGTATCTAAATAGCCAGTTACAACATATCGTAATCCCAGAGGCAGAGCGAAGCAGCAGTCGCTACCAGGCTCTCCATCGAGTGGCAGGTACCACAAGCCAAGACAGACGTACCCCTATGTATCATAACTTCCACTTGCGCCTTACAAAAGAATTACAAAACGGACTCTCTCTGTCCTTTTATATCAATAATGTAGCTAATTACCGCCCCACAGTGGTGATTGCTGGTTCTGAAACACGTATGAACGAAGCCATTTCTTTCGGAGCTACTGCTACTTTCAACTTTGGAAAAATATAATCCTCATGGTTAGCGATTAGTAATCAGTGATCAGGCACTAAAAACTAATCACTAACAACTAAAAACTTAATATATTTTTATGAAGAAAATTGTTTTACTTCTATCTTGCATAGCACTACTGAGTGCTTGCCGCAAGGACGATGAGGGCTTTGATAATAATGGTCAAAGCCAGGAGGTGTCCCGTATCTCCTACACAGTAGAGGCTACTTATGGGGACAAATTCAATAATGTCAAAGCCGCTGGTGCTGTGGTAAAACTTACCGACACTTCCACTGGCCAGCAGTATGAAGCTACCACCTCTGACGAAGGAAAGGCTACCCTACAACTGCTCCCTGGCACTTACAATATAGAGGTGTCTAAATCCCTTACCAAGGAACAGAACAATACCCTCCTTGGCTTTGACAATGAGGCTCATTTCTCTGCCTCCAAACAGGGAGTAACTATTTCCAAAGAAGCAAACGCTCTTTTGTTCAAGATGAGCACTGCTCGTATGGGCGATTTGGTGATCAAACAGTTATACTATACAGGTTCCAATATCCAGACAGCCGCCAAATACTATGATAACTTCTTTGAGGTACATAACAACTCCTCCGATACGCTCTATTTGGATGGTATCTACTTTGCTAAATTGACTGTATCAGCCAATGCCAAATCCAACAAAGGTAAAAAAGGATTTGATGCCGAAGGGAAATATGACTGGAGTCAAGCACAAGGCCTAGAAGGTTTAAATGAGAAAGCCAATACCGACTATGTATATGCCAAAACAGTTATTGCCTTTCCAGGTAGCGGAAAAGAACATCCTTTAGCTCCAGGCAAATCCAAGATTGTAGCGGCTTCTGCTCGTAACCACAAAGAACCTATCGCCGGACAACCTGTAAGAAATCCTGAACTAACTCTTGATTTAAGCCGTGCTCACTTTGAAGTATATTTAGATCCTTCTTTTGTCAAAGACGGAAAAACTTTGGACACCGATAATCCTGCGGTCACCAATATGGTCATACTCCACAAAAGTGGGGGAAAGGACTTCCTTTTGGATACACATGGTAGGGAAGCCTATATTCTTTTTAGAGATACTAAAGAACACTTTGATGCTTATAAGCGTGTTGCACTACCTACAATAACTACTCCTAAGCCTGACACTGCTAAGTACGTACAGATCCCTATAGATAAAATCATTGATGGGGTCAATGCCCAACATGATGATGCTAACAAATCCTTCCCTCATAGTCTGCCTAATAGCATAGATGCAGGAGAACTCAAGACTGAAAGTTTCTACTCCTCCGAGGTGTTTATCCGCAAAGTGAAAGATACTAAAAATGGTATTACACGCTATCAGGATACCAACAACTCTACCAATGACTTTGATAGAAAAGTAAAAGTATTTGACCTTAGTGCTTTAGATTAATTACTATATTAGTTATACGAATGAGTGCCTTAAGACACTCATTCTTTCCATTTTTACTATGAAAAGACTCTTTTTACCCTTATTTGGACTCCTTGTAATCACTTCCTATGGGCAAATCACCCCAGATACCGATATGTTTGGAAAGATGTATGCCATATATGAACAATCTCCTATCTTCTTTACAGAAATACCTATAGAGAACTTTACTTATAGCAGCTTATACCTAAACCATAGGGAGGGTAACCTACACCTTGCCCAAGAAGCCAAAGAACAAACAGATTTTGGTCTGCGCTCCTATGGCTTCTATAGGCATAAACGTATCAACTTCTTTGGAAAGCTCAACTTGCAACGTATCTATCAGAAAGACAAGGCGTGGACGCTTTCCGATGGGGAGGTACAGCCCAATGGCCTTATGCCTGACCCTCATTACTTTGCCGTAAGCCGACCTGCTCCATGGGTGAACCAACAGTACAATATCTTCGGAGGAGCTGGTATTCCTATCTATAAGCAGATATGGGATATGACTCTTTCTGCCCGTATCAACTACGAAGAAAAATTTCGAGAAATCTACGATCCTCGTCCTAAAACAAGCCACAATGAACTATTTTTCGCAGGACAAACCGCCTTTCATATTTCTAATAAACACAAAATAGCCCTCTCTGCCGAATATGGATACAATAAAGTAACTAATAAAATGAAATTCACCGACGAAGAGGGGCAAACACCTAACAATTTTACCAAGTATAATCGTTGGCAACTTGGTTATGGTACCTTTCAGCTTACCTCTAACGCTAATAACAAACGTAATAATGACTATTATGGCTTTTCCTTTGGCTACCATTATACAGGAGAACTACATAAACTCTTAGTGGAGGGAAGTTACAAAAACACGCTCACTCATACCTATCGCAATGGCAACGATAGTGAATTTGATGAAGATATCTTAGCACGCCTCTATGAGGATACTTTCTTAGCTAAAGTACATTATATCAATCAATTAAAAGAAGACCAAACCCTAAGTCTGTCCCTTATAGCCTCTGACAGGCAAACCACCAACCGCCTTATGAATCGTCAAGGACGCAATTATCGTGCTTACCAAGAAGACATCTCTTTCTCTGCCAATCTGTTAAAGCGACTTGGAAAAAATCATCGTGAGTTAGCCTTAGAGGCTATCTATGAGGGGGCTTATCAGAAAGATATCATGGCAAAAACTCTTACTGATCATTCCTCCCTTGCCCTATCTCTGTTTTGGACAAAAGGATATGAGTTAGATCGCTTTGTGGTACAGCCCTCTCTAAAGACTACTCTTATCAATCCCTTGTACAACAAGCTGATAAACCAAAACGAAGACTATCGCAAGCCCTATCGTCCTACAGACTATGCCGCCCGTACATTACGCCTTTTCTATCAAGAGGTAGTCTATCCTGACTATGCTTATTTTGACAAGACTCGCTATCTGCTTGACTTAGGCGTAGATTTCAAAAAACGCCTCTCAAGTGGTACGCTGCTTATCACAAGCATCCATTCCACCTACCTAACCACCTTCAAGGGAACTGATCGCTATGGTACTGCTATCTCGATTTCTTTACTCAAATAAAATTTGTACCTTTGTCTCCCAAAGTCTAAAAGACTATACCCCTTAATTTCATAATCTTAAAACTAACTAACAACTGAAAAATGAAAAAAATATTTATTTTACCCCTTTGTATGGGCGTTTTCTTCTCCTTTACACGACTGAAGGAATCTTTGTACGAACCTGAATATATAGCACAGCTTAGAGAAGCTTATAGCAGCGGAGATTCTAAAAATTGGGAAGCTCCCCTGTTGGACGAAAGCGTAAAAGCTCGTTATGTGGAAATCGGCTCCTTACCTAAACTCTCTTTCCCTGAGAACAACCCTTATACGGATGCGAAAAAAGAATTAGGCAAGCTCCTTTTCTTTGACCCTCGCCTCTCAAAATCCAAACAAATCTCCTGTGCCAATTGTCATGATCCTGAATTGGGCTGGGCGGACGGACGTAGTCTTTCCTTTGGACACAATCGCAAAAATGGGGTAAGAAACTCTCCTTCAGTATTTAACATGGCTTACCATACCACCTTTTTTTGGGACGGCAGGGCGAGCACCCTCGAATCCCAAGCCATGTTCCCTCTTACCGACCCAGTAGAAATGGCCTCTCATGAAGTAGTTGTCCTAAAGAATATTAAGCGTATCAAAGGCTATCGTCCATACTTCAAAGAAGCCTTTGGCGATGAAACTATTACCCTTTCTCGTATCTTTGATGCCATTGCTACTTACGAACGTACCATTGTCAGCGGCAAAAGCAAGTTTGATCGCTTTATCGCAGGCGAAAAAGACCTTTTCACCAATGAAGAGGTCTTGGGCTTGCATCTGTTCCGTACCAAGGCTCGCTGCGTGAACTGCCATTTCTCTCCTATATTTTCTGACCAGCAGTTTCACAACTTAGGTATGTCCTACTATGGACGCAAATATGAGGATTTAGGCAGATACAAAATCAGCAAAGACAAAGATGATGTAGGCCGATTCAAAACAGCTTCCCTACGTGAAGTGAGCCGCACAGCTCCCTATATGCACAATGGCCTAATATCTACTTTAGACGAAGTAATACAAATGTACGATGCAGGTATGGCGCACCCTAAGCCTCGCAAAGATCAGGAAAACGACCCTCTTTTCCCCACTACTGATCCTCTGCTCCAAAAGCTCTCCCTCACCAAGGAGGAAAGAGCAGCCCTCAAGGCCTTTCTCCTTACCCTCAGCTCCCCTTTCAAGCGAGAAAGAATCCCTGAATTACCATAACTAAGATATAAAAAGTTATAGTTTTTTAGTCAAGGAGTAAAGAAATTTAGGGTTATAGGGTTTTAGCAGGAATCCTATAACCCTTTACTCCTATATTCCTAAACTATTGTTAATCATTGATTATTAAGGATTTATATTTCATACCTTTGCCTCCTATATAACCCTTAATTCTTAATTATCATGAAAAAACTTATCTTTTCAACACTCATTGCCACAGCATTATTCATTTCCTCCTGCTCCAAAGAAGGAGGAGGAGGCAATGCAGCTTCGCTCCCTGGTACGCTCTATGTGGATTTCGCTTCCGACGGTATTCAGTCCTATAACTTCTCCAATGGAAAGCTCAGCAAGATTGTAAAAACGATGAACGGTCCTGGTATTACAGGCTGCGATATTACCTATGGCAGTAAGGAAATAGCACTGGCTATCAGTACTGACCGTTCGTTTGGCACTCAAGATACCCAAACTTTCTTGTTGCGCCCTTGGGACGGTAGTCATGTATGGTTCGCCTACGATGATCTTCCCAAAATGGGCAATACTTTTTCATTTAGCTTTACCTATGACCCCCAAGAGTTTTACAAGAGATGTATCATTCGCCTCTCACCCAATAAGAAATTTATTGCCGTTGATTCCTATGATTGGGACGAGCGAGGGGTGCTCTTACTCAATACCGAGACAGGCAAACTCATAGCTGACTTTACCGAGGGGCTTACCCGCGACGATTTCAAATATCAAAGCACCCCTGTATGGACAGAAAACAACGAGATGTACAGTGCTATAAAGGGTGTCCTCTATCGCTGGAAGGAGGCTTTTGGAAACCGTGTAGAAGAAGTACTTACACTCAACGAAGGCAAAGGCGCCAGCTATGTAACTGTAAATCCACAAGGTACTCGCGTGGCTTTCCGCTATAACAAACACCTTTGGGTACAGAATATAGACGGCAGCAACTTACACCAAGTAACCACTTCCCAGCTCACAGGGTCTGATAAGGCCGATGGTGAATATCATCCTGTATTCTCTCCCGATGGCAAGTATATTGCTTTTGTAGGGGCTCCAACCGTTGGTCGTGGTTGGACAGACTATGACCCCTTACAACCCAGCTACGGAGGGGTGCATGTTGTAAGTGGCGGCTATGGCTATGTGTTTGTCATTCGCGACGACGACAAACTCTATGACCTTGAAAACGACAAAAGTGGCTTCATTGTACTCCGCCAAGAAAGAGGCATACATGGGGTTCCCTCTTACTTCAGCGGTATGATGTGGCGGTAATCAATAAGGTGGAAGATAAAAGGTAAAAGGCAAAGACCATAGGTGTTTTTACTTTTTACCTTTTATTCTTTACTTTACATAAAGGAATCCTTTCTTTAGCTGTTTTTCCCCATGGAGGGTATAGTTCATTATATAGAAATAAGTCCCTGAGGGAAGACGTTGGCCTCTTCCCACTACGCCAGTTACATTGGCATAGCCTTGGAATACGTCTCCGTTGTCCTGATAATGAGCACTCTCATAGACTACTAAGCCCATTTCGTTAAAGATAAGCAGCTCTATAGGCGTATTAGGATCCGTATTTTCTACTTTAAAATAGTTCTCTCCTCCCCCCTCTACAGAAACTCCATTATATACCACTACCTCTTGTGATACAATGTCAGGGGTCGGTATAGGATCAGGGGTCGGTGCTGGCTTAGGCGTAGGCTCTGGTGTCGGTGCTGGCTTAGGCGTTGGCTCTGGAGTCGGCACTGGCTTAGGCATTGGCTCTGGAGTCGGTGCTGGCTTAGGCGTAGGCTCTGGAGTCGGTGCTGGCTTAGGCGTTGGCTCAGGGGTCGGTGCTGGCTTAGGCGTTGGCTCTGGGGTCGGTGCTGGCTTAGGCGTTGGCTCTGGGATCGGTGCTGGCTTAGGCGTTGGCTCTGGAGTCGGTGCTGGCTTGGGCGTAGGCTCAGGGGTCGGTGCTGGCTTAGGCGTTGGCTCTGGAGTCGGCGTAGGCTCAGGGGTCGGTGCTGGCTTGGGCGTTGGCTCTGGAGTCGGCGTAGGCTCAGGGGTTGGTGCTGGCTTGGGCGTTGGCTCTGGAGTCGGCGCTGGCTTAGGCGTAGGCTCTGGAGTCGGCGTAGGCTCAGGGGTTGGTGCTGGCTTAGGACTCTCGTCCGCTTTGGGGTCAATGGTGATAATCTGTTCGTAACGGTTTTCATTATGGGCAGCATCTTCAGCAAACCATACATTGCGTTCTCCTATCTTTTTACCTTGCTTGTCATAGATAGGTTCAGAGCTTGAGGAAACATCTACTCGATAATCACAATTATCCGTAGCTGTAAGGGTAGGTTTGAATGGTATTTCGCTTTCATCCTTTACTGTTAGGTTCGCAGGATAGGCTGAAAATTCTGGTCGTTGAGTGTCTTTTAAGAAAATTTGTTGAACATGTCGGATAGCAGGTGCATCAGCCGCATAGGCCGTCCATACACGAGTGAGCTTGTAGGCTTTCTTATCGCCCTCGGTCATTTCTTCCTCGTATTCTATCTCTACCGAATCGCTTCCTTCTGCCTGCAATGTGGCTTTAGGAGGAATCTCTCCTGGGCATTGTACATGTATATCTTGGGGAAGATCTCCTACAAAATGTAGGGTCTTGGTAGGTGTTTCCTTTTCAAAATAGATATATTGAACAAAAGTAGCTTTGTTTTTACATTTATCGGTAGCTACCCAACGGCGCAGTATATAGTCAGCATGCGATTCCTCTGAAAAAGAAACCTCCGCCTTTTCATTCTTACATTCACGATAGTCTGATTGGGCTGTAACCTCTGCTCTTTCAGGTATTTCCGTTCTTTTTACGGTAATGACAGGTTTAGGCAAATTATTAAAGACGATACTCGAACTCAACATATCCAGCGTATAGGGCTTATCTGGATAGACCGCATAAGCTATATGATCCAGGACTTCTATCTTGAAGGTACCCTCCACATAACCAGCATACTTGCCCTTTGCTTTTGCTTGAGGGAAAATCACGGTTGCCTGTCCATTATTGGGTACTCCTTCTGCTAAGACATAATCATAGGTCTTTCCCTCGTTATCCGAGAAAAGAATACGTACCTTACTATCTGAAGCAAATAGCTTCTTATCTACATTCCAATGTAGGGTAACATTCTCTCCTCGCTTATATCTACCTGATCTACTTTCTCCTATAATACTTGTAATCCTAAAAGGGGTTCCTTCTTTTATCTGTACTTTAGTTTGATAAACATCGTAGAGAGGCGTATGAGGCTTACCTTCCTTATAAGCTCCTACAGAGCCGTCGCATACACCTAACCAAAAAGTAAAGTCCCCTGTTTCGTATTCATTAGTGAATTTGTAAGGAACTTCTTTCCATTCATTTGTACTTTTATCCTTAGTATATGGACGATAGAAAGCAATTTTATTATTCGTTGTAGGACGGTCAGAAGGAAAACGAGCCTTACCAAACACCTTAAAATCAGCCTGATGCGCCATGTAAAGCAAAGGATCTCCATCGGGATCACTCGCTTCTATGGTAAATTGGAAATAGGTATTAGGGGGTAAGGTATAGCTTTTTTTGAGTTTGCTACGGTCAATCATTGGTGCCTTGTTATCGGAAGGCTCCCCATAAGGAATATTGGGCTGAGCAAGTCCTACGAGCTGTGTACGTGCCTTATCGGCATAATAGGCATCATGCAGATTGGTACGGTTATGAATGGTATAGATAGAAGGCAAGGAAAAATAAGTGCCATAAGGGTCATTGATATAGCTCATAATAGAGTTACCCCTATCGGGTTCGGTAAAGGAAGAGGCCGTAGCTCCTCCTATGGTAAAAGTATGTGCGGAACCCAATAGGTGTCCAAGCTCATGGAGAATGATATAGAACTCCTCATTGGCCACACAGCCTCCCTTGAGCTTACCTGTAATCTCTCCCAGATGCGCCAATCCACGATTGTCCTTATATACGGCAAAGACGATACCTGCATCGTAATTCTCCTCTCCTATAAGTTTATTAAACGCATCTGTAGCCGTATTTACAACGGTACGTACCAATGGCTTATCGGGATAGATTTCTTCTTCCTCAGTATCTCGAATCAGGCGTGGATCATCTACTAATTCAAATTGGTAGCCCAATTCTCGTCCGCAGACCTCATTAAGCTTGGTTTGTACATCCGTCATAAAGGCCTTGGCCAGTTCCATACGCCCCTGACAGTGCCCTTTGTAAAAGCTATAATCTATCAGCATGGCCAAACGGAAAGTCCTCAGTACATGCACATTATACAGTACCCGCTTGTCCTCGGAAGGGAGCGATTCTTCCGCCAAGATAGTACCAGGAGCCAGACGCGTAGGCAGCATTGCCCGCTGCGAGCTTGCCCCATCAGCACAAGCCTCACAAGAGGTGTGCAATTCTTGAGGGCTTACCCTAAGTAGTCCCTTGTCATCTGAGAGGGAATAAGTATGTCCGTTGTGCCATACCTCTCCCGATAAAGTAGTGTCATTCATAGAAATACTACCAGAAAACACTCCTTCATGATAGGCTACAAAACTACGATACCCCTCAGAGGAAAGCGTATTGTCTCTCTCCACCCACTCTAAAGGAAGACTCCCCTGAGGGGTGGGTACTGCCCACTGCAAATGAGTGGCTTTGGAGAAATGAGCTATTACAGCACTCGTTTTCTCTTGGCCATAGAGCGCTGAAAAACAACACCCTATAAGCAACCAAAAGCTAAAACAATGAATTGTTTTCACAACAAATATTTTTGTTAATAATGAATTATCAATGATGAATGTTCAGAAATATAAATCCGCCAATTCCACTCTCAAGCTCCATGTATTCGCTTGGCTTTACTTTAAATAAAGGTATCCTTTTTTTGTTTCTTGCTTTCCGTTATGGGTATAGGAAAGTATATAAAAATAAGTACCTGAGGGGAGGCTTTGACCGCTGGTGATCACACCTTTTACATTGGCATATCCTCGGAATACGTCTCCATTTTGTTGATAATGCGCATTTTCATAGACTATCAATCCCATTTCGTTAAAAATAAGCACCTTTATAGACGTATTGGGGTCGGTATTTTCTACTTTAAAATAGTTTTCACCTCCACTTTCTACAGAAACCGCATTATATATTATAATTTCTTGAGACTCAGGAATTGGCGCTGGCTTAGGAGTTGGCTCTGGAGTTGGCGCTGGTTTAGGCGTTGGCGCTGGAGTCGGTGCTGGTTTGGGCGTTGGCGCTGGAGTCGGTGCTGGCTTGGGCGTTGGCTCAGGGGTTGGAGCTGGCTTAGGATCAGAGGGCGGTACGGATTCTTGTTTTTTAGGATTGATAGTAATCACTTGGGTATGAGTAACCTGATTGCCACAAGAGTCTGTAGCAAGCCATTGATAAGTAATTTTTGTGAGTTTGCCCTCTTTCCTTTCCTCTGTTACTGAAGGGGTTACTGTAGGGATACCACAAGGACCTACCGCCCTAAGTGTAATTTGAGCAGGAAGAGGCTCTCCCTCCTCTATGGTTTTATCTTGGGGTAAGGGAAGCACAAAGGCAAGTGGCAAGTCGTCATCTTTTTCGAGGATAAATCCGCCCCCCGCTTTAGGATTCTCATCGCTAACGGCAAAGGCTATATGGTCTATCACCTCTATCTTAATCACGCCTGCTCCTACCTCAAGCCCTGAAGAGCCATAGGGCTGTTTTCTTATCGCAATATTGAGTAGCGTAACTTCATAACTGCCAGTGTTTTCTACCCCATCAGCTAAAAGGTAAGGATAGGTCTGTCCATGGTCATCTGAGAGCCAGATACGCACCTTAGTTCCTTCAAAAATAGGTTTGTCCACAGACCAAGTTAGAGTCAGTTTGCTCCCTCCTCTATAAGTCTTATTAGCGGTAGAGGTCGTAATTTTAAAGGGCGTTCCCTCTGTTACAACCACTTGGGTTTCAGCCAAATCATATTGGGTAATATAATCCTTACCACTATGCGGCTGGGCATCACTTACGGCCAACCAAAAGGTAAAAGTACCCGTTTGCTGCTCACCAATCCAGCTATTGGCTACCTCACTACCTGTGTGCTTATGGTACTGTCGCTTAAAGGTTACCGAAGGTATGGTCGTAGGCTGAGGAATGGTATATTGTGCTACGGAAGTCTCTTCGCCTAAGCGTACATCATGTTGCTCTGCCATATAATAGAGCTGCTGGCTATCGGGGTCAGTAGCAGGTATGGCAAAAGAGAAATAGGTATCTTTCGGGAGGGTATAGCGTGGTTTTATCTGGCTCTTATCTATACGAGGTGGAGCGGAGGCAAAGGAAACATCTTTAGAGCGATGTCCCGCCTGCTCACTGAGGTATCTTCGAATCAACTCAATACTGGATAGCGAAAAGAAATCCCTTGGGTTACCCGAACTCATAACCGATTGTCCCTTATCATATTCTGTCTTTTCGCTCGCATAGTCAAAATTCACACCACTGAAAGTATGACGTGCTCCAAATAGGTGCCCTATTTCATGAGCAATCACCTCTTTAGTAGGTACTGCTACAGCGGCTCCCTTATGTTCGTTGTGATATACGCCCCCAATATGGGAAAGTCCTCGCAGTACCATGCTTTTCCTATTATTCGTAAAATAGGTTACACAGATACCTACATCATAGTTCTCGCTACCTATAAGGTCATTGATTGCCTCCGTAGCCAATCCTATAATATAGCTGGCATTGTGTTGGCGCTTAAAGACTTCTTTTTTAGGGTCTGTTATAATCAGTCGTTCGTCCTTTACCAACTCAAAGCGTACTCCAATATCACGCATATACATTTGGTTAAGAAAGTGTTCTGTTTCTTGCCAAAACTGTTTCACCTTCTCGGTATCTTTTTCAAAAAGCCAACTGCTATACGTATTATAGGGTATATTGATCGCCAAGCGATAGACTCTTAGGGTGGGCGTATTGGCAATAGTAGGTTGCGCACTTAGCTGAGCAATCCCTAATAATAAAAGACAGATAAAAAACCTCATTTTTTAGTCGTTAGTTCTTTTAACTACTTAGGCTTGTTCATACTTATCATTCCAAAGCCTAACATAGGAATATCCTTTAAGATAAAGAAATCCGTAACAGGAACTCCTTCTATGTAGTAGTAAGTTTTAGCAGAGGTAAAAAGAAAGCTCAAAGTAATAAGAAAAGTAATCGTACAACCTACAAAAGCTAATTTACGTACTATCGGTGAGAATATCCCTACTATCAGAGCCAGTGCTATGGCTATCTCTATTACACCTATGAGGTTGGAAACTCCTTGCAAGCTCAGTATTTTATAAAGCCATGAGAGCAGAAAGCTATGTTCTACCAAAGGTTTAATTCCTTCTGCTTCAGTGTGTGTAAACTTGAATGCTCCTATCCAAAGTAGAATAGTGGCCACTCCAAAAAGGCTGATGTAATACCCTATTTTGTAACATAGGGCGGTATTGCTATTTTTCATTTTTATAATTTATTACAGTTGCAAAATTACGATTTTTTAAGTAAAAAACAAATAGTAAATAATAAAATTTCTCATTCACTCAAAACTCAAGACTTAAAACTCAAAACCTGCCTGCCATTTTGTCAGTCTTGTAAGTGCGGCATTATCTTTGCTAAAAAGGAAAGAAAAAAAGCACATATGAAAGGACAAATAAATGTTTCTGTGGAAAACATTTTTCCACTTATTAAGAAATTTCTATATAGCGACCACGAGATTTTCCTTCGTGAGCTGATCTCCAATGCTACCGATGCTACTCTTAAGCTCAAGCACCTTTGCCAAATTGGCGAAGCTAAAGTCCCTTATGGCAACCCACTTATTGAGGTAAAGGTGGATAAGGAAGGAAAAAAAATACATATCACCGACCAAGGTATTGGAATGACCGAGGAAGAGGTGGAAAAATATATCAACCAAATCGCTTTCTCAGGAGCTGAAGAGTTCCTTAACAAATACAAGGACTCAGCCAAAGATGCAGGTATCATTGGGCATTTCGGTTTGGGCTTCTATTCGGCTTTTATGGTGGCCGATAAGGTTGAAATCCTAACCCGTTCTTACCAAGAAGGAGCACAAGCCGTACGCTGGGAGTGTGATGGCTCTCCAGCCTACAGTATAGAACCTATCGAGAAAGAAGGACATGGTACCGAAATTATCCTCCATATAGCCGAAGACTCCACAGAGTTCTTGGAAGAGAGCAAGATACGCCAACTTCTTGTAAAATATAACAAGTTCATGCCTATCCCTATCAAGCTAGGCATGCGCAAGGAAGCCCTTCCCCGACCTGAAAATGCCCCTGAGGACTATAAAACAGCGTATAAGGAGGTAGATAATATCATCAATAACCCTAACCCTGCTTGGACTAAACAGCCTTCAGAGCTTACCGATGAGGATTACAAGGCGTTCTATCATGAACTCTATCCTACACAGTATGAGGATCCTATGTTCAGCATTCACCTGAATGTGGATTATCCTTTCCATCTTACAGGGATTCTCTATTTCCCTAAGCTAAGCAATGACTTGCAATTGCAAAAGGACAGAATCCAACTCTACCAAAACCAAGTTTTTGTAACTGACAATGTGGAAGGTATTGTCCCTGAGTTCTTGACCCTCTTGCGTGGGGTGATAGACTCTCCCGATATTCCGCTGAATGTCTCTCGTTCCTACCTCCAAGCCGATGGAAATGTAAAGAAGATCTCCAGCTATGTAACTCGTAAGGTGGCCGATAAACTTCAATCTCTTTTCAAAGAAAATCGCGAGGATTTTGAAAAGAAATGGAATGATATCAAAATCGTGATAGAATATGGTATGCTCTCCGAAGAGAAATTCTTTGAGAAAGCACAGAAATTCGCGCTATACCCTACCGTAAATGACAAATACTATACCTTTGAAGAGCTTTTAGAAAAGATAAAACCGCTACAAACCAATAAGGACGAGCAGACAATCATTCTTTATGCTCAAAACAAAGAAGCCCAACACAGCTATATCGCTGAAGCAGAAGCCAAAGGCTATGAGGTACTCCTTTTGGACTCCCCACTGGTCTCTCACCTGATCCAAAAATTGGAAAGCACCCAAGAGAAAATATCCTTTGCCCGTGTAGATGCCGATTCTATAGAGAACCTTATCAAGAAAGAGGATACTCAGATCTCCAAACTTTCTGAGGAGGAAACCGAAAAGCTCAAGGACTTTGTAACCACTGCTATAGAGAATACCGCCTATACGGTACAACCAGAAGCCTTGGATAGCGAAGCGACTCCTTTCCGTATCACCCAACCCGAATTCATTCGTCGTATGAAAGAGATGCAAGCGGTAGGCGGAGGCATGGGCTTTGGAGGCTTCCCAGAGATGTACAATTTGGTAGTAAATACCAATAGTTCGTTAGCTGGTCAAATCCTCTCCACTACTGATGAGGCTGCACGTAAGGCGCTTATCAGTCAGTCCTTTGACTTGGCACGCCTATCTCAAGGTCTGCTCAAGGGGGAAGCGCTGACAGCCTTTGTTAAGCGTAGCTTCAACTTAATGTCAAGTAACAAATAATGAACATTCTCCTTTACCTTAAATAGAGGAATCCTTTCTTTGTTTCCTGTTTCCCGCTATGGGTATAGGAAAGTACATAGAAATAAGTACCTGATGGGAGGCGTTGTCCACTGGCGACAACGCCTTTTACATTAGCATATCCTGTAAACAGGTCTCCTTGAGCCTGGTAATGGTCACTTTCGTATACAATAAGTCCCATTTCATTGAATATTATCACCGCAATAGGCGTATTAGGGTCTGTATTTTCCACTTTAAAATAGTTTTCTGAACCACTTTCAGCAGAAACACCATTATACACTTGTATCTGCTTAGACTCTTCTGCTCTATCTGGAATAGGTAGCGGCTCAGGTGTTGGTGTTGGTGTTGGTTTTGATTCAGGCTTAGGTGCTGGCGCTGGCTCGGGTTTGGACTCAGGCTTAGGTGTTGGTTTGGGCTCAGGCTTAGGTGTTGGTTTGGGCTCAGGCTTAGGTGCTGGCACTGGTGCTGGTTCAGGTTTCGGCTCTGGTGTTGGTGTTGGCTCAGGTTTTGGTGCTGGCGCTGGGTCGGGTTTCGACTCAGGCTTAGGTGTTGGTTTGGGCTCAGGCTTAGGTGCTGGCTCAGGTTTCGGCGCTGGTTTAGGTTTAGGAACCAGAGTGATGGTCTGGGTATGGGTAGTCTTGTTACCACAGGCATCAGTGGCTATCCACTGGTATAGTACTTTGTCAGGAGTACCTTTTACTTCTGTTTTTTGGAATGTAACGGTTGCCTCTCCACAATCATCGGTTGCGGCAAGGGTTTGTTGGGCTGGTAGAGGGGTGCCTTCCTCTATACTCCTATCTTGTGGAAGCGTACCTACAAAAGCAGGAGGGGTATTATCCACTACCTTTATCAGTTGGGTATAGTGTATAGCTGTACCACAGCGATCTGTGGCAGTATACATACGCATAATCGTATAGGAATGAGGACAATAACCTTGCTGTTTTATATCCTCATGAGTGAGCGTAATAGGAGGACATCCCCCCTTGGTCTGTAGTGTCACTGCCTGAGGGAGTGCCACAGCACAAGGCTGCTCTATATCCTTGGGAAAGTCTGTTGTCAGAAACCTAAGGGGTTCTCTGGGGGTAATGGTAATCGCTTGTATATGAGTGGTTCTATTCCCACAATTGTCAGTAGCTACCCATTGGTAAATCACCTTAGCAAGCTTTCCTTCCTTAAGTTGTTGCTGCTGATAGGTAGTTACCTTTACCCCTTGACAATTATCGGTAGCTGTGAGGGTAGCCTGAGCAGGTATAGGAGTTCCCTCCTCTATGGTTAAGTCCTTAGGCAAAGATTCCACAAAGACAGGAAGTTGCTCGTCCTTAACCTTAATTATCTGTTCAAAAGTCAGTTGGTTTTGGCACTCATCTGTAAAGGTATAGGTTCGCTTAAGGGCATAACAAGCCTCGGCTACTGACACTGACTGCTGTTGCACCCTTTCGGTAATGACCCCACACCCCCCTTGTAAGGCTATAGTGGCGGGAGTAGGAATAGCCTCCCTACAAGCAACCGTAAGCTGTTGCGGAGGGAGAGAGCCACTTACAAAAGCCAAAGGTGCTGGTTTAGGTTTAGGTTGTGGTTGGGGCGCAGGAGTTTCTCCCCCTTCAGACTTAGAGGTAGGAAAACTTATCTTGTTCTCCCCTATGAGTATCAATTGGGTATGAGTGATATAGTTACCACAACTATCCTCCGCCCTGAAAGTACGTTCTATGGCTGTATTGGGCGCATAGTCAGTAGTATTACGGTGATCTTGGTAGCTTACCACAGGCGTTGTACACCCCCCTGTAGCAGTAGGCAACTGCGGGGCAGGAACGTTCGCTTCTGTCCTAACTGAAATATCCTTAGGTAAGGTAGCGGCAACAAATTGTAGCGGTGCTGGCGCTTTATTATCTTTCTCTAGGATAAACCCTCCGTCCTTATAAGGTGATTTTGTAGAGAGGGCATAAGCTAAGCCATCAATCACTTCTACCTTAATGATTCCCTGCCCTTTGGGATTGCCAAAGTAGCCATGCGTAGTACCAATGGCTACATTGGGAAGGGTAATCTCACAAGTACCATTATTGGGAGCTTCCCCCACTAGGACATACTTATAGGTCTTACCTGAATCATCAGAGAGGAGGATACGCACTTTGCTCTGTGGAGAGAAAATATTTGTATCCACTTGCCAGCGAAGTGTAAGACGATCACCTGCATGATACACCTTATTGGGCTTGTACTTGTCTCCATTATCAAAGCCTTGTATCTCAAAGGGTTTGCCTTTTACGATTTTCACTTTAGTCTCCACTACATCATACTGGGGAACATGGTGAGGATCACTCTTATTATGATCGGCTACTCCCAACCAAAAGGTAAAAGTACCAGGGTGATAGGAGACCGTACCCTTGGCCACTGCAAAGGTGTTGCGTTCTACCTCAAACCATTCCTCTTGGAAGCGGATATGATTGCTTGCTGTACCCTTATAAGTAAGGAACTGCGCATTAGACCTGGAAGAATGGAAGCGCCTATCGGCAGGATGCGCCATATAAGTAAGCGCGTCCCCTTCGGGATCAGTAGCTGTAAGGTAGAACTGGAAATAGGTGTTTTGAGGTATTACATATTCCTGTTTGAGGCGTGCGCGTTCCAAGGAAGGCGGCCTATTCTGTGTCTTAACCCCATATACTAGGTTACTTCCTGTTCCCTCTACCCTCTTTCCCCTTTCCTGGGTATAGGCTCTATCGGCATAGTAGGCCATGGAATTGCCTAAGAAAGCGCGAATAATCTGAACACTGATCAGGGAGAAGAAATCACGGGGATACTCATGACCATAGCTCATGATAGACTGTCCACTATCGGTTTCTGTCTTTTCAGAATATTGTCCTCCGTTAGAGAATGTGAGGTCGGCACCGAACATGTGCCCTATCTCATGCGCTATGGTAGAGGGGCCAACGGGACGAGCAGCAGCGCAAGCCTTCTGATGCTCCTGATAAGCTGCATATACAGCGGCTAACCCATTGTAACGCTCCTTAAAATCGGTTAGAATGACCGCCAAATCGTATTTCTTTGGGTCATATTTTTTGTTAAAGACAATAGTGCCATTATTAACCACTTCATTTCCCCCTTGTATATTAGGGAAAAGAGCATCTTTGGGGGAAGTGAAGATCAATTGGTCATCGTCTATCAGTTTAAAATGAACCCCTATATCATTGCCATAGAGTTCGTTAAGGAAAGTTTCTGTGGCATACCAAAAAGCCCTTATCTTAGCCTTATCCCCATTGAAAGGTTTCTTCATGGCGTAGTAGCTATAATCCACGGGCAGGGCAAGGCGATACTCTCGCCATACCCCATCGGTATGAATTAAGCTATTAGGGTAGAGCAAGTTATACGGCTTGGGTTGGGTGATAGGAGGATCGTTTTTGTCCTCATCACTTTCAGTAAACATATTGCGGAAACCCACGCCACGGCTGGCCTTAGGCGTATTTTTCTTTTGAATAGCTACTGCCCCACAACGTGTTTTTCGCTCTTGGGTGAGCTGTAGCACTCCCTTATCAGAAACCATCAGTACATAGGCCTTGCCTCCGTAGAGGATTTCTCCAAAGAGTGTTTGCTCACTCAGGGTAAGGGTACCTACAAAGGCATCTGCATGGTAGCCTACAAAGGAGCGATACCCCTTGCTGTTGAAAGCCCCTTGGCGTTCTTGCCAATGGATAGGGAGCGGCTCCCTCATATGAGGAAGTGTAATAGACCACTCTACGGAAGAGGAGGCAAAGTGTGCATATATCGCTTGCAGATTATCCTGTGCCTGAACTACTTGTATGCCTATAAGAAGACATAAGCAGCGTAAGATTGCTTTCATCTCAAAGAAGATTATCGAGGCGCTAATTTACGATTTTTTACTAAACAAACCTAATAACTTTTAATTTTTTATTCTTAATTTACATAAAGAGCAAGAAATCAAAGCATTTAATCATGTAAGGCACAATTCGTTTGTCACTAATCACTTGTCACTTGTCATTAGTCACTAAATTAGGGTTTATACACCAAAGGAATGGTAAGAACACTTTCGTTGCCCACTTTGTCGGAAACGGTAAGTTCAAAAGTATAGTCCTCATCGGGGGTGAAATAGCGGTCAGCAAGGGTAAATGTGAGTGTCTTATCCTTATGCTCATACTCCATAAGCACCCATTTGCCATTGATTGTAGCGGAGAATTTGCCTATCCCACTGAAATCATCGGTAACGCTCACCTTGAGCTTGTCGAGCTTGGCGATATTATTCTTTACCTTAGAAAAGTTTAATGGCTTTATCACAGGTGCTTTTGTATCGGTTGTCAATACAAAACGCCCTAAAGTCTTCACCTTAGCCGAAACAATATTGTCCTTACGATAGGTGTATTGGTAATATTTCTTGGAATTTTTACCCTTTACAGAGGCAACACATACATAAGGAAGTTGTGCTTGGGTATATTTGGAAGCATCAAATACAATATTGTATTGATTTTTGAGAGGTTGAGTCGGCGCCAAGACAGAAAGTGTATCCCCATTTTGTTTTACTTCAACAAAAGTGTCTTGGAAAAAGGTGTCTTCGGGGATATATACGGACATGTTTTCCGTTTTATACATATTATCACGCTTAGCAACAAGAGGTGTTCCTTTGCTTTCTGGACGAAAGCCTGTGATAGGCTCTTTTTTACCCTCTATAGTAAGGTTGAGAGTGGTCGTGTTTTTATTAAAATCCTCTATTTTGACTTCTACAAGATAAGTCATACCGTCCTCCACTTGGATAATTCCATCACTTTCCTGTGGAGTGGTGTAGATAGAGAGCTTATTCTGAGGTTCCCTGTATAAGTGCTGCACCCTTGCACCTGTTTTCACATAAAGAGGGTAGTCAATAAGGGTATTCAGGTAAGGGTCTTCCCCCTTTATAAGTTCGTCAAAGGTATAAGAGAGTTTCTCGCTGCCATTGACCCATAGGGAAATCTTGTACACCCCATAGGAGTTGCGAGTGCCTATCATCTTATCCAAGGTATATACGCCCAAGCCGATACGCCCTTGAGCAGTAATCTTGGAAGTGAGGTATTCGTCCGTATTCTTATCCTTGCCCAAGAGTACATTGCGCTCCTCTTGTATACCCTCAATAGCGGACTCCTCCCCTATGGGATAGGCCACGAACTTATATACCAAGGGAGCTATATCATCTTCATTAGGATAGCCAAAGAGTAAGGGATTGTAGGCATTGGTAGTTTGTGTATCCCGTATTTCGTAGTGCAGGTGAGGGCCAGCGCTGCCGCCTGTATTCCCACTAAGAGCTACCCAATCGCCTTTTTTGACAGGAAAGTCGGTGGGTTTGAACTCTATTTCTACATCGTATTTCTCCAACAGATACTGGCGTTCCTTGACAAATTTCTCTATTTCAGGAGCAAACTTCTGCAAGTGTGCATATACAGTGGTATAGCCATTGGGGTGGTCTATATACATCACCTTACCATAACCGTAAGTACTCACCTTGATACAAGAGACAAAGCCCTCCGCAGCGGCATATACCTTAAGACCCTCCTTGCCATCGGTTTTGATATCTAAGCCTCCATGGAAGTGGTTGGGGCGCAATTCGCAGAAATTTCCTGCATAAGAAAGTGGAATATCCAAAGGTGATCCGAAATAATCCTTAGGGAACTCCCTTTGTGAGGCTGCCTGCTGTTGGGCATACAAAAGAGAAAAAGAAAAAAATGCAATAAGAAACCTTAGCATAATTGTTAGTTGTTAGTCGTTAGTTGTTTAAGAGAATCTATATGTTTTTCAAGGGTTTTACTATTATAGAAGTCTATACTTCCTGTCTTCTACTTATCTATCGCTTCAGGCTGGGTAAAGGTCTGTTGATGATGGTGAACCATCTCCATATTATTCTTTCTATTAGAACAACTTATAGTCAATCATATTTTAGAATGCGAATAAGATACGAATAAATAAGCCAAGAGATTCATTCCTAATTCACTCTCTTTCAAGGGCTAATTGCCATTAGCCCCTACACCTGCTCATGCTAATTTTTCGCAAACCATTTCTGTTTGACTATAATAAGCCAATAAAGAGTAATATAAACAAACTGTGTTTCATACATTGTAACTCATAGTTCAGAATTTTCGGCAAAGGTACTAATTATTTTTCAGAACCGAGCGTATTACTATCAAAAAAATCTATAGAATTATGAGCTACAATTCCTTTTTTTGTAGTAAATTTGCTCTCAAAAAAGATACCTATGAAATTTACTTGGGGCACAGGCATTCTTTTGGCTATTTTGGCCTTTGCTGGATTTATTATGTACTTTTTTATCATCACTTTAGTGGATAAAAAGTATGATCATGAGCTGGTTACTGAGAACTATTACGCTCAAGAGCTGGATTTCCAAAAGAATATAGATGCCGAAAAACAAACCTTAGAGGCTCATATGCAAGTGGATATTGCTTATACTACGGGCGCCAAAGAAGGCATTCGCCTTGATTTCCCTACTGCTGTAACAGGCAAAGAAGTCATCGGGGTGATTTTTTGCTATCGCCCATCGGATAGCAAACTGGACTTTACCCTACCGATCACGACCCTTGATGGCTGTTCGCTGCTGATTCCCGACAAGCTGCTCACAAAAGGGCGCTGGAATATCCGCGTAGAATACGGCTTTGAGGGAAAGAATTACTTGAGTTTGTTTGACAAAGTCAATTATTAGATGTACCTACTGGCTTTCACCTTAGGCCTTGTGGGCAGCCTACACTGCGTGGGTATGTGTGGCCCTATTGCCTTGTTGATTCCTTTGCAAAGGCAGCACAAGGGCTTTCGCTATCTACAATTAGGCGCCTATTTCACAGGTAAGACCCTCGCCTATAGCCTTATAGGGCTTCTCTTTGGCTTGGTAGGGGAAGGACTTTTTATAGCCGAATACCAGCAAGAGTTCTCTATCTTGGCTGGGCTTGTTATGGTGAGTATGGGACTCTTTTCGCTCTTTCATATCTCACTAAAGAGTATACAGAACCCCTTGCTCAAAGGCTTTGCCTTGCTCAAGAACGCTTTAGGGCGACAGCTGACAAAAAAGACACTTTCAAGTTCCTTCACTATAGGTTTTCTCAATGGATTTCTGCCTTGTGGTTTGGTCTATACCGCCCTCTTTGGCGCCTTGACTATGGGAAACCTATGGGATAGTATGGGCTATATGACGGCTTTCGGGCTGGGTACCATTCCACTGATGCTCCTGCTTGTGCTTTTGGGAGATTTCCTACCTGTAGCCTTGCGCCGCCAACTGAACCAGTGGCTACCTATAGTGGTTATTATCGTTGGGATTCTCTTTATCCTACGTGGTCTGGGGCTGGGGATTGCTTACCTCTCCCCTGCTGATACGCACTTATTACTGCACCCTAAGGCTGATTGCTAACTCTTTATACCCATGAAAAACGCCTGTTATACGCTCCTTCTTTTGCTTTGCTCTTGTGGGGGCTTCCACAGAAAAATAAGTCCGCCCGATGTCTCTTCATACTCCGCACAAACACCTGTAGTAGAGAACATTAAGGATTCCTTATACTACTTTGAGGATAACTATCTTATCCGAAACCAACAAGGAATATGGGAGCTATACCTTTCGGGCAATCCTCTGCAATTGGGACTCAACTCTGGGGCTCTTACCCAAAGACTTTATCATAGACAAGACAGCTTGTTGTTCAGCAAATTAAAAGACTTTGTCCCCTCCGAG
>ERZ772924.266-NODE-266-length-25786-cov-9.063814_pt1 | contig 25786 bp, 27 predicted proteins | sample MGYA00512116_ERZ772924 | MGnify/ENA primary metagenome ERZ772924 (study PRJEB29015, sample SAMEA2737920) | human oral metagenome | biome: human oral; feature: human-associated habitat; material: dental | place: China | collected 2134 ...
GAAGTGTATTTTGAAGAAGTGTTGCACTTGGTTTGACAATTCGCCACATACACCTGAGCGCCCGATGTGTATGTAAATGACCAGTAGCAGCGGAAATTCCGGCAACGGCTACTGCGGCTGCCACCGGACGGCTCCCTCCCCCTGTGGGGGAGGGGAGGGGTGGGGTTAATCTCTTAACGCACCAAAGCCATTTGGTGCAGATTCCATGCAATATCACATATTAAAAATAAAAAACCCGCCTTGCAGCGGGTTCTTTATTTCCTACAACATTAAAACTTGACGTTTTCCAAAGATTTCTTGGCTTCTTCTTCGGCCTTTAGTTTCTTTACAGCTCTTTCTGCCGCAGCCTGCTGCTCAAGCCGAGTCTTGATAGAATCTATTGGCCCTCTGTCTGTAATTATTTGATAAAGCGTTATATTATTGTCTGAAGGTTCAAAAATAGCCAATGATCCAGAATCACTCAAATTAATCGCTTCATACGATGATCTGTCCATTGACCCCACAGTAACAGCCTCATAAAGACAGGATCCCCAACAGGCTACTATACTTGCTGGATGTAGCTTATTACCCCAATTTATTGGATATGAGTTCTTATTAAATAATCCTAGAGCATACTTATTAGCGCTCATAATCTTTATCAAAAATGGTTTTTTATATTTTTTCTATAAATTTATCTTTGATTTCCAATATATATTTATCATATGCATCTCCTGATAAACCTTTTGGCATATCAATCACCTGTTTCTTCTCAATCTGGATAATTCCATAAGCTTTATCCGTATATAAATCTAATTTTTCATTCTTTGAAACATCACACTCAACATGAGTAGCACCGACAATATAATCACTTGATGAATCAGATTTTTGTGAGCGCAATGGTTTTTTACCATAAACACAAACCTTTTTTAAAAGGGGTGTTAATTCTTGCTCCTGCATTCCCAACTTGAATCCATTTACCTCAAAATCATGAAAATCTGCTTCAGCCATAGCAGGCGTAGCAAAAGCAGCCAATAACAACGAAAAAGCAAGTTTACGCATATAAAGCTCCCTGGTTCATTAATCACAAAATCCATCCCGTTGATGGAGTTTGTATTTTATGGGTTTTCTGCAATCATGTGAACCGCCGCATCCTTTACAGCGGCACAACCTCTACCGTGACCCTGTATGCCTCCCCACCACAGGACATCCCATGCCTCCCGCCCGCATCCTCACCGACGAAAACCTCCGCCACTACGCCCCCGCCGCGCTGCCCGCCACCGCGCCACTCGTCCTCACCTGCCTCCAGCCGCACGAAGCCGATGCCGTCGCCGACCTGCTCACCGCCCGCGTCCATCTCCTCTCGCTGGACTGCAGCGACTGGGAGCACGCCTTCAGCCCGTGGCCCACGCCGCGTGCCTTCAAAAAAGCGCCGGATTTCAGCGGCGGCGCGACTGAAACCCTCGCCAGACTCGCCGCCTTGCTGCCCGTCGTCGAACAGCGCCTTGGCCTGCAACCGCGCTGGCGCGGCATCGCCGGATACTCGCTCGCCGGACTGTTCGCCGCCTGGAGCGCCTACCACGCCAGCCCGTTTTCCCGCGTCGCCTGCGTTTCCGGCTCGCTCTGGTTTGACGGCTGGCTGGATTTCGCCACCAGCCGCCTGCTGCAAACCCCGCCGACGCGCGCCTGTTTTTCGCTCGGTGATGACGAAAAAAACAGCCGCAATCCGCGCCTGGCGACGGTCGAAAACATGACCCGCGCCACCGCCGCATACTGGCAACAACAGGGCATTCGCACCACTTTCGCGCTGAACCCCGGCGGCCATTTCGACGACATCGCCGCGCGCACCGCCGCCGCCATCAACTGGCTCGCTGCCGACTAAAAAACCGCAAGATTCGTCCCGCCCGCGCCCGTATAATCCGCGCCAAGGAGAACCCCATGCGCCACCCCGAATACAACGAAGCCCGATTCGCCAAAGTGCTGCAATACCTGCACCGCCACTACCGGGACGAAATCGACCTCGCCCGCCTCGCCGACATCGCCTGCTTCTCGCCCTGTCACTGGCACCGCATCTACCGCGCGGTCATGGGCGAAACCATTGCCGAAACCCTGAAACGCATCCGCCTGCACCACGCCGCACACCAGCTTCTCACTACCGCCAAACCGCTGGCGGAGGTCGCCCGCGCCTGTGGTTACGGCGGCAACGCGCAGTCCTTCATCCGCATCTTCCGCGAAGCCTACGGCCAGCACCCGCAGGACTACCGCGCCCGTGGCGGCGCGCCCTGCCCTGCCCCGGCGCCGGTTGAAACCAGCGCGTACCCGCTGGAAATCTGCGACATCGCGCCGTTGCCGGTCGCCATCCTGCCGCACCACGGCGACTACATGAACATCGGCGCGACCTTCAGCCACGCTGAAAGCCTGCTCACCCTGCGCGGCCAACTGCCCGTCGCACAGGCGCGCTACTTCGGCATCTATTACGACGACCCCGACGCCTGCCCGGCCATCGCGTTACGCGCCGAAGTCGCCATTTACACTGGCGATGCGCCAGTCGCCGCTCCTTTCACCCGGCGACTGCTACCGGGCGGACGCTACGCCGTACTGCACCATCGCGGCGCCTATGCCGAACTGCACCGCGCCTACGACTGGCTCTACCGCGACTGGCTGCTCCAATCGCCATACCGGCTTGCCGACGCGCCCTGCATCAAAGAATGCCGCAACGACTGGCAAACCACGCCGCCGCAGGAATTGCTGACCGACATCTGGCTGCCGCTCGCCAGCGATGGCGACAATGCCTGAAACCCTTTTCTTACCCCCCACCGGAGCCAATCCATGAACGAAAACCCCAGCATCCTCTCCCATGTCTCATTGGGCACCAACCACTTCGCGCAGGCCGTCGCCTTTTACGACAAGGTTTTGGCGACGCTGAATATCCGCCGCACCCTCGATTTGAGCGAGCATCAGGCGGTGGCTTATGGGCGTGCCTACCCTGAATTTTGGATACAGCGCCCGCATGACGGCCAGCCGGCGGCGACGGCGAACGGCGTCCACATCGCCTTTTTCGCCACCAGCCGCGCCGAAGTCGATGCCTTTTATGCCGCCGCCCTCGCCGCCGGAGGCAAGGACGAAGGCGCGCCCGGCCCGCGCCCGCATTACGGCAAGGAGTATTACGGCTGCTTCGTCCGCGATTTGGACGGCCACAAAATCGAAGCGGTGGCGTGGCTCGCGGCGGAATGAGCCGCCTGCCCCGTCAGCCATAAAACAAAGCCACCCCTGCGGGTGGCTTTTTATCGGGAGAAGCGCGGAGGATTACAGCGGCAGCACTTCCAGGCCGACGCTGTAATCGTAGAGGTGCGGCGTGTCCTTGACGACGTCGCTCGGCACTTCGTGTTCGGTGTTGAGCCAGTACAGCCCGGCTTCCGGCCAGTCGATGGTGATGAGGCCGTCGGCGTCGGTTTTCAGCTCGGTAAATTCGTGGCTGCGGTAGCGCATTCCGTCTTTGGCGAGGCGTACCCGCGCATTCGCCAGCGGCTTGCCGTCAAAGACCACGCGGAACTGCGCCTTTTCCCCGGCGTAGAGTTCGTTCGGGTGGGTCAGGTATTCGATGTCCAGCCCCTTGGCAGCGGGCTTGATGGCCTCCGCCGTCGGCTCGCCGAGGGTGGCGAAGGTTTCCGCTTCCAGGCTGCGGTGGCGGTAGTTTTCGTGTTTTTGGTCGGGGATGGGTTTTTCTTTCTGGTACTGCTCCGGCGTGCCGCGCCAGCGCGGTTTGGGGTCGCCTTCGCCGTAGTTGAACTGAATGTATTCCTGCTGGTCCACGAAGCGGTGTGTGCCTTGCTGGGTCAGCTTGGCGTCGTAGCTGGTGCGCAGTTTGCCCTTGGTCAGGCTTTCTTTTTCGATTTCCTTGCCGTCCGGGGCGTAGGCGTGCAGGTTTTCGGTCGGGCGGCCGTTGTGGTTGACGTCAAAGGGGAAATCGGACGCGCCGCTGTCAATGGTGACGTAGTCTTTTTCGCCGGAAAGCTGGGTGCTGCTGGGGCGGATCCAGACGTTGTGCGCGCTGGCGAAGCCGCTCACCAACAGGACGAGGGCGGCGATGTGGGTACGTTTCATGGGAATCTCCGGTTACGGGGTAATGGTGAGGGTGATTTCGCCGAGTTCGCTCTTGCCGCTAGCCTTGGCTTCGGTTTTTTCCTTGACCGGCAGGGTGAAGGGGATGCTGACCGCTTCGATGCCGCCTTCTTCGCGCACGGCTTCAATCATCAGGGTGTAGCTGCCGTCTTTCAGCTTGGCGAGACGCGGGTCGTCGGACTTGATTTCGATGGTGTGCTTGCCCGGTTTTTGCGTGGCACCGGTGATGGCATCGGGCAGCGGCTTCAGGCTGCGCCCGCCCTTGCGCCACCAGTTGCGCAATTCTTTCAGGTATTTGAGGCCTTCCTGCGGATTGTCCGCCTTGCCCTTAATGAAGTACCACAGGCTCAGGTGTTCGACCAGCTTTTTGTCGCTGTCTTCGACCCAAACGGCGACGTAGGGGCGGTGGTATTCGCTGCTTTTGATGTCGGGAATGGTGACTTCAATGCTGAAGTCAGCCGCCTGGGCGGTGGTTGCCAGCAAGAGCGCTGCGGTGAGGAGAGTTTTTTTCATGGGTTTTCCTGTGGGTGAATGGAGGCGCGATGATAGGTTGTTTGGGAATGGTTCGCAATATGGCATATACATACAAGATAGCGGGAAAGGTGTTTATCAATAATTTTTATCCGCTTCTTCCATAAAGAGCATTTTCGGTAAAAGCAGCCAGATTGTCAGAGAACCCGTGAAACCCGTCTCCATGACCGGGTGGAGCAGGATCGCCCCCAAACGTCATATTTTTTGGCACATTTTTATGACGTTTCTATATTAGTATCGTGCTCACCTCGCATTTGTCAAGAAATGTTTGCAATTCGGGCGGATGCTGTATTTTTTCCGCCTCGAAGAAGTACAGGGAGAGTTTGGCATTGGCACCTTGTGCGGTCACCGGTCGGCGGTAATGGATTTGTTTGCTGCCTGCGGGAATGTTGCTGCGCCGTTTGTGAATGGCTGATTGCACGATTTGCGCGGCCTTGCGCATGTCGTCAAAGCTCATCGCCCCTTCTTTGGCAAACAGGCCGGCATCACGGGCGTAATCGGCGAAGGTTTTGGGCGAGACCACGGCGAGGCATTTGCGGTTTTCGTATTCCAGGACAAAGGCCGGTTGGCCGCTGCGGTTGACGATAATGTTTTTGGCGGCGATTTTTTGCCAGAGCCAGGCGAAGAAGCCGTCCACGATGCTTTGCGGGTCGCGGTCCGGCGGCGGTTTGTGGGCGGGCGTGTCTGCGGGTACAGGCATGGCCGCATCTGCCACAGGAAGGACGGGCGGGGGCGTCATTTCATCCGCCACGGCTGGCACAGGTAACGCGACCCCCGGCGGGTCAGCGAACGGGTCATCCGGCAGCGCATCTATTGCTGCCGCCAGTTGCAGCTCCGGCGGCAGGCCATCCTGCGCCAGTGCATGGCCTCCTGTGACGTCCTGTTGCAGGATTTCCACGATCGGCGCTACCGCTTCCTGTGCCAGTACGGCTGCTTCCTGCGTACCCTGCGGCAGTACGGGCGCTGTCGCTTCCTGTTGCAGGGCAGGCGTGGGCACGGGCTGTTGCAGGGGTTGTGCTGCCGCTGCTGCGGTTGCAGGGGGATTGTCCGGGGCGCTGGCTGTTGCAGCTTTGCCGCCTTCGCTGACGCTGCCGCTCATTTTCGCGGGCAGGCTTGCCACAGTGAACAGTTTGCGGCTGTCGATTTTCAGGGTGGTGAAGTCCTGCTCGAAGTTGGCGTGCGGGATGGAGACATGGATGGTGAAAACGGCTTGTCCGTTTGCCGTCGCTTCAATCAGCCCGTGCTGTTGCAGTTCGTCGAAGATGCGGGTGTTGTCGGCGGGGACGTCGGTCGCGCCCAGCGACTGCATTTTTTCGCGCAGTTTTTCCGCGATGGTTTTGGCGACCGCATAGACGTAGCGCTGGTCGTCGGAGAGGTAGAGCACGGCACCGGGGCGGTTTGCCGCCAGTTTGCGTTCTTCGATCAGCAGGCGGAATGCTTTCAGCAGGCGCTCGCCGAAGTTTTCGATGTCGGCACCGGCGAACTGGCGCGGCCGTCCGGTTTGTGTGGCAATGCGCAGGTCGGCGGCGACCGACATCTGGTCGGCCGTGCTGACAATGGCGCCGATGCTGCCCCAGGATGCCCTGTCCGCGCTGACGTAGCCGAGTACTTCGCTGAAGATGTCCAGGTCGCGCGTCAGGTAATCGAGGCTGATGCTGTCCAGCAGCTGCGGCAGGAAGAGCAGGCCGAGGCGTTCGTGCAGTTGGTAATGCGCGGTCGGGCGGAATTTGAGGGTGTAGTGTTTGCAGCCCTGTTGCAGCAGGGTGCCGGCGGCGGGGTTCCTGATTTTGTCCTGCGCCGCGTCAATGTACCAGGCCATCGTCAGCGCCTTGCCGATGTCGTGCAGGAGCGCGGCGACAAAGACGGCGTAGGTCCAGAGGTTTTTTTGCGCCTCAATCACCTCCGGCTCGGAGGCCAGCGGCAGCGTGTATTTTTGCCGCTCGTTGATGGCGTATTCGATCACGCTCAGGGTGTGGACGATGAGGCCGCCGGGATAGGCGTGGTGGTGCGCCTGCGAGGCAGGCAGCAGTTGCACCGTTTCGCAGTATTTGGCGATGGGCTTGCCGTACATCGCTTCGAAGCGCTGCGGGTCGATGGCGACCTTGCGCCGGATGCCACGCAGGCGGTTATGCAGGCTGAGGCGGGTGTAGAGCGCTTCGGCAGCCAGCACCGGAAAGACGCTGGCCGCATCCGCATCCGCAGCCGCCGCCGGGGCGGACGCGCCGCCCTGGAACAGTTTGCGCAGCAGGCCGCTGCCCATCATCCGCGCAACTCCAGCCAGCTGATAATGACCTCGCTCGGTGGATACGGCACTTCCGAGATCTGAAAAGCCGGTTGTCGCACCCGTGCGGCGAAGGCGGTAAACGGCTCGTCCAGCGCATTCCACAGGCGGGTGGGGCGCATCTTGTCAAACACCTGGATTTTGAAGCAGAACAGGTTGCAGACGAAGCGGGTGAAGGCACGCTCGTATTTGCCGAGGTTGGCGTTGAGCAGCATGGTGTCGGCGTTTTCAAAAAACGCCGCGATTTGTGCCGCAGGCAGCTCGTCTGCGCTGGTATGGGTCAGTTGCAAAAACGCCGGGTCGGAGAAGATTTCATCGAGTTGCCGGATGTGCCAGGCGTAACGTTGCCGCAGGATTTCGACAGGATGGGATTGCACCGTAGCGGGTGTGGTCATTTCCTTTAATCCTTTCTTTTACCATTAAAAAACCATTCGCCCTTGAACCTTTTCCCCTTGAAAACGCGCCCCATGTGGCGCGTTTTTCCTTTCGGGGCAGGCCCCTTGGCCCTTTTCATCCTTTGTCCTTTTACCTTTTTTTCTCCCGTGCGCCAGCGGAATACGGGACAAATGCCCGCGCAAAAGCTCCCGTATCCCGGCGGATTATGACGCAGGGCGTTTTAACGTTGCAGCAACCCCCGGACAGAAAGGACTCCCGTATATGCAACGTACCCGACGACGCTACCGGCTGCTCACCGCCACACTGATGCTGCTGGCTGCCTCTGCCGCAGCCGCGCCGCAGGGCGAGTATTACGGTAGTGGTTACACCATCATCAGCCAGGAGCACGGCAACGATGATTTGCAGGCAACCGTGTACCGCCAGCTCACGCCGGGGACAGTCGGGCAGGCGCTGCCGCAGTTGCTGGACGGTACCGGCTGGCGCCTCGCCGACAGCCATGCCGCCGATGACCGCATCTACCGCCTCTACAACCAGCCGCTGCCCGAACACAAACTGCGCATTGGCCCGATGCCGCTGGACCAGGCGCTGGGCTGGATTGCCGGTGACGGCTGGGCGCTCGTCGTTGATCCCGTCAACCGACTCGTTTCGTTTGAGGTGGAGGCGCGTTACGACAGCCGTCCGCCCGTGGGTATCCATTCCCGTCCTGCCGCCACCAGCCACGCCCCGGATGTTGCCCCTGCCGCCACCCCGGTTTACGCCGACCTGCCGCCGCAGGGCAGTTTCCCGGCGGTGCAAACTGCCCCGGATTACAGCGCTACTACCTACCGCACCCCGACCGCAGCGTATCCCGCACCAGTGCGTGAGGACTGGCAAAGCACCCTGCCGCAGCGCCTCGCCGACAATGCCCATGCCCCGCAACCGCCGCGTGAGCAGCGCCGCAGCAAAACACGCAAGGCATTACGCCCGGCGGTGACAGCGACCGGCAATGACAGCGCTGCCGCCGCAGTCCCACAGCAGACTGCAGCCAGCAACCGCCACGCGGTCGCAACAACACAGAAAACGGCAACCACTGCCGCAGCGCCTGCGACCAAAACCACGCCGGCGAAGACCGGCGCGACCGCAGCGGACAAGGTGACAAACGAGCAACAACGTGCTGCCAAAGGTGCCGCGCTTGGATCACGCCCCGCAACGGCGCAACACCCTGCCACACCGGACAAGGCGGCCAAAAAGGCTGCTGCCCCGACAGAGAACAAGACGCCCCCGGAGGGCAACAAAACTGCCACGCCCGCGACCACAACAGCAGAAAAAACGCCTGCACCAGCCGGGCACAAAAAGGCGGCGGAAGCCAACCCGGCGGACAGCCCCGCCACGGCAAAGCCTGCCACAGACGCCACGGCAAAACCGGTACCCGCAGCAACGCAGCCCGCTGCACCCGCAAAGGCCGCGCCCGCCCCGGCAAAAAGCGAAGCACCTGCACCCGTGCTGGCCAACCCGGCAAAAGCGGACGGTACGGCACCAGCTGCCGCCAAACCTGCCACGGCGCAGGACACCGCAGCGCAGGCAAAACCTGCTGCCACACCTGAAAACCCGGCCACCACCCCGGTCAAAACCCGCTACCTGCCAAGCCCGCCGCCGGCACTGATTGCCAAACGCACCATCCATGTGCCGCCGCAACAGCGCCTGCGTCCGCCTGCCGCGAAAGTACCGCGTGGCGAAACCGCCGCCAGCATGACCCCGCCTGCCGCCCCTGCCGCTGCCGTCACCCCGGAGGACGCACCATGAGACTCCTCGCCCTCATCTGCCTCGCCTGCCTGCTCACCGCCTGCGCCAGTACCCGCTCTGCGGACACCGCCTGCCGCTACCGCGAGCGCGACCTCACCGTTGATTTCGCCCAGCGCACCTACTGGTGCATTCCCGGAGACCGCAAATGACCTGCAAACCGCTACTGCTTCCCGTCCTGTGCCTGCTGCTGACTGCCGCCCAGGCGCAAAACCGCACCGAGACCACCTTCACTTACACCACCACCGCGCAGCGGCAGAACTTCCAGCAACACTGGCAACTGAGCGACAAGGAAATGACGCGCTACGAGGAAGTGATGGTGAACGAGGGCCGCTTCCGCTACCCGAAGCTGACGCCGCTGGAAGTGCTGGCGATTAGCGCGCCGGACGACGAGACCATGCGCTACTACGCGAAAAAGGCAGCCGCCGATGAAATGCGCGCGGTACGGGCGCAACTCGCCTACGCGGTGATGGTCACTGAAGAAAAAACCAAAATCTACAACGAACTGGAAGCGCAGGCGGCAGCGCGTGCCGTTGCACGCGAACAGGAACAGGCCAAAGCCGACGAGATGCAGGCGAAGATTGACGCCTACATCGCCGAACACGGCGGCCAGGATGCGGCGGATGACGCAAAAAATGCCGCAGCCGCACCCCCGGTAGCGGCTACTCCCGGCAAAGCGGCGGTCAAACCGTAAGGGACAACCATGATGGCCGCGCGTAACACCCTGCTGCTCATCGGCCTGTCGGCATTGCTGGCAGGCTGTTTCGACCGCGACAAACCGTCGGGCAAGCTCAAATATGACGACAGTGCGCAGGGGGCAAATAACGGCAGTTTCGATAGCAGCATAACGGGTGCTGATGGCAGCTATGAATCGGCACTACCGATAGACAGCACACCAGTAGCGCTCAAGACAGAAGTTGATGAGAACTGGCCGCCGCCCAAATTTCAAACGGTCGCAGCAAGTATCTACAAGCTGCGCAAAGATCATATCGGCGGTATTTTGCGTGTTGCCGAAATACATGGAGTTGAGCCGGAACTGATTCACGCGATTGTGACCAAAGAATCCGCCTATCGCTACTGGGTGGTTTCAGAAGCCAAAGCAGTAGGATTGATGCAGCTGATCCCGGAAAGCGGCGCAAAATACGGCTGTACTTCACTGAAGAATGCTGCCTGCAATCTCGATGCCGGTACCCGTTATCTCAAATTCCTTGCCGGAAAATTCAACGGCAATATTCGCACTATCGCAGCCGGTTATAACGCCGGCGAAGGGGTTGCCTACAGCTATCTGCACGGTATCCCTGACAGGGAGTTAAAACTCACAAAGAAAAACCCGACAGGTATCAAAACCCCCAACGGCGTTCCGCTTGGTTCTTTCTCCTATACCCTGGCACAGAAGGCGCGTTGCCCAAAAAACAACTGGCAGCCTACCGAAACCTGTGAAGGCGAGACTTATCACTACGTCCGTCTGGTCCTCGGCTACTACCTCACCTACAAGCAACATCCGGAGCTGATTGGCAAAACCGCAGCCCCCGCACCGTCTGCCGTCGCCCACCGGCAGGGGAGAATCTGATGCGCCGCCTGTTGCCGCTCTGCCTCGCCTGCCTGTTGCCGTCCGCACTTGCCGCACCCGCCGCCGTTGCGACCACGCCGAATTACATCCGCGAAGCGGCCGCCCGTTATCAACTGGACACGGCCACGCTCTGGCACGGCAGCGATACCTGGCCGTGGCTGGTATGGCGCGACAACCAGCCCATCCGTCTGCGCGACCAGCAGACGCTCATCCGCTATCTCCAGGCCGACCCGTCCATTCCTTTCGGCCTGTGGCAACTGCACCTTGCCGATTTCCCCGGCGAACTTTCGCTCGCGCAGGCGACGCTGCCGCGCGTACAGGCGGAGCTCGCCGCGCGCCGTCTGCACGCGCGCCAATCACCCGCCGTCAAACCTGCCGCCGTCGGCAAGGCTGCCGTCGCCCGGCCGTCCATTCATCCCTGCTATGCCGAACACATCAACCAGGCATCGGCGCGTTACGGCGTCTCGCCGCTGCTCATCAGCGCGGTCATCGGCAGCGAGAGTGCCTGCCAAAAGGGCGCGGTGTCGCCCAAGGGGGCACGCGGGCTGATGCAGGTGATGCCGGATACCGCCCGCGCGATGGGTTACGACCCGGCGGACATGTTTGAACCGGCGATCGCCATTGACGCCGGTACCCGTTACCTCGGCATACAGCTGCGCACCTTTGGCCGGGTGGATTTGGGGCTGGCCGCCTACAACGCCGGCCCCAGGGCGGTTGAGCGCTACGGCGGCATCCCGCCCTACCGCGAGACGCGCAACTACGTCGTGAAAACGGTGCGCCAGTACGCCAAAAACTATTTGAGGAGCCTGCAATGAGCCTGAAATCCGTGCTTTTTTCCCTGTTCGCCGCTGCTGTCGCCGGGGCGCTGTTTGCCGACCAGCCCGCGCCACTACCGGGGACGACCCCCGGCGAGGAATGGGCGAGCAATGAAGACCTGGCCGGTGAAGTGGCGCGTCTTCAGGCGAAAGCGCCGCAGAATCGCAGCTTTGATGCCTATCACGTCAAGGATGCGGGGGTGCAGGCGGTGGTACCGGTCAAGCTGGCACTGGTCGGTGCCGACCCGCTCTCGGTCGCGTTTCTCAAGAAATACCACGACCGTTTGCAGGCGGAGCATTACACCGTGCTGCTCATCGGCGACGCCGACATCCTGCGCCAGTTCCGCGAGGCCTGGCCTGCGCTGGAGGTACAGCGTTTTGACCTCGACAACCGCCTGATTCTGATGCTGCACGTCATCGGCATCCGCTACTACCCGGCGCTCTACGACTAGGGTCAGGTCTCGCCGTAAGGGTTGCGTGATGCGTGCGTTGTTCTCCCTGCCGTTTCGTCTGCTGCGCCGCCTGTTGCGCGGTCTGATGCTGCGCACCGTCGCTGATATGCGCGGCGGGCGCAAGCGTTATGCGAAAGAAGCACTGTTGCGCGACATCCACGAGTACACCGCCGTCTGGGCGTACCTCGTCGGCGCCGCCTTCCTCTTTCTCGCCTCCGAAATGGCGCTGTTGGTACCGTCCATCGCCTGGGCGGGGTCGGCGGTATTTCTCTACCGCGCCTGGGTGCGCGGCTGCCACGGTTATTACGTCGCCAGCTATCAGCGCAACCTCACCCGCCTGCCGCCCTACCAGATGAACAGTCGCGCGCTGCGCCAGCTGAAAAACCAGTTTCTCGGCATGGGCTTCCTCTGGGAATCCATCCATGCGCAGCGCCTTTACGACATCGAGCTGCACAAAAACCAGCGCTTTACCCGCTTCAGCGACGGTTATTATCGTGCCCGCGCCTACTGCAACCGCCAGCATCACGGCCTCTTTGCCCGTGCACTCGCCCGTTGGCTGGAGTCCGACAGCCTGCTCAATCCGTGGCGTCCCGCGCCGGGACTGGAAGGCAAAACCTGGCTGCACACCGTCGGTATGCCGGAAGGCGAACAGCCGGTGTACCAGCCGCTCTCGACGCGGGTCTCGCACACCATCGTTTTCGGCACCACCCGCGTCGGCAAGACGCGCATGGCGGAGGTGCTGATTACCCAGGACATCCATCGCGGCGACATCGTTATCGTCTTCGACCCCAAGGGCGACCGTGAGCTGCTGCTGCGGATGTACGTCGAGGCGAAGGCCGCCGGGCGCGAAGACCAGTTCTATATGTTCCATTTGGGCTTCCCGGAGCTGTCGGCGCAGTACAACCCGGTCGGCTCCTTCCTCCGCGTCACCGAAGTGGCGACGCGCATCGCCAACCAGATGCCGGGCGAAGGGCAGTCGGCGGCGTTCCGCGAGTTCGTCTGGGCGTTTGTCAACCAGATTGCCAAGGGACTGGTGCTGCTTGGCCGTACCCCCAGCTACCCGATGCTGAAGCAGTACAGCGCCGACGTTGAACCGCTCTTTATTGACGTGATGGAACTGCTCTACCAGCGGCACAACCACGACTACCGTCCGCGTCTTGCCGAGTACGAGGCAGCACTGCTGATGCCCGCCGAGAAGCGGCGCGATGCGGGCTTCAACTTCGTCATCCCGCGCGCGATGAATGACCGGGGACAGCGCGGCAAGGCGTTCTGGCTGCTCTTCCGCGAGGTGGGCGAGCAGTTGCCGCTGACGCCGACCGAGCGCGATGTGGCGCTTTCCATGATGAAGGCGTTCCAGACCGATGCCAGCTACATGGCCAAACTCGTCGCCAGCCTTGACCCCTTCCTGGAGAAGATGACCACCGGCGCGGTCTCCCGCCTGATTGCCCCCGATTTTACCGACCTCAACCGCGATGTCTTCTCCTGGTCACAAATCATCCAGGCGCGCGGCATTGTTTATATCGGCCTCGATGCGCTGTCGGATGCCGAAGTCGCCGCCACCGTCGGCAATTCGATGTTCGCCGATCTCACCTCGGTTGCCGGCCGCCTCTACAAGCACGGTGCCGACCACGGCCTGCCCGCCTATCCCAAGAGCGGCTACCAACCAAAAATCTGCCTGCACGCGGACGAGTTCAACGAACTGGCCGGGCCGGAGTTCGTGCCGATGCTGAACAAGGCCGGTGGTGCCGGGGTACAGGTCACTGCCTACACCCAGACCCTGCCGGACATTGAGGCGCGCGTCGGCAGCAAATCGAAGGCGGAGCAGATGCTCGGCAACTTCAACACCGTGGTCATGCTGCGCGTGTTGAACGAAAGCACCGCCCGCCTGCTGGTGGAGAAGACCAACAAGGTCAATGTCAGCGACATCGCCACCTTCTCCGGCTCCTCCGACAACCCGGACATCACCTCCAGCGTGCGTTTCCATGCCTCGACGCAATCGCGTGAAGTGTCGCAGTCGGTGGAGCTGCTGCGCACCTCCGATCTGGCCAAACTGCCGAAGGGACAGGCGTTCGCCCTGCTCGATGGCAACAACCTTTACAAGCTGCGTATCCCGCTGCTCCGCTACAACACCCGCGAAGCGGTACCGGATGACATCGACGCGGTCGCGCGGGAAATGGAAAAGAACTACAGCAACAGCCCGACCAATACCGACTGGGCGCGTTATCAGGAATATCTGCGCGAAGACGAAATCTTCGCCGACGGCGAGTACGGCAGTATGCAGGACCTGTGCAACAGCTACCTGCGCGAGCTGGACAGCGATGCCTTCATGCAGCAGCAGACGGCGCTGATGGACGGTGACTGATGGCAAGACAACGCGACACTACCGCCAACAGCGCGCCGCCTGCCGCCCCGCAGACCGATTCGCCAGTATTTTCACCGATCAGCGGCACCCTCCGCCTCATTTGGAGATGCGTCGCCTGGCTCTTTCTCTCCGTCGTCATCGGTGCCGTCCTTGACTGGCTCGGCATGCTCGCCGGCTGGTGGGGCCCCGATCACTCGCTCACCGTGCTGTCGCAGGATATTGCCTGGCTCGGCGAACACTTCACCACCTCCATTCTCGGCCGCTCCCCGGCAGAAGTTGCGCTCGCCATCAGCCGCGCCGTCCACGACCATCTCTCCTTCCAGGTGCACCCGTCGCCACGCGACAGTGCCTTCATCGCGCTCGCCAAGCAAACCGCGCTCACCGTACAGCCGTACTGGCAGGGCGTCATTTTCTCGGCGATGAACACCGTGGTGCGCCTGTTCATCATCATGCTCAGCGCGGTGTTCTTCATCGTCGTCTTCGTCGTCGCCCTGATTGACGGCCTGGTTGAGCGCGAGCTGCGCAAGGAAGGCGGCGGTATCGAACACGCCGCCGTCTTCCACCACGCCAAAATCTGGATCAGCCGCCCGCTGGCATGGTCGCCCATCATCTATCTCTCCGTGCCGGTCTCGATCAACCCGGCCTGGGTGGTGTTGCCGTCGGCGCTGGTCTTCGGCATGGCCACCTATATCGCCTTCTTCACCTTCCGCAAATACGTCTGATGCAGGAGCGCTTGTGAATCCGTCCCCCGAAACATCCCGCCGCCTGCTGCTCGCCGCCGTCCTTGCCGCCCTCTCTGGCGGCCATGCGGCGCTGGCTGCAGGTAGCGGCAAAAAACGCGGCAGTCGCCGCACGCCCGCCAACAACCAGGCGCGCGACATTGACGCGCTGGTACATGAACTGGACTACCTGATTGAGGTAGCCCGCAACCTGCAAAGCAAACATGGAGGTGATTCGTCCCGCATCCGCTTCAACTACCCCGCGCTGCTCGCGCAACTGACCGCCGCGCGTGACGGCTGTGTTGCCTACCTCGAAGACGAGGTGATGGAGCTACACGCCGCGCCGCCTGCCGTCATCAAATCCCGCCCGCTGGTGTCGCCATGAGCGGCAGTACGCAAAACATCGCCTCCGCCTTCAATGCCGCGACCGGCATGGGCGGATCCATGAGCGGGATGCTCTCCTTCGGCAGCCTGGTGCTGATCGTCATCCTCTTTGCCTGCAGCGCCCTGCTGGCGCTGGGGATGGTGATGCGCAACGGCCAACGGCAGCCGGGGCTGGACACCTGGTTCCAGCTGCTGTTCGTCATGTGCGGCATTGCCCTGATTTTGCTGTTTTTCTCTTTGTTATAACCCCCAGGAGTATTTATGACCCTTATCCAACCCCTCAAAAACCCGCAAACGCTGCGCTGGCTGCTGTTTGCCGCCTTTATCCTGCTGCTCTTGTCCCTGCCCGCGCTGGCACAACAAAGCCAGGGTGGCGGCACCTCCAACCCGCTGTCCGGCATCAACATTGCCGGAGGCGACAACAAGAACCTGAACAGTATGTTCGGCTTCTTCATCAAGCTGATCGTGGTTGCCGCGCCGTTCGTCATCATGATTTTCGTCTTTGGCGACGCCATCCTCAGTATTTTTACCGCGCTGCGCCAGGCATTGCGCGACGGCAATATCGGCTATTTCTTCTTCATCCTGCTGCTGATCCTGATCGGTATCGGCGTGGCGCTGTGGGTCGGTTACTACATGTTTGAGCTGGTGGGCAAATTCGATTCCTACTGGCCGAGCAAATAGGGCTGCCGTCATGAAACCCGGCGCCATCCTGAGCGAACTGGAGCGGGAGCCCGTCGTTTTCTGGGGCTGTACCCGCAGCGAGATTTTCTCCGCCTTGCGCCGGGGCATGGTGATTGGCGCACTCGCGGCGAGCCTGCTCACCGCGATCGCTGCCGCCTTTCTCCGTGGCTCAACCCTGGTGCCCATCTGGATGCTGTCGATGATGGGCATCACCTACCTGTTTACCCGCAGCCGCCTGTACCGCATTGCCAGCCTGCGTGCCGGGCGGCCACTGTTCTACGAGCTGCACGCGCTGATTTACAAACGGCCGCAATTCATCCAGCCCGCTGCGCGCTACCAGCGCGAGCGCAATCGCAATGATCCGTTACTGGACGCCGCCCGGCAGGCGCAAAAACGCAGCCGCAATACACCCGCTGCACCCGCTGGCAGCAGGGAGACACCGCCATCCGGCAAGGGCATGGTTTTCCCCTGGAGCCGGAAAAAAACTGACCAACCCGAAATCGCCGTTACTGACACAGCGGACGACAACGCCCTGCCTGCTACAGCAGACACGGACATCCCTGCCACAGCGGACGCCTTGCCTGAATCCCCGATGCGGGCAGAGCCCCGCCTCACCCTCACAAAATCCGACCAGGAGTAACCGTGCAACCGAGACGCAAAGACGAGCAACTGGCCCAGGAAGGCCGCTTCAAGAACCGCATCATCTGGTTTTTGCTGCTCATGGTTGGCCTGTCGCTCTACAAGTTCGCCACCTACCCGGACGCCATTCCGGTTTATACCGCGCCCGACATCTCGCGCGCCTTCCTGCAAAAAAGCGGTGACGTGCCGAACGAGACCGTTTACGGCTTTGCCCGCACCCTGTGGGAGTCCATCAATTTCTGCAAAAAGGACTGCATGACCGAGTTTCCGCAAGCGCTGGACCAGTACCGCGCCTTCCTCACCAACGCCTGTTATACCGACCTCAAAACCCGCTACGAGCGCCAGTCCAACCTCTACGAGGCGCGCTCACGCCGCCTGCTGCCGACCGAGAACGCCATTGCCGACCTCGGCAAGACGCAGCGGATTTCCCGGGACCTCTGGCACGTCGTGCTCGAATACCAGCTTGATGATGATGTCGGCGGCGTCACCACCCGCAACCAGACGATGCAGTACCCGCTGAAAATCGTGCACAACACCGTGCCGACCCAATACAACCCGTGGGGGCTGGCAATTGACTGCTACTGGGAGGAGCCGCGCGCCATTGCCTACGACAAGGACAAACTGGAGCCTGCCCGATGAACACCCGCCTGCGCCTCCTCGCCTTGCTGCTGATTGCCGCCACGGCCGGCGGCAAGGACATCACCCTCAGCAATGACCCGGTGTCCATTGCGCTGCCGCTCAACCGCGAAATCCGTATCGAATTTCCCGAAGCGGTGATTGACCTGAACGTCCCCGCCGCCGTCGGCGAGCGCCTGCAAACCCTGCTCAAACCCAACGGCGCGCTGTTCTGGAAGGCAACCGGGCAAATCAGCAACAGCCGCGCCATTGCCACCACCGCCGCCGGTGACGTCATCCTGCTTGACCTGCACACCACCCCGTCCGCCAGGGATGACGAGACCGTGTACCGCCTGCTGACCCCGGCGATGACCCAGGTAGTGCAGGCGCAGAACGCCAGCCCGGCACAGGCGGCGCGGCAGGCCGGACTGCCGGATTTTCTCGTCGCCGAACTGATGGGTGGCAAAGGCATGGACAGCGGCGGCGGGGTGACGCTGACCGACAACGCCCCGCAGTACGACTACACCGACATGGCCGCCTTTGCGATGCAGCACTACCTCGGCCCGGCGCGGCTCATCAGCAATCTTCCGGCAGCCAGGGTCAAAAACGGCTTCATCGGCAAACATCTGCTGCGCGTCTGGCAGGGCAAGGTGCAGCTGAAGGTGCTCGACAGCTGGCACTATCAGGGGCAATACATCACCGCCGTGCAGGCGCGTAACACCGGCATTGACCCGATAACGTTCGGGCAGTGTCCTGAAATGTATGCTGTCTCAGGGGGTGATTGAATTGCATTGGCGGTAAAGTTACGGACGCTACCCCCTCCCCAACCCTCCCCCGCTGCGGGTGCTGATGCACCCTGCGAGGGAGGGGGCGAACCGGCGGAATATTGGCAACGCTGGTTTTTGCCGCTTTGCTGGTTGTCAGCATACATTTCAGGACACCATCAACGTTCGACCCGCGCGCCATCCGTGGCCGCTTTCTCTTTGTCGCCACCCTGCACGAGACCCTGCAACCGCGCGGTCATCAGGACGATACCACCATCTGGGTCTTCATCAGCGACGTTCCCTTCAACCAGGCATCAGGAGGCCGCTAACCATGCGCATGGCCAAGATTGTCCTCACCCTGTTCCTGCTCGCCGTGCTGGGCATTGCCGGCGTCAGCGTGTACTTCCGCAGCAGCCCGGACATGGCCGCCTGGAACCACAACAGCAACAACCTGTCGCCGCTGGCCGAGCGCAGCGACGACGACATCAGCTACTCGCAGGAAGTGCGCACCTTGACCGCCCGCCTCAAGCAGCAGGCGGACGAGGCGAAGGAAAAAGACCAGGCACGGCAGCGGGAAATCGACAACCTGCGCCAGCAGCTGCGCGAGCAGTCCACGAGTACCAACAGCAAGCTCAACCAGGAAGTGCAGGGGCTTGCCGAGCGCAATAACGCGCTCAATCGGCAAAACAGCGAATTGCAGGCGCAGATGGCGCAAATGCAGGAGACGCTGGGGCAAATGCAGGCGCGCCAGGAAGAAATGGCCAACCGCGAACCGCCGGACGTGTCGGCACAGGTCGCGGCAGAGCTTGCCAAAATCACCGGCAAGACACCGGAAGAAGTGCGCGCCGGGGCGACGGACAAGGACACGAAACGCGACGATACCCCGCGCGAAAACGTCTTCACCGGCCTGCTGGAAGACGGCAAAGCGGCGGTGAACAACCTGACCGGCGAGGACAACAAACCGCAGCCCCTGCGACCCGGCGCGGCGGACGGCAGCCGCCCGCCAACGCCGTTGCCGGATGCCGATGGCCGCGTCCATTTCCAGCCCTACGGGGCGATAACCGGCACGGGCCAGAACAACCTCACCGGGATGATCAACCGGGGCGGCAACGTCTTCAATGGCAACCCGAACGGCAGCGGGCAGAATCCGGCGCTCGCGCAGCCGCAGCAGCCGACGCGCTGGCCGGTTTATACCCTGCCGGTGACGACCATGCTCACCGGCGCGGTGACGCTGACACCGATGGTGGGGCGGGTGCCGGTCGGCGGCAACGTGCATGACCCGTTCAAGTTCCAGGTTGAGCTGGGCGCGGACAACCTCGCCGCCAATGGCCACCGCATCCCCGGCGTGGTCAAGGTCATCGCCGCCGGTACCGTGGTTGGCAACCGCGAGCAGGAATGCGTGCGTGGCGCGATTCAGGTGCTGACCTTCATCTTCAGGGACGGCCGCATTCACACCGTCGGCGACGGCACGAGCCGCGACAGCAACGGCGGCCTCGGCTACCTCGCCGACCCTTGGGGCAAGCCGTGCATCCGTGGTACCTACATCAACAACGGCAGCGAGTACCTGACCTCGCGCGCCACCGCCGCCTTCCTCGAAGGGCTGGCCGGTGCCTACGGCAACGCGCAAATGCGCCGTACCACCGATGCCAGCGGCTTCCGCGACACCTATATCAGCGGCAACACCTACCAGTACGCCGCCTCACAGGGCGTCGGCAGTACCGCCGCCGAGATTGCCGCCTACGTGCGCGAGCGGGCGATGGACGCCTTTGACGTCGTCTATGTACCGCAGGCGCACAAGGTACAAATCATCCTCGAACAGCAGGTGGACATCGACTACGACACCCAGGCGCGCAAGGTGTCCTACCTGCGTCATTCCGCCAACGGAGCCCGCCATGACGACTGACCCCTGCACCCGCCCCCTCCTGCTTGCCCTGATGCTGACACTGGCCGCGTGCAGCAAGGGGCCGACACTGTTGCCCGACGAAGGGCCGACCACCAAAGAAATCTGGCAGGGCAACTACCGCGAGAGCCGTGAAGACGGCGGCAGCCGTATCCCGGACGGCGGCTATCCGGTCGCAGGCAGCCGCATGACCGAAGTCGGCAGCCGGACGGCGATGAGCAGCATCACCGGCAGCCACTTTGACGAGCTCAACCAGGACTTCAAGGAAGTCCCCAACCCGAAAATCCTCGGCTACGTCTATGCCCACTACAACAGCACCGGCATGGCGGTACCGGGCTACTTCACCTCATTCCGCCTCTACCGGGTCAATCACAACGCGCTGATGCGCGAAGGTGCCGCCGAAGGATGGGCGCGATGAGCGGCACGGCGCGGATGCACCCCCTGAAAAATTTCTTCCTGCGCGTGACCGGCATTGCGCCGCTGGTTGGTCCCATCCCGCTGTTTGAAGAAGACTACCGCAACCTGTTCAAGGCAGAGACCAGCTTTGCCGACTACTTCCCGGTGGAAGGTTACGACAGGCAAAACGGGGTATTCACCATGGTCGACGGCATCAACATCGGCGCGGTATGGGAATGCACCCCGGCCGACATGGACGCCAAGCCGGAAGAAACGCTCGCCGCCTTCAATGACGCGCTGGCAAAGGCGCTGTCGCAGCTGCCGCAGGAAAAAGACAATCCGGACAACCCCTACATCGTGCAGATTTACCTGCAAAACGCCGACATCGACAACCTCGGCGACCACCTCCACGCCTGCCTGCCGGAGCATCTGCGCGAGGACAAATTGTCGCTGGACGTGGTGCGCCTCCTGCGCGAGCACAGCGACCTGCTGACGCACGAGCTGGGGGCATTTCAGGACACGCGCGTCGCCCAGGAAAAAGGCTGGCGCGTCGCCACGCAGAAAATCTACGTCTGCATCTACCGCCTGGAGAGCGAGGCGTACTGGAAGCGGCAACGCAAAACTCCTGCGAAAAAACTGCTCGATGACGTCGGTGCCTTCCTCGGCGCCCTGAACGGGATGCGCATCCAGGCAAAACCGCTGGACGGCTACGGCCTTATCCGCTGGCTCGCCCCCTACTTTGCCGCCGGACATGACAAAGTCACCAGCCGCGCCATCTACGACGACAAACAACAACTGGCCAACTTCGACCTGGGGCAGGAATGCTTTGCCATCCAGCCGGAATACCGCAAGAGCGAGGATGCCGGGGAGCGCGGCATCTGGAAATTTGGCGACCGCTACCTGCGCTACCTCACCACCCACGGACTGGAAGCAGTGCCGGAAGACGGCTGCCTCAGCATTGGCCGCGAAGGCGACGCCTCGCCGTGGGAGCAGATGCCGCCAGGGACGATGATGGTGTGGACCATCGCGCCACAACCGAAAGTGATGCTGGACGGGCGCATCGATGCCATCAAGGCGACCGCGCAAATCAGCACCTCCAGCGAGGCGGAATACACCCTGGAGCAGGCCGATACCGCCAAACTGGAATGCCTGCGCAACGGCCAGCGCATCTTCTACACCCAGGTGGGTGCTTATATCTCCGCCCCCGATTACGAAACCCTGCTCGACCGCACCCTGGTCGCCAGCGACACCCTGCTCAAGACCAATTGCCTCAGCTTCATCCGCGCGGAAGATGACCTCATCAGCCAGGACAGCTTTGTCCGCGCGCTGCCGTTCGTCTATGACTTCAGGCACGACCGCAAATCGGCGCTGCGGGCGCGCATGACCTACCTCAGCCAGCTCTCCTCCATCCTGCCGTTCTTCGGCTCCGGACGCGGCTCGGACAACCTCTGCTACCTCGGCTACAAGCGCAGCGGCGAGCCGTTCATGTGCAACCCCTTCCTCAAATCCGACCGCTCGCGCGTCGCCCACCAGATGGTCTTCGGTCCGACCGGGGCCGGCAAATCGGCGACGATGATCAGCATGGCGCTGATGAGCATGGCGGTGAACGCGCCACGCCAGTTCGTGCTCGACAAGGGCAACTCCTTCGGCCTGCTTGCCGACTACTACGAGGCGATGGGCAAAAAAGTGCGGCGCATGACCTTCAACAGCGCCTCCACCGATACCTTCCCGCCCTTCTTCGAGACCGCCAAAGCCCTGCGCGAAGCGGACAACAGCGGCCGCCCGCAGGCGCTGACCGGTGAAGACGCCGCCGGTGATGATGACGAGGAGCGCAGCTACCTCTCGGAGATGCTCAATACCCTGCGCATCATGGCCACCGGTGGCAAGCAGAGCGATGCCGAACGGCTGACCCAGGCGGATATGTCCTTCCTCCAGGACGCGTTGATCGAGGGGCTGAAAGCCAGTCGGCAAAACGGCGACCCGCACGCCAGGCCGCAAGACATCTACGAAGCGATGATGGCGCTCGCCGAGAAAGAAAAGCTGGAATCGCTGGCATTGCGCTACCGCGAATTCGCTGCGGCGATCAAGTTCTGGACGGAAGGGCCGCGCGGCCGCCTCTTTAACCAGCATGGCAGTGGTTTTGACGCCGACGCCGACCTTACCCTGATTGAAACCGGCTCGCTCACCAACGAAGGCAACGAAGACATGTTCGCCGTCGCCGGACTCGCCACCCTGACCAACATCACCGCCCTCGGCGAGCGCACCCAGGCCGATGGCCGCCATATCGAAGTATTCACGGACGAAGGCCACTACTGGATGAAACTGGTGATGCTCATCCTCGGCATGATTCGCGCCACCAAAGTCTGGCGCAAACTCGGCATCTGGCTGATTTTTGGGACGCAGGACTTCTCCGATTTCCACGAGGACGCACGCAAAATCCTGTCGCAGGCGGAATTCTGGTGGCTGTTGTCGATGGGCGAGGACGAGGCGCAGCAAATCTCGCGCTTCAAGAACCTCACCCCGGAGGAGCACTACCTCATCCGCCAGGCCAAGATTGAGAAGCCGAACTACACCGAAGGGACGATGCTCTCCGACCGCTTCGGCTGCGGTCTCATCCGCTACATCCCGCCATCGCTGGTACTCGCCCTCGCCCAAACCGACGCGGATGAAAAAAACGCACGCAAACGGCTGATGGACGAACACGGCATCAGCGAGCTGGAAGCCGCCATCCGCATCGCCGACCAGATTTCTGCCAGCCGCCGCCGCTGGCAAAACCGCTTCAGCCCCGCCCCGGAGGCAACCCCATCCCAACCGCAAGGAGTACGCCCATGAACCCGAACACCCCGCTTTTCCGCGCCACTTTGCTCGCCTGCTGCATCACCCTCAGCCTCGCCGCAGGCGCGCAAATTGCCCCGGCACCCGCCAGCACCCCCGCACCGGTCAAGGTCAAGGGCAACCCGTTCAACCCCAACTCGGTGTTGCCGGGCAAGGGACAGGACTACCGCGCCGACGACATCCCCAGCGGCGAGGCTGGCTACTACTACATTCCGGGAGCCGCCGCCGGCGCCGACAGCGTTGCCACCGCCTACTACGGCCAGACCTTCAAGTTCGGTGCGGGCTACCGCCTCGGACTGAACCGACAGTGCGGCGAGCTCAATCCCTTCAAAAACATGGCAGCGCAACTGGAGGCCAACGTCAAAGAGAAGGTCAAAGAGTTCACGGAGTTTATGAAAACGCTGCCTTCCCTGATTGCCAGCCAGGCCGTGGAATACGCGCTGGCCAAGGTGAACCCGGAGCTCTACCAGCTGACCCAGCTGAACCTCGACGAATACTTCGAGCTGTTCCAGATCAATGTCAAAACCTGCGAGCAGGTGCGCAGTGAACTCTTGCGCGACGGCGACAAGGCCCCCGGCATGGACCGGCTGATGCAGGCGGCCATTGGTGACGAATGGAAACGAATGATTGAAGGCGGGAAATTTGTAAACAGCCGCCACATCCAAAAAGAAGTAGCCGAAAACGCCGCGAAAGAAGGCGTGGTCATGGCCGACGGCAAGGCCTACGGTGGCGAAAACCAGGAGCCGATCAACTTCACCCGGTCGCTGGTGAAAGCGGGCTACTCCATCATCACCGGCCACAAGGACGGCAAAACCGGCTGGGACAGCCCGCTCACCGGCAAAACCGACGATATGCCCATCACCAGACACTTCAAGAGCAGCAAGGAAATGGCCGCGTTCCTCGAAGGCATCTACGGCAGCACCACCCAGCGCCTCAATGCCAGCGGCAAAAGCGGGGTGGAAAGCCGCGCCGGCAGCGGCATCGGCCTGGCCTACAACGAAATGCGCAACGACTACCTGACCAAACTCAACGAATACGCCACCCGCAAAATCGACCGCAAAAAATTTGAAGAAGAAACCGGCATCCTCATCGCGCCGGCGGTGATGGAAGACATCCGCCGCGCTGATCCCTACCAGCGCGCGGCACTCATTGAAGACCGCGCCAAGCAGGATGCGATTGACACGATGGTGACCCGCCTCTATCTGGCGAGCGACGTGCTGCGCGCCGGCATCAACGCGCCGGACATGGTGCAGTCCAGCCTCTACGGCGTCGCCCGCGAAGAATACGAAAAACTCTACTTCCTCATTCAGGACGACATCTCCCGCCTGCAAAACAGCCGCTACCGCTGAGGAGGCCGCCATGCTGCGCAGAACATTCCGCTTCATCCTCCGCTTCGGCTTCTTCATCCTCGTGCTGCTGGTCATCATCGTCGGTGGCCTGGCATTGCTCGCCCTCGTCGGCCCGGAAGGCACGGTGAACTTTAAAAAACTGCTGGATGCGGGCTGGTGGTTCACCAGCATCATCCGCTGGCTGGCGATTGCAGGCATCATCCTCTACCTGCCGAAATTTGCCGCCAAACGCGCCGAACGCTACGCGCGGGAGCTGGAAGGCTGGATTGATGCCTACGACAACGCCGAAGCGCAAGGCGCGACCTTTGAAACCCTGCAAGACATCCAGGCACGCGCCGATGACTGCGACAAAATGCGTCTCTCCTACGAAAAACTGCTGCAGCACCACCGCCTTGCGGGCTGCCTGCTCATCTGCTTTGAGCTGGCCTTCGTCCAGTTCCCGCACCTGATTTAACGGAGGAAATCACCATGCACACCTCGTCCTACCTCGAAGCCTTCCTCTCGGTCTATGGCTGGATGATGTACAACACCCTGTACGAGCTGTTTGCCATGACCTGGCTGCTGTTCCTGCCGTTCATGAAGCTTGGGTTTCTCACCTTCATTGACACCCTGAGCGACAGCGCCAACCGCTACGGCCAGTTCAAGAAGGGGATCATTACCTTTGTCTTGATGCTGTTTGCGCTGTTTTTGGCAGTGGTGCCGATGGATAAAATCACGGTAAAGGATGCGACGGTTGTCTCTCATTGCAAGGCACCTGACAAACTCAATGATTACCAGCAATGGAAAATAAAAAATGCACCAGCCAAGCTGAAAGAATTTTATGGTTTTGATGTCTCTGACGGTGGGAAAGTACCATTGTTGCCTTCATTGGTCATGCGCATCTCATCCGGAACGAATAATGTCATTTATCAAAGTATGCCTTGCGCACCTTCGGTGCGTGATTTTGCTATGGTTCTCAAAACATCGGAAGTAACTGGTAAAGATTTACGTGGTGAAGTGGAGCGCTTTAACCTTGAATGTGCCAGTCCTACGCGGGATCGTATTAACCGCCTCAGACAAGAGTCTCCCAGTACCTACAGAAAAATTATCGAATGGGGTAGAGGGAGTCTAAAAGACCCCAAAACGGCCAGTTTAAATAGCGAACACAGAGAAATTACTTATCCTGGCAGCAAGACTTTTAAAGTCATGATGTCCGGTAATTTGGGAGAAGTGTCTGGATT
>ERZ772924.268-NODE-268-length-25759-cov-7.443705_pt1 | contig 25759 bp, 43 predicted proteins | sample MGYA00512116_ERZ772924 | MGnify/ENA primary metagenome ERZ772924 (study PRJEB29015, sample SAMEA2737920) | human oral metagenome | biome: human oral; feature: human-associated habitat; material: dental | place: China | collected 2134 ...
TATATTATTTTATTTTATCATTGACATTTGGTATAATTTATGATAAAATAAAGCGTATAAGTAATCTAAGTAATCAAAGTAATCAAGTATGATGTTTGTAGAGATGTTTTGTAATCTTGTTCAGGGATTTTTGGAAAAACATCTCTTTTTATTATATCCAAAATTATAATACTAAATTAATTTTTTGTCAATGTTTATTTCTGCTGCAATAAAAAATAGCTGTTTCCAGCTATTATTTGTATCTATATTTCTTCTGCATTTATGTTCAGACTGTTTATTTTTTCAACAGCTTTAGTTGTATCATTTTCAACTTCTTTCATAGGGTTTTTTCTTTTCTTTGTAGCTTTACATTTTTCAAAATATTCAGCATATCCAAGTTCCGTTGAGAATATTTTTTTCCATCTTTGCCAGCCCCATCTCTCAAATCCCTGTGTAGGGTCTGTAAATGAAATTCGGTAGCACTGTTCGTATGTAGTGTCCACGTTTTCCCCAACAATCTTGATTGGATATTTTGCTTTTGCGTGGTCTTCGTCATAGACGGTAAGGTCTATTCCTACATGTCTTATTACATCGGTTAAATTTTTTTCATTATTATTGTCCCAAATATCTGACTGTTTACGTGCTGGATTTGAAAACAATCCTTTTAATGCTTTTAATATTTTAGGTGAGTTCCATATTCCAGCAAGTTCGTATATATCATATTCTATTCCGTTTTCATCAATACGTCCGTAGTCAACGTATTTGCCTTTTATATATCCGCCACCAAACTCTATTGGTATTAACAGTTTTACAGTATCTCCATATAAAATGTTTGCTGAGCCTTTAACATCTGCCTTGATAAATGAAAAACTTCCCATTTATTATCACACTCTCTTTCTTTCTGTTATTTTCTATAATACCATTATACTACATATTTACAAATTTGTCAATACTTTTTTTATATTCCTGTATAACAAAAAGAGCCTTTTAGGCTCTGATTGTTTCTTTATATTCATTCAGTTTTTTTACTGCTTCTTTGTCTGTTTCATCAATTAGACTTTCAACAATTTTTACCATTAATTCAGGAGTAGCCGTGTCTTCCACATTATATCCTTTTTCAAGGACGCTCAGTTTTATCCCCTGTTCCACTATGTAGTCAATTCCTGAAAAATTGTCGTCAACAAGTTCTCCAAAGTCAATCAGGTCATCGTCCCCTGTTGATTTTATATAAATTTCTTTTACTTCATTCAGCATTTCATTGAAGCCATCAAAATAGTCTCTTTCGATATTGTTTGGATATTTTGCAATGAATTTTTCAGCAATATTTCCAAGCACTTCGCTTATTTTTGGTTTCCAGTCGAAGTTGGTTCTGTGTAGGACATCTGTTCCAAATCTTGTTACAGCGTCCATAGTTATATTTTGATACATCATTTTTACTCAGCTCTCTTTCTCTGTAAATAAAATGTGGGAAGTTCAGCAAAGTCTTCCCATTTTTTAATGCTGTTATATAATTAATTAGAATGGAACATTTTCATTTTCTTTTTGTGCATTTTCTTTTGGATTTCCTATTGGAAAATCAAATGAATTTACCACAACTGCTGTGAAAGAAGTTTTTTGCCCCTCTTTTTCATATTGAGAAACATCAAGTTTTCCGTTAATTATAATTCCATTTCCTTTTTTGAAATACTTCGCAATATTTTCAGCTGTTTCGCCGAATGCCTTTAGGTTTATAAACATTGCTTCATCTTTTGTTTTTGGCACAGCTATTGAGAAGTTTGCATATTTTGTTTGTTTTTGGTTGTTCATTGTTTTTACTTCCACGTCGCCAGTTAGTCTTCCTTGTAAAATTACATTGTTTAACATTTTAAATCAACTCTCTTTCGTTTTTTATAGTTTTTTTTAAGTGATTTATCTTTATCTCCCTCACTTACAAATATAGTATATCATATATTGACAAATTTGTCAACACTTTTTTTTCAATTATTTTGAAATTTTTTTCTCACTGGATTTCAAACCCTTAATCTGTGCTGACTGTTTAAAATTTTTCTTACACAGGTAAAAAGGTTTTACCAGCATATCGGATATGCAATAATTTTTCATTGTAAATAAAAAAGGGCGGATTAACCAGCTCCGCCTTATTTCGCATTTAAGGGTTTTGTTACCATAAACCCCGTCCGTTGTGGACAGGGTGGGAATCGAACCCACGTGAACCCTTCAGCTATTCATTTTTTTGAAAAAGAGTTACGAGTGATTAGTCCGTATCTTTTCAATTGGGATTATATGATACTTTTTTATATGCCCAGTTTCCTACAGCAAGGTTATCAATCTTGAACTGTTTTATGTTTCCAGCATTGTTTAGTGTTTTAAAGGTAAAGGCTTTTTCTGTTCCCATAGCCATAGGCAAGCGTGAAATAGGGTCAGTACTTCACAGCAGGTTTCTCAAGCCTGCGGAACAGATGTTTTGACGGAGTTGAGCGTTCCGTCGTGGGATATTAGCCTTTCAACTCCCACTTGCAGATATATTATACTATATATTGACAAATTTGTCAATACTTTTTTTAAAAAATATTTTATGTAAAATAAAAAATAGCAGCCTGTAAGTTTAGGCTGCTTTTTATCATCATCGCTACGGATTTTTAATCTGTTAGTCATTATCGTTTAAGGTTTTTAATTTATATTATTATATTATATATTTTTAATTTTGTCAAGTATTTTTATAACTTAATATTTTTTAATATAAATTAATAAAAGCAGGATTTTTATGTCCTGCTCTTAAAAAAAATTATTTCTTTTCTGCCAGTTCCAGCATTGTAAGTCCAAGATAGTTGAACTTGTTTTTAATTAGCCAGTTTGCAAATGTTTCAGCTTTCTTTTTGTCAAATTCGGCTATTGACAGAAGGTTTCCTATTGTATTTAGGTATATTGCAAGCGAGTATTCCAGTATTTCATCCTGTGCTTCAGGAAGTTTATGCTGGTTTACTATTTTCTGTTTTTCAGCAGATGTTTTTTCTTTTAATTCCGAATATTTGTCTTCTGCTATATCTTTTACGCTTTCTATGAAATCTGCTGCGTGATTTATCATTTCTTTGGTATATGGGTTGCAGTACAGCTCCGTATCTTTCAGGAACTTGAATATGTCATAATATTCCTTGTATTCCTCTGACAGCTTTCCTTTTTCAATAATATCATCATATTCCCCATAAGTGCAGATTCGTGCAAGGTTTGATAGCCTTTCCTCTAGTCTAGTAATCATGTTAATTATCTCCTTTAGCTTTTATTTTCCAACTGTTGAAAAGATTTTCATTACAGTATGGATAAAGAATTTATCTCCATTTATGCTGAAATAGATTCCATTTGACGCTTTTGTTATATTTTCAGCTCCATTATCTCTTAACATTTCCATAATATTTTCTGTGCTGTCTGCGTTTGCGTCAACTAAGTCGTAGTATTTGTTTTTTAATGTCATAACATTCCACTCTCACTTTCACATAATATTGTTATCTTTTACAATACTATTATACTATATATTTACAAAATTGTCAACATATATTTATATAAATTTAAAGAATTTTTTTACATTAATAAAAAAAGGATATGGCTTTTACACCATATCCAGTTTTATTAGTCGTGCAGAACGTTGAATCCCCCAGTGTTAAGTTTTCTTAACATTTTTCTGTCAAGCCCCTTTTGATAAACTGTAATTGGCACTCCGCAAGTTACAGTACCCTCTCTTACAGTTTCCCAAGCTCTTTGTTTAGGATTTTTCTTTGTATAATTGATATATTCATTGGACTGTCTAACTAGGGTATTTGCCAGCTTTTCAACCCATTTAATATTTGTTTTAATGTTATTGTCATCCATTGTCTGCATTACTAAATGAAGTGTTTTCTTGTGCATTACTTCGTCCACGAACCAGTCAGGGCTTTTTGGCTCGTAGCATTGCTTTCCAGCAAATGCTCCAATTGAGATTGTCATAAGTCCTGTTAAGATTAATTGTTTGATTTTCATAGTTAAATCAGCTCTCTTTCATTTTTATATTTTGTAGTTATCTTCTACAATACTATTATAGCAAGTATTTACAGAATTGTCAACAATTATTTTCAATAATTTTGAATATTTTTATATTCCGCTGTCATATATTATTTTACCGTTTTCTAAAGCTTCAACAGAATGTGCATAATAGCCATTATGCTGATTGAATGCAATTGCTATTGCAATTATTTTCTCATTATCATAAACTTTAGCACATATTATATCATCGTGGGAAAAGTTTTCTTTTAGTTCATTATTAATGCTCTTTAATTCCTCATCTGTAAGTTCAACATCAAGCTCTACCCTGTCTACATAAAATAATTCCTGCTTTTTGTCTTTTATCAGATATGTTCCAAAAAATTCATAGCATAGCTGACAGTCTTCTATTGCCAATGTAAAGTTTATAAAGCCTGTTTCATTTCCATTCAGTGCGTCAACTGATGTAACTGATAAGGCTATTTCCCTGTTTTTTACTTTAGTGATGTTTTTTCTGTTAATTATGCAGTTTTTTTGTACTTTTATTGTTTTCATTTTAAATCGGATTCCTTTCATATATGTTGTTATCTTCTATACAACTATTATACTATATATTTACAAATTTGTCAATACTTTTTATCATAATAAAAAAGGAAGTCTGATAATAAACTTCCTTTTCATATTCTATTTATTTTCCTTTAAGTGTGGTACTGCCCATTTGTTATAAAGGATTGTTTCAATTGGCTTTAAGTTTTTGTCAAGCAGTTCAATCTTGTCAGGTCTAAGCCCCCTTAACATCTTGTTATATTCAGGAACTTCTGGTGCTTCCCAGTTTGATTTTAGCATTTCAATTTTTATAAATTTTGGTGCTTCAACTCGTTTGCGGAACTCTACATCTTTAAGTCCAGTTATTCTATGGAATCTGTCTCTTTCGTCCTTGTCTCCAGCAAGCCCAAATGTTATTCCCATTGTGTAATCCTTGTCAAAATCTCCCATAAACAGCATATACTTGAATCCAGCCAGCTTCTGGTTTTCCTGCCAGTTCTCCAGCAGTTCACGTGAAGTGCTTCCTTTAAGCCCATCTACCATCATTCCTATTGTCGTTTCGCCTGTGCCTGTGTTTGCTTCTGTAAGAGTTAAGATTCCGTCAGTTACGTTTGCTGATGTGTATTCCATTCCCACAAATTCATCAAACGGTATAATCTTTGTGTATGTCTGTTCCTTTTCAGTCCATTCATTCCTTGATATTTCAGGGAAGTGCTTTTCGTACCAGTCAGGAGCGTTTCCGTGCCTTTCAATGCTCGTGAAGTAATTTGATGTTTCCCACATCGGCACTCCGTTTACGCTTACGTCGCACTGCCCAAGCCACTTGTCCTTGTGGGTGTAGTAAATCATTTTCCTGATTTCAACTCTCTGCTGGAATCCTCTTTTGCCAGTCTTCCTGAATATGAACTCAATTTGGTCGTCATCATATTGTCCGAAGCCATATACATAGCTTCCGTCAAGCGACTTTATTGCGTACTTTCTTATAAACGCATATTCCCCATTTTTAATGTTTGCTGTTGACAGAAGCATTTCAAATGGGTCTATGAGGTTACGCTGGTCTTTTTCCGATATGTTCTTTTTGGATGTATATATGAAGCGTCCTTCCACATATACCTTTCCAATGAAGTCCGTCAGCTCCTCGAACTCTTTTCTGTTAAGTGTTGCTGAAAAGTTCTTGCCTTCAGTCCTTACAATTTTTTTCTTGTACTTTAGCCACAATTTAAGGCTGTTAATATTGAGCATAATTTTTGTTCTCCTTTCAGTTATTGTTTCTTTTATATAGAGTATAGCATATTTTTTATCGCTTGTGTAGTGGTATTTTTAGTTATTGCAATAAAAAATCCCCATCCATAAAATGGACAGGGAAATTTTATTTAGTCAGCAACCTTTGTTAGAACTTGAAACTTGTAACCCATATCTTCAATTTCATTACGTGTAAGCACTGCACCTTCAGGAGCTCGTCCATTCAGCTTGAATACAAGTGCTGATGTTCCAGCCTTTTGTGTGAACTGTTCAGTTCCTGCTGGTATTTCTGTTCCTAAAAGAGCTGCAAGTATGTTAAGAGTACTTTCGTGACGGATGTATGAGTCAACTGTGTTCCCCTTTAAAAGTTCCTTTGCTTCATTAAGCGTTATGTCCTTTAATGTGTAAGTTCCAGTTGCTGTTGCAAGTGCTGTTGTAAGCAGTGCGATGTTCATAATATATCATCTCCTTTAATTTTTAGTATAACTTATTATAGCAGTTCGTGATTACGAAACTTACTTCATTGTTACTAAACTATTATATCAGTTTCATATAACCTGTTTTTATGATATTTAACCTATTTTTTCTGTGCAATAAAAAATACGGAACTTTTATGTAAGCTCCGTATATTATTAATTTCATTATTTTTATGTTCCATTTTCACATTTTTTTGAAAGATTATATATCAAATTTGCTATTTCCTGTGTTGCCTTTTCCGTGTTATATATTCTTTCTTTTTTAAGAAACTTATTTCCTGCTGCATATTTTAGTCCAGTTGTTAAATATTCACAAAGAGCCTTTTCAGAATCCAGCATTTTAAGTGCAAGTTCCCTAATGTCAATCGTTATGTCAGGGTCTTTGTCAGGGTTTTCTGTTTCATCTTTTAATATTAGAATGTCAGGACATATCCATTCTGAATGTAAGTATTGTTTTGTTATACTTAATTCATCTATGTTGTCTTTTGCATACTGTATGATATTTTTTATAAGTCCATCTGTATTCCATAAATTGTTTTCCTGATTTTCTACATATTCTATCCAGTTCAGTCCGACTTCACGTATTATTTTATATAATCTTTCTGCTGTGGGTTTAGGTATATTCATTTTATTTCACCTGCCAGTTTATTTAAGTTTTTGAAAAGCTGCTTTTTAATTTTTCTGAACTGTATAAATTTATTTTTATTGTCATCATATTCTATTATTTTTGCTTCCTTGATATTCCATATATGTTCGTTATTCTGTATTTTTGGAGTTACAATGAATGTGATTTGTGGGTTTTCAACTAACATTGATTGTTTCTCAAATGCTAAAGTAACGTTGTATTTTTTAGTAAGCAGTAACAGTTTTTTGATTTCGCTTACTGTCAGATATTTATGTATATCTTTTTCCCATTCGCATTTTGCTTTTGGCATTGCGACTTTATAGAATTTTTTCATTTTCTGTCTTTTTATGGATTCCATTTTTATTTTCTCCTTTTTAAATATTTCAACGGACGGCATACCTACTTTTATTCAGCCTGCCTGTCCGCTGTAATTAATTATTTATTTTATCTTTTCAATATCCTTTTTAAGTTGTTCCAGTGTTAAAATTATGTCATTATTTGACTTTATTTCAGCATAGTCAAGCTCAACTTCTCTGCTCATAAATCTTATGTATTCGTATACAAAGTACATCTGGAAGTCAACAGGTCTTCTAATTTCCTTTGCCAGTTCCAGCATTGAAGTTTCAGTTTGATTTTCTTCGCAGATTTCGATATAGTCTGCTATCATTCCTGAAATGTCAAGGCTGTCCTGTTCTCCAGCTTCTTTCCAAGCGTATGCCTTATTTACCCTTTCTGATACTTCGTATGTATCAGTTTTTGTTATAATTCCGATTGTGGCTTCCACTTCCAAGCTCTCAAAGTTTTTAAAATAATCTTTATTTTCATTTTTAATTCTTTCAATTGCTTTTTCAATGTAGTCCTTGGATATTGCATATCCTCTTTTTATAAGTTCCTTGTTTAGTCTAAAATCTTTTTTCATAGTCATTCACTCTCTTTCTTTCATATATGTTGTTATCTTCTATACAACTATTATACTACATATTTACAATTTTGTCAATGATTTTTTCAGAGTATTGTGTAAATATTTTCGGTATAATAAAAAGGACTTGCTTTAAGTCCTTTTATAGTACAGCTTGCGGAAAGTAGTTCCCTGTTTCACGGTCGAAGTGATATAATGTAACATTTAAGTCAAGCTGTCTTGCTGCATTTAGTGTTGCAATAAGAGCAATTGTAAGTCCTGTTACATAAATTTCAAGCCATGTTTGAGGGTCATTTGCTTTTATTTCAGATAAAACATTAAAAGCTTTGATTTGTGTTCCATCAACGTCTAATGGGTCAATGTCTTCCTCGAAGATGTATTTCCCTTGCACTTGAGGTATTTCATGTCTTCCTTTGATTAGTCCAATTTTCATTTTATTTCTCCTTTTATTTTTAAATGCTGATTAATCGTCATCTTTTATGGTACTATTATATCTTATATTTACAAATTTGTCAACACTTTTTTGACAATATTTTGTAAATCTTTTTAGTATAATAAAAAGGCTGAAAAATCAGCCCTTTTTTTCTAGTCCCAGTCTATAATGCTGTAAACTTCCTCTCCGTTTAGAAGATAGATGTACGAAGTTATGTATTTTCCAAACATTTGGCTGTATTCGCTCCAGCCTTTAAGGAATACTCCCCCCATCTCTTCTATTTCCTTGTTTGTCTTATTTAGTGGTTTCATTGTTAATCAGCTCCTTTATTTTTATATTTCACAGTCAAGCAGTTGTTCCTCGTTTTGGAAATAATATTTCTTATAGTCTTTTGTGTCTTCAAAGACAACTCGTTTTCCATATTTTGTAAGTTCTGTTAGATTTGGGAAGTCAGTTTTTTTGATTCCGTGTTTCTCAATAAAGATTTCTTTTTGTGATACTGTTATTTCTGATTTTTCTTTCCAGTATTGTCCGAACTGTATATACATATTCTTTATTTCAAATGCAGTTATTATTTTTGAAAGTACTTTATAGAAGTCCCTTAGTTTTGGCTGTTCTGTAAGATATAAATTTATCTTTCCATTATTTACTGAAATGTTTCCAGCATATCCGTCAATGTCTATATGTATCTTAAACATCTCTTCCCTTGCTGGATTTTTAGAAAATTCTTTTGCCATTTCGCAAGCCTTTTCAAGTTCCCAGTTATACGACACATCTTCAGTTCTTATATTCTGTGCTTTTATATATGTGTCTGCTGTCCATTTGTTTCTGTCTTCAGGAATATTCTTTGATATTTGGTATGAAGCTGTTCTGAAAATGTTTCTTAATATTTCATTTGATACGCTTCTCATTGTGTAAAGTTCTGCACTTGTCTTAACTTCGTTCTTTACTTTGCAGTAAAGATTTACAGTTCCTATTGTGCTTGATGAACTTTCAAGTGTTTCAAGCCGTCTTGTGTCAAAGTATTTAATATCCATTGAGTAGCTTTGATAGTCTATTTCTGTTATATTGAAAGCTCCGTCAATGTCTTTTTCAAGTACAATTTTTGAACTTAGTCTTTTAAGTTCAATCCTTGTTGCTTTTGTTTCATATCGTTGAAGCATTTCTGATTCAACTTTTATAATATCTTCAATTGATTTTTCATTCTGTGGATATAGCATAATTTTGTATATGTTATGTTCCTGCTCCACAAAGTATTTTATTACAGGCGTTCTTTTAACGCTTATTGTAACAGTTTTATTATTAAATAAGTTTTCTGTATTGTAATATAGTGAAAATACTGTATAGTTACTAAGTTGCTTTGCCACTTCACTATCTATAACATTTATAATAAATTCTTTTTCATTTTCCTGTGCTTCAGCTATCAGCTGATGTTCACACATTACTGCGTGTCTTACTCCATTTGACATCACGTTTTCATTAATAGCATTAATCACTTCATTTAATCCTTTTTCAGCCTTTATTTCGTTGTCGTATTCTGAAAAATATCTCGTTTTCATTTGTTATCACTCTCTTTCTTTCTGTTATCTTTCATAATACTATTATACTATATATTTACAAATTTGTCAATAGATATTTTAATATTTTTTATTCCAATAAAAAAAGAGCCTTTTGGCTCTTATAATGATATTCCGTATTTTCTTGCTACATCTCTTAGTTCCATTAAGTCTGATTCAATAGTTTCATAGTTCTTGAATTTGTACTGTATTCCTGATTTTCTATTTACAGCTGTTATATGTGTTCCAGCGTATTTTACATAATGCTTTTCTGTATTCTTATCAGTTCTTTTGATTGCAACTGTTGCACTTCCTTTATCTTCCTTTGTTATGAAGCACATGCTTGGAATTTCTAAACGGAATAGGTCTATTGTGCTTTTCACATAGCTTTCAGGCTTGTCTTTTGTGAGTTTTAGCATTTGGAAGTTGATAAACAGTTTCTTAGTCTTATATCTGTTTATCATTTTTGTGATATATCCTAAAGCGTTATAGCTGTATACGTATGCAGGTTCAGGGTCTTCAATTCCTGTTGTTGTGATACGTGCAATCACGCCCCTTTTATTTTCTACTGTTATTCTGTGAGTCCCAAATGTAGCCTTGAACGTTGGGAACTCTATTGTAAATCTATTTCCTCTCATTATTTTTCTCCTTTAGTTATTTTTTCAAGCTCTTTTTCCACTTTTTCCAAATGCTCGTCAGACATCTTAGTCCCAAGAGCATTTATTTCAAGGAAGTATGCCAGCTTAAAGTCCAAAGGGACTTCTGCGTCATAGCAGTATATCCTTTTCATAATGGATAACGGTTCTGTTATTGCGTTCATATCTTTTTCTGATAAATCATCAAAGTATTCCCCTGTTTCAAGAGGATATACATTGTCTATAAATTCAAATATTGAATTTAGCCTTTGTTTTCCGTCCAGCACTTCAAAATAGTCTTCTCTTTCCCTTGTCTTAGTTAAAATTAGGACTGTTTGAAGTTTAACTCTTTCTTTTAGAAGTGCCATTATGTATGCCTGCTTCTGCTTAAGCGTCCATACAAGCCCTCTTTGATAGTCAGGGTTTAAATCAAGCTGTCCATTTGCGTACCATTCATAGTATCTGTCAACTGGATAGTTGACATCAACTATTTCTATGTCAATGCCGTTCCACTCTACGAGCTGTCCAAATCTTTTACGCTCGTGTATGGAAGTTTTTCCATATTTTCCGTCAGCTGGCTTAAGGGTGTTTGCGATTGCCGTAACTTCAACTTCCCTTTTAGGATTTCGTGAGTTGGCTATCGTTCTTATTCCAGCGACTCTTACAAGCCGTTCATTTATTATCTTTGTGATAACCCCGTTGTCAAATGACGGGTCGGGGAGCATAACCTTGTCCCCTACTTTCCATTTATTGATTTTCATGTTTATATTCCTCTTTCATTTCTAAATACTGTTTTATTTCAGCCTTTTCGTGTTCTTCCAGCGTAGTGTCGTATTTTGAGTTGCATAATTTAAAATATAATATTATGTAATACAGTTTTTCCAATAGTCTGTACGTTACAGCCTTTTCTGCATATTCAAGCCTTTCGCTTGGTGTGTCAGCATATACTGTCATAGGGTCTATAATCATTGCCCTATGTTCTGAATATTGTCTTTCGTAAAGTTTTCCAGTTTCTTCGTCCCTTAGAACTCTTACAAAACTTTTTCCACGTTTCAGCTTTCCCGTACTTTTAAGACGTGTTCCATTTTTACATTCTATTGTAAAAGTGTTTCCACGTTCATATATTTTTGTTATTTCAAGCAGTCTTTTCACTTCTTTTTGTGGTATTCCTGCTTTTTCATATTCGCTGAAAAGCTGTTCAAACAGCTCTTCGTTGAATATTCCTTTTTTAAGTTTTTCTATTAATTCAGGTGTCTTGTTCATTTTACTTTCTCCTTTGTTATCTGTTTTCCTGCTCTGTTATCATAGCTACTGGATAATTGTTTTCAATGCTCCATTTTATTATGTCAGTTAAGTTGTCCCCATGAACTTCCAAGTCCTTGTTTGGCATAAAGTCTTCAAAAAATTCTATTCTATAAAGTACACTGCCATCTTTCATTTTTGTTGCAAAAATGTGGCTGTATCTGTCCAATCTTTGAACATCGCATTCCTTATAGTCTGTCATTCTAAACATAGTTTATCACTCTCTCTTTCATTTGTAATTATAACATATAAATATTTTTAAAAATGTTTCCTGCATAAGAAATTTAATTATTTCTTATTGAAATTTGGCAAATATCAAAATGAAAACGTTTACAAGCCCCATAACAGCAGGGAACATAGAAGGGTATTCATTCTTACCTGCAATGCAGTTTTCTAAAAGGCTTGAAACTCCGCACCATAATGCAAGTGCCATCTTCCCTTTGATGTCAAATGCTCCAAATTGTGCAATTGTCATAAATATTATAATTATTGAGTTTAATTCCATAAGTCCTAAAAGTGTTTTTCTTATTTTCAATGTCATAATTAATCAACTCTCTTTCATTCTTTCTGTTATCTTCTATGCAATTATTATACTACATATTTACAAATTTGTCAACACTTTTTTGACAATATTTTTAAATATTTTTGTATAATAAAAAGAGCCTTCTTGTCAGCTCTTTATTTATTATTCAGCATTGATTTTTTGTAATGCCTTGTTTATGTTTTCAACTATAATATTTATTTCTTCCATTGACTTTTTATTTATTGTATCGTTTGTCTTTTCAACGATATAGTCAGTTATTGCTGTTTTATTTTCGTACAGGTCTGAACTGTCTATTGAAACTATATGCCATCTGTTGCCAATGAATATTCTTTTCTTCTGTTCGTTTTCGTTGGAAGTAAGCCCATACTTTGTAAACAGCTCATCTTGAAGTTCTGCAATCTTATGTTCAGCCATGTTTTCCGCTTTTTTTTGTGCATACTCATATACAGTTTCTATAAGTTCTGCTGTTTTTGTAATCTTATGTAGGTCTTTCATTGGAATATTAGTCCAGTCGTTAGTGCCAAAAACTGAAATTTCCAGTTTGTTTGTTCTAAGGTTTATTTCGTACTGGATGTCATCATATCCAAAATCTTCCAGCACTTTCCCGTTTGTTCTGAAGTAAAGTATTGTGTCCTTTACTTTTTTGTTGTTATACCAGCCTTCATTTTCGTATGTTCTGAAGTGCATATTTGTAATTTCTTCTACTTCAATTCCTTTGCTTCTTAATTTTTTTAATAACTCAAGGTCTTCTATTCCTTTGTCTATTATTCTGTCAAGTATTGTTTTTATTCTTATTATTTTTTGTTCCATTTTAAATCAGCTCTCTTTCATATAATATTGTTATCTTCTATGATACTATTATACTACATATTGACAGATTTGTCAACACTATTTTTACAATATTTTATAAATATTTTCCATATAATAAAAAAGAGCTTTTTAAAGCTCTTATTTTTATGCTTTTGTTATTCTGTCGTCAGCAAGGTTTGTTATTGGATTGAACTTTATTCCAAAGACAGCCTTGTGTTCCATTATTTCTAGGAACTTTTTAAGCACAGACACGTGAATGAATGAAATTCTTGTTCTTTGGTTCTCTTCTTCGCTTCCTCTTTCAACTGACCGCATTGCTTCCCGTCTATAGTCCTTGTAGTTAATCATTTCAAACTTTCCGTCATCATTCTTAATTCCAACCATCACTCTTGGATATATAAAACTTCGAGTGTTGCTTGTGATTCTTAAATCGTTTTGAATAAGGGACAATGTGTTGCCTCTTATTGTCAGCTTGTCAGCCTTTATGATTCTTTTAAATTCATTTTTTGATATTTCAAAATGCTCAAGATAGTCTGTTAGCACTCCGTAATATTCAGGGTCTAGTTCCCCTCTTTGTGTTCTTTCAAATTCTTCCATTATTTTTTCTTTTTCTCCGTCTCTCATAGCTTTCCACTCTCTTTCTTTTTGTTATCTTCTATAATACTATTATATCAAATATTGACAAATTTGTCAACACATTTATTAAGATTTTCCATCAAATATTTTAATTATAATAAAAAGGACAGCCGTGTGCCGCCCTTTGATTTTCTAGGATTTTATTAATGAGAGTAAAGAAACTTATTGTAAAACCAATTTCTTCGCTCTAATTATATATCATATTTTATCTGATGTCAATATTTTATTTTATCCAAGCCATATTATTATGATTATGGCAATGGAAACTGCCTGAAGTATTGTTTTGTCCTTTTTATTGTATTTTCCGTTTTTATACATCTTTTCAATAAGCACAATGTCAACTGCTGAAACTGCTGCAATCATGAACGCAGTTATCATTGCTGGCACAATCCTGAATCTGGCAATAATTTGAAGTATTTGAAATATAATAAGTGCAACCCTTATGTTTCTTAGCCAGAATATCTTTTTTTTATCTGGCATGTTCATATTTATGTTTTTAAGTTTATTAACTATGTTTTTCATAATGAACTCCTTTCACATTATGTATAAGCTCGCTGTCAAGCCTTTCAACCATTTCCATAATCATTTGTGTGGTTGTTCTGCCTGTGAGCCTTTTATATTTTCCTATTACGCTGTTTATATATTCCTGTTCATCCTCGGTCATTCTGTACCCGAAGACTTTGCTGCTCTTTTTCATTTTTTCGCACCATAAATTCCCCTTGTGTGTTCCCGCCTCATATACAAGATAAATTATAACTTTGGGGAATTTTCCTTTCCATTATAATTTATCTTTTATTAAATCTTATCCTCGTTAAACGAGTCTATGATTCCAGCTAGCTTTAGCTCTTCCACAAGTTTTTTAAGTCCGTACTGGCGTTTTAAGTTTTCAACGACGTTTGATGTCTCCCTTGTGCTAAGCCCCATAATCAGTTCTGCAACTTCGTATTCCAAGTCCCCATATCCCAGCTTTCCATTTTTCAAGTTCTTAGCTTCCTCAAGGGCTTCTCCTATTGTCATTTCGCATGGAGTGTAAAGTATTGTCCCGTATTCATCTTTCATATATCCGCCAATTCCAGCGTCAACAATGCTCTCTCCGAACTCTGTCATGTCTCCGTAAGCTGACAGCTCCCCAATTGATTCCTCGTCAAGCTGGAGCTTTTCAAATATTGCTGAAAGTGTCAGTCCGTTCATAAAGGCTGTTTCAAGTCTTTCCCATTCATCTTCTGAAAGAAGTTTCATTCTCTTTTCCTGTTCCATTTTTATTCACACCCCCTTTCAATCACCGATTCGTTTGAAGGAATAGTGTGCACATATCCAAATGCGTCTTCAAATCTTATTACGTTTTTTTTACTGCTTATCTCCACTTTCTTTGTGCAGTATCTTTCATTCTTATATGTAACTGAAAATTTTGCCGATTTTTCAAGGTAGTTGTCATTCAAAGTTTCAAAGTCATATACAGAATTAATGAACAGCATTGCACCAAGCCCCATTGAAAGTCCAGTGAGCAATATCCACAGTGCTGATATGCAGATGTTAGTTTCCCCGTCATCGTCAGTGTATTTCATTGTTCAACATCTCCTTATTCTTTTTTAATGCTTATGCTATAATTATACTTCCTTATCATTAATTTGTCAAGGACAATTTTATTTCAATGCAAATTAAAGAAAGGCACAGCGATATTACACGCTATGCCAGAAAGGAGTTTTCTTAATTTTCTTGAATAAATGAAATATTTTTATTACCCAATTGTCATGTATATCTTAGCATATTTTATTTTAATTGTCAATGGCTTTTCTAAAATTATTTTTCTTTTGTAATAGTTTTCATAATATCAGTATATTTCCATATAGAGATTTTAAGTTTTTTATACCCTGTTCCACATTAGGAGTTCGCAGTACGCACACTTGCAAAATTCTACGCCATATCCCATTTCCCATATAACATTCTTCTATGTTCTTTCTTTCGGACTCATATTATAAATATCGTGCATTGGCGTACGTTTTGGTTTGTGTGATTCTTTGCTGGTAATTAAAAATTTTTTTGTCCGTTTACCTGTTCCGTTTTAATTTTTTTCCGTGATTAGAGTATTGATAATCACGTGGCACTTTAAATTCACATTCTAAAAATTATAATCTGAAATTTTATTGGAATGTAAATTTTAACTGCATTAATATTTTGTAGCCAGTCTTAATTTTTTGACTTATAGTCAGCAATCAATGTTGCATTTTTTAACAATGATGTATTTTTTAATATCGTTAAAATTAATGTTTATGCTTATTTTTTTTATGATATAATACTTTTTTTGATAATAACTTTTATTTTAATTTTTTCCACATCTGAAAATTTTGAAATTATTTTCAAAAAAAATGGTTGACATAATTATCTTTTTATGGTATAATACTTTTGTAGCAATGAGAAAGGCGGTATCGTGGAATGGAAACTGCGGGAGAAAATTCAGGGAAGAGCGTTCCCTGAAGCAGAGTATTAGCAGTTCACGTGCTATGTTCTTTCAAGCCTGAAGTCGCCAATGGGATTGATGGGAGAGCATTTCTTTTGCACACGGAAGCCTAACCTGAGCCTAGTCGTGTCAGACAGCTTGGTATGGTTAGCGGTCATCGGAAAATTCCCAGCACGGAAACGTGAGAGAGCTTGTGGAAGGTGTCCAGCCATTTGGGCAGTTCCCTAGCCGTGAAGAGGGGACATCTGCGTAGAACGGAATACGACAATGCTTTGAGGGGCGTTGCGGTTGCAGATGATTGACTGGATGTTGCGGTATTGCCGATTGTGCCGTTCCTCAGAAAAGTCGGAAGTGCTGTGCGTTGCCATGGTGCGTGCCTGTCAGTAAACGCTCTTGCTGACTTGGCATTTATTAGCCTGTCTTGTTACAGGCTTTTTTATTTTGTAATAAAATTTATATACCTTTGTATATCTTAGTAAATATTTTTAAAAATGTATTGACAAATTTGTCAATACATAGTATAATGGTATTGTAGAAAACAACAACTATTAAGGAGCTGATTAAATTATGAAAAAACGATTTACTTCATTTAAAAACATAGCGGGACTTAAATGGAATGAAGTTCAGGGAATGTTCAAGGTTGGCGTTGAGAACAGCAGGGGAAAGGTGCTTATTACTTTGTCAGATGATGACAAGTTTAAAATTTATAACACGTTCCCTGATGAAACTTTTTCAAGCGACGGTCTTGTACCTTTTGAGCTTCTTGGGTGCGTGTCTGATGAAATAGGTAAACTTCACAGCTTTATCCGTGAAGGGATTGAGGGAAAAGTTTATGACACTTACGGAGAATGTCTTCTTGAAATTCTGTCGGCTGACGGATTTGATGGCTGTACTTTTGAGTCAGGAGCTGTCGTAGTCCCTTTTAAAGGCGGTATTGCGAAATTTTTAAATATTTCTACGTCTATGGCTCGTGGACATAGGGTAAATGTTTCAGTTTCAAAAGACAGCATTAATAATTCCTGCCTGTTCGTTGAGATTGAAAGCAGAAGTCCTATTGTATGTGATGTTAAAGAGCTTAGTGGCTTCATAGAACGAATACGTGAGCTGTCATCAGACATTGTTGAAATATAAATTCTATTTAAAAGGCTGTTAATTTTTTCAGCCTTTTTTTAATAAGCACAAAAATATTTCACTTACAGTATTGACATTTCTATTGCTAAATGGTATAATAAGGTAGATTAAAAAATTAAAAATAATTGACGATAATGACAGAAAGACAACATGATGAAGGGAAAAAGTAATGAATATTAACACAGTAATGAAGTTATCGGACAATGGAAATGGAGAATTGAAACATGGGAAAACTACTAAAAGTAAACGTGGCAAAATCATTGCCGTTCTCTAAGGAGAGAGGAATCAACAGAGTAGGTGACTTAATCTACAAGCTAAGGGAAAGCGGAAAGATGGAAGGCTTTTTACCTAGTCCAAGCGACAGGGTGTCTAGCTTTAAAATTGATTACGAGAAGACTCAGAAGATTGATTTTAGAAAAGTCCTTATGGATGTGCTTGGGGAAAAGGAAGGGTTCTCACTGCCTCTTTTATCAGCACTTATGAGCTGGAGCAAGGAAGGGGAGACACAGTCAGCACTTGAATACCAAAGCATATTGGCGTTCCCGTTCGACCAGTTTGACGGAATATTTGCAACTGTGGTTGAGGAAGCTGCAAGAACTTCCCTTAACGGACGTATGGAGTGCGACGGCAACATGGTTGAGATACCTGAGTCACAGAGATACAGCCAGCACATAATCGTGCCAATGCTTAAATCTTTATTGACTAACTCAAAGATACCTAATTCGTATCTTGCAAGGATTGGGCATTTCAGCTCAAATAACTTTGCTATTCTTCCTGAAAGCGAGATTAACAGGATTAAGGAAAGAATACCAGAGTTTCCAAACCTTAAGCTTGGGGAGATGGAAGGCAACAGGAACTATATTGTAGCTCCGCTGTTCCTAGAGATAATTGGACGTAAGATTCCAAAAGCTCTTAAGACTGAGCCTAACTTCCAGCAGCAGCTTCTGTCAACAAACCAGAACTTCATAAACCTGTTCGGAATAGATGTTGACGTGCTTTCAAATGAGAGAACTAGGGAAATATTTATTTCTCACGGAATTAATGACGGAGCTTATGCAGTGTCGCCTAAGTATTTGACATCCGAGTTTATAGAAGCAGTCTGCGAGGCACACAGAAAGAATATCACTGACAAGAGCAACAGAAGGCACTTGGACAGGGAGAACGACAACAAGTTTTCACAGGCTAAGTATGAAAAGAACTTGGAGAAAATGGAAACTGCAATTGAAAATTATTCTACTTGGGCTGTAAACAGACACAACTCAAGCGGGTTCGTTGAAATTGACAAGGCAACATACGACGCTGACTCTTACGAGGAATGGCTTGCAAGAAGGGAAGCTGAGATTGAGGCTGAGGAAAGTGCTAAAAAAGCTGAGGCACATTCTCACGAAGAGTCTCAAGCCGATGATGAAGTTGAGGACTTTTAGCAGATAGTTAGATATTATAATAAAGGCTGTTTCATGAAACTTTGTGGAACGGCTTTTATTTTTTATGTCACTCTCCAAGTCCGATAATAATATCACAAATTTACACATAATTAACAACTTATGAAATAATATGGAAAGAGGTGCATATAATGGACGACAGGCAGTTCCAGAGAATTGTAATGGAGAAAATGAAGACTTTAAAGAGTACAGGAAAGGTAACGCTTGCTGACGCAGGGCGTGTTGTTGACATGATATTCGAGTCTATATGGGACGAGTGTGCGACAGATGGAGAGGTGAGAGTTGCTGGCATAGGCAAGTTCGTTCCAGCCATAAGGCGTGAGCGTAACGGGATAAACCCTAACACGGGGCAGACTGTAAGACATCCAGAAAAGGTGTCAATAAAGTTTGCGATGTTTGGCAAGTCAAGGGACAGGTTCATGGACGACTACAGGAATCCCGACTATGTGAACAGGAACGTTGAGATTATGAACAGAAGCTGCGAGGTGGAAGATGAAGGGGACAATTAAGGTAACTGTTACGGCTTCAAAGAGGCTATGCGAGATTGAAAGCTCATATCAGGGCGACATCCAGCTGTCACATTCGGGAGTCGTTTTTGGAAATCACATAAAAAAGTTCAGGCTGTCAGGCGGATTCCTTTCAGTTCCAGCTAATACAGAGGGGCTTGACTACGTTGACAAAATCATAGTCTTTACGGATGATGACGCAATGATGAGGTCGGTATCTGCAATAAGGGACTTGGCTAAGATTGCAAAGGCTGAATATGTGGAGCTTTGGAAGTAGCAGTTCATATTTGACATAAGGCTTCTCAAGTGGTATAATGCTTATGTGGGATTATGTTATTTATTTACCTCGAAGTTTTATTATGGGATTGCGGCGAAAATTAAGGTGGAACGTTTTATTATTTATTACGTTTCCCTTTTTTTACATTTTAGTGTTGACAAATTTGTCAATATATGATATAATAGTATTATAGAAGATAACAGATATTGAGGGAGATGATTAACGATGAAAATTTATGAAGTTCAAAAAAACAAATATGACGAAGTGTTTGACATTATGTGCGAGGAGTTAGAGAGCCTTAAGGCTGGAAATGGTACATACTTTCTCTATGGGCTTGGGAGCGAGGATATTGTTACAAGCTGTGCGAGGGCTATACGGAATGTGAGCATTTCTGATGACGAGGTTGAGTATACGTATGAGACTTTTACGATACGTGCAAAGCCTGACGGATTTGTTCTTCCTGACGGACTTGTTTGTGAGTCCGATATGAAGCACATAATATTTGTGAGCCAGTTCACTAAATGGATGTTCTCTCACTTTACAAACATAACACGTGCTAGAATACACGACGTTATAGGACTTTTGGCACAGGCTGGATATTCCATTGACAATGACAGCCTTCATTCAATCAGCATTAATGGCGGAAGTGCTGTAATTAACACTGTACGTCTTCTGGCACTAAAGAATGATGAGGGCAGCAGCATTATGCCTTTAAGCTGTGTTGAGCTTTCCGACACTTGCGACTTTCTCATGGCTGTAAGGGAAGCGTCCCTTAAGATTGCTGGTGTTATTCCAATGGGGGCTGTGTGATTTTCACAGCCTTTTTTATTATCGTTTATAAGATATTGTTAAAAAAAGTGTTGACAAATTTGTCAATATGTGGTATGATAAGTTAAGATTAGATATTGCAGGGAAGGTGATTAATGTGAAAATAAAGAGAACTGAAGACGGGAACTATTTAATTGACAGGAAGACATTGGATGAACTGCTTACCAGCTGGACTGAATGGAACGCTGCGGAAATCGGAGGGGTTGACAACTGGGAATTTTACGGCGAGCATTATGACGAATATTTTGAGGAAGACAGGGAACGTACAGGAAACGACAGCTATGGGGTACGTGAATACGTGGATGAATGGATTGGCGACATTGACAATTCTGAGAAGTAGAGAAATAAAAAAAGGGGGTTTTGCTGAGAAGCGGATATGGGGATATTTTTGTAGGATATGGCTACAGCTCCGTGCGTGTGAGCGTAACTGACATACTTTATGCGAAGTTGCTTGGGCTTTCCTATGACAGCCTTCCTGTCGCTGAAATTGTTTCAGGAACTGAACTGGGAAAACTTGAGGCTGATGTTGCAGTCCTTGTTGAAAAGATAATGAAAGGGTAGTGTTATATATGGGAGCTTTTGAAAGGCTTGGGGAGATATTTAATAAAAGGGGGTCTATCTCCCTTTATGATATTGCAGTTAATAGTGAAGTTCTGAGTGGTGCTTGGCTTAACAGGACAATACGTACCGTGTGCGAGCTTTCATATCCAGTTGGGAGCGTGTTCACTTCTCTTTCCTGCGAGAGCTGGAGCAATGGTGGGGAGTACGAGTGCCAGTTTGACGGCAAATTTGAGTATGTGTTCTCGTTAAGGGGGGATATTGACTGCCACGTGGTTGATTACGGGCTGGATAGTGAATTTAGCCATTCATACTACGAGGCTCTTGGCACAAGTCCTGACTATAGTTGCGAGAGGGAAGTTCTTGTTCCACATGGGATTGCATTTAAGGTTGTGGAAGTTGACACATACCTTTGTCCTGACGGAATCACAAGGAGCTTTGTTGAGCTTACGGTTGCAGGGGGATAAGTTTTAAATACTTTTTAAAAAAAAACTGTTGACATTTTAGTCAATACATGATATAATAACGCATAAACTTTGAAAAGGACAATACATCTGAATATCATCATAAGTCAATCCCTATGCACAAGCCTCTGGCAGAGGTTTAGGGGACGTGGCGTGATTCAGAGCTGCTTAATATCCTGATAGGGATGTTCTGGCAACAATGCTTCTGGGGCTGTGGCGACATGGCTTCGGGGAGTGCGTAACACATTTGGCACAACTGAAGGGCTGCGGGCGGGAATGGCTTGGGATGAACGGAAAAGGCAGGATATTTGGGGCTGGAGTCCTACAATAGACGCTCCCTGTGGGAGAATAACCCTTGAATATCATATCCGTTGCAGGGATATGGGATAGAGGGAATTGCAGAAAGGACTCTTGTGCGGTTGAGGCTTTGCGAAAGCGGGTCTATAAAGCCTGATGTCCGTATGCTGGCACAAAGCCGTGCAAAGAATTTATTTAATTGGATTATAATAATAATAATTTCTGAATGCTGTGCTGGCATTCTGGGTGAAGTTCCCAGACACGCTTGGTCGAAAGATTCTGCAAGAAGTATGGCGGGTAGCTCCCCCATGCTCAGACTTGCGGACGTGGTGGCTGAAAATGATTCCGATTCTGGGCTGGTCTTACGGCGAAGGTCGTGGCTTGTGGTGATGTTCAGGTGTACTTGTTTGAAAAGGTACATCTATCGAGTATAGATTTTCTTATTATACTCCTTGTTTTTATATGATTTGATATTTTAGTGTTTTACTTGCATTTTTTTTTTTAAGTGCGTCCAGCTGGACGCATTTTTTATTGAATTTTATTTCAAAAAACTGTTGCCAAATTTGTAAACATTTGGTATAATAACTTATAATATGTTAATTGCTAAAGTTATTATAATAAAGTCAATAATTTGTGAGTTACTTGATAATATCCGTCATATATATCAAAGTTCTCACTTTTTTTTATCTTCTCTTCTAGCTCTTCAAAACGTTTCATATAATTTTTTAAAATGTCCCTATGCTCCTTAAAACTGTCAGCACGTGGAACTACAAATTATTTTCAATAAAAAAAGAGACTTCCCACGTCTGCATTAAGTCTCTTTTATGTTACCTTTTCTTTTTAATGGATATTTTTGGCTGCTTATTTATTCGCCTTTGACGATAGCACCTTTTTCTTTGTAGCGTGCGTTAATCTCGTCAAGGATTTTTTTGCTTATGCCTTTTTCGTACACGCTTTCAGGTATTCCGCATACTGTAGCAGACATCTTTTCCACGTGCCAGTTCCAGTCCTTTGGGTATTTGGCAGCGAACGCAACATACTCGTCGCTCTGCCTTGTGATTACGTTAGCAAGGTCATACATTGCCGCCCTTGGTGCTGCAACTCCTTCCCTTTCAAGAGTTTCAATTACAAGTTTGGAGTTCTGTGCGTCCATTAGTTGAGCCGCTACCACGTCAGGTCTTTCTGGCGTAATGCACACCTCAGTCTTTGCGAACGTTACTGCTGACAGTGCCATCAGCCCTGCGATAATTAGTTTTCTCATAGTTTTCACTTCCCTTTCCGATTTGTGCTGGGTTGCTTTATTCAGGGGGATATTATTTTCCAGCACTTTCTTGATTTTATTGATTTGTTTTCCCCTGCTGTTGTATATATTATATCAGATGTTGACAGTTTTGTCAATACATTTATTGCGTTTTTTTTTTATACAAAAAAAAGAGCCTTTTGGCTCTAGTTCTCTTAAACGTTCCATTCCTCATGATTCCATATTTCATTAGACAGCTCCTCAATCTCGTAGTCCTCGACGTTGCCCTCAAGAAGCTCGTCCGATGTTACTGAAAAGAATCCGTGTATTGTTTCGGCAAGCTCCCTTTCGGATATTTCAGCGTCCCATTCAATGTCCACTCCAGCTTTTTGCATTTCCTCAAGGTAGAGCATTGAGGCGTAACGGATATATCCTGCCATAAGCTCACGAATGTCGTCCGCCTTTGCCTTTATGTCTTTTACGCTAGGTGTGCCGTTATGCTCTGAAAGCTCAATGTATCTTGCCAGCATTTTCATAGGGTTTGGAGTCCCTATTCCGTCAGGCGAGTCTCCAAAGTAGTACCATTCCCCAATCTCATATAGTATATATGTCCTGTCGTGGCTCACATTTTCCTCAATATTGCGTATGAATCTTTCAAAGGTTGTCTTTTTGTCTCCGCCAGCAATCATCATTGCACTGTCCAGTATTCTTTTCCCGATTATTCCAAAGTCAGCCCTCGTAAGCTCCAATCCTTTGCTCTTCATCTCCATGTTCTCTTTCATAGTCCCTTTTCTCCTTGTCCTTTTAGTATAATATCTTGCTTTATTACACCTTATTATATCACGTATTGACAAATTTGTCAACAAGAAATGTAGGGGTTGTTGTGCATTTCTGCTGATTTATAAACAGCTTGACATAATACACTTTTTCTTATCTGCTTTTGATATTATTTATCGAATTTATGTTTTAAAATAATTGTTGACAATTTTGTCAATGAATGGTATAATGGTTGTGTAGAAGATAACAAATACTTGTAAAAATTTATTATTCAAAATAAGGAGAGTGTTATATATGGATTTTAATATAAGTTATGCTAAAAATTTTATAAAAAGGACTCTTGGGGAGATAACAGGTGGATATAGCGAGATTGAAACATTTGGACTTGACAGCGTTGGAAATGTCCGTTCTGTTGCAGGAAATATTATCAGCTGGGATATTGCTGGGAGTGGAACTGTTGACAAAGGCAAGTATACAGGCTGTAACAATATCCTAATTTTTTTCAGTTTTGCTAACTGTGAAGCACAGTATATATTCTGCAATGAAGAGGCTAGTGTAAATGCCAATTTCAATCCCGATGTTGTATCAGATGTTTCCTCACGGGATATTCTTACGTTTGTCAGAAATTTTGGGGATGTTGTGGCTGGAATTTCTGAACAGAGTTTTATTAATAATTTGTATAAAGCTGTATCTGTTCTTAAGAATAAAGAATTTTCTGTTGTAAGGGACTGTGATGACGGGGAAATATACCTTGGAAAAGAATATTTTCTTTATTGCATATATGCAGATACCGTGTTTGATTTAATTAAATCTGGGAGACTTAATGAACTTAGCTTGAACGTCGGTATTGCAGATAACAATTCTAATGTTATAAGAGATGTCTTTGTAAATATTTTTCAAAAAGGGAGTGATTTATAATGATTAGACTAGAGGGAAGACTTAAAACTAGCATAAATGCAGTAGCTTCAATGGAGCTTGAAGACTTGGTGCATTACGGGGACTGGACTGAAAAATGTAAGCAGATTAGCGACATTTGCAGCCTTGTCTATTCAAGATTGAAATGCAGTGAATATACACGTGGGCTTTGCCTTGCGTTTATAAACTTTTCAAATGGCTTGAAGGAAGTTACCAATGACGCTGAACTTGATGTGGAATATTCAAAATATCTTGTACAGAAATCTAAAATTTCAGAGAAGTTCCAACGTCCTTATGACAGGGACGAAACGCTTGAGTATTCCCTATGTGAATGGCTTTACCAAATGTATGACTATTGGGAAAAGGAAAAGGCTGTTATTGCAGACAGTGATATTCCCAAGATAAAGTCTTTTGCACTTTACCTTAAGAAATATGAGTTTACATACCTGCATGACAGGATTGTCAAGTATCTTGAAATGAATAGAGTTTAGGAAACGGTGGTATATATGCTTTGCTGCTTTTGACGTTGATATTATTGAAATAAAGTGTTGACAAATTTGTAAATATATAGTATAATGGTATTATAAAAGATAACATATATTAGGGAGATGATTAAGGATGATGGAAACAAGCGGAGAAAGAATCAAGGGAAAAGCGGTCAAACAGAAATGGCAGTCTGTCATTAACAGCGAAAGCAAGGACAAATTATTGAATGCAAGCCTTGATGTAATGCGTTCTGGCGGGAAAAAGGAATATAGGGTGGCAAGCCAGTTCATTATAGGCGTTGACAATAAAAATAAAACTTTTTATGTATTTTGTGAACAAAATTTTAACTTTGTCGGATATGCAATCTACATGCTGCCTTTCAGCTTTATTGAGGGCATAGGCGAAACCGACGGAGACGGACACTGGCTAAAAATCACTGAGCATAGAGCTGAAACAGTAGGTAAGAAAATCAGGAAGCTGGAGCATTATATTGAAAGGAACAAGGATAATGAAAAGGCTAAGGATATAAGAATGTATCAGGAATGGAAAAAGGAAACCATGGAAACTGGAACAGCTTAAAAATAGCTTAAAGAGCCGTAAGGCTCTTCTTTTATGAAGAGGGAGACTTCTTGCTAGATATTATTAAATTATTAGAAAAAATACGCCATT
>ERZ772924.270-NODE-270-length-25661-cov-4.272124_pt1 | contig 25661 bp, 22 predicted proteins | sample MGYA00512116_ERZ772924 | MGnify/ENA primary metagenome ERZ772924 (study PRJEB29015, sample SAMEA2737920) | human oral metagenome | biome: human oral; feature: human-associated habitat; material: dental | place: China | collected 2134 ...
AAGCCAGCTAAGCGGGGAGATATAAAAGTAGCAGTCGGGCACGTTGAGCGCTTTAATCCCGCGATCACGGCGCTAAAAAAAGAGCTTGAAAATCTGCGTGAGGGATATCTGGTGCTTAGGAAGGATTTTTGATGAAATTTAGCTCAAATCGGACAAAGGCTTATGGGTTAAATTTAGCGCGCGGAGGGCTTTTAGGATGAAAAAGGCTTTACTTTGCATCGGTAATCCCATGCGCGGAGACGACGACGTAGGCAACGAAACAGGGCGAATCGTCGAGGCAGCGAGTAAAATTTTTGCCGTTTTGGCCGTGATGGACGAGGAGAAGGGCGTGAGCCTGCTAGATGAAAACTCGCTGTTTAAAAAGGCTAAATTTGCCTACTACAAGGCCTATCACGATCAAAAGCAGCGCTGGAGCGACGGCAAGGACGAGGCTGCGTTTTTAAAGACGGGGCTTGATGCGGCCGGCATCAGCGAAGCGGACTATCAAAAAAAGCTAGAGGATCCAAAAGTCGCCGAACTGCTTAAAAAATGGGACGAGAGCTACGATGTAGCCAAGATCCAAGGCGTGCCGGCCTTTGTCGTAAACGGCAAATACCTCATCATGACGAAGTCCATCAGCTCCATCGACGGTATGGCGCAGCTAATCGAAGAGCTGTTCAAAAAATAGGGCGCGGGTATGAAATTTGCGGAAAAAATAGCGAAATTCGCAGACAGCCGTCTGCCGTGGGCGATCCTCGTAACGGTGAGCGTAGGGCTCGTGATCCTCGCGCACTCGCTGTTTCAAAACTACGTCTATATGCCGCCTTGCGAGCAGTGCGTCTATATCCGCTTTGCATTTTTATGCATGGCGCTAGGAGGCCTAGTCGCGATCATAAATCCTAAAAATTTACTCCTCGCCGCGCTTGGCTACCTGCTAGCCTTTTGGGGCGCGATCCAGGGCATAATGTATAGCGTAAAGCTCGCCAGGATCCACGACGCCGTGCACGGAGACGATCCGTTCGGCGTGCAGGGCTGCTCGACCGAGCCGCACTATCCGTTCGGCCTGCCGCTTGAGCGGTGGGCGCCTGATTGGTTTTTACCTACGGGCGACTGCGGCTACGATAACCCGATGGTTCCGGACGGCGTCACGCTAAGCGGATTTCAAAAATATCTCGTCGATCTTTACGAGGACGGCTGGTACCTGATCCCGTCAAGTAAATTTATGTCGATGGCAGACTGCACGCTGATCGGCTTTGGAGTCTGCTTCGTCGTGCTCGCCGCGATGTTCGTTTACAAAATTTTAACTATCAAAAAAGCTTAAATCGGTCTAAATTTAGACCGATTTTGCTATACTCGCCGCATGAGAGCCTTACGCGAGCATAATTTTAAAATTTACTTCATCATCATTTTCGCGAGCCTTTTCGTGGTGCTTTTGGGCGTGAAAAACTACGAGGATGCCAAGGCGCAGATCACGGCGCTCGCGGATAAAAACAAGATCGCCGCCAGCGAAAATATGGTCGGGAATTTCTCGTTTTGGCTAGACGAGCGACTGCACTCGCTGGTGCGCGCGGCTAAATTTATGCAAAACGAGGGCATCTCGCAAGATAGCGAAAAGCTGGGCGCCTTCATACGACTTTTCAAAGAAAACTCAGTAGAATTCGATGCCTTGCAGTTTTTGCGCGAGGACGGAGAAATTTTCGTAGACGGCAAGGAGCTAGGCGACGATGAAGCGATGCCAAAGAGCCTGCGCACGGGGCTTGTGTGGTTTGAAGAGACCAAAAACACGCTCGCACCCACGGTAAATTTTATGCAGCGCCATAAAATTTTAGGCGAACCGACGCTAAATTTATGCGTACCCGTCATGGACGGCGGCTCGTTTGCAGGGGTGTTTTGCGGCGTGGTGAAGCTGCAAAACATACTAAAAAATATGGAAAAATTTAAACTCGCGCCCGATTCATACGCCTTTATCGTTACGCACGGCGGCGAAATTTTAACCCCGATGAAGGATGCGGCGCTAAAAAAGCAGATCGAGGATAAATTTAAAGAGCTTTTCCTGCGGGGCGAAGATATCACGAGCCTAAATATCGGATCAAATTTCATCTCCGTCGCCGAGATCCCCACGCTAAACTGGTTCATCGGCGCAGGAACGGATAACGAAAAGGAGCTCGCCGCGCTGCTTAACTCCGTGCTAAAAAACGCCCTTATCTTGCTTTTTGCGTTCGCGGCGCTAGCGCTGGTGGCAAATTTCCTCCACAACTTTATGTACTCAAAAATCAAAAACCTACAAGACGACTACGAGGCCCTACTCAAGCACAAAGCGCGCATGAGCGAGGCGGGCGAGCTAATCAGCGGCATAAATCATCAGTTTATCCAGCCGGTTAATTCGCTAAATTTGATGATATCAAGCTTGCTTATGCTACAAAAAGACGGCAAGCTAGACGCCGCGACGCTAGAGCATATGCTGCAAAAGGGGCAGGCCGCGACCGTGCTTCTAAGCGATACGATCGAGATTTTTAGAAATTTTTATAAAACGAGCGACGCTCCGCAAAAATTTAGCGTAGAGCGCTGCGTCAAAGACCTGCTAAAGCTCATGCACACCGAGCTTAGCAAGGCAAACGTCTCGGTAAGCTTGCGCGAGTTTAAAGACGAAGAGGCCACGCAGCGGATGGGCATCGTGCAGCAAATTTTACTCATCCTCATACACAACGCCAAGGACGCGGTCGTGGAGCGGTACAAAGAGCAGATCGCCAAGCGGCAGGTTTTTATCGACGTCAAATTTGAAAACGGCATGTGCAAAATATCCGTCACAGACTACGGCAGCGGCGTGAGCAAGGAGCTTCGGGATAAAATTTTGACCCAGCCAAAAACTACCAAAAAGCAAGGAAGCGGCATCGGGCTGTATTTTGGCAAAAAGCTCGCAAACGAAAAGCTTTCAGGCGACGTCAAGCTGCTGAGCGCGGGCGATCCGACGACGTTTGAGCTCGGCTTTGAGACAAATTTAAAGGAGTGAGATGCAAGAGCATTTAAAGCTGCTTAAAGACCTGACCGTCCTCATCGTCGAGGACGACGAGATCGCAAGGGAGCTGCTAATAGGCGGGCTAAAGCCGTATTGCCTAAGCGTCTGGGGCGCGGGCGACGGGCTAGAGGGGCTGGAGCGCTTTAAAAAGCTAGCTCCCGCCATCGTCATCACCGACATCCACATGCCCGCGATGAACGGCTTTGAGATGATGAAGGAGATGATGCGCATAAAGCCCGCGCAAAAATTTATCGTCTTTACCTCCTACGACACCGACGACAACCTCATCAAAAGCATCGAGCACGGCGCGGCGTCGTTTCTAAAAAAGCCCATCGATATCGCCGCTCTGTGCCGTCTGCTCGTGGCCCTAACCTACGAAAAGGACGAAAAGCTCGTGCGTCTGGGTCCGCAAACCAGCATAAATCTCGCCAAAGAAAAGATCTACAAAAACGGCGAGGAAATTTATCTATCATTTTTGCAAAACAAGCTCTTTTGGCTATTTGCGTACAATCTAAACAAGCTCGTGAGCTACGAGATGATCGAGGAGTTCGTCTATGAGGGCGAGCAAACGAGCAAGGGCGCGATACAAAACGTCGTGCTGAGGCTGAAGCGGGAGCTGGGGGTTAAATTTAAAAATATCAGCGAGAGCGGATACATACTACTAAGCGGCGAATAGTCTAAATTTTGCGGCTTGTCTCGCGAGCGTCTTTAACGGAGCTAGTAAAAATTTAGCTCGGCGGACTATCTTGTCCAGCCTACGCTAAATTTTTACGTCGCAACCCTTAAATCCATCTCGCGATACTTCGCCTTGACTTTTTACGCTCAAATTTGGAGTCAAATTTGTAAATTTTGGCTCAAATTTTACCTGCCGAGACCCGCTCCTTTAAAACATAAAATTTAGTCGCTATCGTGCCGCAGGGCTTAGCGATAAAATTTGCTAGAAGCCTGCCACTGCGGCTAAATTTAATGCAGCGCGTAAAACAAAGCTTGCTTTGGCGCGGCGAAGCCTATTTCGCCAGCAGCTCCTTTACCGCAGCGACCATTTCATCGACGGAACCGAACGAGGAGGTGTTTAAGAGATACTTGCCGCTGACGACAAATGCCGGCACGCCCGAAATCACCGCGACCTCGTAGCCCGCGTCCCACTGCGCAAGCAGAGCCTGCGCCTTTTTGCTGGCAAGCGCCGCTTCATATTCGTTCATGCTCACGCCCGCGGCATCCAGCGCGGTTTTGATGAACCTTTGTTTATCACTGCCGCCACCAAAATCGTCCTTTTTGTCGTGGATCGCTTTGTAAATCGCGAATTTCGCCTTTTTAAATTTTGACTCATCGCTTAGTGGACTCACATCGTCCTTTTCATCAAGCACGATGAGGGCTGCGAATATACCGCTCGCCGTCTGTCCGAACACACCCTTGGTCTTTAGATGCCACGGCAAAAACTCCGCCCCTTCGAGCTTTTTCATCAGCTGCGGCGTGACCGTCCTATCAAACGCATAGCAGTGCGGGCACTCGTAGCTAAAAATTTTAACGATGCTGTTTTTCGGCACATTTAGCGGCTTTTGCAGCACTTGATAATTAACGCCCTCCTCTAGCGCGTTTGCACTGACGCCGAGCAAGCAAACGGCGGCTAAAATTCTTAAAAATTTAGCGATTTTCATAAAATTCCTTTGCGGTAAATTTTAAAGATTGTATAAAATAAAGGGTAAATTTGAAATAAAATCTAAGCAACGAGCTTCTTTTTTAATTCTTTAACCATTTCGAGTTTAAGTTCCTTGGTTGTATAATGCCTGAAATTTTACATTTCAAAACAAGGAGTAGCTATGAAAAAGTCTATTTGTATCGCGATTTTGCTATGCGCCAGTTTGATGGCGAGTGAGTGCACCGCAGTGTATGGAGATGGAAAAACGGAGCTAAAGCTTGCTACGGGAAGCCCGGGAGAGCTTGGGCTACTCGAAGTTTTATCTAATGAATTTAGCAAGGCAAACGACACCAAAATTTGCTGGATAAAAGCAGGAAGCGGTCAGACTCTCGAACTTTTGAAAAATAAAAAGATAGATATCGCTATGGTTCACGCTCCAAAGGCGGAAATAAGCGCCGTAAAAGAGGGCTGGGCTACGCAAAGGACGTTGATCGGATCAAACGAGTTTTTTATCGTAGGGCCTAAAAACGATCCCGCAAAGATAAAAACCGCCCAAAACGTAACAGAAGCCTATACTGATATAGCCAAGTCCCAAAGCCTTTTTTACACCAGAGCGGACAACTCCGGAACTCATAAAAAAGAGCTTAGTATCTGGAAAATGGCAAATATCGTTCCACAAGGTCAGTGGTATGAGGCAAATAAAGATTTTATGTTAGCGACTCTTTTAAAAGCTGATAAAAACGGAGCATATTTTATGAGCGATAGCAGCACTTGGGTCGTGGCGAAAAAAGATATAAAATCCAGCGAAATTCTATTTCGCGGCGATAAATATCTAATAAATACGTATTGCGCCCTAAGACAAAACGATAGCGATACTACCGAAAGCAAGAAATCGAAAGATTTTATAGATTTCGTAGCTTCAAGCGCAGGGCAAGAGATAATTAAAAATTACGGTAAAGACAGATACGGCGAAGGGCTTTACAACGACGCTGCATACGCTCAGAAATATTTTATAAGCGAGTAGAATTTAAGTCTTAAAAGATGAAATTCGGCAAATTTGATAAGCCGAATTTCAACGACGCGATGGGTAAAATTTAAGCAAGCGGGTTAAATTTCAAACCGAATTTAACCCGCCGCGTAAATTCTAAATTTAACTGCGGCGATCGCAGTAAATTTAATCTCGCCGCGAAATTTTAATAATCAAAAATATTCGGATCGATCACCAGCGCGCGGTAGGCTACGTCGTCTCTAGACGCCGACTCCACGTCCATTTCAAATTTAATGTCGTTTGTTTTCGGATCGATCTCCACGAGCACCATTTTGATCGTCTTATCGGGCTTTAGCAGATAGACATTCGAGCTTGAGATGAAGTAGGTGCTTTTATCCTTTTGCCACTCCACGACGCTCGTAACCGCGCTATAGAAGTCAAATCCGCGCTCCTTGCCAAACTCCCACGTCTGCTCGACGGTGCCTTTTTGCTCGTCGATCTTGTACTCGACCGCGCGAGAGTATTTTTGCTCTTTTAGCGCAGGCTGTTCCATGCCGCGGCCGTCGCCGTTGTCAAATACGCTGATGTGCTTGACGGAGCCCTTGTTGTCGTAGCGCGGAGTGAGCCACGCGGTGTGCTGCGTCCACGACCAGTCGAAATCGCCCTCGCATTTTGAGTTTTCGCACTTGATTTTGTTACCGTTTTTATCCACAGGCACTAGCACTTTTTCTTTAAAGTCCGCGCTCCAGCCCTCAGGCGATGCGAGGATCCATTTTACCTTTTTGTCGCGACCGATCTTAACTATGCCTTGGTGGCGAAGCGAAAGGATGATGCCATCGTCGCTAGGGTCATATGAGATGGAATTTACGTGCGCCCAGTTGCGTCCCGTGCCGGTCGAGGTCACGTCGCCGAATGGCAGATCGTCGCTTATTTTGATCTCTTTGGCGTCCATGTCGATATTTAGGCACACGGCGCGAGCGTCAAGAGCCTTGATGAGGTTGCTGCGGTAAACGTTTTTGCCGAAAATTTCATTCAGATCCCACTCGTCCACGACCTTACCGCTGCCGTCCACTTCGATGATGTGATCTCTGATTGTGTGCGAGATCCTGCCGTCTGCGTGGTGGTAGTTATATTTACCGACGCGAAGCAGCAAGTGATCATTCTTTAGCGGCATCACCTCGTGGCTAAAGTCGATGTAGCCGCGCGGCAGCTCGCGATTATACACCTCCTTGCCCATCATATCGTAGCGCATATATCGCTGCGCCATGCCCCAGCTCAGATCGCCGTTTGGCAGCTGATGAAAGCCCATCATCATGCCGCCGTCCATCACTCTGCGCTCGCTGCGGTCGTAAAATTTCTGATAGTCCAGATACCATCTGACCTCGCCCTGCGTATCGACGACGAAATTTTCAGTGAAGTCGTTCCAGCTAGCAGCACCGCCGTTTTTCCAATCAAGCGGCTTATAGACGCTCGTGATCGTGTTATTGATGAGATAGAGCCTATTTTTAAACGCAGGATCGACCTTTTTAACCTTCATCTTTTGCATATGGCTAAATCTATAATCGCGGCTATACGTCACGATCGGCTGAGCGTAAATTTTATACTTTTCGACCTTCTTTTCGCCGTTAAAAACGTAGCTTACTTCGACCTCGTTTAGATAGTCCGGATACAGCCCCCAGATCGGCACGCCGTCGTGCGTCAGCAGCGCATGCTCGGAGACGTTATAGGCGATGTCGATACCGCCGCCCGGTTTACCCAGCACCCGCACGTGGATATCCTTGATGTCCTTGCCCGCCCTATCGATAACGGCGGTCAGCGGCGCCACGTCGTATGGGTTGATAAACACCGAGCCAAGCTCGCCCTGGGTTTTTACCTGATGCGCCAAAACGCCTGCACTCGCAGTCTGCGGCACCGCTATAAACGCGCCGCCTGCTAAGGCCGCAGCCAAAACGATAGAACCGAAAAAATTCTTACGCATATTCGCTCCTTTTGGGTAAATTTATCAAATTTTACTACTACCGAATCACATAATAATCATACTAGCTTTAAATCAAATTTAAAGTTAAATTCTAATATATCTACTTAAATTTTAGAACGCAAGCGAGACGGGTAACAGTCTAAAATTTGATATAATTAGCCCTGCTTTATCAAATTTAAGGAGAGAAAATGCCATTCGTAAATATAAAAGTAGCCGCTCCGGAGCCTACAAAAGAGCAAAAAAAGCAAATCATCGCCGAGATTACGGACACGCTAGCGCGCGTATTAGGCAAAGACCCAGCCGCAATACTCGTGATGATCGAAACGCTCAGTATGGACAGCATCGGTAAAAGCGGTCTAAGTCTTGAGGAGATCAAACAAAATAAAGAGAAAAAATGAGCGAATTTTTATAGGATTTTGAGCTAAAAATCACGCTCGTAGCGGGCGATACTTGCGCCGCTAAGCGGTCTAAATTTACCGAACGCACAGGCGGGCAGCAGTTTAAAAACCGCCGCCGCAAGCCGCTCTAGCAGGCGAGTATCCGATCTCTCGCCCAAGATTGTCGGCGGACGGACGATCTGAAGGCTGTCAAAGCCGAGCTCGCTCACGCGCCGCTCGATACGCCCTTTGGCACGCAGATAAAAGCTTGGCGAACCTTCGCTCGCACCCGGAGATGATACGAGCACGAAGTGCCGCACGCCCGCTGCTTTACCCCACTTCGCCGCTGCATAGACGTAGTCCACGTCCACGCGTAAAAACGCCTCGCGCGAGCCCGCCTGCTTCATCGTCGTGCCCAGCGCGCAAAAAAATTCGTCAAATTTATGCGGCGCGATATCCGAGATACCCTCAAAATCAATGATCCGCGCGCGAAGCTTAGGGTGGCAAAAGCCTATCTCGCGGCGCATCCACGCCTCTACCTCATCGTAACCGGGACTCTCGCAAAGCTCGCGCACCAGTTCCCTGCCTACGACGCCCGTAGCGCCCAGCACCAAGGCGGATTTTCCCATTTTCGCTCCTTAAATTTCTTTAAATTTTAGCGCGCTTTACAGTCAAATTTAACTCCGGCGCTACGTTACTCAAATTTTACGCGCATATCGTCTGTGCGACGCATAATGCATAAATTTTAGCGTTTACCTGCGTAGTCAAATCGCGCAGCTTGCAGGCTAAACTCGAAGCTATTTCGATCCACCGCGCCCACGCATGCATCGCTATCATAAAGCGTGAGCAGAAATTCCACTACCTCCTCACTACAATGGTACCGCACAAAAGCCGCGTCGTAGTCGTAGCCCGCATCATCCGTCGCCACGGGACCAAAAATTCTGTCCTGCAGAATAAAATTTCGCGGCGGAATGAACGAGCTAAATTAAAATCTGCGCGCGGAGCAGAAAGCGCCCTAGCTAAGCTTGCGCCGCCGCTAGCGTTATAATCTGCTTAACCACCTCGCTCGCCGCTTTTAAAGAGCCTACGGGCAGATACTCGTAGATCGAGTGGAAATTGTGCCCGCCGGTGAAGAGGTTCGGGCACGGCAGCCCCTTTGCGGAGATGACGGCGCCGTCGTAGCCGCCTCGCATAGGCTTGATCTTGGGCTCGATGTTTAGGCTTTTAAAGGCCTGCTTCGCAAAGTGAATTGCTGGCGCGTCGTCGTTTTTCAAAAAGTTATAGACGTTTTTATAGCGGTCGTTTAGCGAAATTTCGATCCGATCGCCCCAGATCGCGCGAAGCCCGTCCGCAGTTTTTTGCAAAAATTCCATACGCTGCTCGTATCTTTTCTCGTCAAATTCCCTCACGTCGATCTTTAGGACAGTTTTTGCGCTATTGCCGCTAAGCTCCTTGACCCAAAAATAGCCCTCCTTGCCCTCTGTGTATTCGGGCGCCTCGCCCGCGGGCAGCAGCGAGATAAACTTGTGCGCCAAAAGTAAGGAATTTACGAGTTTGCCCTTGGCGTTCATCGGATGAGCGGACTGGCCTTTGAAGGTAGCGACGCAATCGCCCGCGTTCCAATTCTCGTAGATAAACTCGCCGATGCCGCAGCAATCAAGGCAATAGCCGAAGTCTGCGCCTACCTCGCTTACATCCAGCGCCTTTGCGCCTAGCAAGCCCTGCTCCTCGTCCGGCACGAAGCAAGCGATTATCTCGCCGTGTTTGATCTGCGAATTTTGGACGAAAAATTCCAGCGCATTCACGATCGCTGCGATCGCCGCCTTATCGTCGGCGCCTAGCAAGCTGGTGCCGTCCGTTACGATGATCTCATCTGCTTTGTAATCGTGCAGCTCCTCATTTTCGCTCTCTTTAAGATAGATCTCTAGCTCTTTATTCAAGCAAATATCGCCGCCTTCGTATCTTACGATTTGAGCCTTAGTGTCGCCCGTCTGCTCGGCACTGGTATCAAGGTGAGCGAAAAACGCTACTCTCGCAGCGGGCGAGTTTAAATTTGAGGGAATTTTAGCGATCAAAATCGACCTCTCGCTGAGGCTGATATTTTGGATGCCCAGAGCTTCGAGCTCGCTTTTTATGAGCTCTGCAAGCTCAAGCTCCTTGGGGTTTGAGGGCATTATGCCCGCTGCACCCGCGACCCTATTCGTGGTAGTGTTAATTTTGGTGTAGTTTAAAAACCTCTGCACGATATCCACAAATGAGCCTTTTACAAAATGAAAAATGCGATGACGCAGACGGATAGAAACATACCTAAAGCCGTTCTTTTAGCGATCTGAATAGGGCTTACCATCGCAAGTCCCGCGCAAACGATGCAAGCGCCCGCGATCGGTGATGCGCTCCTGCCTAGCGCGCCGCTTATCGCAACCGCCATACCGAGTTTATCTTGTTCAAAGCCCAGCGCGTCCGCATGCACTGTCACGGCGGTGTTAAACGCCATCGACGCCGCATCTCCCGAGCCCGTTACGATGCCCATAAAAAACGGCACGAAGGTTCCGCCGAATTTTACGTAGCCCTGCTCGTTCTTAAGCCACTCGATTACGAAATCGATCGCTCCGCACGCGCTAAGACCCGCGACAAAGACGCCCGCTGCGATGATGATACCTATGATCTCGGCATATGCGCTACCCATTCCTTTGAAAAATTCCTTCGTAATTTTTTGAGGATCGGTTAGAGTAACGGCGATGGTGAGGATAGCGCCCAGTAGCATCGCTTCGGCGACGCCCATCTTCGTCCATTTTAGGAAAGAGACCTGATTTAGGCTCGTGCCGCCGATTACCAAGATCACTAGCGGCACTAACGGCATAAGCGCGTATAAGACGTTTATCTTTTGAGGCTGCGCGTCTAAATTTGAACCGTCGGCGGAATTTGCGCCGCCCTCCTTTTGTGCGAGATAATTCACCCCCTTGGTGTAGTCTTTGCAAACTATCGCCGTTATACTCATTATGATCAAAACCACGATCAAAGCGGTAATCGCGCTAGAAAACTGCACCCCGATAACGTCTTGAACCGTGTAGGATGGGTTGTGTGCCTTTACCATATCGGCGACAAATACGTTGTGCGCCGAGCCCGGGCTTAAAACGCTACCGAAAGTTCCCGCAAATACCGCAGCTCCCGCCATCTCCGGTTTAACGCCCGCAGCCATCATCACGGGGATCAGCGTAGCGCCGACCGCAGCCGAGCAGCCCGCAGCGGAGGGGATAGCGATATTGATAAAATATGTAAGCGCCACGACGATAGGGATCAATAAAAATCCGATATTTCCAAGAGGTCTGGTGAGTAAATTTACAAGAGCGCGGTCGCATTCGGTAAATTTCATCACGAAGGCAAAACCCATACTGGCGCAGATCGCCTTAATAAGACCTGCTTTAGTCATATACGAGGTAAAGGCGCCCAGCCCGTCCAGCGGCTTTAGACAAAGCACGCACAGCACCAAACCCACGCCTATAAGCACGGTTTTAGTATCCTTTTTCATGATCAGTAAAGCGACGACTGCGACGATGCCCGCAAGCGCCAAAAGCAACCTAAGTGTCTCCACGATAACTCCTTTTAAATTTTAAATTTACTTCCCACGGCGATGCGCGAGATCTCTTTTTTATACTCGAATTTTAGCACGTCCGCATGCCCCATCACTTCGCACTCGTTTCCGTTTATCAAAAACGCGCTGCCCTCGGGCATAGCATAGACGCTGTCGTTTTGATTGACGATCAAAAACTCCTCCAGCCGCTCCTCCCTGCTCTCGCCGTTGTGGTTTGAAATTTTACCGCTTATGAAGTGCGGATTGATCTGGTGCGGAAAGATCCCCAGAGCTACCGGCGAGGGCGGGAAGACGATCGGCATGTCGTTGGTGGTCATCATCGTCTTGCCTGCGACGTTTGCGCCCGCAGACCAGCCGAAATACGGCGTGCCGCTATCCACGGCGTCTTTGATCGCGCCTAAAAGATCAAATTTATAAAGCTCATTTAGCAGCACGAAGGTATTGCCACCGCCGATGCAGATCGATTTGGCATTTTTAACGGCGGCTTTCATATCGGCAAATCGGTGGATCGATCTGATATTGTTGCTCTCCAAGCAGTCTGCGACCTTCTGCTCGTATTGTTCGTTCGTGCGCCTAACGCCCGCAAACGGAATGAATAAAATTTCATCCTCCCAAAGACCCCCTAAAAATTCTTTGATCCACCCCTTGCAGTGGTTCAGATAGCCGCTGTCTTTGTAACTGGAAGCGCTTAGAAGTAGTGCTCTTTTCATGCCGCTTTCCTTAAATTTTGCCGTTTAGCTTATACGCGCAGCGCAGATAAACGTCCACTCCCGCAAGCAGCGAGTCCTCATCGAAGTCAAATTTGGCGTTGTGATGTCCCGCCGCAAGTGTCGTACCTATCATCAAGTATCCGCTCTTGCCGCCCGCATCTTGCACCGAGCGCATAAAATGCGCGAAGTCCTCGCATGCACCGAAATTTAGCTCCCTTACGATCTTGTCGTTATCGATAAACGGCGATGCCTTCGCCGCATCCTCGTAAAGCTGCGTGGTGGCCTCGTCGCTATCGCCGCCTGCGGTACCGCCCGTAACCTGCACATCGTAGCTGACGCCGTAAATTTTAGAAACGCCCTCCACTATGTCCATGCATTTGGCCTTCATAAACTCATTCAGCTCCGTGCTCTCGCCGCGAGTCTCGCACGCAAGATAGCCGTTAGGCGCGATGACGTTGCGTCCTTCGCCCGCGCGCAGCACGCCGACGTTGATACGCGTGACGCCGTCTGCGTGCCTCGTGATGCCGTGCATATCAAGCGCCATCTCGGCTGCCGCGAGCAGAGCATTGGCTCCGTTTTGCGGCGCGCCCGCTGCGTGAGCGGACTTGCCTTGTAAGCTTACGTCAAATTTAGTGGTCGCGAGCAGTTTTTTGGTGCCGCAGATGATGCCTCTCATGGTAGTCGCCTGAAAGCCGATATGACCGCCCAGCAGATAATCCACGCCCTTGGTGACGCCTGCAGCCTCCATACCTACGGCGCCCCTGGTGCCCTCCTCGGCGGTTTGGAAGATAAATCTAAATTTACCGCTAAAATCATCTAAGCTCTGCGCGATCAGCTTTGCCAGAGCAAGCCCCATCGTGATATGCCCGTCGTGCCCGCACGCGTGCGTAATGCCGCTAATATCGGAGCTAAAGCCCTCCTTAAAAGGGCGGTGATCCGCATCCATGCTCTCGGTCACGTCCACGCCGTCTATGTCAAATCTAAAAGCGACCGTCTTGCCCGCGCGCCCCGTGTCGATCTGCGCCACTAGACCCGTTAGCCCATCCTCCATCGCATCAAGAAATTTTATCTGATCTGCGTTTAGAAGCTCTTTGGCGCGCTGCTTCGCCTTCTCGCAGGCATCCTTGCTGCCTACGCCCTGCCTCGCTTCAGCTTTCACCACCTCACGACCGAGCTTTATCTCATAGCCCAGGCGCTGCATTCGATCTGCGATAACGGCAGTCGTAAAAAAGGTAAACCAGCCCGTTTCGGGATGCGAGTGGAAAAACCTGCGATCCCCGATCATCTCGCCTTTGAGCGCCTCTACTTTTTGTGCGATAGCATCCATCTTCTCTCCTTTATTTTTTAGCTAAGCTTAACATCGCCGCGGCTAAAACCTTCGTAGCGGCAAACGCGTCGTGCCAGTTTATGCTTTCATTTACGTTGTGGCTGATACCGTCCTTACACGGCACGAAAAGCATCCCCACGCGATCCGCAAGCTCCGTCATATTCATCGCGTCGTGTCCCGCGCCGCTAGGAAGCCTCAGGCTTGGAATTTTAAGCTCGCAGGCACAGCTCTCAAGCAGATCTATCATCTCCTCGCTTAGCTTTACGGGGCGATCTTTAATGAGATTTTTTAGTTCGAATTTACACCCTCTGCGAGCGCAAATTTCATCTATCACGGCGCAAATTTTATCGTCCGCCGCCCTAAGCGCTTCCTCGTCTATATCGCGTATATCAAGACCTAACGTGCATGAGCCCGGGATTACGTTTAGTACGCCGGGTATCGCATTTGCATAGCCCGTCGTCGCTACCGTGGTTTTGCCCTCCTTTGCGATCCTCTCCGCGCTTAAAACGATCTCGCTAGCGCAAACTAGGGCATCGCAGCGCATATCCATCGGCGTAGCGCCGCTGTGATCGGCCCTACCCTCGATCCGCAGCTCGTATCGCACGGGCGCGGCGATACCCGTGACGATGCCTACTGGGATACCGCGTCGCTGCAATACCGGCCCCTGCTCGATATGAAGCTCGATGTAGCTATGAAAACTGGATTTGGGCAGGACGCAGCTTTTTAAATTTGCGGGATTTAGCCCAAACTCCTGCATGGCGTCAAATAGCGAAATTCCGTTCCCATCCTTTAGCTCGTCTAGCCGCTGCCGCGATAGCTTGCCGCTAATTATCTTGCTGCCTACGGTCGCCATTTTAAAGCGGCTCGATTCCTCGCAAACAAAGACGATGAGCTCCAGCGGTCGCGCAAGCTTCTCGCCGCTATCTCGCACCGTGCGGATCGCCTCCAAAGCGGCCATGACGCCTAGCGTACCGTCGTAAAAGCCGCCCTGCGGCACGCTATCGATATGTGAGCCAGCGCTGACGGACGGCAGATCTGGATTTTTAACGCCTCCAAATTTAGCGAAAATATTGCCCGTATCGTCAATTTTGATCTTGAAATTTTCTTTTTGAAGTAGCGATATGAGGAAGTTGCGCGCCGCTTTATCTTCGCGCGAAAATGCAAGCCGCGTAAGCCCGCCGCCCGCCAAAGCCCCAAAGCGGCTTATCTGCTCAAACTCGCTTTTAAAGCGCTGTATGTTTATGTCCATAAATTCCCCTTTTCTTAAAAAATTTATGAATACGGCATTTTAATATTAAATTTATATAACAAAGCTGAAATTTACTTATCGCGGCGGCAAATATGGCGCTAAAACGGCGCGAGCAAAGCCGCTTTAAGATAACGCTATAAATTTTAAATTTTGCCTTCTGGGCTTTAAAATCGCGACGCGCCTGCTTAGCTTCAGACTAAACGGATATAATTATCGCAAAATTCAACGAGGAGTGCAGATGAAGCAGGGCTCGCTAGAGGGGCTTTATGAAAAGCTAAGGCAATTTGATAGGCTGGCGGATAAGGAGGAGTATCTGTTTGATGCGATAAGGGGAGCTATCGAGGCGGAAAATTTCGAATTTGCCGCGCAAATTTGCGACTTTGTGCTAAACGAGGAATTTGAAAAATTCGGCGCATTTTTAAGAACCAGAGCGCTAATGTGGCTCACGGGCTACATCGCGCAAAATTTAAAAGAAAGCGAATACCCGAATTTTGGCGACTTTGAGAGCTGTCTGTGGAAATTTAAATGGATAGTCTCGGGCATCGCCAAAAGCTCCGTGATCGAAAGAGAGCTCATAGACGAGGCAAACGAGGCGATGCTGTTTTACTACGAGCGCTTGGAGCTCTCGCTGGCGGCCTACTACAAGGCTTTGATGAACCAAAACATCGATATGGGCGACGCTAGAGAGGCGAAGACCAACTACGAGCTATGGAAAAAGCTCGCTAAAGACGATATGGGTGACTGCGAGGCGTGCGAGGCATCGGGTGAGATCGCGTATCTGTGCTTTGCCGGCGAGCACGATGCGGCGCTAAAGCTAGCCGAACCGTTGCTCTCAGGCGAGCTAACCTGCTCCGAGGTACCGCAAATAACCTACGCGCCAATACTTTTTAGTATGATAGCACTAGGTAGGACCTGGGAGGCAAAAATCCTGCTGCCAAAGGCCGCGGCGACGATCGAGTCAAATCCTCGCGTCATAAATCAGATCGCGCCGCTAATCGAGATCGCCGTTAGGCTGGACGAGCGCGAGATGGCTCTAAATTTGGCTCACAAGCACTCGCGCGCGATCCTTGAGGGTAACGACGACCTAAATGACCTACGATTTTTCATCGCCGTTAGCGCATTTGGTGATGAGAGCAACTACAAGACGGCTTTGGAGCTGGCGGGCAAATTTGACGTTAGAAATCAAAACTTCTACTACGCCGATTATCTAAATAAATTTTACGAGGAATTTTCAGGGCTTGAAATTTGACGGTTTGGGAATCTGGAATGCTCTGCTCGTCAAATAGGACACCATTTCTTAAGCGCGTGCGACGAGATAGTTTAAAATTTGCAGCTCGATACTACTTCGCTCTCGCAACAGCGAGCGCGGTCAAGTTTACGCCGAACGGGTACAGCGGCTCGTGCGGTAAATTTTATACCGCTTACTCGCGCACGTCGGCAGCCGATTGCCGAGAAATGATGATAGAGCACGCAATACTAAAATTTTAACTCGATCGCTACGTATGAAAGAAAAATATCGTGGCGGCGCATACCAACGCTAAACCGCATGGACAAGAGCAAATATTTGCGACAGCAAGACACGTATTCTAAATTTCAACCGCCGCAGAATGTAAAATTAAACCGAGCCCAGCATTAATCTCACCGTAAAACACGCACGACAACGTATCTCGCGCAACGCTGCTAATTTGGCGGCAATTTAATAGCAAAATTTGAAGCGTAGCGCGACGAAATTTTAAAACAAAATCTCAAGTAGATTTTTAAATATAAAATTTCAAGAGGAATCTTAAATTTAGAATTTCAAATAAATTTTAAAATTCCAAGAGAATTTTATCCCTTGGAATTTTAAATTTAATGCTTGGCTAGGTAATTTGTATCGTAGTTATTATCCACGAAATCGGGGTTGTTCATCATCCTAAGATGAAAATCGCGCGTCGATTTTATGCCGCCGATGATGAGCTCGTCTAGCGCGACCTTCATCTTCGCAATCGCGCGCGCGCGGTCCTTGTCGTAAACGATGAGCTTGCCGATCATGCTGTCGTAGTAAGGCGGCACCGAGTAGCCCTCATAGACGTGGCTGTCCATACGCACGTTTCTGCCGCCCGGAGCGACGTATTTTGTGATTTTACCCGGGTTTGGCATAAAGCTTTTGGAGTCCTCAGCGGTGATGCGGCACTCAAGCGCATGTCCGCTAAATTTTATCTCGCTTTGAGGAAGCAGTTTCTCGCCCTGCGCGATGCGGATCATCCACTCAATCAGATCGAGCCCGCTTCGCATCTCGCTTACGGTGTGTTCGACCTGCAAGCGAGTATTCATCTCGATGAAATAGAATTTCTTATCCTTGCTATCATATAAAAACTCAAACGTTCCCGCGCTTGCGTATCCGATCGCCTTAGCAGCGCGAACCGCCGTTTCATGCAGGCTTTTTCGCGTCGGCTCATCTAAGATCACGGCCGGGCTCTCTTCGATCAGCTTTTGGTGGCGGCGCTGCATTGAGCAGTCGCGCTCGCCGATATGCACGACGTGTCCATGCTCGTCGCCTAAGACCTGAACCTCGATGTGGCGCGGGTTTGTGATATATTTTTCCATATACATCGTGCCGTCGCCGAATGCGCTCATCGCTTCGCTCTCTGCCGACCAAAAGAGCTTTTCGATATCCTCTTCGCGCTCGACCACGCGCATTCCGCGCCCACCGCCACCGGCTGCGGCTTTAATGATGACCGGATAGCCGATTTCGGCGGCTAGCTTGCGTGCCTCTTCGACGCTTGCGATCGCGCCGTCGCTGCCAGGCACTACAGGAATGCCCGCGCGCATCATCACTTGCTTAGCCTTGCTCTTATCGCTCATTAAAGTCATTGCCTCGACGCTCGGGCCGATAAATTTAATGCCGTGCTTAGCGCAAATTTCTACGAAATTTTGACTTTCGCTCAAAAAGCCGTATCCCGGAAATATCGCGTCAGCTTCGGTTAGCTCGCAGGCTGTGATGATCGCGGGGATATTTAAGTAACTATCGCTACTGCGCGGTCCGCCTATACAGACCGACGCGTCAGCGTATTTCACGTAAAGCGCGTCCTGATCGGCGGTGGAGTGCACGACGATGGCTTGCTTGCCCATCTCTTGGATCGTGCGAAGCGCTCTAAGCGCTATCTCGCCGCGATTTGCGATTAGAATTTTCTTAAGCTCCCTCATAGCTTCTCGACCTCAAACAGCGCCATAGCGTATTCGACGGGTTGTCCGTCTTCGACGAGAGCTTTTTTGATGCGGCAGTCGAATTCCGCTTCGATCTCGTTCATAATCTTCATCGCTTCGATGATACCGATCGTATCACCCTTATGCACGACCTGACCTACGCTTACGAACTCTGCCGCACCGGGACTTGGCGCTTTATAAAAAGTACCTACCATCGGGCTGTCGATCGTATCCATCGCGCCTTTTGAGGCGGGCTTATCGCCCACGAGCACATTTACCGCAGGCGCAGCAAGCTGCGGGGCAGGTGCCGGTGCGGCGAGCTGAGGCGTGCTCCCACCGCATGGGCCATATTTTTTTATCTCGATTTCAAAATCTTTATCTTTAATTTTTAGCTCGTTAATGCCCTGCTTCTCACCGAAAAAGTCCATTAACTCTTTGATTTCTGCTTTTGTCATAAATTTCTCCTGAAAAAATTTGCGAAATTTTAGCTAAATTTTTATAATTGTTTCTTTAAATGGATTTTTGCGGGACTTTTAAGAAGTGCAAAGCGAAATTTACGACAAAATTTGCGGACTGATTTTAAATATTTATAAGGTGCGATTTGCCTAGCCTATTTTAAAGCTCGGGCTTTGCGGGCAAAGCACGAAATTTTGCCGCAAGAACGTAAAATTATTTTGAATTCTTTAAAATTTATACTTCATTTTACGACTAGAATTCTACGCCCAAGCCCCGAGCGCGAAAATTCCGCGCTTTGCTTTAAAATTCCACCTTCGGGCTCGTATCAAAATCCTACGCCTTGCTTTTCTTTAAAATTTCGCGCTGAAATTTTATTTTATAACCCCGCGTCGAAATTCTATCCGCGCGAAGCCCTATGCGTTAATGTGTCGCAAAAAAGCTCTGAATTTTCGCTTTATCGCTCGTTTTGCTAAGAGCCAATATCAATAGTACGCGAGCCTTTTGCGGATTTAGATTATCGGCGGTTAGGAAGCCAAGTTTTGCGTCGTCCACCTCCGAGCTAACGCTAGTTGAGCCGCTGCCTGTACGGCTTGAGCGCACAATGATCACGCCCGCTTCGCTAGCTTTTGCAAGCGCAGCCTCCGTATCGGGGTATAAATTTCCGTTTCCCATGCCGGCGACTACGATGCCCTTAGCGCCCTTTTGCACGGCAGTCTCTACGAAATCGCCCACGTCCTGCGGATGCGCGTAAATAATATCGACTCGCGACAGAGCCTTGATATCTTTGATATTAAAATCGCTGCTTATGGTATGCTTACGAAGCGGCGCCATATAAAAATTTACGACGCCATAATTTACGGTGCCGATCTTGCCGGAATTCGGCGAGGTAAAAGCCGCAACATTAGTAGTGTTTGTTTTCGTAACCTCGCGCGCGGCGTGGATCTCGTCGTTCATCACTACAAGAGCGCCCTTTTCGCGAGCGTTTTTATCTGCCGCGACGGCAACGGCGTTGTATAGATTAAGCGGTCCATCAGCACTCATCGAGTCTGCGTTTCGCATCGCGCCCACCAAAACGATCGGTTTTTTGGATTTTACTACCAGGCTTAAAAAATACGCCGTCTCCTCCATCGTATCGGTTCCATGCACGATGACGACGCCGTCGACATCGTTTTTAGTAAGCAGTTCGCTTACGCGGTTTGCAAGCTTGAGCCAAATTTCATCGTTCATCTCCTGCGAGCCGATATTTGAAATTTGCTCGCTTTTAATCGTAGCTAAATCCCCCAGTTGCGGCACTGCCGATAAGATATCTTCTACATCCTTAGAGCCTGCGGTATAGTTGCCCTCCGTGGCACTTGCGCTGCTTCCTGCGATCGTACCGCCGGTAGCTAAAATATAAATATTTGGCTTCGCAGCAGCCAAAGATGACGCGATAAAAAACGTAATAAACGCAAATTTCTTGAGTAGTCCCATAGTTGCTCCTTAAAAAGTAATAAAATTTTTATAATTTAAGCAAAATTCTAGCATAAAATTTTTATTATATTTTATTTTGCTGCTATAATGCGCGAAAAATTTTGATTATTTTAAGGAAATTTTATGGGACTGAAAAGCGATAAATGGATCAGACAGATGTCGCAGCAGCACGATATGATAGCGCCCTTTTGCGAGGAGAATATCGGCCGCGGCGTCGTTAGCTACGGACTTTCGAGCTACGGATACGACATACGCGTAGCGCGAGAATTTAAAATTTTTACAAACGTCGGCGGAACGGTCGTCGATCCTAAAAATTTCGACGCAAAAAACGTCGTAGATTTTGAGGGCGACGTCTGCATCGTGCCGCCGAATTCCTTCGCGCTAGCGCGTACCATCGAATACTTCAAAATGCCGCGCGACGTGCTTGCGATCTGTCTGGGCAAAAGCACCTACGCGCGCTGCGGCATCATCGTAAACGTAACGCCCTTTGAGCCCGGTTTTGAGGGGCACATCACGATTGAAATTTCCAACACCACGCCGCTGCCTGCAAAAATTTACGCGAACGAAGGCATCGCGCAGGTTTTGTTTCTGCAAGGAGATGAGCCGTGCGAGGTGAGCTACTGCGACAAAAAGGGCAAATACCAAAGCCAAAAAGGCATCACGCTGCCTAGAATTCTAAAGGATTAAACAATGAAAAATTTAATCATCGTAGAATCCCCCGCAAAAGCCAAAACGATCAAAAATTTCTTGGGCGCCGATTACGACGTAATCGCGTCTAAAGGCCATATCCGCGACCTTCCTAAAAAACGCTTCGGCATCAAAATCAAAGATAAAAGCTTCGAGCCCGAATACGAAATCAGCGCCGATCACGATCAGATCGTAAAGCAGATAAAGACGCTCGCCAAAAAGGCGGATCAAATTTATCTCGCGACGGACGAGGACCGCGAGGGCGAGGCGATAGCCTATCATATCGCCGCTTCGATCGGCAAGCAGGCGGAGGAGCTGCCGCGCATCGTATTTCACGAGATCACCAAAAGCGCGATCTCAAACGCACTAAGCTCGCCGCGCAAGCTCAATATCGCAAGCGTAAACGCCCAACAAGCGCGCCGCCTGCTCGATCGCATCGTGGGCTACAAACTAAGTCCGCTTTTAAATTTAAAGATCCAGCGCGGCTTAAGCGCGGGTCGCGTCCAAAGCGCCGCGCTTAAGATCGTCGTCGATCGCGAGCGTGAAATTTTAAATTTTAAGCCGGTAGAATTCCACAGCATCGACGCGGTTTTTAAGAAGGACTTGGAAGCCGAGCTCGTGGAATTTCGCGGCAAAAAGATGGAAAAGCTTTCGGTTAAAAACGCGGCGCAGGCTAGCGAGATCGTCCTGACGCTGCAAAAAGACAGATTTAGCGTAGAGAGTATCGAGAGCAAATCGCGCAAAACAAACCCTTACCCGCCGTTTATGACCTCGACGCTGCAGCAGGCGGCGAGCACGGCTCTGGGCTTTAATCCGCGAAAGACGATGAGCCTCGCGCAGAGCCTTTACGAAGGCGTCAATACCAAAAACGGCGGCGCGATCACTTACATGCGAACCGACTCGCTAAATATCGCTAAAGAAGCGATTGCGGCGGCTCGCGAGCTAATCGGTGAGCGCTTTGGCGAAAAGTATCTGCCGAAAAGCGCGAATTTATACACCACTAAAAGCAAAGGCGCACAGGAAGCGCACGAAGCAATAAGGCCTACCGATCTAAAGCTTACCCCCGAGCTCGCGCAAAAAATCCTGCCTCGCGACGAATACCGCCTTTACGCGCTCATCTATAACCGCTTCGTAGCCTCACAGATGAGCCCTAGCGTCTCGCAGATCCAAACGATCATCGTGCGCGGCGAAGCGGGCGCGTTTAAGATCAGCGGACGCAAGGTGGAATTTGACGGATTTTACAAGGCTTACGGCGATCTGGATAAGGATAAAATTTTACCGAGCCTTAGCGCAGGCGACGCGATGAGCCTACAAAGCCTAAGCTCGCAGCAGCATTTCACCGAGCCGCCGGCACGCTATTCGGAAGCGAGCCTCATCAAAAAGCTCGAAAGCCTCGGCATCGGTAGGCCCTCGACCTATGCGCCTACCATCTCGCTGCTTACGGCGCGCAACTACGTAAATATCGAGCAAAAGCACCTGGTGCCGAGCGAGATCGCCTTTAAGATCACCGAGATGCTGGAGCAAAATTTTAAAAATATCGTCGATAGCGAGTTTACCTCCAAAATGGAGGAGAAACTCGACGACATCGCCGAAAACAAAGCGGACTGGCAGCAAATTTTGGCGGATTTTTACTACCCTTTTATGGACGAGATCGCCAAAGGAAAAACGTCGATCGCAAGCCAAAAGCTAGCCGAAAAGATCGGCGAAGCATGCCCGAACTGCGGCGGCGAGCTACTTAAGCGCCAGGGCAGATTCGGCGAGTTCATCGCTTGCTCGAACTATCCGAAATGTAAATACTCCCGCAACGCGGACGCCAGCGCCGAGGGGGCGAGCGAGGAGAAGGCGGCGCCCGAGGTGCTAGATGAAAAATGCCCGCAGTGCGGTAAAAATCTGATCAAGCGCAAAGGCAGATACGGCGAGTTTATCGCTTGCGAGGGCTATCCGAAGTGCAAATACTCGCGCAAAATCGAGGGCGCGGCAAAGGAGAAAAAGCCGCTGCTCTCTACGGGCGTTAAGTGCCCGAGCTGCGGCACGGGCGAGATCGTCGAGCGCTTCTCCAGACGCGGCAAATTCTACGGCTGCACGAACTACCCTAAATGCGGCTTTGTGAGCAACTATGCGCCGATTGCGCGCGCATGCCCGCAGTGCGGCAACTCATACATGCTCCGCAAAGAGCTGAAAAAAGGCAACTTCGCCGAGTGCCCGCAGTGCAAGCTTAAAGAAGAGATCGATTGATAATAGGCGTCATCTCGGACTCTCATCGCGAAACAAAGGTCGCTGCCAGCGCCATAGAGTGGCTGCTCGCGCGCGGAGCGGATCTGCTCGTGCACGCAGAGGGCATCGTCGCGAGCGAGGCGCTGCGGCTTTTGAGGCAAAGCGGCAAGCCCTATTTCGCGGTTTTAGGGAACAACGACGAAGCGCTTACCGAGTTTAAAAATGAGTTTAACCTGCACGACGAGCCCTTTTGCACGGAGTTTGCCGGGCTGCGACTAAAAATAATGCACCATCCGTTTTATCTCTTTGACGAGGAGCCCGCAGCGCAAAATGAAGCAGACGGATTAAATTTAGACGCGGATTTGGGTACAGGTGCGGATAGCGCGGTAAATTTTCGCATGGATTGCGGCGCGGGCCTAGCCAAAAATTCTAGCTTTAGCGACGAAGCAAGTTGCGGCATGAATTTAGGCTCAAACTGCGGAGCAGATCGCAGAGAAATTTTAATCGCAAATTCTAATGGCGCGGACGTTAATAAAATTTTAGATAGTGCGCTCCGCGCAGACGAAAATTTCAAAAACGCGCATAAAGCGAGCGTAAATTTAAAAAGTGGGCAACCCGCAAGTCCAAATGTAAACTTGGGCTTAAATGCGGGCGCAGATTTAAACTCAAATGCAAATTTAGACTTAGACTTAGGCGCGGACCTTACTTCGAGCCCGAACGCAAATTTAAACTCAAATGCAATCACAAATTTAACCGCGGGTATGAGCCCAGATATGAACTCAAAAGCAAGCTTCAGTGCGGATCGCGCAGTAAATTTAACGGCGCCGAGCTTAAACGCAAATTTATCCGCACCGAACTCATGCGCAAATTTAGTCGCACCAAACTTGAACTCAAATTTGACCGCAAGTTCGGGTACCAATACAAGCGGCGAAAGTAAAAATTGGGGCCTGTGCGGGCGAGGCGCGGATAAAATTCCAACTATCAAAATTTACGGCCACACCCATTTTTTCGCCGCGGCGGTGGACAAAAACGGCACGCTCGTGCTAAATCCGGGCGAGATTTGCGGGCGCAAAAAGCGACTTTTTGAGTTTGCCTACGTTGTGGCGCAAGAGCGGAAATTGCGCGTATCTCGTCTCCGTTCGCAGTGCAAAGAACTATAAAGCTACCGAAAGGAAGTCTTAAAATGATACGAAAAGCCCCTGGGCAGCCAGAGAAAATGCTAGAAAGATGCGAAAAAATTCTAAAACAGTGCGGAGAAAATCTAAAAGGATGCGAGGCCAAAGCTTATGAATGAAATTTACGTCTTAATCGCGCTATCGTTTTTGATCTTTGCTTCGCCCTTTTTGGCTAGCCTAGCTAGAATTCCGCTCTCGCCCATGGAGATCATGCTTGGCATCATAGCCGCAAATTTAGGGCTTTTGCCGCCAAGCGCGACCTTCGATCTAGCCGCGCAGATCGGCTTTTGCTACCTTATGTTTTTGGCGGGCTGCGAGGTGGATTTCCGCGCGCTGCTTGCGATGCCGCGCAAAATTTTGCGGCTGATCCTAATCTTTCTGGCGCTGCTTTATACCCTAAGCGCGCTTGCGGTTTGGATGTTTGAACTGCCGCAGATGCTTATCATCGCAGCGCCTTTGATGAGCGTCGGGCTGCTTTCGGCGCTGTATAAGGAATACGGCAAGGATCAAGCGTGGCTAAACCTCGCGATGCCCGCGGGCGTGATCGGCGAGCTCATCAGCATCGCCGCCCTCACGGTGGGCGGCATCTACCTTAAAAACGGCTTCGGCGTGGAGATGGCGCTTCATATCGGCGCGCTTTTGGGCTTTTCAGTCGCCGCTCTAGCGGTTTTTAAAGGGCTTGAAATTTTATTTTGGTGGTTCCCCGCGCTAAAAACGGTCATCATGCCCAAATACGACAAAAACGAAAAGGACGTGCGATTTGCGATGGCGCTGTTTTGCCTCATCTGCGCGGGAGTAATGCTTTTGGGGCTTGAGGTCGTAATCGGCGCCTTCATCGCAGGCACCTTTCTGCCGACCTTTTTCTCGCACAAGGACGACCTCATCGAGAAGCTATCGTCGTTCGGCTTCGGCTTTTTGGTGCCGATATTTTTCATACACACCGGAGCGGTGATCAAGCTTGAGGCGCTTCTTATGCCCGGAGTGATGAGCTTTGCCGCGAGCCTAGCGGCGCTGATGTTTGGCATCAGGCTGCTTGCGAGCGCTACGTTTTTAGGCACTCTGGGGCGCAAAGGCGCGGCGCTTTTCGCGCTATCGCTTTCTATGCCTCTGACGCTAGTGATCGCCACGGCGACGCTCTTTTACTCTACCGCCGCGATCTCGCAAGAGACATACTTCGCGATGATCATCGCCTCGCTAATAGAGGCGCTCGCGTCGATGATTTTGATAAATTTTATTTACAAAAAATTTTAGGGCGGGAATTTAAAATTTTGAAATTATAGGATTTTGGAATTTTAGAATTTCAAAATCCTACTAAATTTTAGAATTCTATGAAATTTGATTTTATGCGGGATTAAAATGGAGTTAAATTTGAAGCCCTATTTTGCGGCGCAATCGGTTAAGTCTTGTAGTTCCATAGTATAGTTTGGGATTTGCTCCCGAGTAGAATAACCATACGCTTTTAATATTACATTCAACAGCTTCATTATATCGCTTGCCGACAAAAGAGGTGTTTGCTTTGGATTTAGATTGAGTAGTTTCCAAATTCTATGGAATTCTCCAGGTCTCAATGCTTCGTCGATATCATAATCAAGGGTGACTTCAAATTTAACTCCATTTT
>ERZ772924.271-NODE-271-length-25607-cov-5.183586_pt1 | contig 25607 bp, 17 predicted proteins | sample MGYA00512116_ERZ772924 | MGnify/ENA primary metagenome ERZ772924 (study PRJEB29015, sample SAMEA2737920) | human oral metagenome | biome: human oral; feature: human-associated habitat; material: dental | place: China | collected 2134 ...
AGACGCCGTCCCGCGGCGGGACGAGACCAAAATGACCGTTGAGACGCCATCCCGTGGCGGGACGAGATCAAAATGGCCATTGAGACGCCATCCCGTGGCGGGACGAGACCAAAATGGCCGTTGAGACGCCATCCCGTGGCGGGACGAGATCAAAATGGCCATTGTGCCCCGCCCGCGGCGGCGAAAGTAAGCCCTCGATGGGAAAGGGCAAGCGGGCGGGAGAGGGTTATGGCTTGGGCTGAAGCGGGATGATGAGGTAAAGCGTCGGCGCGGCGCCGTGGTCGCTCACCTCTACGGCTGTCGGACGGTTGCGGATGGGGTCGAATGCGTTATACAGCTGTACCTGCTGCCGCTGCATCGGCTGACCGTTATACGTCACCTCATCGTAGTGCATGAAAAAGGCCATCGTACCGCCGACGGTGAAGCGCTCCACACGGTCGGGGCCGAAGAGCGACGGGATTTTTACGCTGATCTCGTACCGCTTCTTCTCCGCCTTCCTATCCGAATTCGAGAAGAAGGTTTCGGGTATGGAGAAGGCGATCCAGCCGCCCAAGATTTCCGGATTCTGCACGGCTCTCAGCACCGTGCCGCCCTCGTCTGTGATCGTTATTTCCACCCCTTGCACATCGTCGGACAGGAGGCTGTGCCCCTCCGTGTCGATGTATTGCAGATGGAAGGTCGGTACCCAAGGTACGCCCTCGTCTTTGTCGCTGCATCCGGCCAACGTCAGGCCGCACAAGAGAGCTGCTGTAAGCATGAAAAGTCTCATTCCGTTCATTGGTTGTGTCGAATTTATTGGTGTGTATTCCTGTGAAACGCCCGCGAAGATAGGCATGCGGGAGAACGTTTCCCCAAAAAGAGAGGCAATCAATCCCCCCATGGGTACAATCATTCATCCCTGCGGGATGTCTGGGGGGCGAATGCAATTCGCCCCTACATGTACCCGGCCTAATTCGCTGGCATCCGGTCGAGGGATAAAAAATGCCGGACGGGCTTCACAGCGGGTCCGGCTCCCATGAAAAAAGTTATAGACATGAATACCCCTCCGAAAAAAGAGGGGATTCTTCTTTGTGTATCGTTTAGGCCTTGTAATCCGAGAGCGACTCGGGGCGGAAGCCCTCGATGAAGCTGCGGATCTGGGCGATCTCAGCGGCGCCGTAGCGGACGTAGACGCGCGCCGAGGGCGTGAACGAGTCGTCCGTGTTGGCGCTCTGGAGGAGCAGGTAGCCGAAGACGCAATGCGTGGCGGCCTCGACGAGCCGACGCGCCATGAAGTCGAGTAGCTCCGCATCCTTAGGCTCCGTGACGCGGGTGACGAGCCCTTCGTACGTGTCGGTCATCTCCTGGAGCTGCGCGTGCAGGTCGGAGAGCTCGGGGCGATACGTCTCGGCCTCGTATTCGCGCAGGCGGGCGAGGTACGTGCCGGTGGTGACGTGGCGGATGGCGGCCACGACTTGCAGCTGCGTGGTGCCCTCGTAGATGTTCGTGATGCGGGCGTCGCGGTAGAGGCGTTCGCAGGTGTAATCCTTCATGAAGCCCGATCCGCCGTGCACCTGGATGGCGTCGTACGTGTTGCGGTTGGCAAACTCCGTCGACATGCCCTTGCCCATCGGCGTGAAGGCGTCGGCCAGCTTGGCGTAGCGCTTCTGCTCCTTGCGCTCCTCGGGCGTCAGCTTGCGCTCGCGGGCGATGTCGTCGAGGGCCTTGTAGATGTCCACGTAGCGGGCCGTCTCGTAGAGCATGGCGCGGGTGGCGTCGGCGCGGGCACGCATGAGGGCGAGCATCTCGTAGACGGCGGGGAACTCGATGATGGCGTGGCCGAACTGTCGGCGCTCGTTGGCGTACTTGTCGGCTTCGCGCCAGGCGGCTTCGCAGAGGCCCACGGCCTGCGCCATGATGCCGAGGCGGGCGCCGTTCATGAGCGCCATGACGTACTTGATGAGGCCCAGGCGACGCTCGCCGCAGAGCTCGGCGGGGGCGTTGTTGAAGACCAGCTCGCAGGTGGGCGATCCCTTGATGCCCATCTTATTCTCGATGCGGCGGACGTTGACGCCGCCGTTGCGCTTGTCGTAGATGAACATGGAGAGGCCGCGGCCGTCGCGGGTGCCCTCTTCGGAGCGGGCCAGGACGAGGTGGATGTCCGAGTCGCCGTTGGTGATGAAGCGCTTCACGCCGTTCAGTCGCCAGCACTGCGAGGCCTCGTCGTAGGTGGCCTTGAGCATGACGGACTGCAGGTCGCTGCCGGCGTCGGGCTCGGTGAGGTCCATCGACATCGTTTCGCCGGCGCAGACGCGCGGGATGTAGCGGCTGTGCTGATCCTCGTTGCCGAACTCGTAGAGCGTCTCGGCGCAGTCCTGCAAGCCCCAGAGGTTCTCGAAGCCCGCATCGGCGCGCGAGACAATGTCGGCGGCCATGATGTAGGGCACGATGGGGAAGTTCAGCCCACCGTAGCGGCGCGGCATGGCCATGCCCATGAGTCCGGCACGGCGCACGGCGTCGAGGTTCTCCTGCGTGCCCGGTGCGTAGGTCACGCGACCGTCCGCCACCGTCGGGCCGTCACGGTCGACGCCCTCGGCGTTGGGGGCGATGACGTCGGCGCTGATCTCGCCGACCATCTCCAGCACGCGTTCGTAGCTGTCCATCGCGTCGTCAAAGTCGACCGGCGCGTAGTCGTACGTGTCTTTATCTCTGAAGTTACGCTCCTTCAGCTCCACGATGCGGCGCATGAGCGGGTGGTGCAGGTGGTGGCGGAGCGAGGGCGTATCGGTATAAAAGTTTGCCATGATGGTTCCTTATTATTTGCTGTTCTTCTTGTAATACTTGATCATGCGCGGCAGGACGCTCTCCACGGTGCCCGTGATCACGTAGTCCGCGATGGCATTGATCGGCGCCTCGGGGTCGCTGTTGATGGAGATGATGATGGCGCTCTCTTGCATGCCGGCGATGTGCTGGATCTGGCCCGAGATGCCGCAGGCGATGTAGAGCTTGGGTCGCACGGTGACGCCCGTCTGTCCGATCTGCCGGTCGTGGTCGGTGAAGCCCGCGTCGACGGCGGCGCGTGAGGCGCCCACCTCGGCGTGCAGCTCCTTGGCCAGGTCGAAGAGCAGCTGGAAGTTCTCCTTCGATCCCACGCCGTAGCCGCCGGCCACAACGATGGGCGAGCCCTTGAGGTTGTTCTTCGCCTTCTCCACGTGTCGCTCGATGACCTTCACCACGCAGTCCTCGTCGGTGATGTAGTCGCTCGTGTTGTGACGGATCACTTGGCCGGGATAGTTCGCGTCGCGCACCTCCTTCTTCATCACGCCCTCACGCACGGTGGCCATTTGTGGCCGGTGGTCGGGGTTGATGATGGTGGCGACGATGTTGCCGCCAAATGCGGGGCGGATTTGGTAGAGCAGATTCTCGTAGGTGCGGCCGGCTTTGCGGTCTTCATACGTGCCGATCTCCAGCGCCGTACAGTCGGCGGTGAGTCCGCTGGTGAGGGCCGACGAGACGCGTGGCCCGAGGTCGCGACCGATGACGGTGGCGCCCATCAGGGCGATCTGCGGCTGTTCCTCACGGAAGAGTTTGATGAGTACGGCTGTGTGGGGCAGTGAGGTGTAGGGGGCCAGACGCGGGTCGTCAAAGACGTGCAACACGTCGACGCCGTAAGGCACAATCTGTCGTTCGATGCCATCCAGTCCGCTCCCGGCGGCCACGGCCTCGAGGCGGCAATTGAGCTTGTCGGCCAGTGCGCGCCCCTTGGTGAGCAACTCCTGACTGACGTCGGCTACGGTTCCTTCTTCTATTTCGCAGTAGACTATTATATCGTTCATAATCAAAAGTAGTTATGCGGCTTCGCCGCGGTAGTAGGGGCGTATTGCATACGCCCTTGGCAGTTATGCGGCCTTTGGCCGCGGTAGTTACGGCCTTGCGGCCGGGTAGGTTGCGGCTTCGCCGCGGTAGTAGGGACGTATTGCATACGCCCTTGGTAGTTATGCAGCCTTTGGCCGGGTAGTTATGGCCTTTGGCCGAGTAGTCAGCGGGAAGTGTTTCGGATCAGGGCTTGGCAGTAGCGGTTCAGCATGATGCTGACCAACCTTGCTTTATCGTTCAAAAGACGACTCTCTTCCTCTGTGATGTAATGCAGGTCGTGAGCCAAGATGAGATGGTTACGCGTTTCCTCCAATGAGCCTTGAGCCATATTGTAAAAGCGGAGCTTATCTCTCGTCGAGATCTTTCCAAAGCCTTCAGCAATGTTTGCTGTAACGGACGACGCGGCTCGCCGCAGTTGGTCCGTTAGGCTGAAGATTTCTTCTCTTGGAAACTTCTTTGTGACGTTATAAATGGAAAGCACGAGTTCATGTCCTCGCTGCCATACAACCAATTGCTCAAATGATTGTGCCGGCATTTCCTTATTCCTCCATCTACCTCTGACTACCCTTTGACTTCTTCTGACTACCCTTTGACTACCCCAATCATCCAATCGTATGATTTGAGATTAATTCTTTCATCAGCTCCTCGATGTCGGCGTCGGAGTCCGTCAGCGAGCGACTCTCTTTGGCTTGGAAGACGATGTTTTCGATCGTTTTCACCTTCGTCGGTGAGCCTGAGAGGCCGCACTGGGCCACGTCGCCGCCCACGTCCGCCACGGACCACTCGACGAGGTTCAGGTACGGGCGCAAGTCGTAAAGCTCGGCGTAGGGGAGGGGCTCGCCACCCTTTGTGCGCTCGGCTTTCTCTTGCGCACCCAGCGCGTGCTTGTACTTCTGCACAAGTCGTGCGTTACGCGGCCTGCATGCTGCGGCCGATCCGTTCACCGTGACTACGATGGGCAGCGGCCCTTCGACCGTCTCCACGCCTCCGGGAATCTTGCGTCGCACCGTGATGCGTCCGTCCGTGACGCCGACAATCTCCTCCGCATACGTGATCTGCGACAGCCCGAGCTTCTCCGCCACTTGCGGACCCACTTGGGCCGTATCGCCGTCGATAGCCTGCCGTCCGCCGACGATCAGGTCGAAGTCGCCGATCTTGCGGATCGCCATGGCTAGGGCATACGAAGTGGCCAGTGTGTCGGCGCCGGCAAAGGCGCGATCGGTGAGGAGCACCCCGTCGTCCGCTCCGCGATAGAGCCCCTCGCGGATGATCTCGGCGGCGCGTCCCGGCCCCATGGTGAGGAGCGTGACGGTCGATCCGGGATAGCGTTCTTTCAGTCGCAGCGCCTGCTCCAGCGCGCTGAGGTCTTCGGGGTTGAAGATGGCCGGCAGCGCTGCGCGATTGATGGTGCCATCCGCCTTCATCGCGTCCTTCCCGACGTTGCGCGTGTCTGGCACCTGCTTAGCTAATACAATAATTCTCATCTGTCAGAATATTATGGTTTGGCGGCAAAAGTAGGCGCAAGAATGAGATGGCGCCAGCCGGCTGTATATATAAGGTATGCCCCCGAGGTCTGCGTGCGGATGATGCAAGATTGCCCGATGGCTTAGGAAGTCTTCCGAGGTGCTGGAATCAGTGATTTTGGGCTTAGGAAGACTTCCGAGGTGCCGAAATCAGTGATTTTGGGCTTAGGAAGACTTCCGAGGTGCTGGAATCAGTGATTCTGGACTTAGGAAGACTTCTGAGAAGGAATGCACCCCCCCGGTGTGTGCGCTATGCGAGGGGCAGGCGCTGGGCGTCCATGACGCGCATGAAGTTGCCGCCCCAGATGTTGGCAATGTCGGCGTCGGAGAGGCCTTCGGCAAGTAGGCGGAGGGTGATTTGGATCATTTCGCCGGCCGATTGGCAGCCGATGAGTCCACCGCCGCCGTCGAAGTCGGAGCCGATGCCGACGTGATTCGGGCCGACGAGCCGGATGACGTGCAGGATGTGGCGGACGACATCGCTGAGGGTGGCGCCGTCGGGATGGTCGTGGTTGATGAATCCGCCATAAAGGCAGATTTGCATCACGCCGCCTTGCGCAGCGAGGGCGCGGATGCGGTCGTCGTCCAGGTTGCGGCGATGGTCGCAGAGGGCGCGGCTGGAGGAGTGGGTGGCGACGATGGGGCGTCGGCTGAGGCGAATAACATCGTCGAAAGTGGCATCAGCAGCGTGCGATACGTCGATCATCATGCCGATGCGGTTCATCTCAGTCACCACCTCGCGCCCGAAGGGACTGAGGCCGCCCCACTCGCCTTGTCCGGCGGCGGAGTCACAGAGTTCGTTGTCTCCGTTGTGACAGAGTGTCATGTACGCCACACCCATGCGCTTGAATGCGTGCAGTCGGGAGAGGTCGCGGCCGATGGCGTAACCGTTCTCGACGGCGGGGATGATGGCGCGTCGGCCCTCGCGCTTGAGGCGGCGGAGGTCGTCCGTGGAGCGAGCGATGCCGAGGAGGTTAGGGTAGCGGATGGCCTGCTCCTCGACGTGTGTGAGTCGCTTGACTGCGTAATCGAAGGCGTGGCGGTGCGCCTCGTCGTTGCGCTCGTCTTGAGGGAGGTAGGCGGCCATGACGACGGCGTCGAGCCGTCCCTCGCGCATGAGCGGCAGGTTGACGCGACCGCCCTCTTTGCGTCCGAGGTCGAAGGCGTCGAAGAGCATGGGCGTGTCGGTGTGCGAGTCGAGGGTGATCATGGTGTGGTGCAGGCGTCGGGCGTGGGCGTAGCGGCGCGCACGACTGACAAGATAGCGGAAGAGGTTGAGCATCGCCTCGTGGCCAGTGGTGGCGAGCCATTCGGGGTGCCACTGGACGCTGAGGATGGGGTATTCGGGGTGCTCCATCGCCTCGTTGACGCCGTCGGGCGCCTCGGCCGTGGCGATGAAACCGGGAGCCAGGTCGCGGACGGCCTGGTGGTGGAGCGAGTTGACGGGGATGGGTGCGGTACGCGTCGTAGCGTCGAGCCCCATCGCACGTTGCAGCTCAGAATCTGGGGCGCTGAGGGTGACAGATTGCGTGATGACGTCACGTGCTTCCGCCTGACTATGTGGCAGTACGGGGCTTGGGAACTGCGAGGGAAGGTCTTGGTAGAGCGTGCCGCCAAAGGCTACGTTGATGAGCTGATGGCCGCGACAGATGCCGAAGATGGGGAGGCCGCGTTGGTGGGCCAAGCGGATCAGTTGCAGCTCGCTGGTGTCGCGGATCGGATCGACGTCTTCGAGCGACGGGTGAGGCGTCTCGCCAAGCAGGTCGGGACTGATGTCGCCGCCGCCTGTCAGGAGCAGGCCGTCGAGACCTTCGACAATCGTGGTGAGGACGCTCAGCTCGGTTGTGGCGGGCACGAGTACGGGGGCACCGCCTGCCAGGATGACAGACTGAAAATAGGGGTCAGCGAGCATCTCTTTGCCGTCTCGTCGGTTCACGGAAATGCCGATGCGTGGGCGTGTGGAAGTGACAGTGTCGACGGCTGAGGCGCGGTCAACCTGCGCAAATAGTTCTTTTAAAGTGAGTGACATGTTGGGTTTGAATGGGAGAAAAAGAAGAGGGCACCTCGCATGGCGATTGCCCTCTGTCGTTTGATGGTTTATGTATAAGACTTCGCAGCGTGGTACTATACGAAGTCGTGGCTATGCGTCGATGTTTGCGTATGTCGCATTCTCCTCAATGAACTCGCGGCGTGGCCCGACGTCCTCACCCATGAGCATGGAGAAGATGGCGTCAGCCTCGATGGCGTTGTCGATGGTGATCTGCTTGAGGGTGCGGTTTTCGGGGTTCATCGTCGTGTCCCAAAGCTGGTGGTCGTTCATCTCACCGAGACCTTTGTAGCGCTGGGTGTGGATCTGGTTTTCGTTACCGCCGCCGTAGGTGTCGATGAACTTCTGGCGCTGCTGTTCGGTCCAGCAATACTCCTCCACCTTGCCCTTCTTGCAGAGGTAAAGCGGCGGCGTGGCGAGGTAGACATACCCCTTCTCGATCAGTCCGCGCATGCGGCGGAAGAAGAAGGTGAGGATCAGGGTGGCAATGTGGCTGCCGTCCACGTCGGCATCTGTCATGATGATCACCTTGTGATAACGGAGCTTCGATAGGTTCAGCTCCTTCGGGTCGTCCTCGGTGCCGATTGAAACGCCCATTGCCTTGAAGATGTTTTGGATCTCCTCGCTCTCGAACACACGGTGCTCCATCGCCTTTTCCACGTTGAGGATCTTACCGCGGAGCGGCAGGATGGCTTGGAAGTTTCTGTCGCGTCCCTGCTTGGCGGTGCCGCCGGCGGAGTCTCCCTCGACGAGGAACAGCTCGCAGATAGCAGCGTCTTTCGAAGAGCAGTCGGCCAGCTTACCGGGCAGTCCACCGCCTGAGAGAGGTGATTTACGTTGCACCATCTCGCGCGCCTTGCGTGCCGCTTGACGTGCGGTAGCCGCGAGGATCACCTTGTCGACGATCGTTTTGGCCTCTTTTGGGTGCTCCTCCAAGTAGTTACCGAGGGCCTCGCCTACGGCCATATCGACAGCGCCCATCACCTCGTTGTTTCCGAGCTTCGTCTTGGTTTGCCCCTCGAACTGTGGCTCGGCCACCTTGATCGAAATCACGGCTGTGAGGCCTTCGCGGAAGTCATCGCCTTGGATTTCTACCTTGGCCTTCTCCAGCAGCTTAGAGTCTTCGGCATATTTCTTCAGCGTACGAGTTAGCCCACGTCGGAAGCCAGAGAGGTGCGTACCGCCCTCGATGGTGTTGATGTCGTTCACGTAGGAGAAGACGCTCTCGTTGTACGACGTGTTGTAGGTCATGGCCACTTCGACGGGGATGCCTTGTTTCTCAGTGACGATATGGATCACGTCGTGGATCAGCGCCTCTTTCGACTTGTCGATGTAGCGCACAAACTCCTTCAGTCCTTCGTGCGAATAGAAGACTTCGGATTTGTACGTCCCGTCCGGCTTCACCTCGCGGCGATCGGTCAATGTCAGTCGGATGCCGGCGTTCAGGAAGGCCAGCTCGCGGAGTCGGTTGGCGAGGATGTCGTATTTATATTCGGTCACAGTAAAGATTGACGCGTCCGGTTTGAACTCTATGGTTGTCCCGGTACGATCGCTATCACCCGTTATCCGAATATCGGCCAGCGGCTTGCCGCAGGAGAACTCCTGCACGTAGACTTTGCCGTTACGGTGCACTTCAGCTTTCAGGTGGGTCGACAGCGCGTTGACACACGAGACACCGACGCCGTGTAGTCCACCAGACACTTTATAGGTGCCTTTGTCAAACTTACCTCCGGCATGGAGCACAGTCAGCACGACCTCCAATGCCGATTTACCTTCCTTCTCGTGGTAATCGACCGGAATGCCTCGCCCATCATCTGTCACGCTGATCGAATTATCCTCACGGATCACGACATCGATATTCTTGCAGAAGCCGGCCAGTGCTTCGTCGATGGAGTTGTCTACCACCTCGTAAACCAAGTGGTGGAGTCCCTTCTCGCTCGTGTCGCCGATGTACATGGCTGGGCGTTTACGGACGGCCTCCAACCCCTCGAGCACTTGGATGTTCTTGGAAGAGTATTCCTCGCTTGCTGCTTTTATTTCTTCGTCACTCATGTTGATTTCCTCTCTTTATTCATTATCAAATACGGAAACAAATATAGCCGTCCCCCTCCGAAAGAGCAGGGTTGGGAGATAGCTAACTGCATGAAAAAAAGGCCGAAAGACGATTGACGTCTCTCAGCCTTGATGTAGCCCGTAGGGGAATCGAACCCCTCTTTTGAGAATGAGAATCTCACGTCCTAGCCGATAGACGAACAGGCCTTTGATACCAATATAACAGTGGACTTAGATGTCCTTCTTTTCTTTTTCCTCTTTCAGGCGCTTTCCCAGATGTTAAGCCAATGCGTTGACATGTTTGGCCAACTTTGACTTCAGGTTGCCTGCTTTGTTCTTATGAATCACATTCTTTTTCGCCAGCTTATCAAGCATTGCGCACACTTTCGGATACATGGCTGTTGCCTCATTCTTATCTTCTGTGCCACGCAATTTCTTCACCGCATTACGCATCGTTTTGGCACCGTAACGATTTTGTGCGCAGCGTGTTTTTGTCTGACGTATCCTCTTGATAGATGATTTGTGATTTGCCATCGTTATCTATTAATCTATTTCTTCTTTTATCTGATTCGTATTTGGTAGCCCGTAGGGGAGTCGAACCCCTCTTTCAAGAATGAAAATCTTGCGTCCTAGCCGATAGACGAACAGGCCAATTCTTCGCTCAGAAATCACGCCTATCAGACCGTTAGGGCCGCCCGCGTTTTCATTTTGCGAGCGCAAAGATAGAGGCACTTTCGAATCCTGCAAACATCCTTTCTCTTTTTTCTTTCAATAGTTGGCGATGGATGCGTAATGACTTAGACGATGCGAAGACTGTCCACTTTCAGTAGACGGCTCTTTAGGGTGTCCATGCGGCTTTGTCGGATGCGGAGCGTCATCTCGCAGGTGAGCTCGAAGGATTGTGTGAGGACGTCGGGCTTGTCTTCTTTTACGATGCGCATGACGCTGTTGAGATGAGGGTATTCGAAGGTGATGGTAATGGTTTCGTCGATGGTGCGTTCTTCGATGCGGGCGGCGGCGATGGCTTCGGCGGCGGCGGTGCGGTAGGCTACGATGAGGCCGCTGGTGCCGAGTTCGATGCCACCGAAGTAGCGGACGACGATGATGAGGATGTCGGTCAGGTTGTTGGAGTTGATTTGACCGAGGATGGGCTTGCCGGCCGTGGAGGAGGGTTCGCCGTCGTCGTTGGCGCGGAAGGTGATGCGGTCGGGGCCGAGCATGTAGGCCCAGCAGACGTGTCGGGCGTCGTAGTACTTTTTGCGATAGGCGTCGATCAGGGTCTTGACCTCGTCGGGAGTGCGGACGGGTAGGGCGAAAGAGAGAAAGCGGCTGCGCTTCTCGGTGTAGTAGCCTTCGGAGAGGTCGCTGATGGTGCGGTAGGTATCTTCCATGATGGATCAGTCGGGGATGTGGGTTTCTTGTTCATCACGGAAGGCTCGGAAGTCTTTCATGATCTCTTCGATTTCTTCGATGAAGCGTGGGTCGCGGACTTTGTCGCGTACAGCTTCGTAGTAGCGCTCGATGGCGGGCAGGGCGCAGAGGTCTTTGCCGCGGAGAACGAAGTAGGGTTCGTCGGCCTCGAGGCATTGCTTGATCATTTGGATGGGATTCTTCATTTCATTCTTGTCGATAATCAGTGATAGGAAAGGATCGCGAGATCGGTGGTGAACAAAGCGTGAAAATTGCAATGAACGGACTCGCTGTCCATTGAAAATGGGCTGAAATACATGTTTTGGATGCCTGTGTCTATGGACAATGAGAGGTGATATATGTATTGAGCGCTTTTATCTATAGACAATGGGAGAGAATATATGTGTTGGGTGCCTTTGTCTATGGACAATGAGCCGAAATATATGTGTTGGGTGCTTTTGTCTATAGACAATGGGAGGGAATACATGTATTGGATATCTTTGTCTATGGACAATGAGGTGAAAAACATGTATTGGGTGTTTTTGTCTATAGACAATGAGAGAGAATATATATATTGGGTGCTTTTGTCTATAGACAATGAGGTGAAAAATATGTATTGAGTGCTTTTGTCTATAGACAACGAAAGGGAATATATGTATTGGGTGTTTTTGTCTATGGACAATGAGATGAAAAACATGTATTGGATGCCTTTGCCTACAGACAATAGGGGTACGCACCTGTTAGATTCGCTTTCGACGGCAGACGATAGGCGAAGAAACAGGGGGAAGAGGGGGGCGATGATGGTTTTGGAGGTGGCGAGGCGCTGAACGAGAGGGGTGCCCATACACATATATAATAGGTATGGGTCAGCCCTCGGAAAGCTCTTTGCGGAGGAAGGGGGCGGTGCGGCTGCGGGTGCGTGGGGCGGCGGCGAGGGCTTCGGGCGTGCCGGTGAAGAGGATGCGACCGCCGCCACGGCCACCGTCGGGGCCCATGTCGATGAGGTAGTCGGCGCTCTTGATGACGTCGAGGTTGTGCTCGATGACGATGATGGTGTTACCCTTGTCGACGAGCTTGTTGAGGACACCGAGTAGGACGCGGATGTCTTCGAAGTGCAAGCCGGTGGTGGGTTCGTCGAGGATGTAGAGCGTGCGGCCGGTGTCGCGTTTGGCGAGTTCGGTGGCCAGCTTGACGCGCTGACTTTCGCCGCCGGAGAGGGTGGTGGAGGGTTGGCCGAGCTTGATGTAACCCAGGCCGACGTCTTGCAACACCTTGATCTTGCTGAGGATGGCGGGGATGTTTTCGAAGAATTCGACGGCCATGTTGATCGTCATGTCGAGGACGTCGGCGATGGACTTGCCGCGATAGCGCACCTCGAGTGTCTCGCGGTTGTAGCGGCGACCGTGGCAGTCTTCGCAGGGCACGAGCACGTCGGGCAGGAAGTTCATTTCGATCGTTTTGTAGCCGTTGCCTTTGCACGTTTCGCAGCGTCCGCCGGAGACGTTGAAGGAGAAGCGTCCGGGCTTGTAGCCGCGGATCTTGGCTTCGGGCAGGCTGACGAAGAGGTTGCGGATGTCGGCAAAGACGCCCGTGTAGGTGGCCGGATTGCTGCGTGGGGTGCGGCCGATGGGCGACTGGTCGACGTTGACCACCTTGTCGATGTGCTCGATGCCCTCGATGGACTGGTAGGGTAGGGGCTCCTGTTCCGAGCGATAGAATCGCTGGCTGAGGATGGGCTGGAGGGTGGCGTTGATGAGGGTGGATTTGCCGCTTCCGGAGACGCCGGAGACGCAGATGAAGGTGCCCAGCGGGAAGCTGACATCGACCTTCTTCAGGTTGTTGCCCGTGGCGCCTCGGAGCACGAGGTGATGGCCGTTGCCGGGGCGACGTGTGGCGGGCACCTCGATCTGACGGCGGCCGTTGAGGTATGACGAGGTGAGGGTGTCGGTCTTGATCATCTCGTCGGGCGTGCCGGCGAAGACGACTTCGCCGCCGAGCCGACCTGCCTTGGGGCCCATGTCGACGACGTAATCGGCGCTCAACATCATGTCCTTGTCGTGCTCCACGACGATGACCGAGTTGCCCGTGTCGCGCAGCTCTTTGAGGGAGTCGATGAGGCGGATGTTGTCGCGCTGATGGAGGCCTATGCTGGGCTCGTCGAGGATGTAGAGCACGTTGACGAGGCGGCTGCCGATCTGCGTAGCCAGGCGGATGCGTTGGCTTTCGCCGCCGGAGAGGGTGGCCGAGGGGCGGTTGAGGGAGAGGTAGTCGAGGCCAACTTCGAGGATGAAGTCGAGGCGCGAGCGGATCTCTTTGAGGATCTCCACGGCGATGGTGCGCTGCGCCGGCGAGAGCTTTTCCTCCAGGCCGTTGACCCACTTGGAAAGCTCGGCGATGTCCATCGAGGCCGGCTCGGCGATGTTCTTGCCGTCGATGAAGTAATGCAACGCTTCCTTGTTCAGGCGCTGGCCCTGACATTCGGGACAGACGGCGGTGCGGATGAATGGTGCGGGCTTTTTGCGCGCGGTGGAGGGCTCGTCGTCGCTTTCGCCTTGCATCATGGCGATGTATTTCGCCACGCCCTCGTAGGCGTACGAGAAGCTGGAGTGGCCGAGCCACGCCGTCGAGACGGCCACCGGCTCTTCGGTGCCGTTGATGATCTCGTCCATGGCCTCTTCGGGGAGGTCCTTGATGGGCGTCTTGAGTGTCGCGCCGTGTCGCTTGCAGAGGGCTTCGATCTGTCGGAAGACGAGCGTGTCTTTGTATTTCCCGAGGGCCACGATGCCCCCCTTGTAAATACTGAGCGAGGGGTCGGGGACGATCTTCTCCATGTCGATCACGTTCACTTCGCCGAGGCCCTTGCAATGTGGGCAGGCGCCGTGGGGCGAGTTGAAAGAGAAGTTGTGTGGCGCCGGCTCGCTGTAAGCCAGTCCGGTCACGGGGCACATCAGTCGGCGGCTGTAGTAACGCATCTCGTCCGTCGTAGCGTCGAGCAGCAGGATGAGTCCGTCGCCCTGCTTCATGGCCACGCGGAGGCTCTCCTTGAGGCGTGGCCCGTCGTTGATGCTGACCACGAGCTTGTCGATGACCACCTCAATGCTGTGCATCTTGTATCGATCCAACTTCATGCCGCGGCTGATCTCCATCAGCTTACCGTCGACGCGCACGTTGAGGTAGCCCTTCTTGCGCACCTGCTCGAAGAGCTCCTTGTAGTGCCCCTTGCGGTTGCGAACGAGCGGTGCCAGCAGATACATCTTCCGGCCGTTGTACTCCCGCATGATCAGCTCCAGAATCTGCTCCTCGGTGTACTTGACCATCTTCTCGCCGCTGAGGTAGGAGTAGGCTTCGCCAGCGCGGGCGTAGAGCAGGCGGAGGAAGTCGTAGACCTCCGTGGTGGTGCCGACGGTGGAGCGTGGGTTGCGGTTCGTTGTCTTTTGCTCGATGGAGATGACGGGGCTCAGGCCGGTGATCTTGTCCACGTCTGGCCGCTCCACGTTGCCCATGAAGTTGCGGGCGTAGGCCGAGAAGGTGTCGATGTAGCGGCGCTGACCTTCGGCGAAGATGGTGTCGAAGGCGAGCGACGACTTGCCGCTTCCGCTCATGCCCGTGATGACGGTGAGGCGGTTGCGGGGCAACTCGACGTCGATATTCTTCAGGTTGTGCACGCGTGCACCCCATACGCCAATGGTGCCACCCCGCTCGACGCGGTCGTCTGTCTCCTCTTCTTTCTTCTTACCTATTGCCATAAGTCATTCACTTCGTCACCCAGCGCTGGTCGTAGACGGTGCGGTTGGGGGAGGTGTAATAGAGGTCTTGTTTGCGGGGGATGAGGATGGTGTAGCTGCGGCCATTGGAGATGAGCTTCGAGTCGCGCAGCCAGGGGTTGAAGCGCTTGAGGTCGGCGTAGGTGATGTCGTGCGACTTGGCGAAGGCCACCAAATCGGGGATACCGGCCGAGACCGTCACCTCGTCGCAGGAGATGGGCGCGTAGAGGTCGCGTGGGCGGAGGGAGAAGCCATACTTCTGCGGGTTCTCGAAGATGAGCTTCGTGGCCAAGATGCGGTAGACGTAGCGCGCCGTCTCCTCGACGAGCCAGAGGTTCAGCACGGACGTCTCGCGTTGTGAGGCGAAGGCGCCCGAGATGCGCCCCATGCCCGCGTTGTATGATGCGGCGGCCGAGGCCCAGTCACCGTATTTATTGTAGGCGTCCTTGAGGTAGCGGCAGGCAGCCTCCGTGGCGCGGGCCACGTTGTAACGCTCGTCCACGCTGGGCGTGATCGTCAGGCCATATTCCCGTCCGGCCGATTCCAAGAACTGCCACATGCCTGCGGCGCGCGCTGGCGATACGATGCGCGGGTCGAGATGGCTCTCTACGACGGCCAGATACTTGAAGTCCTCTGGCACACCGTTGGCCTTCAGGATGGGCACGATGATGGGGAAGTAGCGGTTGGCGCGCTTGATGGTCAGCATCGTGGTGGAGTGGAAGTAGGCCAGGCTGCTCAGCTCGCGGTCCATGGACTCATACATATTATATCGGGTCAAGTCGATCGTCTGGCCGCAGAAGGTGACCTTCTCCGGCACCTCGGGCGAGGTGATCCAGCCGTCGTCCTGTCGGGGCTGTTCGGAGTTTTGCGATTGGACGGGGAAGCAGGCCGTCAGGCTGATCAGTCCGGCCGCGAGGAAGCAGGCCGTGAATTGTTTCGTTCTCATTCTCTCTCTTATGCTTATTGATTACTGTGATTCTTGTTTGAACTGGAGCGCACGACGTTGATGTCGCCGCTTTTACGGTGCGTTTTGCCGTCCGTTCCGGTGTATTCGATGACGTAGTAATAGGCGCCAGCGGGCACGTACTGTCCGCGATAGCGCCCATCCCAGCCGCCGTTCGGGTCGGTCCAGTGGTAAAGCAGGCTGCCCTGCCGATTGAAGACGGACGCGCTGAAGCGCACGACCGACTTATGGGCCACCTTGAACACGTCGTTCACGCCCGGCGAACTCTCTGGCGAGAAGACGTTGGGCACCTCTAGCACCGTCTCCGTGACGCTGATCTTGTAGCTATTGTCCTTGTTGGTGCATCGGCCCGAGCGGTCGCTCACCTCCAGCGTGACGGTGTAATTGCCCACGCGGTCGAAGGTGTACGTCATCTCCGGATCCGTGAAGCGCACGATGGGTACATCGCCCGTAGCCTCTCGCCGCGTGACTTGCCAGACGAAGAGCGATGCCACCGGGGTGTTGGCCTGCGCTCGGAAGCGGATCTCAGCCGGAGCCGAGAGTTCGCCCGTTTTGAGCTTGAGGTTCGACCGAGTCTCCGACGTGAGCGTCGTATCGGCGTGCACCTCTAAGGCCACCGCTTGATAGTGGTCTATGGTTGCTGTCTGCTCGACGCCAAAGGCACGCGCGAAGAGGTCGCCCGTCAGGTCGATCTTCGTGTCCGTGAGTGGCGGGCGGCTCAGCGAGACGTCGAAGGGATTGCCGCTGAGGGTGTCGATAAGTAACTGCTCGGTGAAGGTGCGGGTCTGTTCGCTCCACGTCTGCGTCAGGTAGCTGACTTCGAATGCGCGTTTGAGCTCCATCGCCTTGCCGTCGGGCAGGTAGTAGTTGAGTGCGGGCAGGTCGGCCGTGCCCGCCAGTCGCAGCGACGAGCAGGCGTCGGACGAGGGGGACACACTGAGGCTCGTGAGGCGTGCTGGATAGCGACTGTAATCGATAATCCAGACGTAGCGACGGAGCTCGCCGCTACCGTCGACAACGAAGTAACCGTAGCCCTCCGCAGGGTTTGTGACCGTTGAGGTAGACCCGCTTTGGGTCGAGGCCACCGCCTCCCAATCGTCCTCTATGGCTGCCTTGGTGCGGTAGCGATACCAGCGGTGCGTGCCTGTGCCGGTGTGGCTGATGGTCACGCCGTCGGTGCCGTAGACTAAGTAAACTTCCAGCTTGTATGCCGTATTCTCCGCTGCCCGGATGGGCGTCTTGGCGCCGCCGCTGACTTGATACTGGGCCCGGAGCGTGCCTCCCGTCCACCCGATCGCGAGCAGAAAAAGGAGTATGGAGCCTACGCTCGGTACCACCCTGCGGCGGCTTGCTCCATCATGAAAAATCGTCTTACCCATACCTTTATCCAAATGAGCGGCAAAAGTAGGCGTGGAAATGAGAATGGACAGAGGGGGCGCTATCGCGGGGGTAAGGTGTCGCTCTGAATCTGTGGCGGGAATCACAAAGCCAATCTCCGGTTTCATGAAACGCCTTTCCGCCGCGGGAAATGAGACGTTTTTTGCTTCCTGCACAACGCAGGAAGCAAAAAGAGGGTCTTTTTCGGGCCCTGCGTTGTGCAGGAAGCAAAAAGGGGGTCTTTTTCGGGGCCCTGCGTTGTGCAGGAAGCAAAAAAGGGTGTCTTTCGGGGCCCTGCGTTGCGCAGGGAGCAAAAAAGGCCCAAAAAGGGGCGACCACCGGAGTGGCCGCCCCTTTGCATATCCCCTTGTGGGGGAGAGGAACGATGAGTAAGTAGAAAGTACTTCTAAGACTTACAACCCCGAAGTGATGAGCTCCGAAGAGGTGCTCTTGCGCCGATTTAGGCACCCGATCAGGAAGCCAGCAAGGGCGAAGAAGATCCAGTCCAGACCGTCAGCGTGCAGCGGCACATGGGCGCCGTAGAAACGACCGAAAGCACCGAGCGAGATGTTGGCCGCCTCGAGTCCGGAGATAAGCGCCGAGATGAGCGTCAGGCCAACGGTCCAGGCGTAGACGCTGCGCCGACTGCCGAAGCGGCTGTCCAAAAAGGCGAGCGCGATGAGCACAATGGCCAGCGGATAGAGGAACATGAGCACGGGCACGGCGGCAGAGATGATGGTCTTCAGCCCGAAGGTGCCGACGGCGAAGGAGATGATGGCGAACGCCACGGCGTAGCCCTTGTACGAGAGGCCGCCAAACTGCGAGTGGAAGTAGCTGGCGCAGGCGGTGACGAGTCCGATGCTGGTCGTTAGGCAGGCCAGCAATACGATCACGGCCAAGATCAACGCCCCCGGTTCGCCGAAGAGCAGTCGGGCAGATCCAGCCAAGACAGGCGCACCGGTGTCGAGGATGCCGAGCTGCTCGACGCTGGCGGCGCCCAGTCCAGCGATGAAGACGTAGACCACGCCTAAGCAACCGATGGCAATCATGCCTGCGCGCATGGTAGCGCCCATCACCTCGTGGCGTGTCGTGGCGCCGTGTTGCGTGACGAACTCAATGACCAGGATGCCAAAGACGAACGAGGCCAGAGCGTCGAGCGTGTTGTAGCCGTCGATGAAGCCTTGCTGGAGGGCTACGGCGGGCGTGGCGTAGGCTTCGGTCGGCGAGCCGGGCGAGCCGGGCGGCGTGATCAGCGATTTGACGATGAGGACAACGATCGTCGTCAGTAGCATAGGGGTCAGGATGCCGCCAATGCGTCCGACCAGCTTCTGGGGGTTGATGGAAAGCCAAAGCGTGACAAGGAAGAAGACGACGAGGAAAGCCGTCTGCGCCCATTCCGGTGCATCGGCTGCGAGGAAGGGGCGGACGGCGATCTCGAAAGAGACGGTGCCCGTACGAGGAATGGCGAAGGCGGGGCCGATGGAGAGGTAGAGGGCCAGCGTAAAGAGTATGCCGAAGAGGGGGTGTACGCGTCCGGCTAGCTCCTGCACGTTGCGGCAACCAGAGTAGCCCATGGCCAGGACGCCCGCCAGGGGCAGTCCGACGCCGGTCAATACGAAGCCCATCACGGCCCACCACACGTTCGTTCCGGCACGTTGGCCTAAGGCGGCGGGGAAAATCAAGTTGCCAGCTCCGAAGAAGAGGGCAAACAACATCAGTCCGACGGCGAGGAAAGCACGCCGTGTCATTTGGGTAGAATTTTGGTTAGGCATGGGATAAAGTGTTAGGGGAGAGTGAATAGTTAGTAGCGGGATTAGAAAAAGGAGAGGCCCTGTCGGCCATTCCATGTGTCGAATAGTCCGACAGGGCCTCTTGCTCTTTAGGGGGGCAGGAGCCTCGTTCGTTGGATCGGGGGTTCCTGCCCCCTCCGGAGAGGGGGAAGGTCAGTAGCCGAAGATGTCTTGCGGGGTGAGGAGCTTGACCTCACCTAAGGAGCGGAGCTTGTTCATGTCAATGTCTTTCGAATTGCCCAGAACAGCGTAGTGGTACGTGCGGCCCTTGATCCATTTCTCTTGGAAGGCCTTGACGTCAGCTAGGGTCATGCTCTGCACCTTCTCGAAGATGGCCTTGTTGCGGTCGTAGTCCACGCCCATGTCTTTGGCATGCAGGTAGGCCCAGAGCACATCGCCCTTCACCGTGCGCTCGGTGCGCAGGCGAGCCAGGATGGCGTCTTTGGCGATCTTGAAGGCAGCTTCGCTCTCAGGCATGTTGTTGATGATCTCCATGAAGGCGTCGATAGCCTGAGGCATCTTGTCGTTCTGCGTGGCCACGAAGGCTTGGAAGGCGTAGGGGCGCGTCTTGTCGGAGGGCGTGATCAGGACGGCGTTGGCTGAGTAAGCCAGGCCGCGCGATTCACGCATCTCTTGGAAGACGATGGCGTTCATGCTGCCGCCGAAATACTCGTTGTAGAGCGTTACGCCGGGATCGTTAGCCACATCGAAGGGCTCGCCACGGTTAGAATACTGGAGGTAGTAGATCTGTTTGGCGTTGTACTCGGCCAGCATGACGGTGTTGCTTGGCGTCTGCACCAGCATGACGGGCTTCTTAGCCAGCGGAGCGGGTTTATCGGCCGTGCGATGGAGCTGGTCGAGGCTCTTGAGTACATCCGATTCGGCGCCGGGGCCATAGTAGAGCACGGAGTGCTGCTTGGTGAAGAGGTCGCGCACCTTAGCCAGAAGCGTGTCGGAGCTGAGCGCCTTTAGTGCGTCGTTCGTCAGCGTGGTGGCTTTGATGTGCTCCGGCCCATACATGACGTAGCGACGCAGGGCTCCGAAGTTCTGTCCCTGATTCAGTTTCGCATCGGCGCGGGCCTTGATCCGATCGGCTTTGAGGTTCGTGAGCACGTTCTCGTCTGGCTTAGCGTCAGCGATCAGTTCCTCCATCAGCTCGAGGGCTTTGGGCATGTTCTCGCTCAGTCCGCTGACGGAAACGTAGCAACGCTCATCGGTCACATTGGCGCTGAAGGAGCAGGCGATGTCAAAGAACTCCTTCTTGATCTCCGTGGGCGACTTCTTGCTGGTGCCGAGGTAGCTGAGATAATCGAAGGCGGTGCCAAGGGTGGCGTCGTCGTTGCGACCCATATCGAAGACGTACATGAGTTCAAACACATCGGTCGTCTCGTTCTTCTTGTAGAGCAGAGGTAGGCCAGACTTCAGCGAAGCGGTGCTCATGTCCCTTTTGAAGTCTAAGAATACGGGCTCGATGGGCTTCACTTCGGTCAGCTGAATCTCACGGAGGAAGGCGCTGGCGGTGTCACGATTCGTAGCGATGGGCGTGATCTCCGGTTTGTCGATCTTCTTGAATCCCGGTTGGCCTTCGCGCTTGAAGACTACGGCGTAGGCGTTTTCGCCCAGCTTCTCGTTGGCAAACTTGACGATGTCGGCCTTCGTGATCTTCTCCATTCGTTCGATCTGATGCACCATGTCGGCCCAGCTGACACCGTTGACAAAGGCGTCGACGTAGGCATTGGCGCGGCCCTCGTTCGAGTCATATTCCTTCATCAGCTCCAGCTTGTAGTTGGCCACGCAGGCACGCAGCAGCGACTCGTCGAAGTCGCCCTTGCGCAGTTTGGCCACCTCCTCGAGCAGCAGGTCGCGCGCCTGTTCGAGCGTCTGACCGTCCTTAGGCCGGGCATTGAGGAGAAACATGCCGTAATCTGCGAAGGTGTAGGGATAGCAATAGGACGAGAGCACCTTCTGCCCGTGGATGAGATCGAGGTCGATGAGACCTGCCTGATCATTGTAGAGCAGCGAGGCAGCCAGAATGGCCAGGTCGTTGTCCGCTGAGGCTTCGCCACCGATGCGCCACGCCACGTTGACGTTCGCTGCCTCCACGCCGCGCACCTCCTTCGTCGTCGGGGTGGTGATTGGCGCCTCCTCTTTGAAGGTAGGCTTGGGCAGGCTGTCGTTCGGCTTCATGTCGCCGAAGTATTTCTTGATGATGGCGATCATCTCGTCCGGATCGAAGTCGCCGGAGAGACAGATGGCCATGTTGTTGGGCACATACCAGGTCTCGTAATAGCGCTTGATGTTCGTGATCGAGGGGTTCTTGAGGTGCTGCTGGGTGCCGATGACGGACTGTGTGCCGTAGGGGTGATTGAAGAAGAGCATCGAGCGGAGGGTGTCGATCACGGTTCGTGCATCGCTGGCCAGCCCCATGTTGTACTCCTCATAAACGGCCTCAAGCTCGGTATGAAAGCCGCGGATGACGCTGTTTTGGAAGCGGTCGGCTTGGATCTTGGCCCAGTTCTCGATCTGGTTCGAGGGGATGTCCTCGGTGTAGCAGGTGACGTCGAAGTTCGTGTACGCGTTCGTGCCCGTGGCGCCGATAGCGGCCATCAGCTTGTCGTACTCGTTGGGGATGGCATACTGCGAAGCCTTGTTGCTGATGCTATCGATCTGACGATAGAGTGCCTTGCGTTCGGCCTCGTCGGTGGTTTTGCGATAGACTTCAAAGAGGCGTTCGATCTCGTCGAGGAGGGGCTTTTCGGCCTCATAGTTCGACGTCCCAAAGTGAGTGGTGCCCTTGAACATGAGGTGCTCAAAGTAGTGCGCCAGGCCGGTGGTCTCGGCTGGGTCGTTCTTTCCGCCTACGCGAACGGCGATATAAGTCTGGATGCGGGGCGCCTCTTTGTTGACGCTCATGTAGACCTTCAGGCCGTTGTCGAGGGTGTAGATGCGGGTCTTCAGCGGGTCGCCGTCGACCGTCTCATAGTCCGATTTTGCGCTCGGACCCTTGCAATTCGCGGCGGTAAACATCCCCGTGAGGATGACTGCCAGCGTGGTGACAAAAAACTGCTTTGCTTTCATAGATAAACAACAATGATTAGCGGGATAGCTGTGTATACTTTCGGATTATCTCTTCTGGGTATTGTATTTTAATGAAACAAAAGTAGGGCTTTCAATAAGATGCACAAATCGTAAGCGAAAAAAATGCTGAAGCACTTTTTCGTAGGGGTAGGTCTCCCGCAGATTGCAGGAGATGTTTGTAGGGGTACGATAGTCTCCCGCAAGTTGCAGGAGATGTTTGTAGGGGTACGATAGTCTCCCGCAAGTTGCAGGAGATGGTTCGTAGAGGTACGAAGGTCTCCCACAGATTGCAGGAGATGTTTGCCAAATGGCGATGATCGCACGCGACTTGCATGGCCTTGGGCGCTCTCCCCGTCCTAACCTCTTTTTGGGATTTTTGAGAGGTTGTCGTCCCTCTATTTTTGCCGCCGATAATCAGGACAAGTCATTCAATGAACATCACACAAAAACGAACCCACAGGAGATGGCCCCTCCTATACCTTATATTATACGTCTGTGCAGCACACGGCATGCAGGCGCAGATCCTTCCCGCAGACTCTACGAAAGACGATGAAGTGGCCACGCACGCCGCAGCGGGGGTGAAGAAGTTTAACCTCGACGAGGTGGTCGTCACCGCCACCCGCACCCCGAAGCGACTCATGCAGACACCGGTCATCACGCAGGTCATCACCGCTGCGCAGATCGAAGATCGTGGCCTGACCGACATCCGCAACCTGCTGACGCAGGAGATCCCCGGGCTGGCCTTCAATGAGGTGGGCTTCGGCACGAGCATCAACCTACAGGGCCTCGGCGGTAAGCACATCCTCTTCTTGATCGACGGCGAACGCATGGCGGGCGAAACGGGTAACAATGTGGACTATCACCGCCTGGACCCGAACAATGTGGAGCGGATCGAGATCGTGCAGGGCGCCTCGTCGGCCCTCTACGGATCGCAGGCCATGGGCGGCGTGATCAACATTATCACCAAGCGACCCAAGGCCCCGTTCACCGTCTCGGCCTCCATCAAGGCGGCGCCGCTCTATGAACGCAACTACACGAAGGTGGACCCGGACGACGCCCAACGTTATTTCAAGCGCAGCGTGGACCGACCCAATCTCAACGCCGATGTGCGCATAGGTGGGCGCTGGAAGCACTGGACGGCGCAGACCTCCTACGCGCACAAGAGCGCCGATGCCTACCGCCTCTTTGACCGTGACAGCGTGGTGAAGTACTTCCCGGAGTACGACATCACCGTCCGTGAGCGCCGCGTGGAAACGCCCACGCAGGTATCGGGTTACACCACGCATCAGGTGACCCAAATGCTGGGTTATACGCCCTCCGACCGCCTCACGATCGGTGCCAAAGGCACGTGGTACACGATGAGCAAGCACGACCTCACGCCCGACAACGCCTATGAGCACAACACGGATCTCTCCGGTTCGCTCACCGCCGACTATCGCTTCAGCACCCGCGCGGCCCTCCAGGCCTCGGTCTATTCCGACACCTACAACCGCTTTACAGCCCTCGAGCAACTCGATCAACGCGACCTGATCTACCGCAATCGCATGACGCAGCCGCGCCTCATGTTCACCCTCGACCGCTGGCACCGCCAGACGATCAACATGGGCGCGGAGTTGCTCTACGAAAGCCTCTACACGGATAAGTTCGTCTCCGGCAGCTACGAGACGCGCAGCCAGCGCTCCTATTCGGTCTTTGCACAGGACGACTGGACCGTCACGCCGCAGCTCTCGCTCGTGGCGGGTTTGCGCCTGGATTATCACAACGCCTATGGCGCCAACGTAGCGCCGAAGTTGGCGGCCGTCTGGCGCCTTTTCCCCCTCACGCTCCGCTTCAATTATGCCGCTGGCTATCGTTCGCCCACCCTCAAGGAGCTTTACATGAATTGGGATCACCTCGGCATGTTCATGATCTACGGCAACGAGAACCTGCGCCCCGAGCGCAACCAATATCTCTCGCTCTCCGCTGAGTATGTTTCGGAGTACGTCTACGCCATGGCCACGGGCTACGTGAACTTCTTTTCCGATAAGATCGAGGGCCTCTGGACGAACAATCAGAAGGAGCTGCACTATCGCAACGTCTCCTCCGCCACGCTCTCCGGAGCCTACGCCAATGTGCGCATCAACCCCGGCGTGTCGGGCCTTTTCCTGCATCTCTCGGCCAACTGCCTCTTCCCCAAGCGTACGGACGGCGTGCAGCTGACGGCTTACAGTCGCCTCTCGGGCAACGTCCGCGCGGAGTACGCCTTCACCCTCGGTCGGCAGCATTTCACGCTGAACCTCAGCGGCTCCCTCCTCGGTGGCAAGCGTTACGACGTGCTTGGTCGCGTAGAGGTGAACGGTAAGGAAGTGGAGTCTTATTATGAGTCGCGCTCACCCTCGTACAGCCTTTGGAACGCCACGGCTGCGTGGCGCCCCATGCGACAGTTGCGCGTCACCCTCGGCGTGGATAACCTCTTCGATTACCACGCTGGTATCATCAATTTCAACACCTACACAGGCCCCGGCCGAAGCGTGTTCGGGGCGCTGCATTTCTCAATTTGAGGGGACACATCGCAAGTCTCCGACATCATTTAATCCTACCACTATGAACGAAAAGAAGAACCCCGTAAGCACCCAGCAAGGTCACTGGGTACTGGCCGCCATGGGCAAGCGTGTCCTGCGCCCCGGCGGGAAAGAGTTGACCGAAAAGCTGATCGACAGCCTCAACATCACATCAAGTGACGACATCGTAGAGTTTGCCCCCGGGCTGGGCTTCACCGCTGAGCTGGCCCTGAAACGCAAGCCACACTCTTACATCGGCGTCGAGATGGACGAGTCCGCAGCCGCTGAGTTGCGTCGGACGATCGACGGCCCCGACCGCCGCATCATCATCGGCGACGCAGCCCATTCAGGCCTGCCCGACGCCTCGGCCGATAAGGTCTACGGCGAGGCCATGCTCACGATGCAAAACGAGCGTCAGAAGTCGGCCATCGTCAGCGAGGCTTACCGGCTGCTCAAGCCGGGCGGACTCTACGGCATCCATGAGATGGGCCTCACGCCCGACGACGTCAGCGACGAGACGAAGCGCAGCATCTTGCGCGATCTCTCGTCCGTGATCAACGTCAATGCACGTCCGCTGACCGCAGCGGAGTGGAGCGATTTACTCGTGGCTGAAGGCTTTGAGATCGTACGTGTGGAGACGAACCCCATGCACCTGCTCGAGGCGCAACGTGTCATTGACGACGAAGGACTGCTGCGGGCGGTCAAGATCTGGTTCAACATCCTCACCCATGCTGAGGCCCGCGAACGTATCCTCACCATGCGCGACACTTTCCGCCGCCACATGGAGAACATCAACGCCGTGGCCATCGTGGCCGTGAAGAAGTAATCACTAATCATTAACCCATAACCAAACATTCCAATGAACAGTATCAAGAAACTTTCTTGCGGAGCTATTCTGGCCGTCTTTGCCATCTCCGCTACGCTCGCCAGCTGTGGCAGCGACAACCCCGAACCGAAAACCGAAGGCCTCGACGTGAAGCGTCACACACAGAGCCGTGCCACGTCTCCGGCTGGTGACCCCAAAGACTGGGTCTACTTCTCCTTTGCCACCGGCGCCGAAGTGTCAGGCGTGACGGAGGAGAATCGTGCGACACGCACCGACTGGGACATCGCCTTCAACCGCTTCTATATGCGCACCAACAGCGGCCTTTCGGGCAAAGGCAAGGGTGGAGCCGTAGAAACGGACAAGGCGAACTTCTCCGACGTG
>ERZ772924.275-NODE-275-length-25462-cov-10.726217_pt1 | contig 25462 bp, 31 predicted proteins | sample MGYA00512116_ERZ772924 | MGnify/ENA primary metagenome ERZ772924 (study PRJEB29015, sample SAMEA2737920) | human oral metagenome | biome: human oral; feature: human-associated habitat; material: dental | place: China | collected 2134 ...
TTAGCAGAAGAAAAAACAATTACTAATTTACTAGATAAAATGATTCTTGAAATAGCCTAGAATCACTCTATGAAATATTAGGACATACACTGAACAGTACTGCTCTCTGCTTTCGCAATCTCAATAGCATACACGCCGAGTTTTTCTTTACGCGGCGGGTAGATTTTCTGAAGAAGCTGAAGCGCTTCCGCTCTATCTTTGGCTTGCGGTACAATTTGCCGCCAGTCCTCAGCTGCCAGCATCTTAGCAAAATTATCGTAGATACGAATCGACTTAATCCGTACCGCGCCAGACTCATGACTAGTTTCTAGCTGCAATAGCTCGCCAGCCTGCAAGCGCTTGATACTGCCATAGCCAACGCGAACCTCCAGGGTTTTACGACCCGATATGATGGCGTCGTAATATGGCTTTTTAATCCTCATTTTTCGGGCGGGCGCAGCATGATGATGCTTAATATTACGAGCAAGCATGGCTTGGCCGCTAGACTGTGTTTTTCTGCGGCACTCCTTATGCAGCCGCGACTTGACGGTTTTGCTGTCAGAAACGGCACTCCTAGACGGTCTCGTGGATATCTTTACTTTACGTGCAGTCACAATAGACCATTATAACAGATCTCCACCTAACTAAGCCGAAAATGAAAAACGTCTGATAGTACGCAACTACTAAATACTATTTCTCATACACCCGCAGGTACATGCCGTACAATTCTTTCTTGTATTTCTTGACAACTTTGTCTTCTGGAGATATTAATTCGTGGCCAGCGCCGATATAAGCTGGCGTCGTTTCGTAAGTAAATTCGGCGCCGCTAGCCTTAGCCATGCCCTCGGCGATATTCAGCGCCATGGTTTTATCAATCAAATCGTCCTCGCTGCCAATTATCAAGCCGAGATGTTTCAAACCTTCAGCCTTCAAATCATTGCGATAATTCTGCTTGATAATGACATAATTTGCCAGCGCCCGGTACGACAAATTACCGTCAAAGAATTGATCTGGCAGCAAATGGTTGCCATAGACATTGCGCAGCAGCGCCATTTGCCACTTCGGCGCTTTAGAGGCGTCCGGTTCATAGTACGGCGAGAGCAGTAATACCCGCGAGAATAATCCATTGCCATACTGCGCCAACCACGTTGCCAGCGTGCCGCCGCCAGAATGGCCGATCACGCCCAGCTCGTCGCCCAGGCCGCTGACTAGCCCAGCGCTGTCACCCATGAACTTCACCAATTCGCTGGCGCGAACTTGCCCGTGGAGCTTATTATCTTTCATACCGTGATGCGGCACTCGCGGTACGTACACATTGTAGCCCGCCTGGTAAAACCAGTCTGCCAGCTCAACCATTCCCGAAGGTTCAGCGCTAACGCCGTGAAGAATCATTACCGCTCGGGCAGTTTTCTTGCCGTGAGTTTTCAAAATTGGCCGGCAATCTGGCCGCACTTCATTATTGGCGGTATCATCGGCAATGGTTTTTTGGATATCCGCTACCGATTGGTTATAATCGCGCCGCTGAATATTAGCTTTCTGCAAGTCGGCGCTGCGGCTAGGCCATAGAAACGCCCAAGCCGCGAATCCCGCTATCAACGCGAGTATCACGCATATTACGATTAGTATTATCTTTTTGCTACTGAGCGCTACAGACATTTTTACACCTTTCATAAGCGAACTTTGCTTTTTACTGGCCGTTGATATCCAGCAAGGATTGCAGTATTGATAACCTTTATAACTTAATTATAGCATAAACCTTACAACACTCTCCTAAATAATTATTGCATGATGCAGCAAACTGCTCTATCCTTAATTTATGAGCGCTATTACTCGCCAAATTGCCGCCGTTCGCGCCAGTGATTCAACAGCTTACCGGCGCGAGATTTTTACCGCCGCGGGATGCGGGGTTTTCAGATTAGTAACCTATAGTCAGCTATAGAAAGGCTACCAAATGACCAAAAAACTACTAGAAATCGAACGCAAACGCCAATTAACCAGCGACGCAGAAGAATTATTCAAGCAGCTGCAAGACCTCGGTTTTGAACTACAGAGTAATCTCCGCGAGATTGATACGTATTATTCTCGTCCTGATGTCGATTTTATGCAGACGGTTGAATGCTTGCGGATTCGCCAGCGCGATGGTTTTGCTGAGGTGACATATAAGCCTGCGACGACGACTGCTACACATACGAAAAACGATGTGATCATTAAGCCCGAGACAAACCTGCCAATTCAACCCGGGGACGCGGCGACCGCCAAGCAGCTACTGGCAAATCTCGGCATGGTGCGGCTAGTCGAGGTCAACAAATACCGGCGCTCGTTTCAGTCCTCTGATTTTCCGCAGGCAACGGTGGCCATAGACGAAATCAAAGACGCTGGCACGTTTGTGGAAGTTGAGGTTTTGTCAGACGATGAAACTGGCGCGCTGGCGATGATTAGTGAAATTGAAACCAAACTCGGCCTCGAGTCGACAGAAGTTGTCACGCGGCCTTATCGAGATATTTGCATCAATCGCAAGCCCCATATATAAAATACTACTGTTTGATATCTCTATTGTCAGCGGCTTTTATACTCGCTTTTGAACCGTCGCGAAACGTAGCCTCTATCTTAACAAAGACATCTTTCGGATTGATATCGTTTTGATCAAAAGTTATTTTACCATGCTTAGGATCAATAAAAATTTGTGACTTATACTTTGCACCCTTTTTACCAGCATAGATCACTATCTGCTCACCCTTTTTCTCGCTATTCATCACTTGAGTAGTTACAAAATAGTCGCCACTCTCTGTTTTAACCTTTGCTTCCTTACTAGCTGGAACAAGATATCCGTCAATATCAAAATATTTTGCTTCTTGGTACTTCTTTGATTCAATTTTCCTGCGTATATATTCTCTTATTTCCCCTGGCGTTCTATCTAGAACTATTGTATGAGGTCCCTCTAGACACTCTAGGTTCATAGTTGGCATTGGACTACCAAAACCATCATATTCAATCTCTTCATCAACTACCAATTTATGCTTAGCACAAATTATAGTCATGTTATCATTCCTATCTAAGAGTATATCCTCACCGTAAGAAACTAATTCTGGTTGAATTATCTCCCATTCTGGTTCCATAATAGTTCCTAAAACTGCTCCAAAAAGTCTAATCGTCCACTCTCAAAATGCCGCACGTCCTCGATACCATATTTCATCATCACCAGGCGGTCGATGCCGCAGCCAAAGGCAAAGCCGGTGTATTCGTTCGGATTGATGTCAGCAGCCTGCAGCACATTCGGGTGAATCATGCCGCAGCCCAGCAGCTCAATCCAGCCCTCACCCGAGCAAACTTTGCAATCCGGATTTTTACCTTCGCAGAATGGGCAGCTCAGCGCAAATTCAAAACTCGGTTCAGTGAACGGGAAATAAAACGGGTTGACGCGCACATCCAACTTCTTGCCATAATATTCCTGCAAAAACTCCTGCAAGGTGGCGATGAGGTTGCCGACATTGACTCCCTTGGCGACATACACGCCCTCAACTTGATAGAACGTGTGCTCGTGCCGCGCGTCCAAATCTTCGTTACGAAACACTCGGTCAGGTACGATGGCGGCGATCGCCTCGCCCTTTTCCAAATTGCCATGATATTTTTTCAGCACACGGTTTTGCATGGTCGAGGTGTGCGCCGGCGCAATTAAACGGTCGCCGTTAGCGTCAGTCTCTTCGGTCATGAAGGTATCGTAATCATCACGTGCTGGGTGACCTTTCGGGAAGTTCAAGCTCTCGAACATATGGAATTGATCGTCAATTTCACGCGACTCTTCCGTCACAAAGCCCATGCGGTTGAAAATGTCAGAAATACGCTCAATCTCGGCGCTCAGCGGGTGAATCGTGCCCCGCTCACTCGGCAATAATTCAGGCTGCGGCGCATTGATGTCCATCGGCGCCGTCACGTCGATTGGCGGCAAGTCGACTTTATCAAGCTCCTGGCAGCGAACTTCTATGACCACCTCCAACGATTTTTTCAGCTCGTTGACTCGCTTACCGAAAGCGCCGCGCTCATCATTTGGCAATGTCTTGATGTGATCATACAGCGTTTTGATTTCTGGAGCGCGCAATACTTCTTGCGGGTGGTTAGACTGAGCTGCCCGCGCTGATAAAACTTGTAAAACTTTCTCGAAATCCATTGCTAACCTACTTATTCACCTGATATACGAATAACACAAATACGCCAACTGCCATCAGCACAATAAACACCCAAGCTGGTGCTAGAGTTGTCGTAGCCTTGGTGCCTTTCAAATATTCTGAGTTTTCGATTAGCTCGCCGCTAACACCCGGAACTGGCTCGCCTTCTTGCTTTGCCTTCTGCGCTGCTTTTTCCCGCAGATCAGCAGCAATGCGCTGTTGCAGTTCGCTGCGGCTTTCTGTCTGTTCAAAATAACGTCCCATATCATCATTATAACAGATGTATACAACCCAAAATATTTTTGTGTTATACTATGTCTATATTTCAGTAAAGGAGGGAATATTCATGGCTACTAAAAAAGCCGCTTCTACCAAGAAGAAGACGACCGCCAAGAAAACGGCCGCCAGCAAGACGACTGTTCGTACAGTATCTGCCGAAAAAGTAGAAGCACCAAAGAAGGAAACTGCCGCTGCCAAACCTACGACAACTAAACGCAGCAGCGTCAAGCTCCCATCAAATATCATAAATATAATCTTTGCCGAACTAATCGGTACGTTTGTATTGACACTAGTTGCTTTGACCACATTCAAAGACGGTGGCGTTGGCGCGCTAGCTGTCGGCTTCACGCTAGTAATGCTGGTGATGAGCATCGGCGCTGTCTCGGGCTCGCACGTCAACCCAGCCGTAACATTTGGTTTGTGGACTATGCGCAAGCTCAAGACAATCCTGCTGCCGTTCTACTGGGGCGCTCAGTTCATCGGCGCTATGCTGGCTGTAATCGTCACCAACTGGGTTACTGGCGGCTCGATCAACTTCGGCTTTAGCGGATTTAGCAGCATGAACTGGTCGATATTCGGCATTGAGCTGGTCGGCACCGCTATCTTCCTATTCGGACTAGCAGCAGTTCTATCGCGCGAAGAAACTTGCAATACTGGCAAGGCGCTCGGCGTTGGCTTGGCATTAGCGGTCGGTATTTTGACATCTGGCTACTTGTTATCGACCGCCAAGACGCAAGCAATCGCCGATTACCAAAGCAAAGCAGCATCTTCAGCTTCTAATAAAGTTGAGATTCCTCACGTCGCTTACGTCAAGGGCGCTAGCCTTAACCCGGCTGTTGCGCTAGCAATGACCGATTCGACCGAAAAGGAGCTCACTACTGGTTCAGCTGGCTCTAACGAAGTTGTCAATTCGCGCTTCTCGCTCGAGTCGCTAGTTGGCGCTTTAGCGGGCGCAGCTGTCGGTGCCAACCTCTACGTGTTGGTTGCTGGCCGGCAAAAGAAAGACTAAGTCTTAGCTTTTCTTAACAAAAATATCCCGTCTATCGGCGGGATATTTTGATAGCCAAAAACCTTTACTTCTTATCAACAGATGACGGACGATCAAGCGCCAATACTTCGACGGAAGAATCACTGCCGGCGATCTTCACCACATCTTTGTCAACTTTGCCGAGCTCTTTATGAGCGTTGTTATAATGATTGACTGTCGTACCGAGACTGTTGCCTAGTTTTTGCATGTACTCTTCAAATTTGGCGATATGCTGTCCGAGCTTGCCGACACGAACTTGAATATCCTTAGCCTGCTCCTCGATTTGCAAGCTGCGCAAACCTTGCAATACCGTTTGCAAATACGCCATAAAGCTCGTCGGGCTGGTGATTATCACGTGCTTTTCGCGAAAAGCATACTCAATCAGATCGCGCGAACTGCCGCCCTGACCAACATTATTGATTAGCAAATCATAATACAGCGACTCGCTAGGAATAAACATAAATGCAAAATCCATAGTATGCTCGCTCGGACGAATATATTTGCTGGTTTCGTCGATGCGCCCTTTCAGATCAGCTTTGACTTTTTGCATTAGCTGCTCGCGCTCTTTGCCGCTAGCTTCAATCATTCGGTTGTAATTTTCGAGGCTAAATTTGCTATCAACTGGCAGAATTTGACCCTTATCAAGAAAAATCACCGCATCAACCATTTCGCCGTCGCGAAACTTATACTGAGTCTGATACTGCCCTGGCGCCAAAATATTTTCGAGAACACTAGACAAATAGTATTCACCAAAAACACCGCGCTGCTTGGGGTTTTGCAGAACATTTTGCAAGGTTTTGAGGTCAGTCGCCACATCAACTACACGCTTATTAGTCTCGTCGAGTTTGGTTAAGCGCTGCGTGACATCGGCCACTAATTTTGAGCTTTCACTGAGCTGTTTTTGCACCGATTGCTGCGTTGATAACTGCGAGCGTTCAAGCTTGTCGCTCATTGTTTGCTGCAAATTAGTGATCGAGCGCGACAATTCAACGACATCACCCTTAATCAGCTCTACCGCCGAGTTATTTTGCACTCGCTTCAGCTGCTGCATCAACACAAAAATAACCACGCTAGCCGCTGCGACGACTATCGCTAAAATTATAAGCAAAACCATTATTTCCATATAGCTAGCATACCGCAGATAACGGTTCTGCGCCAGCTACCCAGCGATAATCAACCGAGCCGCTACAATCAGCACAATCGATACTACTAAGTAAAGTATAAACGACCGCAATCGCGCCAGCCAAGTAAACATCGCATACGTCAACGCGCCAATTACCGTCATCGCCGCCATCGCCCAATACCACGGCAATAGCGCTAAATATGATTGCAGACCCCATAGAGCCGCTATCGAAGCAATAACGATAAATAACGGCCGGTAAATTCGCGCCTGCGACAACAGTATCAACCCGCCGATTGACACCAAAGTTACCGAAAAAATTGCTACATACAGCGGTGCATTCTGGCATAAATCATTATCGCCGCGGCACATCACCGCCGACGCGACCCGGCCAACCAAAATATACAACACCGTTAGTATTGCACCAGCGAACGCTCCATAGATAGCAGCTCGAATGATATCCTTTTTGTCCATCGGAATAAACGGCTCCAGCTTCACTGCTGCAGTCTCGTTTGCGTTGTTCATAGGTTTCTCCACATTAGTCATCTTACTAAGTTATTTTACTACATTCTTGCGTTTTTTGCTAGATGCAAGCTTAACATTAGGCCAATCCACGTACCACAACGCCCCCAAGCAAGCCACCGCCATGCCGCCGACAACATCAAGCGGCGTATGCACCAGCGCTAATATTCTGCCAACGCCGACTAGCAGCGCCATAGTTAGCATAATTATAGTAATCGAGCGGCGACGCAGTGCATACCAGACCGCTAGCACCAAAAACATTGCAAAAAGCGCGTGATCCGACGGAAATCCCGGATTATTCAGATAAGCCGCCCCTGGGTTAACGCCAAGCAGCTCGAACGGACGCAACTGTTCAGGCTGATATATTAGCCCAAGGATTTTAGCAGCCACATAAGACGTCAGTCCAGCCATCAGCACGCGAGAATAAATTTCATAGCGGCGCTTACTTTCAACCTTAAAAAATAGTTCATACAAAGCCAGCAATACTAACGGGATCAACAGCCAGTCGGCGATTATCTTAACCAGCCAAGCCACCTTATCGTTGCAGCTCCTCGACTAGTTGCTGGCGGGGAATGGGCTTATTTTCACCCGTTGCCATATCCTTCACTGTCGCGAAACGGCCGCGCACTTCTTCCTCGCCAATCAAGACTACTAACGGTATGCCAAGACGATCAGCATAGCGCAACTTCTTTTTTAACGGTACTGATTCAGTATTAAGAATTGTTGCCACGCCAGCTCGCCGCAGCTCGGCAGCTATTTGCAGCGCCTCACCGAATTGCGATTCATCAAAGGACGCCACCATACAGCGCGCCAATGTCTGGCGACTACTAGACACGACGCCTGCCTCGCGTAGTTTATAGAATAAGCGCGACAGACCAATCGACACACCAACGCCTGGCAAACGTGTCCGCGTATAGTTCTCGGCCAAGTTATCGTAGCGTCCGCCCGAGCAAACGCTACCAACTTCTGGATAATCATCAAGCGTCGTTTCGTAGACTACGCCAGTATAATAATCCAGTCCGCGCGCAATCCGTAGGTCTAACTGAATACGCTGCTCTGGCAAGCCCATGTTTCGCAGCATCGCCAGCAACTCGCGTAATTTTGCCGTGCCAAGCGCGAAATCATCAGAATTGATCTCGTTTTTCATTGATTCTAGCTGCGATAAAATCTCGTCGTTGCTACCGCTAATTTCTGTGAAGGCAACTACTTGCAAGATTTGCTTTTCGCTAAGGCCTAGCCCGCGTAATTCCGCCATAAAATCTTGACGCGATATTTTCTCGATTTTATCGACTACTCGCAGTACATCCGCCGACACATCGGCCAAACCAATTCCAGCGAAAAAGCCATTCAATACCAAACGATTATTGATGTGAATCGTGAACTCGCCGAAAGCAAACTGCTCAAAAATATCGTTAATTACCGCTGGAAACTCCGCATCGGCCGCCACGCTTTCTGAGCCAATCACGTCAATGTCGCACTGATAGAATTCGCGGAAACGCCCGGCTTGGGCTCGCTCGGCGCGGTGCACTTTGCCAATCTGGTAACGCCGGAACGGGAAAACCAGCTGGCCCTCGTGTTCAGCAACATAGCGCGCCAGCGGTACCGTTAGATCAAAACGCAAGCTCAAATCATTCTTGCCGCGTTCAAACCGATAGATTTGTTTCTCGGTTTCGCCGCCGCCTTTCGCCAACAATACCTCGCTCAGCTCAATATCTGGCGTGTCCAGCGGCGCGTAGCCATAGCGCTCATAAGTTTCGCGAATAATGTCGCGCAAACGATTAAACTCTATTTGGTCGCCTGGCAAATATTCGCTGAAACCGCTCGGAATGCGGGGAGTAGTTATTTTCATATCATTATTTCTTGGCTGGGGTGGAGGGATTCGAACCCCCGCATGCTGGGACCAGAACCCAGTGCCTTACCACTTGGCGACACCCCATCGCGCCTACCTTAATATATCACTAGAGCGACGTTATTTCAAATCTAGCCGCCGCAGTTTAGCGGTCAAATACGTCGCAGCTGCTAGCCACGCGCCGGACAGTAGCAGACTAACCACCCCCGGCAGCGCCGCCACCGCACCGAACAAACTAATTTTTCCCTGCCCGCCGCTCATCAGCACAGCCGCGCTAATCACTAGCCAAACGCCAGGCGCTAGCAATGTGCACGCACCTGATATTCGCCGCTCTATCCTACTCAGCCGCGGCATAGACAACAAAAATGGCAAAGAAATAAACTCTAGCAGAACTATAGCAATCGCAGCGATAGCGCCGTCGCCAATCCCCAGCGGCTCCAGAGTTTTTGGGAACTTCTCGAACCTAAACAATTGCGCCAGCATTATAATAATCGTCCAGAAACCTACTGCCAGCGCCGCATACTGTGCGCGCTTCTTGAAAATTGTTGGCGGAAAAATACTAGCTATAAACTGTTTCATATTATTAGCATAGCATTTTTCCACACGATTTTTTATTTTTTGTCCAAAAAATGCTTGCTATTAAACACAAAAACGTATATTGTATAGACAGCGAAGTTACAAAAACAAACACAAAAATGTATCGATCGCTCTCCGATAAATCCACCACAACAATGAAATACTCCTCTGCCTTGGCGAGGAGTATTTTGTTTCCTAGTTTAGTTGACGTTGGCTGGGCCTGCCCGGCGCTGGTAAAATCGCTTTATTTCCCAGCCTTTTTGCTGTGCGCTGCCCGCCACTCGGCGATTTTGCCATGGTGCCCGCTAAGTAGCACTTCTGGTACGCGCAAACCTTGCCATTCCTCGGGCCGGGTGTATTGCGGGTATTCTAGCGTTTCGCCGTCGCTGAAGCTCTCAATCGCTGCGCTGTTTTCGCCGCCAAGTACGCCAGGGATTAACCGCACAATCGAATCAATAATCGTCATCGCCGGCAATTCGCCGCCAGTTAACACGTAATCGCCGACGCTAAGCTCTTGATCGACCAGCGCCATGATTCGCTCGTCGTAACCCTCGTAGCGCCCGCAGATCACAATATAACCATCTTCGCTTTCGCTGTATTGCTGCGCCAACACCTGCCGCCAGCGCTGGCCGCGCGGCGTCATGATTAAAACTTTGGCGCCAGGGTCAATCTGTTTGGCTTGCTGCACCGCATTCCATAGCGGCTCGACCATCAGCAGCATACCATCGCCGCCGCCGTACGGCGTATCGTCGACCGTGCGGCGCGGGCCCAATCCAAACTGGCGCAGATCAATCGTCGATAGCTCAACGTGGCCGTCTTTTTGCGCTTTCCACATCATCGAACTGCCGAACACGCCAGCGAACATTTCTGGGAATAAGGTAATCACCTGAATTTTTCTCATCTGTTATAGTGTAGCAAGTCTTGACACGGATGTCCATCTGTGATATATATATCAACTTTTGCTCAAAGTTTAATTCTAGGGCGAAAGTCGCCCTTGCTTTGAGCAAAGAAAGGAGGGCGGTCATGCCGACCGTCACCGCCATTGCCCCCGAGCCCAGGAAGCTCTCGTTTCGAGAGCGCGTACATTTGTACGCTCTCTCGAAACTTGCTGTGGCCCTGATTAACCACTGGCCGTTTCGCGCGGCCTTCTGGCTCGGGTTCATCCAGGCTATCCGCCTGGATAGCCTGAAGGGCTGACACAGCCCGCTCGAAAATAGCCCGCTGAAAATTGGTTCAACCTGGTTCGAGACGCACATTTCTGCGTTTCCTGGGTTGAATGCCCAGTTTCCAGCTTGAGCACGTTTTCGGCGGGCTATTTTCATGTCTTGCAATAATTTGCTGCAATCTAGATTTTATTGCCTGATAGTATTTGACTTCTACTACGTTATATTTTATCTATATATTTGTGCTTTTACAAAAAAGTTGTATAGTTGCAATTGACACGTTCGGCTTTTCATGTAATAGATTATGCTCGCCTTCTCGAAATTTCACCCCAACAAAAAAACCGCCTCAAAAGGCAGCTTTCTTGCACAAATAAGTCTCTCAAACCATTTGTCGGTTTGCTCGCAGTAGAGCTTTTGTACTTTGTTTTCGTTAGTTCAGGGTTCTCGCATGAACTTACTTATGATTATATATCAAGGTCGTCCAATTCTGCAAGCTCTTGGCGCGACTTTTTTGCGAAATCGCTTTCGGTTTCTGCGTTTTCTGCGTCATTTTCCACAGAATCACTAGTGGCGTTTTCCACATCATTATCCACTACAGCCGAATCAGCGTCCTCACGGTCGTCATTATTGACGATTTTCAGGTTGTAATGAGCGGTATTTTTAGCGCCTAGTGCTCGCAGCAGCGTGCGCAGCCCTTGCGCGGTCGAGCCGCGGCGGCCAATCACTCGACCCAAATCTTCTGGATTGACAGTTAGCGTCAGCAAAACGCCCTTCTCGTCGACAATCCGGTCAACAACCACATCATCTGGATGTCCTACTAGTGATTTTACGATATATTCGACAAATTCCTGGTCAATGGTCGACATGCCCACGGTATCTCCTCCTTTGCGGTCACACGGTTACTATCGTACTTTTATTGTAACATGCTTTTGCTATGAAATCGAAAAACGCGCTCCAGCCATACAGTTAGAGCGCGCTAGTTCGTAATTAAAAGCGTTAGGCTTCAGCTGGAGCTTCCGTCTCTTCGGCAACTGGCTCTTCTTTTGGCTGATTCTTGCGCAACTTTTCAGCATTCTTGACCGCTTTGGTCTTGCCGCCCTGGAACTCTTTAACCCATTTCGGCAGCTTGACGCCAGCTTCTTTTAGCAACTTCGCAACGCGCGGCGTCGGTTGAGCGCCGTTATCAAGGTATTTTTGAGCAGCCTCGGCATTGATATTAGCGTCTTTGGTATGCGGGTTGTAGCTACCGACATAAGCAACCACGCGGCCGCTCGATGGGTGGCGCTGCGCTTCCTGGACGGCGACGCGGTATACCGGATAAGCCTTGCGGCCCAAACGTTGCAAACGAATTGCGAGCATAAAATTAAAACTTCCTTTACTTCACGTTAGTACTATTGTTACTTCTGTCATATTCTAGCGTGTTACGGGTAAAATGTCAACAAAGCGCCTAAGCGCTACCTAGACACCTTTTCATTCAAGTCTAGCCTCATAGGCCAATTCAGGCAGAAAACGCCGCTAGAGAGCGCAAAAAAGGCTCAAAACGGCTCAAAAATACTTAAAATTTGCAATTTTTGCGAAATAATTGCGAAAACCGTTGACGCGGCGATTCATGCGTGATATATAAGTATCAAGCTTTTCGCTCGGGCTTGTAAGGGGCGAAAAGTCGTCCCTTGTCTGAGCGAGTTTCCGAAGGAGGAGACATGCTTACCGTAATCATCGTCACCATCGCCATCGTCGCCCCGGTCGCGGCTGTGCGACTGGCAACCACCCGCAACCGTCACGAGTGGCTCTTTTGGGTTGCGACCATCGTGACTACCGGCAGCCACGTTGAGACGTGGCGACTAGTGAATAGCTCAAATCTCACGTTCATAATTGCGGCGTTCGGGTTTTTCTTCGCCGTTTATGAAGTGATGGCCGCTCCTGTTCTCTTTGTACTTGTTTTGGAGAACAAGCGTGGGAAAAATAACAACTGACCGCAGCCGGATTGCCCGCAGTCGAGCCTAGCTCCTGCGCAGTCCGGCTGCGGGCAATCACAACTTCAAATTAGTTAATAGTTTTATGCCTGGAAACAGGCTTTTTTATTGTCGTTTCTTATACTCTTCCAGCGCGGCGCGGGCGGCCTGCTGCTGAGCAGCTTGCTTGCTAGGGCCGATGCCTTTGCCCATCAGTTTGTCGCCGACATAAGCGCCGAGTGTGAAAACTTTATCGTGGTCTGGGCCGTCTTCGGCGATGACTTTGTAGACTGGCGTAGCGCCGTCAACGCGCTGGCTGATTTCTTGCAGATGGCTTTTGGGGTCGCGCCAAGAGCCGCTCTCTAAAATCCCGTCAAGCTTACTGATTGTGTGCTTCTCGATAAAGGCTGCCGCGGCATCATAGCCGCGCTCCAAATAAATCGAACCGATCACTGCTTCGTAAGCATTGGCTAGAATCTGATGGCGCGCCCGCTCGGAACCATGTTTCTCGCCGCGGCTCATCCGCACCAATGGCTCATAACCAAGTTCTTCGCCAGATTTAGCGTTGCTAGTGGTGTTAACTAGCGCCGCCCGCCAGCTAGTCAGGATACCTTCCGGCTCGCTATAATGTTTATATAAATAATCCGTCACTACCAGCTCTAGCACGGCGTCGCCCAGAAATTCTAAGCGCTCATTGTGCTCGCTCACCGATTTTTTGTGCTCGTTGACATAGCTGCGATGCGTCAAAGCAGTAATCAGAAGCTGAATGTCGTTATATTCAAAACCTAATTTCTGCTTCGCCCAATCTTGGTACGGCCCGGTTGGCATACCACTCATCTTTCCTCCTTTTCATATTTTGTAAGTTTATAAGTTTTCTTGGCGGATCCGCGTTTTAGCTTTCAGCATTAGCTTGGCGATGTCTTCGTATTCGATCAGCTCGAGCGCCTCGTTGAACGGGAACCATTTGATACCTTTCATCCAATCCTCTTTCTGGATTTCATCGCCGCTAGTACGAACGCGCACCAAATAAATTTGCGTCGTCATCAAAACGAGCTTATCGAGACGGCGATAGCGAAAATGAATCTTGCCCAGCCAGCCTAGCATATCAACGTCGTGCAAGCCAGCTTCCTCGCCAATTTCGCGGCGAGCAGTCTGCACGGCCGTCTCACCCTCCTCGATGTGGCCTTTGGGAATTGTCCAGCGGTCTTTGGCATCCTGAATCAGTAAAATCTCGATACCCGACTCGCCGTGGCGGAAAATCACGCCGCCGCTAGTCGGCTCGCGGACGATTTCTTGGATAGACGCCGAACGCGACTTTGTTAAATATTTGCGTATATGATCAAACTTGCTTTTGTTGGCCTTCGGCTTTGGCATTATCTGACCCTTCCTCGACAAATTTGCGATAAGCAGTACCCAGCACGCCGTTAACAAATCTGCTCGAATTATCAGAACCAAACGCTTTAGCTAGCTCAATCGCTTCGTTAATAGCGACGCGCGGCGGTACGGTATCTTGATGATGCAGCAGCTCGTACAGTCCAATCCGCAAGATTACCCTGTCGATCCGCGCTATCTGCGTAATTGGCCACTCGGGCGCAATCGGTTGCAGCTGCCGGTCAAGCTCCTCCTGCTGGCTAACAACACCGCTAGCCAGTCCTTCTACGAAAGCGATGTCGTCAATCGCCGAACGGTAACGCTCGACATCGCGCTTCAAGATATCATCTAACGCTGCATTAGTATCGCCAGACTGCCGGCGCAATTCCAATTCGTATAGCGCTTGCAGCGCAACAATCCGACCAAGATGCCTATTTGATGCCATTCGCGTTTGTTTCCTTTTATTATCTCACCGTTTTTATTTGAAACGGTTATTTCTGCTTGGTTGATGATTTTTTCTTGCCAATCAACACTTTGACTGGCGAATGGCCGTTAACGCGCTTGGCTAATTTCTCGACAAGATGGCTGCGGCGCATGCCGGTCTTGCGAGGACTTGATTGTTTCTTTGGCTGTGCCATGAAATGTTCTCCTTCTCGGTTTGTATAAACTTAGTAGTATTATACGCTAAAGCGAGGCTTTTCTCAAGTATTTGACATTATAGTGTTATCGTATTTTAATTATTGACTTTTTATATCGATTATGCTATAATAAAGATATGAGTCATGAACAAAACGTTGGTAGACCCGAGAAATTAATTACCACTGTCGTTGCCATAGGTTTGAGCGCAACAGCATTAACTGGTTGCAGCATCGGCGACTACGGAGCTAGCAGCGCCGAAACACCTAATCCAGCAGCTGTGGCCGAGCAGAAAGCTGTCGAACTGGTCGACGAATATAGCGAACGCCCCGAGGAATTCGATGAATCGGCGATCGTCCGCGTAGAAGTTCCAGAAGGTAGTAGCGTCAACGGAGCAGCTACCGCCTACGTCGATCAATACGGACAAGAGCAAGGCTGGACGGGCCCGCAGTGCGATTTAGAGCACGGCGTTGTCAATCAAGCCGCCGCCGAAATCAGCGGCGTACCACAACCAGGCGCAGAAGTAGTCATGTACCATGTCGATCTGAACGGTGACGGCACCGTCGATATTACGCCCGTTGGCGTCGAAAATCCAACAAAGTAATAGCATATAGGTTCAGAAACCTACTTGCCATTTGTAAGTTTGCAAGGACGGAATCACGCCACAATATTGATGAGCTTGCCCTTGACGTAGATAATCTTCTTCGGCTCAGCCAGCACGAATTTCTGGACGTTGGCGTCAGCTAGCGCTAACTCCTTGATCTGCTTTTCACTAGTATCAGCAGCGACCTCGAGTTTAGCGCGCAGTTTACCATTGACTTGCACGATAATGAGCAAGCTGTCGCTGGCAATCTTAGCATTATCCCAGGCAGGCCAAGCGGCAAAATCGAGCTGCGAAGTTTCGCCTAGCTGCTGCCACAATTCGGCAGCCATATGCGGCGCGAACGGCTGTACCAATTGCACTAGCGTCTTGAGATGCGGGCGCCAATCTTCGCTGTAGCCCGCCACTTTCAATTTGTACAAATCATTCACACACTCCATCAGTGCTGCAATCGCCGTATTAAAGCTGAGCCGATGAATGTCATCGGTGACTTTTTTGGTAGTAGAATTAATAATAGTATCAAGCTTCTGAGCATCAGACGTGCCAGTTTTGTCGCTGTCGTCAAATTCTTGCACCAGCGTCCACAAGCGATTAAGAAAACGATAAACACCAGCAATGCCGCGGCTGTTCCAGCTAGAGTTCTCGTTGATTGGCCCCAAAAATAGTTCAAATGTGCGCAGGGCGTCAGCGCCATAGCCGGCGTTGATGACTTCGAGTGGATCAACGACATTGCCGAGGCTTTTGCTCATTTTGCGGCCGTCCTCGGCTTGAATCAAACCATGGTAAACTAACTTTTTAACTGGCTCGGCAAAATCCGTCAACCCGAGCTCGCGAAAGACATGCGTCCAAAAGCGTACATACAGCAAATGGGCCGTCGCGTGATCGCCGCCGACATACATATCGAGCGGCGCCCAGTAATTTGCCTTGTCTGGCGCCCAGGCCTGCTGCGTATTATGCGGATCGGTATACCGCAGCAGATACCAGCTACTGCAAGCATAACCATCCATCGTGTCAGTTTCGCGCCGAGCTGGGGAGCCGCAAACCGGACAAGTCGTCTGCACCCAGTCTTCTTGCGCCGCCAAGACTGACTTGCCATCACCGCGCGGCTGGAAATCATCAACATCCGGCAGTAATACTGGCAAATCACTTTCTGGGACTGGTATCGTACCGTGCTCCGGACAATAAATAATCGGAATCGGCGCGCCCCAATAGCGCTGGCGGCTGATCAGCCAATCGCGCATTTTGTAAGTAATTTGCGACTTGCCTTTACCCTCTTGCTCGAGCCAAGCGACAATTTGCTCGCGAGCATCCTCGCTGCGCGTACCGTCAAAAGCGCCGGAATTCACCAAAACCCCTTCGCCGTGATAGCAAGCGTCGGTGTCAATGTCATCCTCAGGCCTCTCGATGACCTCAACGACTGGCAGCTCGAATTTCTCGGCAAAAGCAAAGTCGCGGTCGTCATGCGCTGGCACGCCCATCACCGCACCAGTGCCATAGCCCCCCAGAACATAATCGGCAATCCAAATTGGAATCTTTTGGCCAGTCGCCGGGTTGATAGCATAACTGCCGCTAAAAACACCTGTTTTTTCTTTGGTGTCATTGCTGCGTTCAATCTCTGATTTCTTGACAGCGTCATCAATATATTTCTCGACTAGCTCGCGCGTTTCCTTAGTCAGCAACGTGCGCGCCAATGGATGCTCGGGCGCTAATACCAAAAAGGTTGCGCCAAAGATCGTATCAGGACGCGTTGAGAAAACGGTTATCGTATCGTCGCTACCGTCAACTTGAAAAGTAATCTCAGCGCCTTCACTTTTACCGATCCAGTTAGTCTGCGCAATTTTGATTTTGTCGGGCCAATCCATCTCTGGCAACTCGGCAAGTAGCTGCTCGGCATAAGCGGTGATCCGGAAGAACCACTGCTTCATAGATTTCTTGACAACCACCGAGTCGCAGCGCCAACATTTGCCGTCAATCACCTGCTCGTTAGCGAGAACCGTTTTGTCCTTTGGACACCACCATTGCAGCGATTCTTTTTGATAGGCTAAATCCTTTTCAAACAGCTTAGTAAATATCCACTGCGTCCATTTGTAGTATTCTGGGTCGCTGGTATTGATCTCGCGCGACCAATCGATACTAGCACCGACACTGCGCAATTGTTTTTTGAAATTCGCAATATTGTCAGCGGTAGTTTCTCGAGGTTTGCGGCCAGTTTTGATAGCGTAATTCTCGGCCGGCAAACCAAAGCTATCCCAGCCAATCGGATACATTACGTTATAACCGAGCGCCCGGCGAAAACGCGCCACCGCATCGACAATGGAATGCTCCATAAAGTGGCCGGTATGCATGCCTGCGCCGCTTGGATACGGGAACATGCCCGTCACATAGTATTTTGGCTTGGCGCTTGACTCGTTCGTATGATAACGCTGGTCGTCCGCCCAGATTTGCTGCCATTTCGGCTCAATTTCAGAAGGGTTATAGTGTCTCATCAACTATCAGTATAACAGATAAAACACAGCTGGTTCTAGTAATTAATCGTCGTAATCGCCATATTCTAAATCATTATCAGTATCAACGGTTGGCGCAGATAAATAACTACCGCCAGCTACCGACTGAAAAGATTGGCTGATCGCCCTTGCCCACTCTTCAGCGCTTATGGCATCGCTTGGAACAGCGACCTGCGAACCTTTGCTAAAATCAATAACTGTTTTGGCGCTAACATTGTAGTTTTTGTCGGAACGGCTATCGGTCTTAAGGTTAGTGGCCTTAACGTCAACGCCGCGCAGTTCATGCGACCATTGCGATACCCAAACGGTCATGGTAGCGTCGGCTTTTGATTTGGCTTTTTTGGCAGACTTGTAAGTATCAGACGACGAAGACGAAACGTTCGGCGCGCAAGATTCAACGCTTTTAGCGAAAGAGGTTTCTCGAAAATCCTTCCAGAAAGCCTCTGCTTTGTCGTCATCAACTGATACGTCGTAGCCAAAATTGCCATTTTGCGACTTAACTTCTTTGTCGATAATTATAAATGGATGTTTTTTGTAAACGCTGGAGATTTGATGCTTAGCTTTGTCGTCTTTGGAGTATTTTTTGTAAGCATCAATCACACATTGCAGTTGATTGGCTGATTTTTTGTCCTGCTTGCGAGCATCGGCTAGCGAATATTTTGCCCATTTGCCGTCAATCTTTTTCAGATGTTTTTCAGCCTGAGCTGGCAGCTTTTGATGTAATATAGACAACGTCTCCTTGATACTTGATACGATATTATCCTTGAAATAGACCGTGCCGTTGTCAGTTACCAAACCGCTAGCCTTGAGAGACAATTCCTTGCCGTTTAACTCTAGAGCTAACTCGGCATTTGCGTCAAATTTCGGCGTATTTTCAGCGCCAGTATCAAATGTAAATTTTTTGAATTTAATGTTCACACCGTCGGCTTCATAAGAGAAGTTTGAGTTCACCGTGGTTTTGGTCGAGACTTTGGTAGCGAGCGGCAATTTGCTAACCGCATCAAGCAAGACGTTTTCTGGCTTCTGATAAAACGCATAAGCAGTAGCGCCAGCAATTGCCAGCAACACAACTAATATTGCGGCGCAAATAGCAATGATCAAGCCTGCTTTAGACTTTCGCTGGCCCATCGCCATCTGCGGCGGCAACGCTGGCTGAGCTATAGGTTGAGCCGCAGTCTGGTTAGCAGCAGTCGGAGCGGCGGCTGGCTGTTCTGCCACAGTATTGGATTTTGCAGCGGATTGTTCGGCGGCTGCTGGCGCTGGCGCTGTTGTGCTTGTTGAAACTTTAGCTTTTTTACTGGTCTCGGTTTTGGCCTTGGTTTTGGGCTTGTCAGAAACCCTCTTTTTAGTGGTTTTCGGCTTCTTTGGCACACCGTCTTGTTTCATTGCTAGCTTGCTCCTTTACTCCTTAACTTAAACCTATTATACACACGATTAAAATTGCTGGAAATATTTATCTTTGATAGCTAGCCATTTATCGCTTTGGCGGACTAATTCAGCGTCCTCGGTCATGTCGCAGAGCACCTTAACACATTCTTCGAGGAATATTTCGTTCTGTGAGCCTTTGACTAGCACTACCGTCCCTGGCTCGGTTATCGAACGGACGAACTCGCCAGCTTCGATAGCGTTGCGCGCCACATGAACTTGGCAACCTGTCGAACGGGCCGCTGGTGCTAAGTATTGCGTCGCCGCCACGCCGACGACTACCACCCACGACAAAAGACTCGGATCGCACATGCGACCGAGCTTCTCGTGCTCGGCCTGGCTGCTGCCGCCAAGCTCTAGCATATCACCAAAAACAGCCACACGACTCGGTACATCCGTGAACTCGTATAGAGTTCGCAGCGCCGCCTGAGCCGCTGCCGGGCTAGAATTATAAGTGTCGTCTATAATAGTCACGCCGCCAATGCCGCGCAGCAGATTCATCCGCCCCGGCACTGGCTTGAGGAGCGACAGGCCGCGTATAATGTCTTCCACTGGTAACCCGAGCATCATCGCCGCGCCAACCGCCCCCATGATCGGGCGCAAGCTATGCTCGCCCACTACTTTAATAGTAGCGGGAAAACGAATATCGTTAGGGGCAATGACCGTGCCGCTGTAGCCGTTTTCATCAAGCTGTTGTTGCTCAAATCGAAACTCTGCTAGCCCAGTCGTGCCGTAAGTGCTAAAGTTTGCCGACTCCAAGAAATCTGCGAATCGCCCGTCAATATCATCGCGATTAATCAGCGTATACTCAGAAAATTTAGCAACAAACAACTCCTCTTGGGCTACATGTTCAATTGAGCCAAAAAATTCCATATGCTCAGGTGTTATTGCCGTAACCAGCGCAATATTCGGCCGCAAGTAAGTGCCGAAATCCATCATCTCGCCTGGATGGTCAACGCCTAACTCTTGGATAATGACATCGACATCCGCCGGACTATAGACGCGGCGATGCGCTGCCCTAAAAACACCTAGCCACGCCAACGGGCTATGCAGTCTCTCTGGCAAGTTAATGCCGAGAATCGCCAATGGCGCCGACACTTCTGAATTGTGATTACCCTCGTGCATGCGAACGCGAAAACGCTGCGATAATAATCTGCCGAGAGCACGCTTGGTGCTAGTTTTGCCAACACTGCCAGCCACAACTATCAATCTAACATGCGGATGCAGCTCAAAGTACTTAACGACATACTTTTGAAGCTTCTTCTTGATATACTTTTTGAACATAATTCTATCATACCGTATACGGTTAAGAAATTGAAATGTGAGCCATCATTCTAGCAGCCCAAAACCGCGAATCGGTCCGTCGCGGCTGAGATCCGACTGTTGAATGTTAATCACGCCGCCCTCGTTACCGCCAATAGTCGTCACCTTGCCGTTGTCGTATTTGAGTACAAAGTTCACGTGCTCGCCATGACGGCTGGCGTTATCATACATAATAGCGTCGCCAGGCTGCAACTGATAGCCGCTATTTGCAGCACGGAACTTACCAGCATTGCGATAATATGTCTCGAGACTGCGCACACCTGGAATGCGCCAACCGCCGCTATGCGGATTAGTTAGCGGCGCGCCAGCTTGGCGGCTAACCCAACTAACAAAATTTGCGCACCAGTCTTGCCGCTCGCCCTGGCTATAAAACGGGCCAGGCTGCGGATTGTCATATTGTTGGCGAAGTATATTTATAGCGCGAGCACGTAGCGGTGACAGCTTATCTACCTGAACATCAGGGAATTTTTCACGAGCTGGTTGCAATTCAACAGCAGTGTAGCCACCCGATGAACGAAACGTAAAGTAGGTCGCTGCGCACACCAAGACAATTACCGCTACCAAGACCACACCGAAAATTATCGGCCCGCGCCAAGATGCCTGCTTTCTCTGAATACTTCTCATTAAAATTATTATACCTGCTTTCTAGCCTAAAGAAAAACACTCTCCGGCGGGGAGAGTATTTTGCTGGTGGCTCCTACTAGACTCGAACTAGTGACACAAGGCTCTTCAGGCCTCTGCTCTACCAACTGAGCTAAAGAGCCACAAATTTACTTTATGATTGTACTAAAAATCTGGCGAGCTGGCAAGGAAAAAGCCAAGGCTCCTTGGAATTTATTCGCGCGCCGTTATTATTTATTATGGTGGTGATACTGATGAGTCAGCGCGTGACCCTTGCCGTGGCGCAATAAATATAAATTAACAGGGTACGACACTAGGAACGCGGCAGTCATGCATAGCAGCCGGCTTGTCCAATACATCGGATGAGTGAGGTCTTTGTTCATGGCGCCTGGCACAACGAGCATGATGACATTGTCAACGATGGTCATCGACAGAATTGATAACGTATCGGCAGCGAAAACCAATTTGAAGGCTTTGATGAACGATAGCTTAGCGCTTATCAGCGGGATAGTTGATACAGTATAGCCAGACGTAAATGCCAAAACCGATGCCAAAATTACCGTGGCGTGCGGTGTAAATCCAGCGTGCGTGCCGATGGTGACGCCGAGCATTTCGCCGATCATGCAGCCCGCCAAACAGTGCAAAGTCGCTGCTAATGCCATGCGTTTGGTTGAAGTTTTTGTGTTGCAGTGAGAATGAGATTCGTGGTGCATCATTTCGTCCTTATATTATTTAACTCGTATAGATTAAGTAGCTCTTCTACGGCTTCATTTTGCTGGATTTCATCGCCCGAGGCTATTTTGTCAGCAATGTGCGTGCGCAAGTGCCGCTCCAAAATGAGCTTATTGAGCGATGCCAGCGACTTTTGCAGCGCTAGGCTTTGCGTTAAAATATCCATGCAATATGCGTCGTCGGCAATTTGCTTCTCTAGTCCGCGCATTTGCCCTAAAATAATTTTTGTGCGGTGCAGAGCTCGCCGCTTGATATCTGCTGTATCCATAAAGTCATTATATACCCCCTGGGGGTATTATGTCAACCTACTTAGCACATATTCAAAGCTTGACTGATTATAAGTATTTACTAACGTGAACAGCCTATTTTAGCTGAGTAGCCTTAGAATACTTCAGCGTAGTAACCAAGAAAATAATGGCTGGCGGAATGATAAATATCATATACGCTAGTACTGTGATCAAGGATTTTTCGGCAGGCAGCATCCACAGCGGCATGCTACCAACTGCAGGGCTGGGGTCGTTGTCCTTTGCGATACCAAATAAACCATGCATGAATAGCATACCTACATTCAGCATCAGCATGATTGAACTTACAATTCGCCATAGCCGCAGCCTCGCTAACGGTGAATGAGCCGTCCCGAGAGTCAAGCAAAACGGTACCAAGAAAAGATTAACTATTACAGGTCCAAAAAACGGCTCGTCTTGCATGCGAGCAATAAACATCAAAAAAGCCCCGACGAAGAAAACAATCAGGGTAATTGTTGTACTGCGCGCTAGATGAAAAACAATATTATTACTACTATTAACAAACTCTCGATGCTGCTGAATAATACCTTTAGGAGCGTCGTTGGGGTTTGTAACCGCCTCCGCCTCAGGTTCTACTGCTAACTGTTGGTTTGCCATTTGCGGTGATTGACTAGGTAACGGCTGTGCTGTTGGTGTCACTTGCGGCGGTTGGTTGGGCATTGGCTGCATCGTTGGCATTGTTTGCGGAACTGGCGGCTGCAGATTGGCGTTTTGCTGGTTATTGTTCATATGGTTATTATACCGCTTTGGTGCTAGAATATCATTAGAAAACAGGAGGTATTTATGGAAATAATGATAGTAATTTTAGTCATCGTGGCTATTTATGTGCTGAGCGGCATTAAAGTGGTCAATCAATACCAGCGCGGCGTAGTATTGACGCTCGGTAAATTTACTGGCGTACGCGAGCCGGGTCTAAGGGTGGTGGTGCCGATTTTTCAGACGATGATGATGGTGGATGTGCGCTCAACGCCAATTGACGTGCCGAAGCAAGAGGTCATCACCAAAGATAACGTCACCGTCGGAGTGGATGCGGTAGTCTATTTCCGGGTGATTAACGCCCCAAAAGCGGTGCTGGAGACGACCAATTATATTTATGCCACCAGCCAGTTTGCCCAGGCCGCTCTGCGCGATGTCACTGGTAATGTCGATATGGATGACCTGCTCGCCAAGCGCGAGGAGATTTCGCAGCAAATTAAGGAGATTGTTGACGCCGAGACTGACAAATGGGGTATCGATGTTGAGAATGTCAAGATTCAGAATATTGAATTACCTGGCGACATGAAGCGCGCCATGGCCAAGCAAGCCGAAGCTGAGCGCGAACGTCGTGCCAACATCATCAACGCCGACGGCGAAAAAGCTGCCGCTGAAACACTGGCGCAGGCGGCGGAGATCCTGGCGAAAACCCAAGGGGCGATTAACCTGCGTACGCTAAATACACTGGAGCGTATCTCCACCGAACCATCACAAAAGACGATGATGCTCTTCCCAATTGAACTGATTGACGCGATTCGCGGGAATAAAAAGTAAGGAATAACCATGAGCGAACAAAACCGTACCGAAGAATTTAGTGTTAACGGCGATCAAGTTGTCGAGAAGGTCAAGCAACTTATCAAAGAAGGCAACGTCCGCCGCGTTATCATCAAGAACGAAAAAGGCGAAAATATCATGGAATTCCCAGTCACTGCTGGTGTGGTAGGCGCATTATTACTACCAACACTCGCAGCACTCGGCGCAGCAGTGGCATTGATGGCGCAATGCACGATCGCGGTAGAACGGCGGGATTAGCACCAATCTTTACAAATAAACTGCTGGATTCCTCAGTGCAACTCTTCAGTCCGAAAACCTTGTCAATCAACCAGCTGACTGTCCAGCCAATCAAAAACTACGCTATGCGCCAAACGTAGATTATTCAGCTGACAATGAGCGTCAGCACCGCTTTGCGAATCGAACTCATGCAGCGTCGTATCAAGTCCGCGCCGGATAAATTCGTCGTGGAGATATCGCGTTTGCCGCCGGAGTTCAGCACCTTCGCTCTCCCCCATGAGAAACAGCGACGGACAGGTGATAGCTTGGTGATCGACAACCTTTGCCTGTTCGAAAACTTCATTGATCGCCGAACGGAAGTCGCTCGTGCCGAACTGCCAAGCGTATTTTTTCAAATTGATATCGGCGACTTCATTGATGTTCCCTGCTAATTTTAAAGCAAGATTCATCAGCCAGCTGGGCGCTTTGAGCGCTGCGCCGAACTCACGACGGAACAGTTCTGCCACGTCAAAAATAGGCGTACTGGCAATCCACGCGCTAATCCTTATGTCTTTTGCCGCCGCTTGAGCAGTAAAATACCCGCCACCGCTAACACCGTATAGCGCAATGTGACGCGCGTCGGGATTTTCGGTTTGCAGCCAGTCGAGGCACGCAGCAATCGGTTCGCCGGCGTCAACAGTGAAAGTGAGACCTCTGGTGGGATTAGAGCCTTGACCGGGTAAATCAACCATCAGCACATTATAGTTCCGCCGCCACCCCGGCCAGCCAGCAAAATAAAACAAATCCTCCCGGTACGTATCACCGCCGCCGACCATGACCACGGTCGGACGCTTGCTGTCGCAGTGAAGATAGTAGCCGGGTAAATAGCCGGTTTGATACGGAACGCGCACGGATTTGATCGGTATATCTATCGCCTTAGCGGCACCAGCGAAAGCGTCTTCCATAGCGCCGACAAGCTTCGGATATTCCGGAGAAAACGGATCAGCGAACTGCAGTACTGCCCGATAGGCATAGGTTGCGCCAAAATAGCAGTCGACAGCCATTTGTTCACCGGTGGCTGCTTTTGCCGAGCGAACAAGATAATCAGCATGGTCCGTAAAACAGGATCGCCACTTACTCGGTTTTCCGTCGCGCCCGATCTTATGTGCCAGATAAAACAACTCACCATGCGACATCCCGAACAGCTCCGCCACACCGAGCATCCAGTTGAAAAAGAAATCGGTATCGTCATTATCAAAGAAGATTTTAGTCGATTGCCGTTTGAGGATTTTTTCGTTTTTTTGCATGATAATTCACTTCAGACATTATTATACATGATTTCCAGTCAAGCCACTAGGCTACTGTAACATCTCATTGACGCTTGGCACAATGTATGGTACAGGTAGAGCGGCGAGATTAAAATCATACACTTAATGAATATAGGCTAGTTTACTGCAATCTGAAACAGACGAGTATCCGCCGCAATTGCATTCTCCCGCGCTTTCAGGCATAATCATAACCAGTATGTACTATATCAATAGGATTGAGTTGGGGCGGACTTTGGCGGGGCG
>ERZ772924.278-NODE-278-length-25303-cov-127.030379_pt1 | contig 25303 bp, 25 predicted proteins | sample MGYA00512116_ERZ772924 | MGnify/ENA primary metagenome ERZ772924 (study PRJEB29015, sample SAMEA2737920) | human oral metagenome | biome: human oral; feature: human-associated habitat; material: dental | place: China | collected 2134 ...
ACTGGTGATACCCCAGCAGATCCTCCTGCAACGACGACTCCACCCACTCCAGATCAACCATGACCCCACCCTAACAACCAGCACCACACACCGTCAGCCATGTCCGGATACGAACCCCGACAGGGGCGCCGCGCGGTCTGCAGCTCTCATCGGCGGATACGATGCCGCTATGAGCGGTGAGATCGAGATCGGGCGGTCCAAGCGTGCCCGACAGGCCTACTCCTTCGATGACATCGCGCTCGTCCCCGCCCGTCGCACCCGGGACGTGCATGACGTTCGTGTGGGTTGGCAGCTCGACGCTTACCACGTGGACCTGCCCGTCATGGCCTCACCCATGGACTCGGTGATGAGCCCCGCCACTGCTATCCTCATCGGTCGTCTGGGCGGTATCGGCGTGCTCGACCTCGAGGGTCTGTGGACGCGCTACGACGACCCCGCCGAGGCTCTGGAACGCATTCGGCGGGCCGTGCCCGAGGAGGCCACCCGTGTGCTGCAGGAGGTCTACCGGGTCCCTGTGCGCCCCGAACTCATCACAGCCCGTCTGACGCAGATCCGTGAGGCCGGCGTTGTCGTCGCCGGGAGGCTCAGCCCCGCCCAGACCCAGCGGCACTGGCGCACTGCCGTCGAGGCCGGTGCCGACCTTCTCGTCATCCGCGGCTCGGTGGTCTCCGCCGAGCACGTCTCCGGCGCCGCTGAGCCCCTCAATCTCAAACGATTCATCTACGAGCTCGACGTGCCCGTCGTCGTTGGCGGGGTCACCACCTACACCGCCGCCCTCCATCTCATGCGCACCGGTGCCGCTGCGGTCCTGGTGGGGCAGGGCGGCGGAGCGTCCTCCTCCGTGCGCCAGGTGCTGGGTCTTCACATGCCCATGGCCACTGCCGTAGCCGATGTCGCCGCCGCCCGTCGCGATTACCTCGACGAGTCCGGCGGACGCTACGTTCATGTCATCGCAGACGGTTCGGTAGGCAATTCTGGCGACGTTGTCAAGGCCATCGCCTGCGGCGCGGATGCCGTCATGCTCGGTGCCGCTCTCGCGCGCGCGGCGGAGGCGCCCGGAGGAGGCTACCACTGGGGAGCCGAGGCGCGTCATGAGCGCCTGCCGCGCGGCTACCGCAGCTTCGTGGGCACCGTCGGGACTATGGCCGAGATCCTGTCCGGCCCTTCGGACCGGGCCGATGGCACTGTCAACATCGTGGGGGCGCTGCGTCGCACCCTGGCGACCACCGGGTACGCCGACGTCAAAGAGCTTCAGAGGGTCGAGGTCGTCCTGGCTCCGTACGATCCGAGCTGAACTCGCTGAGCTGAGGTCGATCGCGCGCCCGGAACAGTCACGACTGACTTTTTTCGATACAAAAATATCGTAGAGTTCCTCCCGGTCCCGCCGTGGGCGGTCTGCGACTACCGGTCCCAGCGGCGACGCGTCCGGCGCACCCGGCGCCGAACGGAATCGACGTTCACGGAGGAGCGTTGTGAACTCGACGAGCGACCCCCGCCCCACCGCCACCACCGAGGCTCTTCCTCACCACTTGCGCCGCGGCGGCACCTCAGCGGTTCTGGACCTGCTGCCGGACCGCTTCCCCGTCGTGCGCCACTGGGGTGAGGATCTCGGCGACCTCGGGGACGCCGCCCTGACGGACCTGCGTACCGCCCAGACGATGAGCACGGAAACCAACCGCACCTGGACTGCCTCCGACCTGCCGGTGCTGCCCCTGCCGCATCTGGGCTGGTCGGCCCGTCCCGCGCTCCTTCTTCACCGGCAGGACGGTTCCGTCTTCTCCGCCCACGTCGACTCCGTCTCCCACGAGGTGACGATGGATGAGGGACCGGGAGGCGCCGCCGATGTCGTCGTCTCGCGGGGGGGGGCGACGCCGTTCACGGCATCGACGTCGTCACCGAGATCCGTCTGGAGCCCACCGGCCTGGTGCGGGTGCGCGCGCGGGTCGCCGACGTCGCCGAGGAGGGGGCCTCCCCGTTGGAGGTTGACGAGGTCACCCTGCTGCTGCCCGTCCCCTCCGACGCCGTCGAGCTGCTCGATATGACCGGCCACCACGGCTTCGAGCGACGTCTTGTGCGCACCCCCTTCGCCCCGGGCCCCGACTACGTGAGTCCTGGGAGGGCCGCCCCGGACACGACGCCGCCACTTGGCTCGTCGCGGGTGCATCCGGCTTCGGCTGGCGTCGCGGTCGCGTCCACGGCGTGCACCTGGCCTGGTCCGGCAATACCCGCATCCTGGCGACCCGCCCGCCTCAGGGATACCGGCTCCTAGGAGCCGGAGAGCTCCTCCACCCCGGCGAGATCGTCCTGGCCTCGGGCGACTCCTACACCACCCCATGGGTCGTCGGTTCCTGGGGCGAGGGCCTCGACGCCCTGGCCTCCCGCTCCCACGCGCACCTGCGCGCTCTGCCCTCCCACCCCGCCCGCCCCCGCCCGGTCCTGCTCAACTCCTGGGAGGCCGTCTACTTCGACCACGACCCGGGCACCCTCATGTCACTCGCGGACGAGGCCGCGACCATCGGCATCGAGCGCTTCGTGCTCGACGACGGCTGGTTCGGCTCTCGGCGCGACTCGACGTCGGGCCTGGGCGACTGGCAGGTCTCGCCGCAGGCCTGGCCCGCGGGCCACATGGCGGTCGGCACCGGAGGGGGTGCGCGCCATGGGGCGCCCGCCGTCCACGACCAGACCCTGGCCCTTTACCGGCTGCTGGACGCCCTTCACGAACGCTTCCCCGATTTGGACGTCGAATCCTGCGCCGGAGGGGGCGGCCGCATCGACATGGGGATTATGGAGCGGACCCAGCGGGTGTGGGCGTCGGACTGCAACGACGCCCACGACCGTGCCGATATCAACCGCGCCACCATGCTGCTGCTGCCGCCCGAGCTCGTCGGCACCCACGTGGGCTCCGGCCGCGACCACACGAGCCTGCGCAATCTCGACCTGCCCTTGCGTGCCGGCCAGGCGCTGTGGGGACACATGGGTGTCGAATGGGATCTACGCTCGGCCTCCCAGGAGGACAAGCGCGCTCTCGCGGCCCTCATCGCTGTGCACAAGAATCTGCGCCCCCTGCTGCACGCCGGCGAGCTCGTGCACGCCGATACGGACGAGGACGAGGCCGTGCGCATTGAGGGCGTCGTCTCCCCAGCTCACCGGCCTGGCTCAGACCACCACCTGGCCCGGGGCGCCGCGCCCTCTGCCCGGTCTGGACTCCGCGCGCATCTACCACGTGCGGCTCGCGACCCCCGCCTACGAAGGTTCGAACTATCCGGCCGCCTGGACCCGCCCCGGGGGCGTGCGGCTGCCCGGCTCCTACCTGACGACCACTGGGATCGCTCTGCCCGTCATCCACCCCGACCACATGCTTCTCGTGCGCGTCACCGCGCTGGAGGCGTCCTGACCCGTCTCACCGACTGACTCGGCCGCCCGCCCACGGGTGCGGGCGCCGTGTCCGCACCCGGCCTCCCTCAACGAAGAATGGAGAACCATCCGATGCCCCTACCCACCCGGGCGGCCCTCCGCCGGCGACCGAAGGACGACCGGGTACTCGGCCTGGCGTTCATCCTCCCGGCGGGCATCGGGCTCGTCGCCTTCTACATCTGGCCTCTCGTCCGGGGCGTCTGGTTGTCATTCACCGAGTACAACCTGCTCACTCCAGCGACCTTCACCGGTGTCGACAACTACAAGCGCATGCTGAACGACTCGGTCTTCTGGAATGCCGTCAAGGTGACCTTGGAGTACGTGATCATCAACATCGGCGTTCAGACGGCCGTCGCTCTGCTCATCGTCGTCCTCATGCAGCGCCTGACCCGGTCGACTTTCATGCGGGCCATCGTGCTGACGCCCTACCTCGTGTCCAACGTCGTGGTCGCCATGCTATGGCTGTGGATCCTCGACAACATCCTGGGCATCTCCAATGAGATCATCCGGGCGCTGACGGGGGAGAGCGTCAATTTCTTCAGCTCAGCCCTGGCCATCCCCACGATTGCGCTGATCAACGTGTGGAGGCACATGGGTTACACCGCCCTTCTCATCTTCGCCGGCCTCCAGGCGATCCCGAGCACTGTTTACGAGGCGGGCAAGGTCGACGGCGCCAGCCAGTGGACCATGTTCTGGAGGATCACGATGCCGCTGCTGCGTCCGATCCTGACGCTCGTCCTCATCATGACGATAATCGGCTCCTTCCAGGTCTTCGACACCGTCTCGGTGACCACCCAGGGCGGTCCCGTCAACGCGACCCGCGTCCTGCAGTACTACATCTACGACATGGCCTTCAGTCGTTTCCAGTTCGGCTACGCCTCGGCCATGGCCGTCGGACTGCTCAAGGACGTCCGACTCCAAGGCCCGCAGGAGGCCGAGCGTCGGCCGAGTCCTCGCCTGGATCATGATGATCGCGATCCTCATCACCACGGTTCTACCGCTCTACGGGGTCCTTCGCACCGCGCTGTCCTCGAATGCCGGGATCTCCTCCGACCCCGCCTCGGTCCTGCCCGTCGACGTCAACGTGCGCGGCTTCGAGCGCGTCTTCGGCATGCAAACCACGCAGGAGGCTCTCGACGACGGCGGCTCCGGTGCCGCCATCAACTTCTGGCTCTACCTGCGCAACTCCGTCGTCGTGGCCACCCTCGTCACCGTGGGTCAGGTCTTCTTCTCCGCCATGGCCGCCTGCTCCTTCGCACGGCTGCGTTGGAAAGGACGCGATCTCATCTTCGGAGTCTTCCTCGGTGTTCTCATGGTGCCCCAGATCTTCACGTTGCTGCCGAACTTCGTCTTGGTCAAGCAGCTCCACCTCGTCGACTCACTTCTGGGCGTCGCCCTGCCGACCATGTTCATGACGCCCTTCGCGGTGTTCTTCCTCAAGCAGTTCTTCATGAACATCCCACGAGAGCTCGAGGAGGCGGCGCTGCTCGACGGCGCCTCGAAGGTCCGTGTCTTCCTTCAGCTCATCCTGCCCATGGCGAAGGCGCCCATTACGACGCTGGGCATCATTACGTACATCACCGCTTGGAACGACTACTTCTGGCCCCTGCTCGTGTCATACACGGACTCCTCGCGAGTGCTCACCGTGGCCGTCTCCGTTTTCAAATCCCAGGCGCCCACCACCGACTGGTCCGGTCTCATGAGCGCCACCCTCGTGGCCGCCTTGCCGATGCTGCTTCTGTTCGCGGTCTTCGCCAAGCGCATCGTCAACTCCATCGGTTTCACAGGAATCAAATGAGGATCAAGACATGCTCAACGACGTCATGCTCACTCGCCGCGGCGCCCTCACCGCGTTGAGCTCCTCAGCGGCGACCCTCGTCCTGAGCGCCTGCAGCTCTTCCAACGATGATGAGGACTCGTCTATCCCGACCTCCGTCGAATACTCGATGTGGGACTCCGGTCAGCAGCCCGCCTATCAGGCCTGCGCGGACCGCTTCAAGGAGAAGACCGGCATCACCGTCAACATCACCCAGATCGGTTGGAACGGCTACTGGACCAAGCTGACCGCCGGCTTCATCGCCGGCACCGGTCCCGACGCCTTCGCCGATCACATTCAGAAGTTCGCCCAGCTCGTCGACCTCGACGTCCTCCTGCCCCTGGAGGAACAGGCCGCTTGGGTCGATGTCGATGTCTCCGCCTTCCAGGAGGGCCTGCTCGAGTTGTGGAAGGGTGAGGACGGGCATCAGTACGGCTGCCCCAAGGATTGGGACACCGAGGCGATCTTCTACAACAAGGACATGGCGCCCTCCACCGGCCTGTCACAGGAGGATATGGCCGGCCTGGAATGGAATCCGGACGACGGCGGCACCTTCGAGAAGGCGTTGGCTCGCTTGACCGTCGACGTCAACGGCGTGCGCAGCGACGAGCCCGGGTTCAACCCGGAGCGCATCGCGATTTACGGAATCGGCATTCAGAACTCCGGAGACGCCGACGGGCAGACCCAGTGGAGCCCATTCACCGCCTCAACCGGTGACTGGTACTACACGGACAAGGAGACATGGGGGACGCACTACCGCTACGACGACCCTGGCTTTCAGAGCACTATGGACTGGTACTTCGGGCTCGTCGACAAAGGATTCATGAATCCTAACGGAGCTTTCTCGGACGCCACGAGCACGGATATCCAGATGGGTTCCGGGAAAGTCGCGATGGCCGTTCACGGAGCGTGGATGTTCACCACCTTCGCCAAACTCGATGTCAACGTCGGCATCGTTCCCACGCCCGTGGGGCCCAACGGGACCAGCCAGTCGCTGTACAACGGGCTGGGGACTCGGTTGTCAAGCAGTCGAAGAACATCGAGGGAGCCGCCAAGTGGGTAGCATTCCTGGGCACTCGGGAGGCGCAGGACATCGTCGCCTCCTACGGGATCGTCTTCCCAGCGATCACCGCTTCGACCGGTAAGGCCATCACGGTTTTCGAGGAGACCGGGCTGCCCACCGCCCCCTTCACGGATCACGTGAAGAACGGCACGACCTTCTTCTTCCCGCTGACCTACTTCGGGGCCGACGTCAAGGCGATCATGAAGCCGGGGATGGAGGACATATGGGCCAACCGGGTCCCCGCCTCGACACTGACGGAGTACAACAGGCAGGTCAATCTCCTGTTCGACACCTCGACGCACGGCTGAGGACGAGGACACCCGCCGGTTCGCTGCTGCGTCTCGTAGTCCGTCCGTCGTGCGCCCCGCTCGTCGGTGCGCAACGGACGGATCGTTGTGATATGCCATTCGTGCGTCATCGTGCATCCGTACAGCGCCACTGGCCGCCGAAGTCGGGTAGTGTGAAGCCGTCATCAGCCGCCGGCCGGTCTCGCATCGGCGCACAGGCGCGGGTGCTCCGCCGTCGCCGCCGGCTCCCTCCCCGTTAGGAGCAACTCCATGGCCCAGGTCACCGCCACTATCGCCTCCAAGGTCGGCCTCCACGCCCGTCCCGCCGCCACCTTCGTCAAGGCCGTCGCCGAGAAGGGCGTCCCCGTCACCATCGCCAAGGAGGGCGGCGCCCCCGTCGACGCCTCCTCCATCCTCGGGGTCATGACGCTCGGGGCCGGCTTCGGCGACGTCGTCACTCTGGCCTCCGACGCCGACGGTGCCGACGGCGCGCTCGGCGAACTCAAGGCTCTGCTCGAGACCGACCTCGACGCCTGAGCCGTCGGTCCGCCTCGGCCTTTGACGGCTCGTAGGCGTCGGGGGGTGCGCCTGCGGCGCGTACCCCCCGACGCCTACGAGCCGTCGCCGTCGGTGCCGTTAGCGTGCCGACCGGCCGTCGACCGGTTCCCGTCGGTCGCGCTGACGACCCTTCTCGACCTCCGACTCCGGCATGCCGGTGATGTTCTCATCCCCGGACTCACCGGCCGGGGACGCCGTCCACCACAGGATCATGAGAGCGGCGATCACGGTCAGGCCCAGGCCGGACCACAGGTTGGCATTGACGCCGCCGGTCTTCGCCATCTCGTCGGGGCCGTTGAGGAATGCCGAGCAGATGATCAGGAACAGGCCGATGATGGTCAGGACGGCGCCGATGACGATGCGGATGTCCGCCAGCGAGCGGGTGCGTGCTTTCATTGGGTGGCTCCGATCGGTGGTGGATCAGTGGAGGGCGAGGTTGAGCAGGACGACGAGGCTTCCCGACAGGATCGCCAGAGGCACGGGGCGGCGGAACCAGGCCAGTTCGCCTGCCCTCGGATCGTGCCGCTGCGATGCGGGCGTCGAGGAGTAGACGAATCCCTTGAGCTGGGCCTCCGGCCGGGGCGTCGTGGCCAGGGAGACGACCAGGGTCACCACGATGTCGACGGTGAAGGCGATGCCCGCGGCGAGGAAGGCCGCGCCCTGCCCGGGGAAGTCGACGATGTGCTGCCAATTGAGAATGTTGACGACTAGCGCCGAGAGCGTTCCGGCTGTCAGACCCGCCCAGCCGCCGTGGTTCGTCGCCCGCTTCCAGAACATGCCGAGGATGAAGGTGGCGAACAGCGGGGCGTTGAACATGGAGAACAGCTGCTGGAGGTAGTCCATCAGGTTGGAGTAGCTCGAAGCGATGAGTGCCGTGAAGATTGCGACGAGTGTGGCCACCCCGGTGGCGATGTGCCCCATGCGCAGGTAGCGGGCGTCGTCAGCGTCCTTGTTGATGTAGCGCTGGTAGAGATCGACGGTGAAGACCGTGTTGAACGCCGAGATGTTGGCCGCCATTCCCGCCATGAAGGAGGCCAGCAGGCCGGTGATGGCCAGTCCCAGTAGGCCGTTGGGAAGGACATCGCGCATGAGGAGGAGGACGGCGTCATTGTACTTGATGTCCCCGGTAGGGGCCTCGGCACCGGCCAGGGTGGCGAGCTTGAGTCCGTGGATCTCGCTGACGAGCACCGCGGCGACCATGCCGGGGATGATGACGAGGAAGGGCACGAACATCTTGGCGAAGGTGCCGACGATAGGGGCCGAGCGCGCCGAGGAGATCGAATCGGCGGCCATGGCGCGCTGGACCTCGACGAAATTCGTCGTCCAGTAGCCGAAGGACAGCACGAAGCCCAGCCCGAAGACGATGCCGATCACGGACAGCGTCGAGGAGCTGAAACCGGACAGCAGAACGCCGGGCCAGGAGTGGAGTTGGGCGGAGGGGTCGGCGTAGGCGCTCGTGCCGTGCGCGATGGCGTCGGCCGTGATCGACTCCTTCAGACCGTTCCATCCGCCGACTCGGTGCAGCCCGATGAGGGTGAGTGGGAGTAGGGCGGCGACGATGACGAAGAACTGGAGGACCTCGTTGTAGATGGCCGCGGACAGCCCGCCGAGGGTGATGTAGGAGAAGACGATGATGGCGGCGACGATGAGCGCTACCCACAGCGGCCAGCCCAGCAGGCGCTGGACGATGGAGCCCAGCAGATAGAGGTTGACGCCGGCGATGAGCAGCTGCGCCAGGGCGAAGGACAGCGCATTGATCAGGTGCGCAACGGTCCCGTAGCGTCTGAACATGAACTCCGGCACCGAACGGACCTTCGAGCCGTAGTAGAAGGGCATCATGACCAGGCCGAGGAAGATCATGGCCGGGATGGCGCCGATCCAGAAGTAGTGGAAGGTCGGCAGGCCGTACTGGGCGCCGTTGGCGGACATGCCCATGATCTCGACAGCGCCGAGATTGGCCGACACGAAGGCGATGCCGGTGACCCAGGCGGGCAGTGAACGCCCCGAGGTGAGGAACTCGTCGGAGGAGGCCGCCTTGCGCTTGGCCATGAATCCCACGCCGATGACGAAGGCGAAGTACACGGCGATGGGGAGGTAGTCGTACCAGCGGGCGTCAATGAGCGTCGAGCCGGCAGCGCCGGGGAGCGAGGCGGGGAGCGGGGTCATGAGACTCCTCTGATCGGGTGGTAGCGGGCGGCCGTCGCCCAGCGTCATCCACCATACCTAACAAGGTGACACGTATTACGGGATCGGTGTAATGATCTCGGCCGCTGTGCGGGGTGCCGCCGGTAAGGGGCCGCAGTCGCGTCGCCTCGTCATAGCTCGCCATAAGCGAGGCCGGCGGGCATGATGCTGCCTTGTGGACACCGCGCTGCTCTTCAAGGCCCTGGGCGCCTTCTTCGCCATCATGAACCCGTTCGTCAACCTGCCCCTGTTCCTGAGCCTGACCAGTGGGGAGGACGCCGCCCAGCAACGCCGGACGGCCTGGCGCACCGTGGCGCTCAGCGCCGCCATGTGCGCGGTGGTCGCAGTGGCCGGCAGCGCGCTGCTGAAGCTGTTCGGGGTGAGTGTTGACGATTTCCGAGTCGCCGGCGGGCTCGTCCTGCTCACCATCGCGCTGGGCATGCTCAGCGGGCACGGGGCGAGCGCTCACGAGGGAACCTCGGCGGAGAAGGATCATGCGGCCGAGCGGGCCGTGGCCGCCGACGTCTCCTTCTACCCCATGACCTTCCCGATCATTGTGGGCCCCGGCACGATCACGACGATCATTGTCATGATCTCACAGGGCCAGGGCGCCTCCGACAAGCTGATGGTGGCGCTCGCGCTGATCGTCGTCCTGGCGCTGCTGGGCGCCGTGCTCTACTTCTCCAGTGCCATCGGCCATCACATGTCCCTGACTCTGCGCGTCATTATGGCACGCCTGATGGGTATGATCCTGGCGGCGATCTCCATCGGAATGCTGGCCACCGGTCTGAAGGACCTCCTGCCCGGTCTGGCGGGTTGACGCCGGGGCTCGGGCCGGATGCCGCGGGTCCGGGTAGGGTGCGCACATGACGATCATCGCTGCGGCGGACGGTTCCGCCCTCGGCAACCCCGGTCCCGCCGGATGGGCCTGGTATGTGGACGACGAGTGCTGGGCCGCCGGCGGGTGGGCGGAGTCGACGAATAACCGCGGTGAGCTCACTGCGGTCCTGGAGCTTCTGCGCGCCACCGCCCGCACCGGGGAGGATCTTCTCGTCCAGGCCGACTCCCAATACGTCATCAACTCGGTGACGAAGTGGATGAAGGGCTGGAAACGGCGCGGATGGCGCAAGGCCGACGGCAGGCCCGTCCTCAACGACGACCTCATGAAGGAGATCGATCGTGAGTTGGCCGGACGGGACGTCCGTTTCGAGTGGGTGCGCGGGCACATCGGCCACCCCATGAACGAGGCGGCCGACGACCGGGCCCGGGCGGCGGCCATCGCCTTCCAGCACGGCAGCGCGGTGCCCGACGGACCGGGGTGGACGCGTTGAGCCGTCCTCAGGCCTCGGGGATCGTGAGTTCCATGTACCTGGCGTTGTCGGCTGTCGGATCCGGCCCATTGCGCACGCCGCGGTCCAGGGCGTCGATCGCTGCGAGTTGATCCGCGGAGAGCTCAAAGTCGAAGATATCGAAGTTCTGCGCGATGCGTTCAGGATTAGTCGATTTGGGGATGGCTGAGCGTCCCTGCTGAAGATGCCAGCGCAGCATGACCTGGGCCGCCGACTTGCCCGTGCCGGCGGCGATCCGCTGCAGGGTCTGGTCGTCCATGACCGAGTGACGGCCCTCGCCCCAGCCGGGGTAGAAGGTGATGCCGCCGATGGGACTCCAGGCCTGGGTCAGGATGCCGTGGGCGCGGTGGTAGGCCTGCAGTTCCGGCTGGGAGAAGTAGGGGTGCAGCTCGACCTGGTTGACGGCCGGAACCGTGTCGGTCCACTCGGCGAGACGGTCGAGGAGCTCTTCGGTGAAGTTAGACACACCGATAGCGCGGACCCGGCCGGCCTCGTACAGTTCCGCGAGAGCCTGATAGGCCGCGACGGTGCGGGAGAAGTAGGCGGGCATCGGCTGGTGGAGGATGAGTAGGTCGATGGTGTCGGTATCGAGTTTGGCGATGGCCTTGTCGAAGGCGTGGAGCGTCTCGTCGTGACCGTAGTCGGAGGCCCAGATTTTCGTCTCGAGGAAGACGTCCTCACGGGGTACGCCGGAGCGGCGGATGCCCTGGCCGACCTCGCGCTCGTTGCCGTAAGCGGCGGCGGTATCGATGTGCCGGTAGCCGATGCGCAGCGCGGTCTCGACCGCGTCGGCGGTCTCCTGCGCGGAGGACTGGAAGACGCCCAGACCGACGGCGGGCAATTCGACGCCGTTGTTCAGGGTCAGCAGTGGTGCACTCATGGGGCGCAGAGTATGCGGTCCGGGCCCGAGCAGACAGGGTCTGCTAGAGCCACCCGCGAGGAGCGTCCGGGCGTGTCGTCGCCGGCCCGGGGCTTCGGCCGAGAGCGCGATGGGCGCGTCGTCGTCCTCGCCGGCTTCCGACTTCCCGCGGATCGGCGGTTCAGATAAGTGTGAGCGCCTGACGGGCGATGGCCAGCTCCTCGTTGGTCGGGAAGACGGTGACCACGACGGAGGAGTCGGGCGTCGAGATCGTCACCGGCTCGCTGGCGCGCACGGCGTTGGCCTCGGTGTCGATGCGTACTCCCAGGTAGTCCAGCCGCTTGCACAACTCGGCCCTCACCCGTGCGTCGTTCTCACCGATGCCGGCGGTGAAGGTGATGGCATCCACGCCGCCCATGACGGCGGTGTAGGCGCCGATGTACTTCAGCAGACGGTGGACGTAGATGTCGATGGCATCGCGAGCGTTCTGGTCACCGGCATCGACGAGCCTCCATACCTCGCGCATGTCCTGCTGGCCGGTCAGGCCCTTCATCCCGGACTCCCAGTTGAACAGGTGGTCGATCTCATCGATGGACATGCCGGCTACGCGCACCAGGTGGAACACGGCAGCGGGGTCGATGTCACCGGTGCGTCCGCCCATGACCAGCCCTTCCAGCGGGGTCAGTCCCATGGAGGTTTCCACGGCTCGGCCGGCGACGACGGCCGACACGGACGCGCCGTTACCCAGATGCAGGACGATCTGCTTGAGGTCGTCGCGCTCCAGGCGCTCGGCGATCTCGCCGGAAACGAACTGGTGGCTGGTCCCATGAGCGCCGTAGCGGCGGATGGAGTAGGTGTCGGCCACCTTGCGGTTCAGGCCGTAACGAGCGGCCTCCTCGGGGAGCCTCTGGAAGAAGGCGGTGTCGAAGACGGCCACGTGGGGAACGTCGGCGAGTAGTTGGCGTCCCACCTCGATGCCCTTGAGGTGGGCGGGGTTGTGGAGGGGACCGAGCGGGACGAGCTCCTCGATCTTGGCCACGACGTCGTCGTCGATGAGCGCCGGACCCGAGAAGTAGTGGCCGCCCTGGACGACGCGGTGCCCTACTGCCACGACGTGGGCCTGCGCCAAGCTGGGACCCTGCTCGTCGAACAGGCGCAGAACCTCGGACAGGCCGAAGCCGTGGTCCGGGACGGGCTCGGTGATGTCCGTCCTCTCCCCGGCGCGCTTGTGAGTGATGGAGCCGGTGGCGTCTCCGATGCGCTCGACGATGCCCGAGGCGAGCGACTCCCCTGAATCGGGGTCGACCAGCTGATATTTGATAGAGGAGGAGCCGGAGTTGATGACGAGGACGGTCCGGGTGGTCACGGTGGGCCTTTCTGACTTTCTGGCGGGGCCCGTCGAACGGGCGCGGTGGGTTCGAGGATGGGGCGGGCGCGGCCCCGGAGTGAGGCCGCACCCGCGCCTCGCGGCGTCAGTTCTGCGCCTGGACGGCGGTGATGGCGACGGTGTTGATGATGTCTTCGACCAGCGCGCCGCGCGAGAGGTCGTTGACCGGTTTGTTCAGACCCTGGAGGACCGGACCGATGGCGATCGCGCCCGAGGAGCGCTGCACGGCCTTATAGCCGATATTGCCGGCGGACAGGTCGGGGAAGATGAAGACGTTGGCGCGACCGGCGACCACCGAATCGGGCGCCTTCTTGGCGGCGACGATCGGGTCGATGGCGGCGTCGTACTGGATGGGGCCTTCGACGGCCAGGTCGGGAGCCTTCCCGCGCACGATCTCGGTCGCCTCGCGCACCTTGTCCACGTCCGCGCCCTTGCCCGAGGTGCCGGTGGAGAAGGACAGCATGGCCACGCGCGGGTCCACGCCGAACTGCCGAGCGGTCTGGGCGCTGGAGATGGCGATGTCGGCGAGTTCCGCGGCCGTGGGCTCGGGGTTGACGGCGCAGTCGCCGTAGACCAGGACCCGGTCCGCCAGCAGCATGAGGAAGACCGAGGAGACGATGGCCGTGCCCGGCTTGGTTTTAATGATCTGGAAGGAGGGCACGATCGTGTGGGCCGTCGTGTGGGCTGCGCCCGAGACCATACCGGCGGCGTCGCCCATGTGGACCATCATGGTCCCGAAGTAGGACACGTCCTGGACCTTCTCGCGGGCCTGTTCCAGGGTGACGCCCTTCTTGGCTCGCAGGCGCGCGAATTCGGCGGCGTACTTCTCGAGCAGTTCGGGGTCGCTGGTGGAGACGACGCGGGCCGCGGAGATGTCCAGGCCCAGCTCACCGGCCCGGGTCCGTACGGCCGTCTCATCGCCGAGGAGGACCAGATCCGCGATGCCGCGGCGCGCGATGGCGTCGGCGGCGCGCAGGACGCGGTCGTCGTCGGGCTCGGGGAGGACGATGGTCTTGCGGTCGGACCTCGACCGCTCGATGAGCTCGGCCTGGAACATGATCGGGGTGACGACCTCGCTCGGTTCGACCTCGATCGCGGCCAGGAGCGCTTCGACGTCGGCCTCCTGTTCGAAGGCGGTGACGGCGACGTCGACCTTACGGTCCGAGCCGCGGGCCAGCTCGCCGATGAGCGAGCCCGCCGTGGAGGCGGCGGCGAAGGTATCGAGCGGGGAGGTGATGACCGGCAGGGGCATCCGCAGTCCCTCGATCACCCGCAGGGCGTGCGGGGCGAGGGCGAACCCGCCGTTGAGCACGAGGCCGGACATGCTGGGGAAGGAGGAGGAGGCCTGCGCGGCCGCGAGTGAGATCAATGCGGCGGAGCGGTCGGCCGGCACGATGACGAGCTGCCCCTCGACGAGGCGTTCCAGGACGTGGGAGACATCCATGGCGGCGACGAGGACGGATTCGGCCTCCCGGTCCAGAAGGGCCTCGTCGCCGCAGATGAGGGTGCCGTCCAGGGCTCGGAGGACCTCGCGCACGCTCGGCGCGCTCAGGAGGGGGATGTCGGGCACGGTCGTCGTCGTGACCCCCTCGATGTCGGCGATCGCGGCGGCGATGGCCTCGCGGGTGTCGGTCGGGCATTTGTTGGCGACGGCGGCGACGGTCCGGGCGTGGCCGTTGGCGATCTCTGCCACCGAGACCTTGATGCTGGTGCGCACGTCCTCGGGGGAGCCCTTCCCGGCGACCACCAGGAGGACCGGGACGCCGATGTTCGCGGCGACGCGCGCGTTGAGGGCGAGTTCGGGGCTGCCGGCGACATCGGTGTAGTCCGAGCCGTCGATGATGATGACGTCGTGGTCGCGGGCCAGCGCGCGATAGGAGGAGACGATGCGTGAGAGCGCCTCCTCGGGGCCCGCGTGATATTCGTCCCAGGTCACGCCGATGCAATCCGCGGCCGACGCGCTTGAGCCGGAGCGTGCCAGGAGCAGGGAGAGGAAGGGATCGTCGCGCGAGTCGGCGAAGGGACGGAAGACGCCGACCTTCGCGACGACCTTGGTCAAGGAGGAGACCAGGCCCAGGGCCACGGTCGACTTGCCGGTTCCGGCACTGGGGGAGGCGATGTAGATGCTGCGCGCCACGATGTGGGTCCTTTTCGCGTTCCGACGACGGACGGGTCGCACCGGACTCCTCCGACACGCCCTGGTCCGATTGTGCCTCTACACGGCGGCGCGTGCGACCAGGGACCGGAGCTGTTCGGCCTCGCGGCTGTGGGAACCCGCACATGGAGGCGGCGTCGCCCCGCATGGGGCGGCGCCGCGGCGTGCTCGGCGCGGTCCGCGTGGGACTGCCCTGGTTCAGGGCATGGGAACGCAGACGTAGTCCTGCGTGTAGGCCTCGACCGCGGTCTGGGGGACCGAGTGGACGATCCGCGTGCCGGTCGTTGCGGGCACCGACGCGGGGAAGGTGGTCACGTCGTAGACGGTGGTGGTCATATCGATGTCTCCTGATTCTCGGACCTCATAGAAGTCCGATGAGGATCGGTGGCGTCGGATCCGACATCGCATTCAGATCCGACACCGCGTCCAGCCCGTCTCCGGTGGCGGACGCAGCTCGGCCGGGGGCGGTCGCCTCCGAGGGCGCAGGGACGGCCATGAGGGCCGACGCGGCTGCGATTGCTCGCATGAGGCGCCGGCGAGGGATTCGCGCGCCGCCCCGTGAGGCTGGGGAATTCATTCGTACTCGCCCCTCTCATAGGCCGAAGCGGTGAGGCGCCCGCCCTCGACTCCGACGCCGTCGACTGGAGGGATCGGCGACCCGAGGACGTCCCCCGCGCTGAACACCTCCAGCGCAGGACCGTCGAGAAGGACCTCGACCGCCCCTCCCCGAAAGGGCATCGAGCGGGGCGCGCCGCTGCCGAGCCTCAGCGTCAGAACTTTCCCATGGCGGTTGAGGCGGGCCCCCTCGCCCAGGTGCAGGACGCTGCCGTTCGAGGGGCGCCATGACAGCAGCACCGGTCGTCTGGCGGCGTCCGAGGGGTCGCCGGGGCCGAATCGCCTTCGAATCTGCGGGTGGAGGATGGTGCCGAGACGGCCGTCGTCGGTCGCGACGAGCCTGTGCGGCACGCTGAGGCAGCCGGCCCACCCCTGCTCGGCGTCCATGACCTCCCGCATCCAGAACATGAGGGAGGGCCTGCCCTCGGCGTCGCGGAAGACGGAAGGGGCGTAGTACGAGTTGCCGTGGCTCAATCGGCCCCAGGACGTTGCCGAGAACCTCCCCCCGTCATAGCGGCCCAGGCCGTATGCGGCGTAGTGCAGGACGTCGTCGTCCCAGACGGAGCTGATCATCGCCCAGATGCCGTCGACATCGACGAACTGGGGACACTCCCACAGCCGCCCCGTCCAGACGGGCTCGGTCTGCGTGGTCGCGCGTTCGGCTGCGACGCCGTCGTAGGTCCACTCGTGCAGGTTCCGGGAGGTGTAGGTCAGCGCCATCGCATGTCCGTCGCGAGAACCTGCGCCGATGAAGAACCTCCATCCGTCCTTCTCGCGCATGACGAATGGATCGCGGTACGCGATGAGATCCAGGTCCTCAGGGGCCTGGGCGACGATCTCCTCCTTGACCCATTGGTCCCACCGGTCGTCGACCGGGACGGCCCGTCGGACCCGCCCCATGCCGTAGTCGGCGCTGCGCACCGAGGTGTACAGGATGACGGGCCCGTCGTCCGCCTGGGCGAGGCTGCCCGTCCAGATGCCGTCGTCCCCGTCCCCCGGCTCGATGGCGACGGGACGGTGCTCCCAGTGCACGAGGTCGGGGCTGACCGCGTGGCCCCACCGACAGGCCGGGTCGTGGACGAGGGAGTCCGGCACGTACTGGTGGAACAGATGATGGACGCCGTCGCGGACGGTGATCGCATGGGGGTCGTTGATCCAGCCCGACGGCGCGGTGAGATGGATGAGGGGGCGCATCATCGCCTCCCGGCGTCGTAGCGACGGCGCAGATTCCGCGCCTGCTTCGCATTGCCCCGCTCCCAGGCGTCGACGAGGACGCGGCGCTCATCGCGCAGGGCGTCCCTGCGCCGGACGAACTCCTCCATCCGGCGTGCAGCCGCCTCGCGGGCCTGCTTCTGCTCGGCCGTCAGCTCGGGCGCAGTCGCCTCGACGACCTGCTCGACGGGCCGCAGTGGCAGGCGCCGGTCGACGTCGGGAATGGTGAGGACGGGGGAGGGAAGCGTCTGGTACCAGTACGCGGTCGACGACCAGTCATCGGACAGGTGGTTGCCGTGCCCGTGCTCGAAGGTGACCCGGATGCCCTTCGAGAAGCGGATGGGATCGACCATGTGGAATCGATAGGAGTGGTGGAATCCCGGGACGTCCTCCTCGTGGACGATGGTCCCGTTGAATAGGTAGGCGTTATGCTGCATGCCCCACGCGTGGCCGAGGTAGTCCTCCATCCCGGTGCCGTGAAGGCTCGGGGGCCAGGTGTCGTCGTCGATGAAGATCATGTCATCGCCCTCGCCCCACCAGGAGCCCTGGAAGTGGCGGACGGCCAGGGTCAGGCCGACGTAGTGCCCTCGCCCCCGGGTCTGCAGGGCGACGTAGTTGTTCTTGCCGTCGAGATTGGGGATGGTCGTCTCGATGCTGTTCGCCTGCAGGTTCGGCCCCCACCCGGCGTTGGGCATTGCGCGGCGCCAGTGGGCGTGGAAGTACAGGGTGTCGTCGTCGAGCGGCTCGGGCAGGAGCTCGTAGTCGATGTAGAAGTACTGGAGGTAGGGGACGTCGTTCTGGTTCTCGACGACAATGCGCGCCCGCCTGCCGAAGGGCATTCGGAAGTAGGAGTTGAAGGCGGCGCTGCCGCCGAATGTGTGCAGCTCGGGTTCCTTGGCGGACACGGATAGAGGAAGGGAGTCGAAGGAACCGGACAGGGAGTTCATGAGGCCGAAGAAGTCCCCGAGCGGGGCGATGACACTCGGCGTGTCCTGATCGTCCCAGTAGATCGTGAGCACGATTTTGCGGTAGTAGTCGGGGTCAACGACCTCCCAGTTGACGCCGAGCGCGTTGTGGATCTCGAGCATCGGGACGCCGACGGCCGCCGGCGGGATCTGACTCGGGCCCGGCTGAAGACGACAGCATTGAGTCATCCAGATGTGAGTGATGGCGCCCGGGCCCTCGATATCGGCGAGGGTGCGTTTCTCCCCGGGCATGATCAGCCAGTTGTCCTGATTGCGTCCGGTCTGGTCGAAGCTCGAGCACCGACCGCTGCGGGCGTCGCGGGCGCGGGTGAGGTCGTCGAGCAGACCCGCTCGCGCCGTCGTCTGAGACATGAGGGTTCCTTTCATTCCAGGCCACGATGCCTGTCCCTGCGCATCAATGCGTATCGAAACGTTTGCGCGTCGTGTAGGGTGATGGTACGCATCTCATCGAAGCGGTGCAAGCCTGTGCTCGTCCGCCCCGGCGGCGGCCCTGGTGCGCGGGACGGCCGCCCCTCCTCAACGACGAAGAAGGTCCTCATGGTCACGATGGTTCAGGTTGCGCGGATGGCAGGCGTCTCGCTGTCGACGGTCTCTCACGTCGTCAACGGGACGCGGCATGTCGGGGCCGGCACTAAGCGACGCGTGCTCGACGCCATCGATGCGACCGGCTACCGGCAGGACACGCTCGCCCGGGCCCTCAGGCGGTCGCGGACCGACAGCGTCGGCCTCGTCGTCTCGGACGCCGGTGAGCCGGCCTTCACCGAGATGGTGCACGGCGTCGAGCATGCTGTGGCGGAGCACGGGATCACGCTTCTGCTCGCCAACTCCGCCGAGGACGCGGAGCGTGAGCTGCGGGCCGTGAGATCGCTGGTCGAGCGGAGGGTCGACGGCCTCATCCTCGCCAGGTGCGGCTCGTCGTCGGATGACCTGGACGCCTATCTCGCCGCCGGATCGCCCCGCCTGGTCCTGCTCGATCGTTTGCGTGCCGACGCCGACGTCGACCAGGTGGGGGTGGACAACCGCGAGGTGATGGCGCTGCTCGTCGGGCGCCTCAAGGAAGACGGTCATGAACGGATCGTGCTCGTGGCCGGGGACACGAGGGTGCCGACACTTCTCGAGCGCAGACAGGGCTTCGTCGACGCGCTGTCCGCCGGTGAGCTCAAGCGGTGCGCCGTTCTGGAGGGCCGGGACGCCAGGGGGCTGGCGCAGCGTCTGCGGGCGCTTCTCGCCGCCGAGGGCGCCCCGACCTGTATCGTCGCGGGCTCGACGCCGCTGGCGGTCACGTCTTTGTCGGTCATGAAGGAGATGGGGGTGCGGACTCCCGAGGACCTCGCCTTCGCGACCTTCGACGGCTTTGCGCACAACGATCTGTTCTCGCCGTCCATCACGACCGTTGTTCAGCCGGCCTTCGAGATGGGGAGAACCGCGGTGGACCTGCTGCTGCCCCGGATCGAGGAGGCGGGCGAGGAGTGCCCGGCGGCGCGGACGATCCGCCTCCACCAGAGCATCGATTGGAGGGAGTCGACGCAGGACTGGCGCGCCTGAGGTCGGCTGCTTGACAGGGCATGCGGGGACGTCTACCGATGTGGGCATCGACGCGCAAACGTTTCGATACATTATGGTCGCGTCACACATCAAAGGAGATGTTCCGTGTCCTCCCTCATCGGCTCCACGCCCCTTCCCCGCCGCTCCTTCGTCCTCGGTTCATTCGCCGCGGCGGCGTCGGCCGCCATGGTGTCGGCCTGCGGCTCAGGCGGGTCGGGATCATCAGGAGCGCAGACCCTCGCCCTATCGACTCAGAACCCCGATGTCGAGTCCGCCGACCCGGCGACATGGGCAATTCTCCAAGGTTTCGCTGCGGCCCATCCCGAGGTCAGTATCGACGTGTCCGGACAGGCCGTGGCGGAGCACCTCCAGAGCCTGTCGATCGCCGCGCAGTCGGACACCCTGCCGGACATCTTCTGGATCTATCAGCACACCGCTGAGCAGATGTCCTCCTCCGGAATTCTTCTCGACCTCGGGCCGATCGTCGACGAGCTGGGCATCACCGATCGGATCGCATCGTCCACGATCGAGAGTTTCACGAACGACGCCGGCCGGCTCTACGGCGTCCCCTATCAGTCCCTCCTCACCGGCCTGTGGTGCAACACGGCGCTCTTCGAAGAGCACGGCGTCGCCATTCCGACGACCTTCGACGAGCTCCTGGACGTCACTCGCACCTTCGCCGCCGCCGGTGTGACCACCATCTCCGACGGGGCGAATCAGTCCTCGTTCTCGGTGTGGTCCTTCCTCACATGGCTATCCCGCTTCGGCTTCGACGAGCGCATCGCGGGCATCCTCGATGGCTCCGACACGTACACCAATGACGATTTCCGGCGTTGCTATCAGCACATCGACGAGCTTCGAGATGCCGGCGCCTTCGCTTCCAACGTGTCCACGCAGACCTATCAGCAGGCCGTCGACTCGTTCGTCAATGGCAGGGCCGCCATGCTGGACGCGGGCGTGTGGGCCGCCGGCGCCATCCAGGCATCGGACATCGCCGGAACGATCGACTTCTGGAAGGGCCCCGAGTTCTCCGACGGCGTCGGTGATCAGAACATCATCATGAACGTCCCCTCCGCCCCCTTCTCGGTCGATCACAAGGTCGGCAAGGATGAGGGGAAGCTCACGGCGCTCAAGGCCTTCCTCGGCTACTACTACAGCGATGAGGCCCAGCAGCTCATGGCGGACAACGGACAGCCCCCGGTCACGTCCTACACCCCCACCATCTCGGATGAGCAGACGGCGCTCAAGGCGGCCTTGGCGGCGGCGACCGCGGACGGGGTCACCAGCCCGCCGGCCCAGCCCGACCTTCTCGTATCGACCTCGGTGGCCAACAGCATGTACGACTCGATCTACGGCGTCATCCAGGGGCAGATGACCCCCTCCGACGCCCTGGACCTCGTCCAGTCCAGCATCGAGTCCGAGTGACACTCGGCGGCGGGCCGACTCGCGCTCGGCCCGCCGCCTCTCACGGAAGAGATGGCACCTCACCATGTCCTGGATCAGCTCTCGCTGGAAGATCACGATCATGCTGCTGCCGGCGCTTGTGTTCTTCACTGCCTTCATCGCCTACCCCGTGCTGTACGCGCTGCGTATCAGCCTGAGTGACTTCGCCGGATTCGGCGAGGCCCGGTTCGTCGGCGTCGAGAATTATTCACGTCTTGCCGACGACCCGTTCTTCTGGACCGCCTTGCGCAATACGATCGTCATTCTCGTCGTCGCAGTGGTCGTGGTCATCCCCCTGTCCTTCGGCTTGGCCCTCCTGCTCGATAGGAGGCTCCCCGCCGTCGGTGCTCTCCGGGCGCTCGTCTTCGCTCCGGCGATCATCGCACCCATTCTCGTTGGCCTTATCTGGGTTTTCATCCTGGATCCGAGCATCGGGCTGGTGAACCGTCTCCTGTCCCTTCTGGGGCTGCCCTCGGTCGAGTGGATCGGAGGAGACACGCTGTCGCCGTACTCCATTGCTATGGTGTTCATCTGGTCGACGGTCGGCTTTACGATGACGATTTTCTACGCTGGCCTCCAGCAGCTGCCCCACGAGGTCATCGAGGCCAGTCAGATCGATGGTGCGAGCTTCTGGCAGCGGCAGCGGCACGTCGTTATTCCGATGATGCGAGAGACCTTCGGGATCGTCCTCGTTCTCGTCATCACCAACGTTTTCAAGATCTTCGAACTCGTGTACCAGCTGACCGGCGGCGGTCCGGTGCACCGTTCCGAGACATTGGTCAGCTACATGTACTTCGTTACTTTCACGAACCAGAAGTACGGTCCGGGAATGGCGATCGCCGTCATCATCTTCGTCCTCGGCGCGGCGATCTCGATCGTCAACCTTGTTCTCAATCGCAGCAGGAGTAACGCATGAGCATCGCGAACACCGCATCTCCTCGTCGCCGTCGGGGACGTCGCACCGCCGTCGTCGCGGGTGGTGCCGCCTACCTCGTCACCTTCCTCATTATTCTGCCTATTCTATGGATCATCCTGCTGTCGTTCCAGCCGAGAGACCGGATTCTGTCCTCCCCGTTCTCCCTCGATGCGCTGACGACGGACAATTACCGCCGTGCTCTTGAAATGCTGCCCCTGGCGCGCATGTACGCCAATACCATCTTCGTAGCGGTGGTGTCCGTGACGGTCGGTGCGGTGATCTCTTTCATGTCGGCGTTCGCGCTCACCCGCATGGTGTTCCGCCGCCGCCGATTCCAGTCGGCGCTGAGACTCTACCTCCTGGCGGGCCTCGCGGTCCCCGTCTACATCCTTCTGTTCCCGATCTACCGAATTGTTCTCGCCATGGGGCTGTTCGGCACCTGGGCCTCCCTCATCCTCCCGTACGTCGCCGTGACGATCCCATTCAACACCCTGCTCTTCACCGGGTTTCTCAAAGAGTTCCCCGACGAGCTGGAGGAGGCCGCGATCATGGACGGCACCGGTCTGACACGGTTGTGCTGGTCGGTCGTTCTCCCGGTCATGAGGCCCGTCATCGCGACGATCTTCATTTTCAATATCGTTTACGTGTTCAACGAGTTCCCATTCGTGTCAATCCTCATCAACGACTCCGACATGGCGACCCTGTCCCTGGCCGTTTCGAAATTCCAGGGCCAGTACGTGGCCGACTACGGCGGTATGATGGCCGCCGCGACCCTCGTCCTGCTGCCCCAGCTGATCATCTATGCCGTTTTCCAGAAGCAGGTCATCGCCGGCCTCACGGTCGGCGCCGTCAAGGGATGATCTTCTTCGGCCGAGATGCGCCGCTCGTCCTCCTCGTCGCCTCCCGTCCGGCGTGTTCCGGTCCCGAAGGCCGGCCGGGACCGGGTACGGTCTCACAGCCGGCGGGCGGCCTCGAGCAGATTCTTCGCGGAGATCTCCAGCCCCTCCACGTTGCCGTACTCGGCGTCCTCGTGCTCGATATTGACATTCATGTCCGGGTCTACCTCGGCGATAACGCGCAGGAACTGCGCCCAGTAGTCGGTGTCGTGACCCAGTCCGAAGGCGACGAAGCGCCAGGCCGGATCCTGGGGCCACGAATTGCACCAGTAGCCGTAGGCCACGGGGGTCTTGTCCTCGGCCTCGGCGGGGACGTGGCCGAAGTCAGTGTCCAGGACCCCGCGGTAGGCCGCGCCGGGGAGAATTCTGGTGTCCTTGGCATGGACATGGCCCACCAGGGCGCCCAGTCGCCTGGCGGCGACGATGGGCTCCATCTGCTGCCAGAACAGGTGGGAGGGGTCCATGTTGACGCGCAGGTTCGTCGCTCCGGTCTCCTCGATGAGGCGCTCGAAGGCCGGGACGTTGAAGATCAGGTTGCGTGGGTGCAGTTCGAGGCAGACTCGAACGTCATTGTCTCGGGCCAGAGCGTCGATCTCCTTGAAGAAGGGGACCACGACGGACCACTGGTAGTCGAGGATCTCCATGTCAATGCCGTTCCACGGGTTGACAACCCAGGTGGGATACGTCGCCGTCGGATCGGTGCCCGGGGTCCCGGACATGGTGACGATCTCCTTGACATCGAGCAGGCCCGCCAGGCGGATGGCGGTTCGGATGTCCTCGGCGTGCTTGAGGCCCTCGTTGGGCAGGGGGGAGGTGGGGTTGCCCGAGGTGTTGAGGCCGGAGAGGACCATGCCCCGCGTCTCGAAGATTCCCAGGTAGTCCTCGCGGGCGGTCACCGAGGTGAGCAGGGAGTCGACGGGGCAGTGGGGAGAGGGGATGAAGCCGCCGACATTGACCTCCGCGCCGGTCAGGCCGGCGGCCGTGAGGACATCGAGGGCCTCGGGCAGGGAGCGATCCTGGAGGCAGGCGGTGTAGGCGCCGTAGGTGAGTGCCATGAGTGGATTCCTTCGTTTTCTGATGTGAGCGGTGATCGTTCTACGACGGCGGTCGGTCGGGGCCCGCGCGCGGGTCGAGCGCGGGCCGGATTCACTCGCCGAGTCCGCAGACGTCGATGGCGGTTCCGTTCGCAGCGGCGGAGCGGGCCACGGCGTCCGCGATGAGCATCTCGCGGTATCCGTCGGCGAAGGTGGCGCACGGCGGCAGGGCGTCTTCGCTGTTCGCACCCGCGATCTGCTGGAGGAAGGCGTGGGCCTGGTAGGTGAACTGCTCGATCTGGGTCAGGCCGACTCCGTCGAAGGCCATGGAGGAGCCGCGGGCGAAGTAGGGGAAGGAGGGGTTGACCAGGACGCGGCGGGCTCCGCCCAGGCCGGCGGGGGAGTTGGCGTCGTCGATCTTGATCTCGCCGCATCGGGCCAGGTCCCACGAGGCCCGCCCCCTGGTGCCCAGGACGTCGATCATGAGCGAGTTCGGCAATCCCCAGGTCACGCGCGAGCAGGAGAAGGTGCCCACGGCGCCGGAGGCGAAACGCGCCGTGAAGGTGGCGATGTCGTCATTCTCGACCTTTTCGTAGGAGATGGTCGCCCGATCGGTTCCTGCGTCGAGGGCGGTGCCGCGGGTGACGTGCTCGGTGGCGACCGGGCGCTCGGCGATGGAGGTCATCATGGCGGCGCCCGATACGCTGACGATGGGACCGCAGATGGTCTCGGCGGTGTCGATGAGATGGCTGCCGACGTCGCTCAGGGCTCCTGAGCCCATAGGGCCCTTGTAGCGCCAGGCCATGGGAGTGGACGGGTCGACGCCGTAGTCGCACCAGTAGCGGCCGTCGACGTGGTTGATCTCTCCGAGGTGTCCTCCGGCGACGAGGTCGGCGAGCTCGGCGACGGCAGGGTTGCGGCGGTAGGTGAAGCCGACGGCGGTGACGACGTCGGCCTCCTTCTCGGCCGCGGCCATGGCGCGAGCGGACTCCAGGGTGTCGGCGAGCGGCTTCTCGCATAGGACGTGCTTGCCCGCGCGGATCATGGTCTCGGCGATCTCGCGGTGCAGGGCGTTGCCGACGACGATCGAGACGATATCGACCTCGGGATCCTCGGCGACCTTGCGCCAGTCGTCGACGGCCTGCTCATAGCCGTAGCGCTGCGCGGCGTCCTCGGCTAAGGGCGGGTGGGCGTCGGCGATGGTGCGCAGGCGGACCCTGGGAAGACCGAGATCGAAGACCGTGCCCGCCTGTCGCCAGGCGTTGGCGTGGGTGGTGCCGGCCATACCGGCACCGATGACGGCGACGGAAAGAACATCGGGGGTGCTCATCATTGTCCTCTTCGACAGTGCGGCGGCTGTGTTGTTAACGCACGTGAATGACGATGCGCCCCCAGTGTGTGTCATGGACTTTGACCTGTCAATGCTGTCGTGAGCGTTCCGGGGCGAGGCGGCCGGACGGCGGGGTCGGCGGCGCGGCCCCGCCGTCCGCACCGGCCTCATCGAGGTCGGCTGCATCGTGGGGCAGGCCTTTCAGGCCGAACTGGTCGACGGGCTGTGCGCCGCCGTGGACACCCTCGAGCCTC
>ERZ772924.282-NODE-282-length-24911-cov-8.850941_pt1 | contig 24911 bp, 21 predicted proteins | sample MGYA00512116_ERZ772924 | MGnify/ENA primary metagenome ERZ772924 (study PRJEB29015, sample SAMEA2737920) | human oral metagenome | biome: human oral; feature: human-associated habitat; material: dental | place: China | collected 2134 ...
CGTACAACCGCGTACTGTCTTCGGCGACGCGCCTTGTCTGAAACTTTCGATGGATGGCTATAAGACGCAACGCGCGATTCGATTTGTCGCCTCTGCTTCGTCGCAAATCTCCGAAACGAAAATGGTGGGGCAATCTCCACACTACGACCGGTTTACATACAGGATAGGGAAAGGTGTATGTAAACCGAATCCCGGCAATCCGGTTTTCAGCGCTTCGGCGAGTCCGACACCGAATCATCGCCAAAATTCCTGCGAGCGTGCCGGCACGACACCGCCACACATTTGGCGGCGAGGGAGGGGCTGTCGCCGTGGTCGTTCATGCGCCAGTGCGGTTGCCAGCATTCGCTCCGCTGGTGGCGGATGCCACCGGTAGTTATTGCGGAAACCATTGTTGGAAGGAGAGGCGGGCTTGCGCGACAAGCATGGTGTAGCCGTCGTGCGCGCTGAGGTGTTGTGCCGTTGCCCAAGCGAGAAACGGCGTGGTTTTGCCGTATTGCATGTCGTAGGCGCGGCTGTCGCGGTGGGCGATGTTGGCGGGCAGGACGAGCGGCTCGTTGCTGAGGCCGGTGGAGGTGGCGTTGATGATGAGGTCGTAGGCGCCGAGGCGGGCGAGGTCGGTGAGACTGCAAGCGGCGAGCGGCACGGTGGTTAGCGGCTGTTGGCTGGCGATGACGGCTTCAGCCTTGGCGGGGGTGCGGTTGGCGAGGTGCAACGCCGCCGGATTCGCCTCGCACAGCGGCAGGATGACGCCGCGCGCCGCCCCGCCCGCGCCGAGGACGAGGATATGCGCGTTTGCGAGAGTAATGCCGTGGTCGTGTTGCAGCGCGGCGCAGAGGCCACGGCCATCGGTGTTGTCGCCGCAGAGTTGGCCGTTTTCCATCCACAGGGTATTGACGGCTTCGGCGGCGGCTGCATACGGCGTGGTGCGGTCGCAGCGGCGCCAGGCGGTCTGTTTGAAGGGAACGGTGACGTTCAGCCCGCGCCCGCCGTCGGCAAAGAAGCGGGCGACGGTGGCGGCAAATTCTGTTTCATCACGGGCAAGGATACGGTCGTAGCGCAGGTCGATGCCGCGCGCGGCGGCGAATCCGGCGTGGATTTGCGGTGAACGCGAGTGGGCGACGGGGTTGCCGATAACGGCGCAGTAGTGGGTCATGGCTTTGGGGAGTTGCAAAGGTAGAGGGGAATATCCTCATGGATGGCGGCAAAGCGGTCAAGTCCGCAACCGGTATGACAATCCTCACGGTGTTGCGTCGCTTCGCCGTACCCGGGGCTGTTTACCATTCGGCTCCCGGCGAATCACGCGCCCTCTTGCCCTCGCCCTTCATACGGCATAACCTGCACGCCAAATTCCACATCCCACACCACCATGAGCCAAATCGTTACCAGCCGCCGCTACCCCGAAGTTGCTGCCGAACTGCGCCAAATCATCCAGCGCGGCGGCTTTGCCGTTGGCGACAAAATGCCCGCCGAACGCCAACTTGCCGAACAACTCGACGTCAGCCGTGCGCTCCTGCGCGAAGCGCTGATCATGCTGGAAATCCAGGGACTGGTCGAAGTGCGGCAGGGGTCGGGCGTCTATATCGTCCGCCTGCCCGACGATGGCGCGGCGAAAACCGACGACAGCGACATCGGCCCGTTTGAGCTGATGCAGGCGCGGCAAGTACTGGAAAGCAGCATCGCCGAAGTGGCGGCGCTGACCGTCACCAAAGCCGACATCGAAGCACTGCAACGCATCCTGCAAATCCAGGAACAAGAAGTACGCGACGGCATCACCGACTACAGCAGCGACGAACAATTCCACCTGCGTGTCGCCCAGGCGACGCAAAACAGCGTCCTCGCCGAAAGCGTCAACCGCCTCTGGCTCCAGCGCCGCGCCAGCCCGATGTGGGAACAACTGCACCGCCACATCACCAACACCACCTACTGGCAGCATTGGCTCGAAGACCACCGCGTTATCTTGAACGCCCTGAAACGCAAAGACCCGGTCGCCGCGCGCCACGCGATGTGGCAGCATCTGGAAAACGTGCGCGAAACCCTGCTGATGCTATCCGACGTGGACGCGCCCGAATTTGACGGCTACCTCTTCCAAAGCCTGCCGATTAACATGCCACCGGCGCAATAGCGCGTGTTTACCGGGCGGGTTGCCGCCGTCAAGGGCTGGTAATCCCCGCTGTTTCCGCCACAAAAAACCGCCCTCCGGGGCGGTTTTTTATGCGGTCATCTCAATGGCTTGAGGCAATATCGGCATCCCAGTCGATAACCCAGTCGTGCTGCGCCATAAACGTTTTCAGCTCGCGCGCGTCGCCTGCCCAGTGGTCGTAATGGTCTTCCGGGTTGAAGGGCGAGGTGAGCAGTACGAGAAATCCGCCGGTATAGTCCTTGTCGTTCAGAATTCTGATATGCCAGCCGAAGTAATCGCCCTGGATAATCTTGCCGGTTTTGTTGATTTCAATGCCTGCCATGCCACACCTGAAAGAATTGCCGTCTGTTGGACGCGGGACGGATGCCGCAGTTCGCCCTGTCGCGCCGCGCATCATAAGGGTTTTCGCGCCACACGCCAACGACCGTGCGCCCATGAAAAAACGGCCCGTTGCGAGCCGTTTCCTGCGCGTCCATCATCTTATTCCAGCGCCGCTTTGGCCGCCTCGTCGCCCTGCATTGCCGCTTTTTCAAACCAGGCGCGTGCCTGAACACTGTCGGCGATGACGCCCAGTCCTTCGCGGTACATTACCCCCAGTTGATATTGCGCTTCGGCATTGCCCGCCGCCGCGTCTTTTTGCCATTGTTGCAGCGCCTGGCGGTAGTAGAGTTCCGCCTTGGCGGCATCTTGGGCGACGCCTTCGCCTTCGTCGTAACGCCGTCCCAGTTTGAAGGCGGCGTCGGCGCTGCCCGCAGCGGCTTCTTTTTCCAGCTTTTGTTGCGGGTCGTTGCCGTCGGTGGCGGCAGTTTGTACCTTGAGAGCGCTCATCAGGGCGATGGCCAGCGCGGGCTGCGGCAACAGCGGCAGTTCGGGCGGCGGCGGGGGAGGCGGACGGCGTACCGGACTGCGCAGCTCTTTTTGGGCGGGACGCGGCGGGTGTTGGCTCAATATGGCTTCGAGGTTGGCAGGGGCGACGAAGCCGGGAATCAGCGTGCCGTCTTCGAGGATGACCGACGGCGTGCTGGCGATGCCGATTTGCAGGCCGGTGGCGAAGTGTTCGCGGATGATGTTGGTGCAGTCGCCGCGCGAGTTGGGCAGCGGCTGGTCGGTTTCGGCGAGCAGGAGCGCGGTCAGGCGGTCGGGCGAACACCACACTTGCGACATCCGCAGCGCCGCGATGGATTCGGGGCCGCTGCGCGGGAAGGCGAGATAGCGGATAGCGATGCCGCGCTGGGTGTATTCAAGGATGTTTTGTTGCATGACGCGGCAATAGGGGCAGTCCACGTCGATGAACACGCTCACCTGATGCTGCGGTGTGGTGGGCGAGACGCTGATCATCGTTTTCGGGTCAATCTGCGCCAGCGCCTTGACCCGCTCGGAGGCGCGGAAGACCTCGGTGACGTTGCTCTGCGTTTGCAGGTCAATCATCTCGCCCTGCATCACATAGCGGCCATCGGCGCTGATGTAGAACACCTCTGTCCCCTGCGCGAACTGGTACAGTCCGGGAATCGGCGATTCCTCCGCATTGCTCATCACCCGCGGGTCGAAGACCGATTTCGCCAGCTCCATATTGGGCGAGGCGGCGTGCGCGAGGGTGGTCGCGGCGATGAGCAGACAAGGCAGGGTTCGCATGGGAATCAACGGCATCCGGGGGAAAAACAGACTTGTATCATACCGACAACAGCACAGCCGTATCATGACGATGCGCGGTTATTACCGTAACGTCATGCACGCGGATGATGCGCGGCAAACACCTTCGCCAGCCGCGCTTCGGCGACGTGCGTATAAATCTGTGTCGTCGAAAGACTGCTGTGACCGAGCAACAGTTGCACCACGCGCAAATCCGCGCCGTGATTGACCAGATGCGTGGCAAACGCATGACGCAATGTGTGCGGCGACACCGGCGCAGTAATACCGACGGCAATCGCATAATCATGAATCAACTGCCAAAACGCGCGGCGGCTCATCGCCCCGCCGCGTGCGCTGACAAACAGCACATCGCTCACCCGTTTGCCCAGCAGCACCGGGCGCGCCTCACGACAATAACGTGCGACCATCTCCGCCGCCTGCTCGCCCATCGGCACCAGCCGCTCCTTGTCGCCCTTGCCGCGTACCCGCAAAATCCCCTCCTGCAAAAACACCGCCGACAGCGGCAGGCCGACCAGCTCGCTCACCCGCAGCCCGCAGGCATACAGCAGCTCCAGCATCGCCGCATCGCGCAACCCTTCTGCCGAATCCGTCAGCGGCGCGGCGAGCAGCCGCTCCACATCCGCCTCGGACAAGCCGCGCGGCAAACGCTTCTCCTGCCGCACCGCCTCCAACAGCGCCGACGGATCATCCGCGCGCAGCCGCTCCTCCACCATCCAGCCAAAAAAACGGCGCAGAGATGCCCGCATCCGCGCCAACGACGACGGCTTGCGCTGCAAATCCAGCATTTGCGCCAGCACCGCCTGCACATCCGCCGTCGCAAACCCTTCGACCGGCTTGTCGCACAGCCGCTGCGCCAATTGCAAATCGCGGCGGTACGACGCCACCGACGCCGCCGCCAGCCCCGCCTCCAGCTCCATCGCCTCACAAAAACGCTCAATCACCGCAAAACCCCCGCTAAAATAGCCCCATGAAAAAACAGACACTATATTACACCGCGCTGCTGCCGCTCATCGCCGCCACCCTTATCGCCTGCGCCTGGTGGAGCCTGCACGACAACCGCGCCCTCATCCTGCGCGACCAGCCGCTGCTGCAACTGAGCGAAGCACAAAAACAGGCCATCCGCGACCTCAAAGGCGACATCACCCTCGAAGCCTACGTCCGCAACAACCCGCGCCAGCGGCGGGGATTTTCCGACCTCGTCGCCCCCTACAAACAACTGCAACCGCGCCTGCACCTCGAATACATCAACCCTGACAGCGACCCGCTGCGCGTGCAGGAGCGCGACATCACCCGCGAAGGCCAGCTCTACCTGACAGACGGCACGCACGGCGAGCGCATCGACATCGCCAGCCCGCAAAGCCTCGCCACCGCGCTATTGAACCTCGGCGAAAGCAGCGACAGCCAAATCCTGCACCTGCAAGGTCACGGCGAACGCGCCTGGCGGCAGGACAGCAGCGGCAACTGGCGCGCCGCCTACGAGCGCATCCACAACGCCAAAACCACCGTCGGCGACCAGGACCAAAACCGCGTGCGTGACATCCCGCGCAGCACCACCCTGCTCGTCATCGCCGACCCCGAAACCATCCCGCAAGAGCACGGCAGCGCCTTGCAAACCTACCTCGCGCGCGGCGGCAACCTGCTCTACACCACCGACACCCGCCACCCCTACCTGCCGCCGTGGCTCGCCACCCTCACCGGCCTGAAACTGGTGGAGGGCAGCATCATCGACCCCGGCGCGAAAAACTACGGCCTGAACGACCCGCAAATGCTCATCATCGACACCTTGGGCGACGACCGCGTCAGTGACGGTATCAGCCAGGCACCGCTGCTGCCGACCGCCGTCGCCATCGCCGAAGACCCCGACCACCCGCCGACCAGCGACTGGAAGCGCACCGCGCTCCTGTGGACGAACAACCAAAGCTGGGCAGAACACACCCCGGACGCTGCCGCCGTCCTGCCCGACGCCAATGAGGCCAAAGGGCCGCTCGCCCTCGGCTGGCTGCTGGAGCGCGACTACCAGGGCAAACCACAGCGCATCATCATCCTCGGCGACAGCGACATCTTCCAGGAAAGCTACCTCAATGTCGGCGGCAACAGCACCCTCGTGCAGAACCTCTTTGCCCGCCTGCTGCCGGACAAAGCACACGGCAACATCGCCCCGCCCGAACTCAAAGACCAATACCTCACCCTGCCGGAGGGCGAACAACTGCCGCTCGCCATCACCCTCATCGTCGCCCTGCCACTCTTGCCCCCCATTACCGGTCTGCTCCTCGCCTGGCGCCGCAGGCGGAAATACGGCTAACGGCTGTCTACAATTTAGATCTCCTCCCCTGCAAAGCGGGAAAGGACCGGGGAGGGGTGTGAAAACCGCGTAGCGACAGCATTCAAAACAACATAAACAGTCCTAAAATATACATACACCTTCCCCGCTATCGTGTATGTAAATGATGCATGCTGAAATATGCCCTACTGTAAAACCCTGCGTCTGCGATTAAACCCCGGAACAACAACATGGTGGGGCAAGCCCCACGGATTCCCGCAACCCATGCCAACCAAAACCCTCCTCCTCTGGCTCGCCCTGTTTGCGACCTTCCTTACCCTTGACTACCGCCTTGACCACGCCGACCGCTTCCTTGACCCGGCGCGGGTGCAGCGCATCGCCATCACCCAAAAAGACAGCGCCATCACCCTTGAGCGCGGCAACGGCGGCTGGACGGGTGACGGCAAACTCGTCCGCCCCGGCAGAGCCGAACAAATGCTGGACATCCTCGCCACCTGCCACAGCCCGCAGCCCCTCGCCGACCTCAAGGCACCACCCAACCCGCGCCCGCTCATTCTCACCCTTGACGGCAAACCCTACACCCTCGGCGGTTACAACACCTATCACCACGCGCACTACCTTGACGACGGCAGCACCGTCTGGCTGTGCAGCGAAAACCTCAAGGCCATGCTCGCCCAGCCACCCGCGAGCTGGTTCCCCGCAAGCGGCTGAAATCCGGGCAAAACCGCATCAGTACACGCGCGGCGGCAGATTACCATCCGCCAATCATGCTATACTCTCGCGCCCCGAAAACCTCAAACCACACACATCACGAGCAACCAACATGAACAGACGGGACTTCATGGCAGGCGTCATCAGCGCCGCTGCCCTGACCAAAACAGCCTTTGCCCAGGAAAACGCGCCACAAGCCGAAGCCGATACCCACAGCTTTGGCCGCGTCATCACCCTCGCGCAGGAGCGCGCGCAAAGTCCGGACAAACCGGACCTCTTCAAACTCGCCGGTGCCTACGCCGACCTCAGTTACGACCAATACCGCGGCATCCGCTTCCGCCGCAGCGCCGACCCCATCCAGGCCGGCAAATCCCAGTTCGGGCTTGACCTGCTGCCGCCCGGCCACTTCTTCAAAGAGCGGGTGCGCATCTCCCTCGTCAAGAACGGCAAGGCCGAAGAAATCGCCTTTGACCCGACCCTGTTTGACTACGACCCGAACCAGTTTGACGCCAGCAAACTCGACTTCAGCGACGAAATGCGCCAGGGACTAGGCTGGTCAGGCTTCCGCCTGCGCTATCCCATCAACTCGCCCGATTACCTGGACGAATTTGCCGTGTTCCAGGGCGCCAGCTACTTCCGCGCCATCGCCCGCGACACCCTCTACGGCCTCTCCGCACGCGGCCTGGCGCTGGGTACCGGCGGCCCCAACGGCGAAGAATTTCCGCGCTTCACCCAATTCTGGATTTACCAGCCCGGCGCGGACGACCGCAGCATCCGCCTCGAAGCGCTGCTGGAAAGCGCCTCGCTCACCGGCGCCTACGCGATGGAAATCATCCCCGGCGCGGAAACCGTCTTCCTCATCAAATCCAGCCTCTTCCCGCGCAAGGACATCGAACACTACGGCATCGCGCCGCTGACTTCGATGTACTTTTTCAGCCCCAGCCGCCGCGCGGCGATTAACGATTACCGCAACGCGGTGCATGACAACGACGGCCTTGCCATCTACACCGGCGCCGAAGCCCGCCTGTGGCGTCCGCTGTGCAACCCGCAGACGCTGCAATTCTCCGCCTTCATTGACGACAACCCCAAAGGCTTCGGCCTGCTGCAACGCGCGCGCGCCTTCGACAACTTCCAGGACGCCGAAGCACGCTACGACAAGCGCCCCTCCGCCTGGGTCACACCGCGCGGCAACTGGAACAAGGGCAGCGTCTCGCTCGTTGAAATCCCCGTGACCAACGAATTCAACGACAACATCATTGCCTTCTGGAGCCCGGCAGAGCCGCTCAAGGCCGGACAACGGCACGACTTCGCCTACGACCTCACCTGGTCGCAAACCGGCCCCGAATTCTCCGGTCGCGCCCGCATCAGCGGCACCCGCAGCGGTGCGGCGGTGAACAACCCCGAACTGTTCACCTTCACCGTGGACTTCACCATGCCCGAAGGCACCACCCCGCTTGACCCGGACACGCTCAAACTCAGCACCAACGCCAGCGTCGGCGAAATCAGCGGCGCCCACCTCGTCCGTCTGCCGGAAGCGGGCAAACTGCGCGCCGCCTTCGACTACCGCCCGAAAAACAACACCATGGCCGAGCTGCAACTGCGCCTCACCGACGGCAAAGACGTCCCCGTTACCGAAAGCTGGTACTACCGCTGGGTACCCTTATGAGCGCCAACCTCCCCGCCGTCCCGCCTGCCGCGCCGCTGAACATGCGCGTCCAGTCGCTGCGCAAGGCGCCCGGACGCCCGCCGGTGTACACCCCGCTGCGCACCCACCTTGCCCGCCTCATCGCCTTTGGCGGCGCACTCGCCATCGGCACCCTCGGCAGTTGGCATATGCTCAAGGCCTTTGGCGACGGGCGCAGTACCCTGCTGCAATATATCCTGCTCGTCTTCTTCGCGCTCACCTTCTACTGGGTCGCCTTCTCCACCACCGCCTGCCTCGCCGGCTTCCTGCCGCTGCGCCGCCACAAGGCCGCACTTGACCCGGACGGCGGCAAAGTGGCGCTGGTCATGCCCGTTTACGGCGAAGACCCGGCGATGACCCACGCCGCACTCTTGGCGATGGCACAACAAATCAGCCAGACCGCCATCGCGGCGCGCTGCGAAATCTTCATCATCTCCGACACGCAAAAACCCGACGCCTGGCTCGGCGAAACACGGGCATTGCACATCCTGCGCGAACGCTCGCCCATCCCCGTCTGGTACCGCCGCCGCGCACAAAACGTCGGCCGCAAATCCGGCAACGTCGAAAACTTCGTGCGCCGCTGGGGCGGCCGCTACGCCTACATGGTGATGCTCGATGCCGACAGCCTGATGGAAGCCGCCACCCTCACCGAAATGGTCGCGCGCATGGACGCCGAACCGCGCCTCGGCCTCTTGCAAACCATGCCGCGCCTCATCGGCGGCGAATCCCTGCTGGCGCGCGCCATCCAGTTCGCCGGCGCCCTCTACGGTCCCATCGTCGCCCGTGGCGTCGCCGCCTGGCAGGGCGAAGACGGCAACTACTGGGGGCATAACGCCATCATCCGCGTCCATGCCTTCGCCGAAAGCTGCGGCCTGCCCATCCTGCGCGGGCGCAACCCCATCGGCGGCCACATCATGAGCCACGACTTCGTCGAAGCCGCCCTGCTGCGCCGCGCGGGCTGGGACGTGCGCATGGACCCCGACCTTGGTGGCAGCTACGAAGGCCTGCCACCAACGCTGGACGACCTCGTTGGCCGCGAACGCCGCTGGGCGCAGGGCAATATGCAACACCTCGGCATCATCGGCGCCAAAGGCCTGCGCTGGCCGAGCCGCATCCACTTCCTCATCGGCATCGCCAGCTACATCATGAGCCCCATCTGGCTGACCATGCTCATCGTCGGCACCGGCATCACCGCGCAAACCCTGTTCACCAAACCCCAATACTTCACCAGCGCGCGCCAACTCTTCCCCGACTGGCCGACCTTCGACCCCGAGCGGATGCTCTGGCTCTTCTTCGCCGCCATCAGCCTGCTGCTGTTGCCCAAATTCGTCGGCTGGCTGCGCATCATGCTCTCCAACAAAAAGCGGCGTGCCTTCGGCGGCGGCCTCACCGTCTGCAAAGGCTTCATCGTGGAGCTCATCGTCTCCACCCTCTACGCGCCGCTGCTGATGCTCATCCAGACCCGCCACGTTATCGACATCTTCCTTGGCCGCGACAGCGGCTGGCGCACACAAAACCGCGCCGGTGCGCTGATGCCGTGGAAAGACGCGCTCAAGCGCAACCTCATCTACGTCATCATCGCCGCCATCATGCTCGCCGGCCTCATCTGGCAGGCGCCGAACCAAATCATCTGGCTCTCGCCCATCATCATCGGCCTCTTCCTCTCGCCGTGGCTGTCGCGCCACAGCGGCAACATCGGCCTTGGCAAATGGCTGGCGAAAAAGCGGGTACTGCTCATCCCCGAAGAAATCACGCCGCCTGCGATTGAAACCACAGCCGCCGCCGACAGCGCCCCCTTTGCCGCCTGCCGCAACCAGCGCATCACCGAACTGGGGCGCAACCGCGACCTCGCCGCGCAGCACATCGCCGCGCTCGACCTCGACGCCCCGCAAAACACCAAAGAGCGGCTGCTGCACATCACCGCCAAAGCCAAACTGCAAGAAGCGGCGCACTACGCCGAGGCGCTGAAATACCTCAACCCGCAAGAGCTGCTGCACGTCGCCGGCTCGCCCGAATTGATCGAACTGCTGCTCAACCTGCCAGACTAAGAGCTGTTTACAATTGAAAAATCCCCCTCCCCCGCAGGGCGAAGCCCGCAGCGGGGGAGGGTTGGGGAGGGGGTGAGCAATATTATTGATGCGCCGAAATTTCAATTTTTCAATTGTTTGCTGCCCTCACCTCACCCCCTCTCTCAGAGAGAGAGGCTTATCCGCCGAATTGTAAACACGCCCTAAAACCTGCCCCCTTCCCCATGGGGGACTGGTACAGCTCACGCGAAGTGCGAGAAAGTCGGGGAGGGGGCAGCAAACCATTCGTGCAGCGACCGCATTCAAAACGACGCAAACGCCCCCAACCACCTTGAACCATAAAAAACACAGACCACCACACCGAAAACCCCAACCAAACCAGAAACCATGCAAACCTTGCTCTTGCACCACAGCGGCCCGCTGGGCGGCATCCTCGCCAGCGACGCCCAAAAAGAAATCGTTGAGCTGCGCCTGCGCGCGGGCAACGAAATCCCGCCCTACCAGAACGGCGCAGCCATCGTCCTCATTACCCTGAGCGGCAGCGCGGAAATCCGCAGCAACGGCGAAAGCGCGGCGATGACACCCGACCGCATCATCACCCTTGAGCCGTGGCAAAGCCACAGCATCCGCGCCACCGCCGACAACACCCACATCATCGCCATCAAAAACCTCGCTGCCGCGCCCGCCTGACTGCCGCCGCGCGCACAAAAAAACCGGGTTCAACACCCGGTTTTTTGATGTCTGACGTACTCACGGCAAAAAGCGGAACACGCCAAACGCACTATCAACGTGAAAATCCGGCTGCGGCGTATTCGGATTGACCCAGGAAATCCACTCCGCGCGCGGCTCCGTGCCACCGGACGGCGAAAACTCCGCACGGAACACACCGGTGCGCATCAGACCGTCGCGCAGCAAATGCAAATCCTGCAAGACCTTCAGCGGAATCTTGCCCTCGACACTATAGCCATCGCCGGTCAGCACCGCCTTCGACTCCAGCCCGGTGAGCGCCCAGTCGCTGTCAAACTGGCGGTAATAGGCGATGGCATAATCATGCACCCGCCCCTTCGCATCGACCTCAATCGCATAATAACGCTCCATGCCATTCTCGCCGGGGCGATCGACCGGCGCACCGGCGAAGAACAACTCGACCCGATCCTCGCCATCAACCGTGCTTTCATCCTGCCATTGCTCCGCCGCCAGCACCTGCTTGTCCTTGACCACGAACGAAAAATAAAAATCCTCGCCATCGCTGAAAGCACGGAACACCGTTGCTGGCGCCTCCTGCGGCGCCCAGGGAAAATGAAACGCCCCGGCAAGCGCAGGCACCTCCACCCACACCGCCTCATCGACCTTGCCATCCAGCGCGACCTTGCCCTCGCGCCTGACCACATCATATTGCGCCATGCCGAAATTCGGACTGAGCACCGGTGACGGCGCGGCAACCGCAACCACGGCCAAACCCGCCAACACGGCGGCAACAGCAGACTTGCAGAACATAAAACACTCCTGACAAAAGAACGGAAGCCGATTATAGCCGTTCACCGAAAGTTTCAGACAAGGCGCGTCGCCGAAGACAGTACGCATTTGTACGGCGAGGCGACGCAACACAGTATGAGGCTTCCGGTGGATGGCTATATAACGCCACCGCCCCTTTCGCCGCGCTACACAACATCCGCTACAATTCCCGCCTCACCCCCGCACGGAGCAACCATGACCCAAACCCTGACCGCCAGCGCCCCCGGCAGCATCATGATTACCGGCGAACACGCCGTCGTTTACGGCGCGCCTGCCATCGTCTGCGCCATCAACCAGCGCGTCCGCATCCACCTCACCCCGCGCACCGACCGGCAAATCCACATCCAGAGCGCCCTCGGCGAACACCGCACCGACCTCGCCCACCTCACCGACCACCCCAAACTGCGCTACATCATCGCCGCACTGCGCCAAACCCCGCCCGCAGGCGGCCTCAACCTCACCATCGACAGCGACATTGACCCCACCCTCGGCCTCGGCAGCTCCGCTGCCGTCACCGCCGCCATCACCGCCCTGCTCTACCGCCTGCGCGGCCAAAACCCCGACCTGCTCGCGCTGCACCGCGCCGCCTACCGCACCATCCTCACCGTCCAACAACGCGGCAGCGGCGCCGACCTCGCCGCCTCGCTCGCCGGTGGCCTCATCGCCTACCAGAACCGCCCCTTCACCCGCATCGAACCACTACCCGCACCGCCCACCGGCCTCAGCCTGCGCTACGCGGGCTACAAAACCCCGACCGCCGAAGTCCTCGCCCGCATCGCCGCCCACGCCGCCATCGACCCCGACTACTACCAGCACCTCTACGACCGCATGGGCGCGGGCAGCGCACGCAGCATCGCCGCCGCCACACGCGGCGACTGGGCGGACTACTACCAGAGCCTCAACGACTACCAAGAACTGCTGAACGCCCTCGGCGTCTGCGACGACACCCAGGCCGCCCACCTCGCCGCCGCACGCCCGCACGCCCACGCGGTGAAAATCAGCGGCAGCGGCCTCGGCGACTGCATCCTCGCACTGGCCGACCAGCCGCCCGCGCAACACCAGCCGATCGCCATCGCCCGCGACGGCGTACGCCTCGAACACCGCCCCTGCCCGTATTGACAGCCCTTGCCGCCACACTATACTTGCCGCCTCTCATAACCTTAACCAACCCACAGGAAAACCAGTGAAAAACGTCGCCATCGGCATCATCGGATACGGAACCGTCGGACAGGGAGTCGTCGAAGTCCTGCACAAAAACGCGCGCGAAATCGAGCGCCGTTGCGGCTACCACCTGCACGTCAAAAGCGTCGCCCGTCGCAACTGGGGCAACACCGACACCGCCGCCCTGCCCTTCAGCTGCACCACCGACGCGATGGCACTCGCCCGCGACCCGGCGATAGACATCATCATCGAACTTGCCGGCGGCGAACACCCGGCGCGCGAACTGATAGAAACCGCGCTGAAACACGGCAAACACGTCATCACCGCCAACAAGGCACTCATCGCCAAACACGGCGACGCCCTCTTCGCCTTGGCGCGCGAAAAAGGACTGGAACTCACCTTCGAGGCCGCCGTCGCCGGCGGTATCCCCGTCATCAAAGTACTGCGCGAAGGCATGAGCGGCAACGAAGTCAAGCGCGTCGCCGGCATCATCAACGGCACCAGCAACTACATCCTCACCGAAATGGCACAAAAAGGCCGCGACTTCGCCGACGTCCTCAAAGAAGCGCAAGCCTTGGGCTACGCCGAAGCCGACCCGTCGTTTGACATCAACGGCACCGACGCCGCCCACAAAATCACCATCCTCGCCTCGCTCGCCTTCGGCATCCCGCTCCAGTTCGACAGCGTCCACATCGAAGGCATAGATTCACTCACCCCGGACGACATCCAGGACGCTGCCGAACTCGGCTACAGCATCAAACACCTGGGGCTTGCCGTGCGCCGCGACAACGGCGTCGAAATCCGCGTCCATCCGACCCTCGTCCCGCAAAACGCGCTGATAGCCAGCGTCAACGGCGTGATGAACGCGGTGCAAGTACAAGGCAACGCCGTCGGCAACAGCCTCTACTACGGCCCCGGCGCGGGCAAACTGCCGACCGCCTCGGCAGTCGTCGCCGACCTCATTGACGTCGTGCGCGAACTCAACCTCAAGGGCGAAGACCGCCTCGCCGAATTTGGCTACAGCGAAGTGCACGACCGCAACAGCCTGCCGGTACTGCCCGCCGACGCCTTCCGCAGCGCCTACTACCTGCGCCTCACCGTAGAAGACCGCGCGGGGGTACTGGCCGACATTACGCGAATACTGGCCGACAACCACATCTCCATCAACTCCGTCAGCCAAAAAAACCACCGCAAACACAACGACCACATCCCGCTGGTACTGCTCACCGAAACCGTCAGCGAAGCACAAATGAACCGCGCCTGCGAACAACTCGCCGCCCTGCCAGCCGTCTCCGGCGCCGTCAAACGCATCCGCGTCGAAAACATCGAATAAACACCGAGCCCCCTGCCTGTGCCGGAAACAAAAGCCCGAAAACCACCGGACGGCTCCCTCCCCCTGTGGGGGAGGGCTGGGGTGGGGTTAATCCGCATACCTCGCTACCGATTCGCCAACCCCAAACCATCTACATACACCTGAGCGCTCTTGGTGTATGTAAACCATCCCGCCCTGCCCCACAGCATCCGCACACACCAACACCCCGTGATCACCCCCCGCCCCGCGCGCATCAACGTCGCCACCCTGCCTGCCGACTGGCACCCGCTAGTCAAAAACATCTACGCCAGCCGCCTTGCCAGCCACGACGAAATCGAAAAACGCCTGCAACACCTGCTGCCGCCGGACAACCTGCCCGACATCGCCCCTGCCCTTGCCCGCCTTGACCACGCCCTTGCCACCGGCGAACCCGTCCTCGTTTACGGCGACTACGACGTCGATGGCGCCACCGCCACCGCCCTCACCGTGCGCGTCCTGCGCCAACTCGGTGCCAACGTGGACTGGTTCATCCCCAACCGCAGCGCCCACGGCTACGGCTTCAGCCTCGCCGGACTCGCCGCGCTGCCACGCACGCCCGGCCTCATCCTCACCGTCGATAACGGCACCAGCAGCCACGAAGCCGTCGCCGCCGCCCGCGCGCGCGGCATCGACACCCTGATTACTGACCACCACCTCCCCGGCGACACCCTGCCCGACGCCATCGCCGTGGTGAACCCCAACCGCCACGACAGCACCTTCCCCGGCAAAAACCTCGCCGGCGTCGGCGTCGCCTTCTACCTCCTCCTCGCGCTGCGCCAACACCTACGCGCACAAGGCCGCTGGCCGGAACACCTGCGCCTCACCGACCACCTCGACCTCGTCGCCCTCGGCACCATCGCCGACCTCGTCCCGCTCGACTACAACAACCGCATCCTCGTCAACCACGGCCTCGCCCGCATCAGGGGCGGCCAGGGCAACACCGGCATCCGCGCCCTGCTGGCAGTAGCCAACCAGAACCCCGCCCACCTCGGCGCACAAGACATCGCCTATACCGTCGCGCCGCGCCTGAACGCGCTGGGCCGCCTCGGCGACATGAGCGACGGCGTCGCGCTGCTGCTCGCCGAAGACTGGCAAACCGCACAAGACTACGCCCAGGAAAGCGACGAAAAAAACCGCGACCGCAAAGCGCTGGAAAACGAAGCCGTCCAAGAAGCCGCACAACAAATCTCGCCCGTACTGCCACTGGCCGCCGCCTACAACCCCGGCTGGCACGAAGGCATCATCGGCATCATCGCCGCCCGCCTCAAAAGCCGCTTCGCCCGCCCGGCGCTGGTCGCCACCGACAGCGGCGAAAACGGCTGGATCAAAGCCTCACTGCGCTCCGTCAGCGCCGTACCCCTGCACGAACTGCTGCACACCGCCGCCCGCCACCTGCCCACAGACACCCTGCGCTACGGCGGCCACGCCGCCGCCGCCGGCCTCAGCGTCAAACGCGAACACTACCCGGCGCTGATCGACGCCATCAACCGCGCCTTCCTCGACACCTACGGCGCGACCATCCCGCCCGAACCCGTGTACATCGACGGCGAACTGCCCGCCACCCTCTTGAACCTCGACTGGGCGCGCTACCTCGAACAACTCGAACCCTGGGGCGCGGCGCTGCCCGTGCCAGTATTCGCCAACCCCTTTGAAGTGCTGGACTGCCGCCTGCTCGGCAGCGCGCATACCCGCCTCGTCCTGCGCGAAATACACAGCGGCAACACCTACAGCGCCTCGTGGTTCTTCCACACCGCCGACTACCGCCCCGGCACCCGCCTGCGCATCGCCTACGAACTGCAAGTAAACCGCTTCTACGGCGACGAACGCCTGAGCCTCCTCGTCCAGCACGCACAGCCGTTATGACCCTAGCCATAACCCAACAACGGGAAAACATGGCGTGCACCGCAACACATATCTCCCCCCTCCCCCCGTGGGGGAGGGGCAGGGGTGGGGTTACTGGCGGTACGCCCGCTGTTTCTGACAACACTTCACCATTTACATTCCCAACCGGAACCCACCATGCCCAAAATCCTCATTCCCTTACTTATCGCCATCACCTGCCACGCCACATTTGCCGCGAGCGACGCCGAAAAACAGGCCGAAGACTTCACCAACCTCTATACCAACACCTGCATTGAGCACCTGGCCGACCTAGACAAACTGCGCGAGCAGTTGAAAGACCTGCAAACCCTCCCGGCAGACAAGGCAGCGCTGTTCCTGGCCAAAGAAAAAGGCACGGCCTGGATTGTGCCGCACCCGCAGGGGCCTTTCATTATCGCCTTAATGGATAACAAAGATTTCTGTGCCGTCTTCGCGCATCGTGCTGATGCCGCACAAGTCGAAAAACAGTACCTGGATGCCATGAACCGCGCACCCAAAGAATTTACCGTCGTCAAAAGCGAAGACGAAACTGAAACCGTAGATGGCAGAAAATCCCACAAGCTCTCCTACCAATGGCAACTGCCGGACAATCCGCGCAAACCGACGTTCATACTGACCACCTCAACCGACCCCAAGGCAGGCTTGCAGGCATACATCATCATCGCCACCGTCACAGACGAAGAATAAAGGCTCCACCGCCCTTCCCCCTTACATACACCTTGAGCGCTCAAGTGTATGTATAAATCCCCTTTCCCAACCTTAAAGGAACAACCATGCGTAAAACCCTCCTCCCGCTGCTAGCCGCCCTCGCCTGCCACAACGTCTTTGCCGCAGGCGACGCCGAAAAACAGGCCGAAGACTTCACCAACCTCTACACCAACACCTGCATCCAGCACCTGACCGACCTGGACAAACTGCGCGAAAAACTGAAAGACCTCCCGCCCGTACCCAAAGAAGCCGCCGACATCTACCTTGCCCAACAGGAAGGCGGCGCCTGGATCGTGCCGCACGAACCGGAAAACTACGTCATCGCCATCATGAAAGACAAAAACTACTGCGCCGTATTCGCCCACCACATTGACGCCGCAGAAGTCGAAAAACGCTACCTCAAAACCATCAACCAGCCGCCGGAAGGCTTCACCACCGTCCAACGCGAAGACGAACACAAAACCGTTGATGGCAGCAAACTGCACTACCTCGCCCACCAATGGCAACTGCCGGACAATTCGCGCAAACCGACCTTCATGCTGACCACTACCACCGACCCCGACGCCCTCATGCAGGCATACATCAGCGTCGCCATCGCCAACGACTGACACAAGGAACCCCATGCAATACCAATCCACCCGTGGCGCATCCCTCGGCCACTTCAGCGACATCCTCCTGCAAGGTCTCGCCCCGGACGGCGGCCTCGCCATGCCCGCGCACATCCCGGCAATCATCACCCCCGCCACCCTGCGCGAATGGAAAAACCACAGCTACGCCGACCTCGCCTTTGCGGTGATGCGCCACTACATTGACGACATCCCGGAAAACGACCTGCGCCGCATCCTGCACCGCACCTACCACGAGAGCGTCTTCCATAGCGAAGCTATTACCCCGCTGACCCGCCTTGGCGCAAGCGACACCTACATCCTCGAACTCTCCAACGGCCCCTCGCTCGCCTTCAAGGACATCGCCATGCAATTCCTCGGCAACGCGATGGAATACGTGCTGGAAGCGCGCGACCAGCGGCTGAACATCCTCGGCGCTACCAGCGGCGACACCGGCTCCGCCGCCGAATACGCCATGCGCGGCAAAGCCCGCATCAACGTCTTCATGCTCTCGCCGCATGGCCGCATGAGCCCCTTCCAGCAGGCACAAATGTACAGCCTGCAAGACGCGAACATCCACAACATCGCCATCGAAGGCGTCTTCGACGACTGCCAGGACCTCGTCAAAGCCGTCAATGCCGACGCCGCCTACAAGACCCGCTACCACATCGGCGCGGTCAACTCCATCAACTGGGCGCGTGTGCTGGCACAAAGCGTGTACTACATCAAAGCCTACCTCGCGCTCGACCTGCCAGAAGGCGCAGAAGTCGATTACACCGTGCCGTCCGGCAACTTCGGCAACATCTACGCCGGCTACATCGCAAAACGCATGGGGTTGCCCATCGCGCACCTCATCATCGCCACTAACGAAAACGATGTCCTCTACCACACCTTACACAGCGGCGAATACCGCGCCCGCCCGGCGGCAGACGTCGCCAAAACCAGCAGCCCGTCAATGGACATCGGCAAGGCGAGCAACTTTGAGCGCTACATCTACAGCATCAGCGGCGACGACAGCGCACAAACCGCCGCCCTCTGGCACACCCTCGAAGCAGGCGGCGGCATCAGCCTCGAATCCCTCGGCGAGAGCATCCGCGCCTCCGGCTTTGACGCCGGACGCAGCAGCCACGCCGACCGCCTGGCGACCATCCGCGACGTGTACGAAAAATACGGGCGCCTGATTGACCCGCACACCGCCGACGGCGTCCACGTCGCCCGCGAGTGGCGCACCGCCCACCCAAGCGACCGCCCGATGATATGCCTGGAAACCGCATTGCCCGCCAAATTTGAAGAGACCGTGCGTGAGGCGACCGGCCTCACCGCCCCACGCCCGGAACGCTTCCGCGACATCGAAAGCGCCCCGCGCCGCGTCAAAATCCTTCCGAACGACGTCGCCGCGCTGAAAGACTGCATCGTGCAAAGCCTCACGCAGCGGTGAAAAGCCAAAAGAAAAGCCGGGCAATGCCCGGTTTTTTTCTGGCCAAAAAAGCGGCCAAAAAATCGAGCAAAAAAGCGCTCACAACACATTTATCACCATGAAAAAACGATGAAAATAATGGCAAAAAAGTGGCCATTTTTGCGGCCATTTTTCCATTAAAATACGTTGCATGATTGACCAAGAAACCTTGCAACACAGCATCGCGTGCGCGCGCTTCTCCCCCTTCAAACTGCGCCTTGCGCTCGACTTGCAGGCAGTCGAACTGCCGCTACGCCTCGTCGAAGATGCCTGGCAGCGTTTTGCCTCCTCGCCTGTTGCCGCCATTGCCAGCAGTCTGGAAAAAGAAGTTATTGCCAGCGGCATCTATGGTACGCACACCATTGAAGGCGGCGAATTGAGCGAAGAAGAAACCGCCGACACACTGGCACAGCCACCGCGCAGCCCGGACGATAACCGCCGCGCTGTACTGAACCTGAAAACCGCCTACGAACACGCACAAGCACACAGCAGCACAACAGATTGGCGACTTACCCCCGCCTACATTCAGGACATCCACCGACAAATCACCACCGACATCCCGCACCCATACAACGCACCCGGCCAGTATCGCAACAACAGCAAAGACATCGTGACCCAAGTCGGCAACCCGCCCTACAAACCGCCGCAATACCACGGCGACATCAGCCGCTGCATCACCGCGCTCTGCGAATGGCAAGAAACATTGCAGGCGGCAGGCGTACCTGCACTTATCCGCGCGCCGCTCGCCCACTACTACTACGAAATCATCCACCCCTTTTGGGACGGCAATGGCCGCGTTGGCCGCGTGCTGGAAGCGAGCATTCTTCTGCATGAAGGCATGAATTACGCGCCATTCGCGCAGGCACGCTACTACCTGCGCCATATCGACCGCTATTTCTCGTTGTTTAACCACACCCGCCTCGCCCACAAACGCAAAGAAGCGGATGCCAATACCGCCTTTGTTGTCTTCTTCTTGCAGGGGATGCGCGACACCATCCACCAACTGCACGACCGCATCAACGAAATGACCAAGGTGCTGCTTTACAGCTACCGCCTGAACGAAGCCAAACAAGACAAGCGGCTGAACGCACGACAATATTCCATCGCGCGCCTCGTGCTGGAGCAAAGCGGCCAATACACACGCAAGACGCTAACGGAAAGCCCCCATTACCAAGTGCTCTATAAAAAAGTCAGCGAACGCAGTGAGCGCCGCGACTGGCTTGGCCTTGCAGATTGGCTTGATATTGACGCCGACAAGCGGCTATATCCACGACTGTAAACACAAAAACACCCCATGACCTAAGAAATTCACCATGCGACCCGACAGCCACGACCATTACGGCAGCGTTAGCCGTTTTTTACACTGGGTATGGCGCTTGCTTTTGCGCTGATGTTTCTGATGGGGTCCGCCTGAAGCTGAACAAAAAAGCGGGCTTCTGCCCGCTTTTTGCTTAATCTGACGATTTCAGTAATACCAGGTACGGATTGGCCCGGAATCCACGTGAATGAAATTGGAACCGCGATACAGGCCGATACCGCCCGCGTTGAGGCGTTGTGCCATCGCGCGCAGTTGGCGCGAGGTGTAGCCCTGAATGGAGATGTCTGCGGCTTGCGCTTTCATGTGATAGCTCTGTTTGCCGACGTTTTTGGAGCGGCGCGCCAGCATGGAGTTGGTCGCCGGTGAGCGGTAGCCGCTATGCAGTTCGATGGTGGAGCTGTTGCCGACGTTGCTCTGCATATAGTGCAGGATGTTGAGCAGGTCGATGTCAACGGTGACGATTTGGTTTTGGCGGAAGTCGCGGAAGAAGTTGCTGATTTCGTCCATGGCCGGCTGGATGTAGCCGTATTCCGGGGTCCAGAACACCGCACGGATGCTTTCACCGGTGTGCGGGTTGAACATTTTGATCATGCGTTCGCGGCGGGTGGCAGCGCGCGCCCAGTCCACAGGCGCCAAAAGACCCGCAGTCACAATCGCAGCGGTTTTGATAAAGGTGCGACGGGAGTTGCGGGTGCAGCAGGGGCAATCAACGCCATGTTCAAAATCGGCAAATGTGACCGCCCGTTCGGATTCAGGTTTTTTGAAAAACATAAAATGTCCGTGGTTTCGTGTTTGAAGTGCGAAATATAACGGAATTGCAATCTTTATGCAATATTTCGCGACGCGAAATGCGGAAATCTTTGATGACGGAGAGAAAGAAAAAGTGGTGGCTACGCCCTGACTCGAACAGGGGACCCCATCATTATGAGTGATGTGCTCTAACCAACTGAGCTACGTAGCCACGGGGGATTTGAGGCGCGCGATTATGCCGACGCCATGTATTACTGTCAAGCAAATCGCGGAATAAATTTATGGTGCGCGCGAATTGTTGTGCTATTGCGACAATCGGGTTGCAACATTACCACAGCGGCGCGGCAAAATTACCGCCGCGTTATAATGCGCGCCTTTTTTATGAGCGGAGAACCATTGTGGATGTCAGCGAAATTCTTGCGGGATTAAACGAACGCCAGCGCGAAGCCGTCACCCATCCGGCGCGCGCCTTGCGGGTGATTGCCGGGGCGGGCAGCGGCAAGACGCGCGTGCTGGTGCAGCGGATGCAATGGTTGATGGCGGTCGATGGTGTCTCGCCCTACGGTCTGCTCGCGCTGACCTTCACCAACAAGGCGGCGCGGGAAATGCGGCAACGGCTGGAAGCGGCGTTGCAGCGGCCAATGGGACAGTTGTGGATGGGCACCTTTCACGGCATCTGCCACCGCATCCTGCGCCGCCACGCGCCGCTGATGCAGTGGCCGGAGCAGTTCATCATCATGGACAGCGACGACCAGCTGCGGCTGGTGAAGCGGATGATGCGCGCGCGGCAGTGGGACGAAGCGGTGATGAAGCCGAAAAACATGGTCTGGCAAATCAATGCTTACAAAGAAGAAGGCCTGCGCGCCGAAGCCGTGCCGCCGACGCCGCATCCGGGCGAGCTTGCCGTGCGCGAGTTCTACCACGACTACGAAAAACTCTGCCGCCAGCAGGGCACGATGGACTTCGCTGAACTGCTCCTGCTCACCGTCGAACTCTTCACCCACCACCCCGACGTGCTGCAACACTACCAGCAGCGCTTCCACAGCATACTGGTGGACGAATTTCAGGACACCAACGCGCTGCAATATCGCCTTGTGCAGCAGCTTTGCGCGGGCGGGGCGCAGCTGTTCGTTGTTGGTGACGATGACCAGTCCATCTACGGCTGGCGCGGCGCGCGCGTGGAAAATATCCTGCAACTCGAACGCGATTTCCCGGCGCTCGCCACCATCCGCCTCGAACAAAACTACCGCTCGACGCAAACCATCCTCGACGCCGCCAACGCCGTCATCGCGCAAAACCAGAACCGCCTCGGCAAAACCCTGTGGAGCGACGGCGCCCGCGGCGCGGCGGTGCGCATCTACCCCGCCATCAACGAAATGGACGAAGCGCGCTACATCTGCGAACAAATCCAGCGCTGGCACGCGGACGGTGGCCGCTACAGCGAAAGCGCCATCCTCTACCGCTCCAACGCCCAGTCGCGCGTCTTTGAAGAAATGCTGCTGCAACACCGCCTGCCCTACCGCGTCTATGGCGGCCTGCGCTTCTTTGAACGCGCCGAAATCAAGGACGCGCTCGCCTACCTGCGCCTCGCCCGCTACCGCGACGACGACGGCGCGGTGGAGCGCATCATCAACACCCCGCCGCGCGGCATCGGCCAAAAAACCCTGACCGACCTGCGCCAACTGGCGCAACAGGCGGGCGTGCCGCTGTGGCACGTCCTCACGGACGACGCGCAAATCGCCCGCCACTTCAGCGCCCGCGCGCGCAACGCCCTGCGCGAATTTACCCTGCTCATCGAACAAATCGCCGCCAACCTCGCCACCGAACCCTCGCTGAAAAAAGCGCTGGAAACCGTCGTCCACGATAGCGGCCTCTACGCGGCGCTTGAAAACGAAGGCAGCGAACAGGCTGAAGCGCGGCGCGAAAACCTCGACGAACTCATCAACGCGGGCAGCTACATCGACCTCAGCACCGACCCGGCGAGCGACCGCATCATGGACTTCCTCGCCGATGCCGCCTTGGACGCGGGCGACGGCCAGGCCGAAGAAGGTAGCGACAGCATCCAGCTCATGACCCTGCACAGCGCCAAAGGCCTCGAATTTCCGAACGTCTATATCGTCGGCATGGAAGAAGGCCTGTTCCCGACGCAGCGCGCCATCGAAAGCCCGGACAAACTCGAAGAAGAACGGCGGCTGGCCTACGTCGGCATGACCCGTGCCGAACGCGAACTCACTCTCTGCTTCGCCGAACGCCGCCGCTTCCAGGGACAAGAAAACTACCCGCAACCCTCGCGCTTCATCCACGAAATCCCGGAAGAGCTCACCGAAGCGGTGCGGCCGATGGTGTACAACGGCATCAACAAAATGCGGCACAAAACCCCCGCCGCCAGCGCCAACAGCCCTGCCCTGCCCTACCGCCTCGGCGACAGCGTCCGCCACCGCAAATTCGGCGAAGGCTGCGTGATGGCACTCGAAGGCAACGGCGAACACCTGCGCGCCCTCATCCACTTCGCGGACGCGGGCGAAAAATGGCTGGTACTGGCCTACGCCAAACTGGAAAAAGCCTAATGCGCCCGGTATCTATCCCGCTTAGCGGGGTCAGTGTTTGCACCGCTTGGCGAGCCCAGCGGGCGTAGGGCGGGCTTCAGCCCGCCACTTACCCCTCAAACAGAAAGCCCTTCCCCCGTGGCTGACCCCACAAAAACGCGAGCGTTTTTGTGGGTACCCGGCGGAGGGGTTTGGGGAGAGGGCAGTAAGCAAATCGCGCAGCGACAAGACCCATTCCACAGACCCAACAACCACGCCGCCTGACGCGAACCCAGTAACCACGCCGCCTGACGTGAACCCAACAACCACGCCGCCTGAACGCGGTTTTCGCCTTCGCCATAGCCCGAACTCATGATGGCCACGCCACCATCTTCTAACACCATCTTCACGTCGTTGAAGTCGAGATTCATAAAGCCGTGGTAGGTTATTATCTCGGCAATGCTCTTTGCGGCAACGCTTAACGTATCGTCGGCGCGCTTGAAAGCCTCGATTAGGGATAGTTCGGGGTAAACCTGGCGCAGGCGTTCGTTGTTGATAACGAGCAAGGCATCTACGTGTTTGGCCATTTCTTCTACGCCATCCAAGGCTTGGTCTATCTTTCTTAGACCTTCAAAACGGAAAGGAATGGTAACGATACCCACCGTGAGGATGCCCATTTCTTTGGAAACACGAGCGATTACAGGTGCGGCTCCCGTACCTGTTCCGCCGCCCATTCCTGCTGTGATGAAGGCCATCTTGGTGCCATCGCTGAACATTTCTTTGATGTCGTCGATGCTTTCTTCGGCGGCAGCCTTGGCTTTAAGGGGGCGGTTGCCTGCCCCTAGTCCTTCTTTACCCAATTGCAGATGCACGGGCACGGGCGAATCGTCTAGGGCTTGCTTGTCGGTGTTGCACAGAACGAACGACACTTTGTGTATTCCTTCTTTGAACATGTGGTTAACGGCATTGCCGCCACCGCCGCCTACACCAACAACTTTAATGATGCTATCCCCGTGCTCTTCGTCTACGAAGTTCACAATTCCTTTGTTAATATTCTTCTCTGACATAGCGTTGTTCTTTTTTTATTGACCTGTGAAAAGGCTTTTAAAGGTGAAAGGGTGAAAAGGTGAAAAGGTGAAAAGGTGAAA
>ERZ772924.283-NODE-283-length-24894-cov-3.687145_pt1 | contig 24894 bp, 19 predicted proteins | sample MGYA00512116_ERZ772924 | MGnify/ENA primary metagenome ERZ772924 (study PRJEB29015, sample SAMEA2737920) | human oral metagenome | biome: human oral; feature: human-associated habitat; material: dental | place: China | collected 2134 ...
TAGGTACCAACGCCCATGACGATGCTCCTGATGCGCTCACTGGCTCCATAGAGTGCCGCCAGCCCCCCAAGAGAGTCAGCGTAGCGGAGATGTTTGGAAGGATTTAAGCGAATAGTGAAAAGTGAATAGTGAAAAACGCTATTCAGGCGCTCACTCTTCACTTTTCACTAATAACTCTTCACTTTTCACTGGTCATTTGTCATTATTTTTTCGTATTTTTGCCCCCATGAAGTACCTCTCTCTTTTATTAAGCATATACCTATGGGCGCTCACGGCAGTGCCCTGCTCCGATATGCCTAATTTAGAGCAAGATAATGTACGCTATTCCACTATAAGCCAAGCAGATACCTCTTCAGAGCACGAACACTCCCATTCGGATATATGTTCGCCTTTCTGTGTATGTGCCTGCTGCCAAGTGCTTATTGTTTTTCCTTTTTCACCTACTTTTACCCTACAAGTCCCTATCACAAACGTAGATATGGACTATAATACTCACTACACCTACAAAAAGGTAATGGCCTATTATGGCGCTATTTGGACACCTCCTAAGGTATAACCCATATCCCTCCTGATAAAAACAATCCGTGTAAATCGCACAGGAGAAGTTTTTTAGTATTTGTGTAGATAACCATACTTTGGAGGGACATTTATTACTATTCATTAAGTTTCGCAGGTTCTGTAACCTATTGATATTCAAAATCTCACACACCCAGCTGTGAGGGGAGGTTTGTTTTGTTAAATATTGATTTACAATTAATTACAAAACTAATTATAATCCAAAAATGACTTATGAAACTTAAATCATTAATCATTAACCATTAATCGTTATTAAAGGTGTTAGATAAAATCATTCTTTTTAGTATCAAAAACAAGATTTTTGTAGCCCTGATGACCCTCGCCCTTATCCTATGGGGCGTATGGAGCGCTACAAAACTCCCTATAGATGCCGTACCCGATATTACCAACAATCAGGTTCAGATCATCACCTCCACCCCTACCTTGGCCTCACAGGAGGTAGAACAACTCGTTACTTTCCCTATTGAGCAGGCCATTGCCAATATCCCTGGACTGGAGGAGACTCGTAGTATTTCCCGCTTTGGTCTCTCGGTCATTACGGCCGTCTTTACAGAGGACATGGACATCTATTTTGCTCGTCAGTTGGTCAGTGAGAAACTCAAGGAAGCCCAAGAGCAAATTCCCGCTGGCATAGGCACCCCCGAACTCTCCCCCGTGAGTACAGGACTGGGCGAGGTATATCAGTATATTATTCGTCCCACCAAGGAGAGCAAGAACAAATATTCGGCCAAAGACCTCCGCACCATGCAGGACTGGATCGTCGCACGCCAGCTCTATGGTACCAAGGGCATAGCCGAAATCAATAGCTTCGGGGGCGAACTCAAGCAGTACGAGGTGGTTATCGACCCCAACCGCCTCCGTGCCATGGGTGTGAGTGTCAGTGATATCTTCACCACCTTGGAGCAGAATAACCAAAACACGGGTGGTGCTTATATTGACAAGCGCCCCAATGCCTACTTTATCCGTGGAATAGGTGTGGCTACCTCCCTCATGGATGTGGGCAATATTGCCATTGGCAAGCACAACCCTCCTCTTTTTATTAAGGATGTTGCCGAACTACGCTTAGGCAGTGCTATTCGCTATGGAGCGCTAACCTACAATGGCGAGGTAGATGCCGTCGGCGGAGTGGTCATGATGCTCAAGGGCGAAAACAGCCACCAGGTAGTTAGCCGTATCAAGGAAAAACTCCCAACCATACAGCAGTCTCTCCCTGAAGATATCGTCATTGAACCTTTCTTAGACCGCACCGACTTGGTACAGCGGGCAATCCATACGGTAGAGAAAAACCTCTTAGAAGGTGCCCTGATTGTCATCTTTGTCTTGGTGCTTTTCTTGGGTAACCTGCGTGCAGGACTGATTGTGGCCACTGCCATTCCGCTCTCCCTACTCTTTGCCTTGGGCATGATGCAGCTCTTTGGAGTAAGTGCCAACCTGATGAGCTTGGGCGCCATAGACTTCGGTATCATTGTAGATGGTTCGGTCATCGTGGTAGAGGCCGTCATGCATCACCTATCTTTACGTAAAACCACCACAAGGCTCACTCAGGCTCAAATGGACCAGGAGGTCTATCACTCTGCTTCTAAGATACGCAGCGGTGCTGCCTTTGGCGAGATTATTATCCTTATGGTGTATATCCCTATCCTTACCTTGGTCGGAGTGGAGGGCAAGATGTTCCGCCCTATGGCCGAGACGGTGGTTTTTGCTATCTTAGGAGCTTTGCTGCTCTCCCTGACTTATATTCCTGCCATGAGTGCTTGGCTCTTGCCCAAACAGCAGCACCACAAGCGCACTTTCTCTGACAGAATGATAGCTTGGCTTAACAGCCATTACCAACCGCTTTTCTCTCGCTCTATCCGCCTAAGAGGTTGGGTAATAGGCAGTACAGTAGGACTATTTTTGCTTTCAGCTGGTATTTTTAGCCGTATGGGAGGCGAGTTTATTCCTCAGTTGCAGGAAGGTGATTTTGCCTTCCACTGTATCCTGCCACAAGGAACATCGCTCAGCCAGAGCTTGGAGACTTCTATGCAGGCCTCTCGCCTCATTCGTGAGTTTCAGGAAGTCAAAATGGTTATCGGGAAAACGGGGTCTGCCGAAGTGCCTACCGACCCTATGCCCTTAGAAACGTCCGACTTAATAATTGTACTCAAGCCACAGAACGAATGGAAAAGTGGTCGCTCTTTTGACCAGCTGGGCGACGCTATTATTGAGCGCCTTAAGGATATACCTGGGGTCTTCTTTGAGAAAAACCAACCTATTCAGATGCGTTTTAACGAACTAATGACAGGTATCAGACAAGATGTGGCAGTCAAGATCTTCGGGGAGAATATGGATACCCTCGCCCTCTATGCCCAGAAGGTAAGCCAACTGATCCAGAAAGTAGAGGGGGCTACCTCCCCACAAGTGGAAAAGGTAACAGGCCTTCCCCAGATTAGCGTTACTTACGATCGCCTACGCTTGGCCAACTATGGACTTTCCGTCCTGCAGGCCAATGAGGTGCTTAGCACGGCCTTTGCAGGTAAGAGTGCGGGAGTAATCTTCGAGAACGAACGCCGTTTTGATCTGGTGGTACGCCTCGATAGCCTCTACCGTACAGGAATTGACGATGTACAGAATATGATGGTGGCCACTCAGAACGGACAGATTCCCATGAGCCAAATCGCTTCTATTAATTATGAGTTGGGTCCTGCTCAAATCAGCCGTGAGGCAGGTAAGCGTCGTATCGTCATAGGGTTCAATGTGCAAGGACGTGATGTACAGAGCGTAGTGGGTGATATACAGCAGAAACTCAAGGAGGTCAAGCTTCCCACTGGCTATTACTTTACCTACGGTGGTCAGTTTGAGAACCTCCAACAGGCTACCAATAGGCTCTTGGTAGCCGTTCCCATAGCCTTGCTGCTCATTTTCTCCCTGCTTTACTTGGCTTTCCACTCGGTGGGACAGGCCTTGCTTATCTTCAGTGCTATTCCTATGAGTGCCATAGGAGGTGTATTGGCCTTGCTCCTTCGGGGAATGCCCTTTAGTATCAGTGCGGGCATTGGCTTTATTGCACTCTTCGGTGTGGCGGTGCTCAACGGGATTGTACTTATTGGCACTTTTAACTCCCTTAAAAAAGAGGGTATGTCCAACCTGCTACATAGGGTGATTATAGGTACCGAAATGCGTCTGCGTCCAGTGCTAATGACTGCCATGGTAGCCAGCCTTGGCTTCCTACCTATGGCACTAAGCCAAGGCGCAGGGGCTGAAGTACAGCGCCCCTTAGCTACGGTGGTTATCGGTGGCTTGGTATCGGCTACCTTCCTAACGCTCTTTGTCTTGCCTTTGTTGTATTTGTCCTTTAATAGTGCCCTCCGCTGGCCTTGGCGTAAGGCAACCAAAGGACTTGCCTTAGGGGTATTGCTCCTTAGCCCGATTGCCCTACAAGCTCAAAGGCAATATACCATGGCCGAAATAGAGCAAATAGCCCTCAAGAACAATGGAGTGATTAGGGCAGCAGAGGCCAAACTCCAAGAGGCAACAGCCAAAGAGCATACCGCATGGGAGCTGCCAAAAACCGACCTGACCGCACAGTATGGCCAGTATAGCAGTCCCGAAAAAGACCTATCTGTGGCCATCTCGCAGTCTATTCCTTTCCCTACCGTATTTGCCGCTCGCAAAAGCCTCTATCAGGCGGAGACACAATTGCAAAAAGGACAATTAGCCCTTGAGCAGAATGAGCTTCTCAGGCAGGTGCGTACCCAGTACCAGCAATTGCAGTACTTGGCCTTTAAGCAACAGCAGCTCTTGCAGCTCGACAGCCTCTTTAGCGATTTTATCCGTATCGCTGAAGTACGCTTCAAAGCAGGCGATACCAAAAAGATTGATATCAATACCGCTCAGGTGAAAAAAGGGGAAATCACCCTATTGCTTAGGCAAAACCAATTGGCACAGCAAGCGGCCTATCGCAACCTATATACCCTTGTACAAGCCAAAGAGGATTTTCAAGTGGCACAACTAACCGAATACGAACCTTTATTACTAACCGAAGTAGCGAATCCTGAACCCTCTTTGCACCCCTTAGTACATCTGAGCTATTTGCAAGCCATCATCGCCATGCGTGCCCAGCACTTAGAGCGTGCGCAGACGTGGCCTGACCTTACACTGGGCTATACCAACCAGTCCCTTATCGGTATGCAGACCATTGGCGGGGTAGAGACCTATATGGACATTCGTAAGCGCTTCCACGCTGTCTCCATTGGACTGTCTCTGCCTATCTTTACTGCTACCCGTAGCAAAGCAAAAGCCTATGAACACCAGAGACAAGCGGCTTTAGAAGAAGCCCACCAAGCGGAAAAGGAGCTCAAAACCCGCTGGGTGAATCTCCAAGAGGAGTACCAGCTGTATGTGCAAAAGTACCAGTTCTACAAAAACGAAGCCCTCCCCGAAGCCGAGCGTATTGTCAAGGCAAACCAACTGGGCTATAGCGCTGGGGAAATCAGCTATGTGGAGTATCTTTACACCCTACAGACTGCTGTAGATACACGCCTATCTTACCTAGAAAGTATCGAGGCGCTCAACCAAAAAGTAATAGAAATACAATCCCTTCTAAACCAGTAAAACAAATGAAAAAATATAGTATAAAAATTGCCTTAATACTCATAGGTCTTTCCCTATGGAGTTGCCAAAATAATACAACGGATCATAACCACTCCCACGAGGAAGAAGCCGAAGAACACCACAACGAAGGGGGAAACCTCACCACCCTAACACAGACTCAAATCAAAACCGTGGATATTCGCCTGGGACATATAGAAGAAAAAGCCCTCACCGCCACCCTCAAGGCCAATGGCGTGCTCAGTGTTCCTGCCGACCATCAGGCCAAGGTTTCTACTGTATATGCAGGTATTATCCAGAGTGTAAAAGTGGAAATAGGCGCTTATGTGCATAAGGGGCAGGTAATTGCTACCGTCTCCAATCCTGATTTCTTGCTACAGCAACAGCGCTTGCTTACTGTCAATAGCCAAATAGAGCTAGCACAGCAGGAATTGGACAGACAAAAGATGCTCTACGAAGGCAATGCAGGTACAGGTAAAAATCTACAAGCTGCCACCACCCAGCTGCGTACCCTACAGACGGAAAAGGCGGCTCTAGAGCAGCAAATACGCCTAATGGGGCTGAATCCGAAAACGCTTTCCGATAAGGGTATGCAATCCACCCTTTCGGTAGTAGCGCCCATTAGTGGGAATATCAGCGCTGTCTATGCTGTCAATGGTGCCTATGTAGATGCTTCCACCCCCATAGTGGAGATGATTGATAACAGCTCCCTGCACCTACACCTGCAAGTCTATGAGCGTGACCTGCCGTATATCAAGGAAGGACAACAAGTGCACTTTAACCCTACCAACGACACCTCCCATGAGTACGATGCTCAGGTGTACAACATCGCCGCTTCCTTTGAGAACGAAAGCAAGAGCATCATCGTGCATTGCCATGTAGAGGGCGACAAGCAAGGACTGATCAATGGCATGAACGTAACTGGAGTTATCAGCCTTGACAAGCAGACGGCTCCTGCTGTACCCAATGAGGCCATAGTGGAGGACGCAGGCAAGTCTTATATTTTCTTAGTAACCCATACCTCGGACAAGGAAACTTCTTTTGAAAAAGTAGAAATTGTCAAGGGAGCTTCCGAAAGTGGCTATACAGCCATCGCTCCCGTCAAGCCCCTTGACCCCAAGCAGCTTATCGCTACCCGTGGTGCTTTCTTTATCAACGCCACCTTAGTCAATGCAGGCGAGCACAGCCATTAAGGCAGTTGACCTATAGAAAATGTTTGCTGAAATCTCCTCACCACTACCTTAAACTCTTCCGTTAGGTAGCTGAGGGCTTTCTGCTCTATCTCTTTAGGTATACCATAATAAGCCTCGGCTATACCGCCTGTAATAGCGGCAAGGGTATCACTGTCGCCCCCTATGGAGACAGCCAAGCGTATAGCACTCTCAAAATCATGGCTTTCTAAAAAACAGGTAATAGCTTGAGGAACTGTACCTTGGCAGGTTTCGTTGAAGTAATAGCTCTCCCGTAGGGCAGCACAATTGATGGAGAGGTCGTAACCAGCAGACTGTCCTTAAAAGGTTTCCCCTCAAGCAGCGCATCGGCTATGGCGATAGTACATATAGTATCATCAGTAAAGTCGTTGTATGGAGTAAACAACTCAAAATCAGTAGTATGTATATTAGCAAACTCATAACGAGAGCCTACAATATCACCTATAATAGCTCCTAACATGTTTAAAAAGTAAAAGAGATAAAAAATAAAAGGTAAAAAGTAAAAATAATTTTACCTCTTACCTTATACTTTTTACCTTTAGCTGTGGAGAATACGGGATTCGAACCCGTGACCTTTTGCATGCCATGCAAACGCGCTAGCCAGCTGCGCCAATCCCCCATTATTTCAGCGGCAAAAATACAACTTTTTTCTCAAACCGCCTAATCTTTTTTCAAATATTTTTTCACCTTCTCCCCAAGGAGAATTAGTCACTTGTCATTTGTCATTAGTAATTATTTTTCGTACATTTGTCCCTGAAAAAGCAGCCGTTATGTTACTGATTTACACGGAAAAGAAAAGCCCTCGCTTTATGTACATCTGTCAGCATATCTTTGTTCATATGCTGGGGCTTACCATTGAAATTACTACCGATTTGGAAACTTTCGTCCGCTCCGACGAGAGCAAGCTCTCCTATGCAAAATCTCCTATCGGCAATGAGCTGTTTATCAAAAACTTTGGCCTACTCTACCAGAAGGGCATACAGCCTATTGAACTCTTTATGGAACAGTGGGAAGGGTTACCTTATTTCTTTGCTACCAAAAAAGGGCACCTGCCTTTTGATATCCTATCGGCAGCCTTCTATATGCTAAGCCGTTATGAGGAATACCTCTACCGAGATACCTATCCCTCCTCTCCCTTTAGGGCTACCGACAGCGTGGCGTACCAACATGGGTTCTTAGCGCTACCTATTGTTGACCTATGGGTAGCTCGTCTGAAAACCGCCTTACAGGAGAAATACCCTGCCTTGGAATTTGCTCCTCGTGAGGGAGCAACCATATCGGTGATTGAGGTACCTAAGGCTTTCAAATACAAGCATAAGGGCTTTATGCGTACGCTGCTCAGGGGGCTTACTTACCTCTTTACCTTGCAGTGGTCACAGCTCTCGCAGCTTTGTCGTGTGGTGATAGGAATGGAGAAAGATCCTTATGATTTCTACCAAACGCTAATTGACTATTTCCAGACACATAAGCTCTACCCTACATTCTTCTTCCCTGTGGGGGATTATAACTATTACGACCAAGGGCTTTCGTATAACAATGTGAAATACAAATACCTGATAAAGCATGTAGCGGATTATGCCATTGTCTCCATCTTAGGCTCTTACGATGCCATCTCCCAACAGGAGACTATGATGAAGGAACGAGAACGTATGATCAATATCATCAACCGGCCTGTTAGGCGCTTTCGTGCCAATAACAACCTACTGCCCTTGCCAGAGCTTTACCGCAACCTAGCCGACTCGGAGTTCAAGGAGGATTACACCATGTGCTACTCTACTCACATGGGCTTCCGCTCTGGCACTTGCACTCCTTATGCTTTCTATGACCTGCGTTTGGAGGTACAGATTCCCATCGTTGTGCATACCTGCGCCCTACATTGGCAGCAGATAGACAGGCTCTGTACCAAGGAAACCCTCTATGAGATAGAGATGATGAAGCGACGCACCCAAGAGGTACATGGCGATTTTGTTTCAGTATTCTCGCCCGAATACCTCTGTAAGGCGCCTAATCGTATTTCTATCTACAAGAAAGTGAATGATTAGTGAAGAGTGAAGAGTGAAAAGTGAAAAGTGAAAAATGAAGAGTGAAAAGTGTAAAGTGAAAAATGAAGAGTGAAAAGTGTAAAGTGAAAAGTAAAGCCAGCGAATACTTGGAGCTGAGTATGTGAGTGAAAAGAGATTAGTCTATTGTAAATCAAAAACACAAAACTTTTCTTGACTTTCGCTTTTTAAAGTCGTAAATTTGCAGTCTGAACTAGTGACAGAATAAAATTAAGAACTAAGAAATTATGTACGCTGTATTATTTGATTTAGATACTAACTGTCTGAATGACAACCACGAAGGTACTACCTATCACAATGCTTATAAGCTCATCAAGGACTATATGCTTGCCAATGGTTTTGAATGGAAACAAGGAAGTGTATATTTCGGTAGGGAGACTATCAATGCAGTAAATTGTGTGGTAATTGTACAGAAGCTCACCAAGTTATACCCTTGGTTTGCTACCTGTGTAAAAGATGTACGTATGCTCCGTATAGAAGAAAATAACGATCTCGCTCCTGCTGTAAATCTATCGCTTTCTTAATCAGCAGGCAGTCGCTATTCATTTTCCACTATTCACTAACAACTTAAAACTAAAAACCTATGAAGACAGTTACTATAGAATTTAACAAAGCTACCGATTTTCATATCAATGATTCCCTCTACTGCTTTTAAAAGGGATAAAAAAGATTATCCAATCAACCTAAAAAACTTACAAAAGTAGAAGATATGCTAAACCTTCTCAAAAAGGGAGGGGTAGATGAAATCCCTAAAAAATAGATTAGGCTCTCATTCAGAGTTGTTTGGATAGAATATTAGGTACCATTATTCATTAGTCATTAATCATTACCAAAGTGTCCATATTATACGAAAAATTCAAAGAATGTGCGGGAGTCGCCACTGATACCCGTAAGGACTTGCGTGATACGCTTTTCTTCTGCCTCAAGGGAGAAACCTTCGATGGCAATGAGTTTGCTCCTTTAGCCATAGAGAAGGGAGCTAAATATGTAGTGGTTGATAACGAAAAATTTGCCTCACTCCCAGAGGCGATCTTGGTAGAAGACACCCTTAAGGCCTTGCAGGACTTGGCACATCAGCATAGAAAGCAATTGGCTACCCCTGTGATTGCTCTTACGGGAAGCAATGGAAAAACCACTACCAAGGAACTGATATACAGCGTTCTGAACCAGTCCTTCCGTGCGCTCAAGACAGAAGGCAACCTCAACAATCACATAGGGGTACCATTGACGCTCTTGCGCCTTACCCCTGATACCGATATCGCTATTATAGAGATGGGTGCCAATCACCCTGGGGAAATTGCGGCACTTTGCCAGATAGCTGACCCTGACTTTGGTTATATCACCAACTTCGGCCGCGCCCACTTAGAGGGCTTTGGCTCCTTTGAGGGCGTAATTAAGGCCAAAAGCGAACTCTACAACTACCTGAAAAAGGCTGACAAGCGAATATTCTTCTGTCAGGATAATGACTTGCAAGCGAATTTGCTCGAAGGGTATAGTCAGACCTATTCCTTTTCCTTAGAAGGCAATGAAAAAGCCTCTCTCCAACTCTCTGTTAAAGAGAGCGTGCCCTTTGTCCAACTCGCTTGGGGAGAGACCATACTCCCTACCCACTTGATTGGCAAATACAACGCAATGAATGCCGCTGCGGCTATCTGTATCGGCCACTATTTCAAGCTCTCCAAGGAGGCCATCACTCGTGGAATAGAGGGTTATGTGCCAAGCAATAACCGCTCTCAGTGGGTCAAAAAAGACCATGGCAACCAAGTACTTATGGACGCCTATAATGCCAATCCAACCAGTATGCACGCGGCCATTGAGGCTTTTGGTGAGATCAAGGCGCCACACAAGGTGCTTATCTTGGGCGATATGAAAGAATTGGGTGCTTATAGCCAAAAGGAACACCAGCAATTGGTAGATGACATTGCGGCTTCTGTATGGGATGCGGTTCTACTATTGGGAGATAATTTCTACCAGACGCAAACTAACTTTATGAAGTTTAGGACACTAACCGAGCTGAACCACTACCTCAAGCTACACCCTTTCTCTGATACCTTTTTCCTTATCAAGGGTTCCCGCTCTATGACCATGGAAAAAATAGAAATCTAAAATACTACTCGTGAAGATTTTACTCTTATCCGACACCCATAGCTATATGGACGAGGCGATTCTAAGGCACGCCAAAGAGGCAGACGAAGTATGGCATGCGGGCGACTTTGGCGCTCTTCCGGTAGCAGAGGCACTCCAAGCTGTCAAGCCCTTACGTGGGGTCTATGGCAATATAGACGGCACCGAGATACGCACCCTTTTTCCTGAAAAACAAGTCTTTGACTGCGAGGGTATGCGAGTGCTGATGATCCACATAGGGGGATATCCTTCCCACTATGCCATGGGAATCCCAGAACTACTCCGTGAGGTAAAGCCCCAACTCTTTGTCTGTGGCCACTCCCATATTCTAAAGGTTATCTATGATAAGAAGTACCAGCTCCTACACCTCAACCCAGGAGCTATTGGCAAGTATGGCCAACAGAAAAGCCGTACCATGCTCCGCTTTGAGATTCATGAGGGACATATCTCCCAAATGGATGTAATAGAATACGAAATTAATTGTTAATTGTTAATGATATAAAATAATTTAAGTTTCGCAATCCCTATAACTTACTGATTCTCACTCCCTACCCCTCCTCAAGGATAGTCTGCGAATACTTGGAGCAGAGTATGTGGATTGCGTAAGCGAGTATATGAAAGTAAGTAGTAGAGGTTCAATAAGTTATAGAAGAAAAATCTTTCCAATATGATAAACAAATTAGGCTATTTCAACGATTGATTCGTATTAACAATTAACAATTAACAATTATTCAAATGTCCACATTATAAGAAACCTGCACAGAACGGAAGGCTGCAACAGAGAAAAAACTCTGTTCTACTCGTAGGATATATTCCTTAACCCAAGCAGGAGAAAGCTTTGGAGGAATTTTAAGCAGTATATGCTTGATATATTCGTTGCGAATACGAGAAATAGGGGGATACTCCGCCCCTAAAACCTCCACTCCATAAGTGGTAAGCCCTAAGCGTAGGGATTCGGCAAACCAATGGCTACTCTCATCTATTCGTTGTTGTTCCTTATGCTTGAAGATAATCCTAATCAATCGGTAAAAGGGCGGATAGTGAAAGTCCTGACGCTCCTGTAACTGTCGAGCAATCATCTGCTCGTAGGCACCGTCCTTGACCTGTTGTAAGACCTCTTGAAACGGGTTGTAGGTCTGTATCAATACTTGGCCAACGCTATCTTTGCGACCTGCACGACCTGCGATATGTGTCAGCAGCTGGTAGCCCCGCTCAAGAGCACGGAAATCCTGCTGATAAAGGAAAATATCAGCATTCATAATTCCTACCAATCCCACACGAGGAAAGTCTAAACCTTTGCTGACCATCTGGGTACCGACTAATATGTCCGTCTCCCCTTTTTCCAAGCGATGGATGATTTTCTCAAAACTATATTTACCCCTGGTCGTATCCATATCCATACGGTCTATACGTGCCTTGGGAAAGAATTGCATGAGTTCCTCCTCTACCTTTTCAGTACCCAAGCCTTTGGTCTGCAAAGTGTTGTAACTCTGACAAGCAGGACAACTCACCGGTTTGACCATGGTATAACCACAATAGTGACAGCGGAGTTGGTTTTGTAGTTGATGATAAGTCAGGGAGACATCACAATGGGGGCATTGGGGAATAGTATCGCAGTGTTCGCACTGCAAATAAGGTGCATACCCACGTCGGTTTTGCAAGAGAATGACCTGTTTGCCTTGGGCAAGGGTTTGTGTCATTGCCTCAAGAAGTATATCGGAGAAGTGGCCTTGAGTCTCTTTTTTCTTGGTCTTCTCCTTCAGGTCTATCAGCTCTATTTGAGGCGGTTGGGTGCTGGCAAAGCGCTCGGTAAGTCTTACCATACCATACTTTCCTGTCTGGGCATTGTAATAGCTCTCTGTCGAAGGCGTAGCCGAACCCAAGAGGGTTTTCGCCCCATGTAAGTGAGCCAACATCAGCGCTACATCGCGTACTTGGTAACCGCCCTGTCCTTCGGCCTGCTTGTAGGAAAGGTCATGTTCCTCATCTACAATCACCAAACCTAAGTTGTGGAAAGGCAAGAAGACTGCTGTGCGTACCCCAAGGACAAATTGGGCTTTCTCTTTTTGAGCCAATACATTATTCCACACCTCCACCCGCTCATGGGTAGAATATTTGTTGTGGTAGACACTCATTTGGTCTCCGAAGAAGTGCTCCAAACGGTTTGTTAGCTGTACACTAATGCCTACCTCAGGCAGCAGGTAAAGCACCTGCTTCCCTTGAGCGAGGGTTTGTTCTATGAGTTTGCTATAAATCTGAGTTTTTCCCGACGAAGCTACTCCATGTAGCAAGACCGTGTTTTTCTCAGCAAATGATGCCTCTATCTCCTGTAGAGCTTTTTCTTGGGCAGGACTAAGAGCTAAGGTATCACTATCAGAGGCAAAGGATACCCTATCCACCGCCTCGGTATAGACTTCCAATACGCCATAGTCTATAACCTTTTTGAGTACCGCTGTGCCCACCTCTGCTTTCTCTAAAAGCATCTCGGCTGTGATAAGGGATTGTTTTTGAGCACGCAAGGCCAGAAAAGCCCAAAGGAGCTTTTGCTGGGCTTTGGTTTTGAGTATATCCCCGTCCAAAAGCGCATTGAGTGCTTCTTTTTCCTGATAAGTAGGAGTAAATCGGAGGTATTTCTGAAGTTTAGGTTGGTATTTCTCAAAGATTTTCTCACTGAGCCGTACTACCCCTTTTTCTATCAGTGTCTTAAGTACTCCTATAGGATTTTTCTTTTGGAGTATTTTACCCACTTCCTTAGTAGAAAGTGAGGAGGCCTGTCCCAAAGCCTCATAGACCAAGAACTCATCATCGGAAAGGGTGTCGATAGCCACCGTCTGTTCGGTACGCTCCACCATGGTCTCACTCTCCAAAAGCAGTGAGGAAGGCATACCTATCTTGAGCAACTCACCAAAGCTGCCAAGGTAGTAACTACTTGCCCAAGCAAATAGCTGTAGTTGCCGTGGGGAGAGTACAGGCGCCTCGTCCAAGATAAACTCAATAGGCTTGGTAGGATACGAGGGCGTATGCTCATGCACTTTGATAGTAATAGCCGTATAGATTTTAGATTTTCCAAAAGGCACCACCACCCGCATTCCAGCTTGTAGGAAAGCGGCTTGCTCCTCATTGACCTCATAGGTAAAGGCTGGGCGCAATGGCAGGGGAAGGACTACATCTATATAGTGCATGGGCTATGCTTTCTGCTCGTTCCAATAGTAGCTATCAGGGTAGATGCGTTGGCCAAAAATAGCCGTCCCCACCCTAACGATCGTGGCGCCTTCGGCTATGGCGATCTCCAAGTCGCCACTCATCCCCATAGAGAGTTCATAGGGCTGCACATCAGGGAGATTTAGAGCGATGATCTCTTGCTGAATACGCTTAAGCAACTGGAAACACTTGCGTACCTTATCCTCTTCGGCACTGAAGAGGCCAATGGTCATCAGCCCCCTAATATGTAGGGTAGGCAACTGAGCTACCTGTCGGGTGAGTTCTAAAGCCGCTTCGGGTGCTACACCAAACTTACTCTCTTCGCCAGAGGTATTTACTTGGATAAATACATCCATTTCACGTCCTGCTTGGGAGAGCTTCTGGTGCAGCTTCTCGGCCAAGTCGTAGCGGTCAAGGGATTGCACACAGCTGACCTCATAACGGAGGATTTCCTTGATTTTATTGGTCTGTAAGTGACCAATAAAGTGATTGGTATGCGGGGTTGATTTTAGGGCTTCGTATTTTTCCTTAAGTTCTTGTACTTTGTTCTCTGCAATGAGGGTATAGCCAGCCGCTAACGCTTGCTGTATGCGTTCAGGACTTACCGTTTTGGTAGCCAAAAGCAACTTGACTTCCTTAGGGTCTCTGCCTGCTGCCTTACAAGCCTCGTCAATGCGCTGTTGTACATGCTTGAGATTTTGTATGATAGTATCCATTTGAATCTTGAGTTTTAGGAAAAGCAAAAATACAAAATTAATGACAAATGACAAATGACTAACGATAAATTATTCGTCACTAGTCACTATTCATTAACGGCTGCTTGCCAATATTCCTTGGTCTCTATGTCCATGATCGTAAGGCGGCTATTGAAGCCTGCACCTGTGTCAAGGTTCCACACATGGTGACGGCACATAGGTTGGTCTGTACCATAGAGAAGTGTGGGGGTATGCCCTATATAGATTTCCTTATATAACGACAATCTTTTGGGGTAATATGGATCAGTGGGAGGCATATCTTCAGGAGTGGCAAGGGCTAACTCCCAAAGCGTTCTATCCCAATAGAAGTTTTCTGTGAAAAACTCATGTGCCACACCCCCTCGGTCGGTAAAGCCAGCATGTAAGAACAGGCGATTTTGCCCATCTAAGAGGTAGTTCCGAAGAGATTGAAGGAAGCGGATATGTACCTCTTTCTCCTCCTTAGAGTAGTGCTTATAAGCCTCTTCGGTAGCCTTGCCCCCATGGGAACGCCAAAGGTCGGACATGGGTTTGCCTAAGAGAAAATCGCAGCATAAGGCATCATGATTTCCTCTTAGATAAATCACTTGGTGAGTTTGTTGCAGGGCAATAAGCTTGTCCAAGACCTCAGGGGTATGCTTGCCCCTATCGGCATAGTCTCCTAAGAAAATCAGTAGGTCATCGGGAGAAACTTGTGCTCGTTCCAAGACCTCAAGCAGCGCCGCATAAGCACCATGTATGTCACCTATAACAAGTGTCCTCATAAGAATAGTGAATAGCGAAAAGTGAATAGTGAATAATGAATAATGAACTAATTGGTGAATGATATTCCTTTGCTCTTACATAAATTTTTCACCTGCTCAGACATAAGGATAGCCGTGCCGTCAATGGTTTTTAGATTAGGCACCTGAGAGATATCCTCCTCGGTAAGTGATTCGATGTCAAACACATCGTCCTCCCCGTCCCAAAAAGGTATCAACTGTGCATATATTTCATTGCCTCCATCAAAATAGAGTTCTGTAACCAAAGCAGCCAAGGAGACGGGAATGGGCAAATCCATAAACCATTTCTTTACCTCAGGAATGGCTTCAAAGTAATACTCCTCTGGGTCTATGTCACGCTCGGTATAGTTTTCACAGAAATCATATACGTCAAACTTGGGTTTTAGCACCTCTTGGACATACATCAGTTCCTGTACAACTGCTAATTTAAAATTAAAGTTCTTAAACTGCGCACATTTTTCTTCTGCCTGAGGGAAAGCCCACTTGTTGGGATCTTTCTCCTTACTTGAAGGAACTTCGTTAGGGATATAGCTCAGCTCGTAATCACGAAAAGGCATCGTCTCTTGTGCTACACGCCTCACTATCGCTTTCTTAGAAAGGCCTTCAAGGTCATCACTTAACTTTTCGGTATAGAGACAGCTCACATTCCAACTATCTAACACTATATCAAGCCCGAACGAATCCATACTTTGTTCTTTGGAGATATAGGACAAAGGAGATTTTCCAGCAATGGTAAAGTCCCCCGTAAAGAGTCCCTTAGGGCGCAGGGCAAAGTAATCAAAGGTTACCCTACACTGCCAATCCTTATCCTCCAGTACCCTACAGGCAAGCGTGGCTAGGGTTCCGTCCTTTTTCTCAAAGGCATAAAGTCCCAAGCTGTCCCATAGGTACATAGCGCTATAAGGAGAATCCTCATCTGTTATGGAAGTTATCCGAGGTTTGCCCAAAGCTTCTGTAAGGCGAGATACAGAAAACTCTAACAGAAGTTCGTTATTGATGAGCAGCCCTGAGTTGCTGACGTCTATAGCTATTTGTTTTTTAATTATTGACCCTAAAAAATTCTTTATACTCATGAAATTTAGAAACGACTTACATTATTTGACCTTCACCCAAAAATATTCGTTTTCTTTAGTAAAAAAGACATGCCATTGTCCATTGATCTTAAAGGCTTTTAGGCAACTTGGCGTATTTTCACTTGACATCTCCTCTACAGGGAAATACTGGTATAACAAAGAGCTTTTCCCCTTCAGGGCGTGTGTATCTTTGTCAAGGCGTTGCATCTTTAGCCCGCTGAAAAAGCCATCATAATACTCATAAAAAGCCACAATAGCATCCTCGTCCTGCTCCATGATTCGGGTGTCATAGATATCATCCAGCGAAGATACCCTATGCTCTTTGGAAGGCGTGGCTATGGTGTAGAAGTTAAAAGTATCATTAGCATCCATATCTCCATAATACTGCTTACTCCCCCAGCTTAGATAAGTAGTTGCCCACTCAAATTCCTTTCCTAAAAGGGTCTTTTCAAGTAGCTTGGTAGCATTGCACTTTAGGAAATAGACCCCCTTTTCAGTTTTCATCTGAAATACAAAGTTATCTGTCGCTCCTGTGGCAATATGCTGTCTGTGGTGCTCTAACTGCTTAGGATTGTCCAATAAAGGATTGAGGAGTATCTTCCCCTCTATCTTACCTGTTTTAGTATCAAGGGTCATCACTTGAAACTCCTTTGTATCTATTTTTTGCACAAGGGAATACATACATTCAGCAGTGGTGTAGGCCTGTACTATTTCATATTCAATATCTTGATAAGAAGCTTTACGATAGGATTTGTTAGCCACAGGAGCCACCTCGGCACGGGCTATCTGCTGGTAGAAGAGGGAATCATTTACCCTTTTAGGAACATATTTTGCCCAAACAAAATTACTATTGAGTGTATATAGTGTATCTCTTTGTACATAAAAAGTCTCAAAACCAGTAGCATCAGGCTGCTTTTCCGAATAGATACGTCCTCGTTCTACTTTGTCATTTTGAACATCAAACACCAAGAGTTCTTGTCCTGAATAATACTGAGGTGTTTCGTGAAGGCTATATACTTTCTGAGTCTCTTTGTCCAAAGCATAGAGCCTATAGCTGTCAATAGATTCCTGAAAAGTTTCTATATGAGCAGGTAGGTTTTTGACCAAGGGAAAGGAGTAGTTTTGGAACTGTTGCCACCATTTCCGCCAATCTTCTTGGGTAGGCTTCTCGGGTAAGAAAACAATACCTCCTAGAAGATAGCTTAGTGAGCTTAACTTTTCTTGGGCTACCTCCCTCATTAGCTCTTGTTCCTTATATTCCTCGGAACCTCCGACCATTTTCCCATCCTTATCCACTCCGTCCCAATGCATTATTCCTATGGTAGTTACTTCTTGTTTGCTAGACAAAGCTTCTATCCATTGGGGGATATCCCGAAAGTCATCTCTATTGTTAATCTCTTGATAGTAGATAGGGATTCCTTTTTTGATTTTCTCCATAGGGGATAAGGGCAGTTCTTCAGGATAAGAGAGGGTTATTTTCCTACCTTGCTTATCGGTATAGAAAGCCTTCTTCGTATAATAGACATCAGGCGCATTAGGAATTGGAAGTATCTCAAAAGAAATAGGGATATCGTACTTGTAGGTAATTTTGTCACCAAAGAGAGGAATCAACAAGATATGAGAAGTCCCCAACCTCTTAGCGTCTGCTGGACGAAGCTTAAGGAAATAGGCTCTATCCTCAGGGAGATATACATTACCTTTCTCTAATATAAAGAGTGCCCTTTGGATATTGTCATAGAGGTCAATCGTGCGATACTCGTGCTTGAACTCACCTGTAACCATCAACTCTTGTGCCAAAGCCGTACAGCTGAAGAAGAAAGTCAATATTATATATCTTATCATTATTCCTATAATTGAGTTAATAAACTTTTATTATTATAGTTTTCGTATGTTTTTGAATAGGTGAGACAGTGTCTCACTTATTTAACATTTTAGAAATCAAAAAGCTAATATGATGGAAATCAATACTTTATTCTTCGTCTATTATTCTACGTAATTCTTCTTGTAGCTGCTGTTTGTCTGGCAAATAGAGTTGGTATCTACTTACAAAAAGCTGATTTGATATACCTTGCATCGCATATTCTATAAGAACTTGATGCTTGTAGGCGCCAAGGACAATCCCTATAGGTTCATTATCTCCTTCGGTATTTTCTTCATTTTTGAAATAGTTCAGGTATAAGTTCATCTGTCCTATATCATTATGCTCTATTTCTCCTTTTTTTAAGTCTATAAGTACAAAAACACTTTAAGATACGATGATAAAACACAAGATCTACATAAAAGTGACGCGATCCTATATTGATTCTATATTGTCTTCCTATAAAGGCAAAGCCCTTCCCTAATTCTAAAAGAAAATCTTGAAGATTAGCTATCAACCTACGCTCCAATTCTCCCTTCCTTTCTGTTCATATTCCACAATATAACGACCTATCTCCCAATTAGTTCTCACCAATGCCTTATTGATTGCTTGAAGCGCTTTGCTCCTTCCTTCCATTAGTACACGACCTATAGCCTCAATCAGTTCTTGATACAAAGGACTTCTTTCCATTAGTTTCTTATTCATAGTTATTCCTATTTTAATGTTAATAAATTTGTATTGTCACTATCGTTTTTGTATATTTTTGAATAAGTGAGACAGTGTCTCACTTATTTGAACATGGGGCAAAGATAATGAAAATTCCCCTAACTTGGTAGAGGAGTTAGGGGAATTTTTAGTTTTTTGACTATAACTATAATAAGTCTATCTGGAGTATGATTTTAGTTCTTATTATAGCCAAAGTCTCTTGTAAGTAAAACCTCCTTCCACCAAGTCTCTCTGCTAATAATAAGCTCATCTTTTATAGTACTTTTGAAAATATCCAAGATAGAGTATCTAAAATACTGTTTTATATGGTCAAAAGATAGTTCTTTCAGTTCTTTATTTCCTCCATTTCCTGTTTTTACATAATCTTCCCATCTTCCTAAAAGCATTCTCTCTCCATAGGCGGAGCCTACATACATTTTCCCATTAGAAGTATCAGTAATCAGATAAACTCCTTTTTGGTTTTGTAGGGCAGTCTTCCATGAATCTTTTTGTAATACACGTGATAAGTCATTCCAAGACAGATTTACATTGTCATAACCAGGGAAGATATCATTGTCAAAAATATCGGGCAATATCTCATATACTTCACATTCGTCAATTAAAGGTACGGCATGACGTGCCAGATTTTGAGAAGTATTTTTATACTTAACTATCAATCTTCCAAAGTATTTTTTATACTCTAAAAGTTCCTCATGTTCGTAACCAATTCCATTGAAAACATTTAGATCCTTGGTAACTTTTCCTATATGGAAGAGTAACCACAAATCATCTTTGATACGAATAAAACCAATGGTTGTTTGTCCTTCTTTGAAGATTTTTTGTTTTGAATAGTTCCAGTATTGTCCCTCCATGAGGGTTTTCATGTCGCTATTTTTAAAAATTTCAATAGGATTCCAGTTTCCTGCAAACATCAGATTGAATTTGATTTTAGTATTTTTCAATTCTTCTTGGCTAAAATTCAAGATGTCATTTAATTTGATACTCATAATTATATTGTATTTTTTAAATATTGCCTACTCTAAAAGGTTTTCGGCTTCCCCTATTTGTTTCTTTAGATAAAAGGTTGCGGGCATCCCGTTTTGCTTAGCTCGAAGCTCGACCAAAGGCAAGAGGGGGACGACTGACAAAGATACGAAATTATTTTTATATTAATCTTCTTTTGCCTTACTTTTTCTAATTCTCTTCTGTTTTTTCTCCGTAGAATATAATATGCAATTCTTTTTGTAGTTTTTTCGCCTTAGTAATACTATCTTTGGTACCTTTTGATTGTCCGTCCCAAAAGGCAAATACCACATCGGCGTTTTCAATGATTTGAGTGTTACGCACAAGGGTTGCCCCGCGTCCGTATTTTTGGTAATCAGGCTTGAAAACCAAGAGAGGTATATCCATCTCAGTGGCAAATTGAGCGGCAAGGGTATCGGCTCCTTTAGCACCCCCCGATACAATGTTATCGGGTGTCTCATGCGTGTCTATATACGCTAAAAGGCTTTCTTTCAATAGGGTATAGTCGCTGAAATCGCGCCCCCCAACAATGGCTATATTCATATCATTTATTTTTTATGGTGCAAAGGTCTTTGCTTATCGCGCCAAAACTTGTCGCTCTAAGAAAAAAGTTTTATCTTTGCCAAAAAAACAAATGAGCTTAGTCAATAACTTTCTTAGGCATCGTTTCCTTATAGAACGGCTACGCATGGCGGCTTGTTCGCTTGGGGATTTTGAAGATGATTTAGCCCACAGCGGGGAATATGCAGAAGTAAAGTCTTTTAGCAAGCGTACCTTACAACGCGATATAAAAGATATTAGAGAAATCTATCACATTGATATTCAATATAATAAATCCATTAAGAAATATGAGATTGTGGAGGATAATGACCTCTATGCTCAAAATCTTTTTGAGGCATTCGATGTCTTTAGAGCGCTGCAAAATCATGGAAATCTCTCCAAACTTATTGCTTTTGACCATCGCTACCCCAAGGGTACTTCTCACCCAGCAGGCACCCAACATCTCTCTACTTTGCTACAAGCTATCAAGCAAAAGAAGCAGCTACAATTGCACTACTACAAGTTTTGGGGTGGCAAAGAGGTACAAGTACGCACTATTGAACCTTACTTGCTCAAGGAATCACAACACAGATGGTATGTATTGGCCTTGGATATGGATAAGAAAGCCCTTAGGGTATTTGGTCTTGATCGTATTAGGGCTATTGAGGATAGGGGGATGAAGCGTATGCAACGCTCGCCTCAGGGAATTGAACGTTTTTTTGATGATAGTTTTGGGGTATGGGTGGATAACGACCGCACTAAAGTCGAGAAAGTTACCCTATCCTTCAGGAGAAATGAAAAAGATTCGTCTTCTACACCGAATCTTGCTGAATACCTTAGAGCCATGCCGCTGCACCACTCCCAGGTATTTCTCAAAGATACCCCTGAGGAGATTGTTCTCTCGCTACAGATCAAGATTACTCCCGACTTTGTCAAGGAGATTCTCTCCTATGGGGCGCATGTGAAGGTGGTTGCCCCTGAGCACTTGGCCGAGCGGGTCAAAAGTGAGATAAAAAACGCGCTACAGCTCTATGATAATTGAATAAAAATTCGTAACTTTGCGTGCCTTTTTATTCAAGACAAGCCTCAAGAGACTTGTTAAGTATTAATTTTTAATCTGTTTTATAATGAGTACAACCATTAGAGAATTAGAACCAAAAGAGGTATGGAATCGCTTTGCGGACATCAACGCAGTGCCTCGTCCCTCCAAAAAAGAACAAAAAATCACTGCCTTCATGGTGGATTTCGGTAAGAAATTGGGTCTTGAGACCACTTCCGACGCCTATGGAAACGTGATTATCCGAAAACCTGCTACAGCTGGATTAGAAAACAAAAAGCCTATCATTCTCCAATCTCACTTGGATATGGTATGCCAAAAGAACAATGACACGGTCTTTGACTTTGACAATCAAGGCATAGAAACTTATATAGACGGCGACTGGGTACGTGCCAAAGGTACTACCCTAGGGGCAGACAATGGTATGGGCGTGGCTGCCATTATGGCTATCTTGGAGAGCAAAACCATCGCGCACCCTGCTCTTGAGGCGCTCTTCACCACTGATGAGGAAACAGGTATGACAGGTGCTCAGAAGCTTAGCAATGATGCCCTCAAAGGAGAAATCCTCCTAAACCTTGATACTGAGCTAGACACCGAGATAGAAATCGGTTGTGCAGGTGGGATAGATGTTTCCGCTTATGCTGACTACAAAGAGGAAGCTACCCCTAGTGATGTTGTGGCTTATCACATAGTGGTAACAGGACTTTTGGGTGGACACAGTGGTATGGAAATCCACATAGGTCGTGGCAATGCCAATAAGATTATGAATCGTGTCCTCTTCCATCAATATGAAAAACATGGGCTACGCTTGGCACAGTTGCATGGTGGCGGTTTGCGCAATGCTATTCCTCGTGAGAGTGAAGCCATCGTAGTGGTGCCTAAGAAAAACCAAGCGGCTTTTGAAAAAGAATTCAAAGAAAACGCCGAACATATCTTCAAAGAACTACAACCTGTAGAGACACAGCTCTCTATCTCCTTCAAAGAAACCAAAACTCCTGAAAAAGTGATGGAAGCCAGCGCACAAGTGGCTTTCCTTAGAGCGGTAGCCGCTGCTCCTTGTGGGGTGTATGCTATGAGCCGCAATGTGGAGGGCTTGGTAGAGGCCAGCAACAACATCGCTAATATCAAGGTAGAAGCAGGCAAAATAGCTGTCCTCTGTATGACCCGTTCTTCTGTAGAGAGCAGCAAGCAGGACTTGGCACAGAGCCTTGCCGCAGCCTTCGAATTGGCAGGCTACAAGGTTGAGTTTACTGGAGCTTACCCAGGTTGGGAGCCTAACCCACACTCCCCTATTCTACAAGTCTTGAAGAAAATCTATGTACGTTTGTTCCAAGAAGAACCGAATGTAGCAGCTATCCATGCAGGATTGGAATGTGGCCTTTTGGGCGAACACTTCCCTCATATTGACATGATTAGCTTTGGTCCTACCATACTTGGCGCACACTCTCCTAACGAAAGAGTAAGTATCAAGTCTGTACAGAAATTCTGGAAATATCTTTTGGAAATTCTAAAGAATACACCAGAATAGTGACTAGTGACCAATGACTAGTGACTAATGGCTAGTGACTAGTGACCAATGGCTAGTGACCAATGACTAGTGACTAATGGCTAGTGACTAATGGCTAGTGACTAACGACTAACCGATTAAGATACAATAAACTCACATCTCTATAGAAGACTACGCTAATCAAGGAGTTATCTTAGCTAGCACATGTGTAGAGACGTGAGTTTATTGCGTTTTGTCCGTGGAAATTACAGAGTTACGCTTAGTTGTTGCATCGTTCTCTCGGTGAAAATCCGTGTTTCACATACCCAGCTGTGAGCACTCGCTGGCTTTATGGGAGAAAAAATATAATTGAGGTGTTAAAATAATTTCATATATTTGCACTCTGAAAATTAATGTATTATGGAATTATTTAAGGGACAAAGCCTCTTAGAGTTTACTGAACGCTTTAAAACAGACTTAGATTGCGAAGAATATCTAGCTTCTTTAAAGTGGGAAGATGGATATTGCTGTCGCAAATGTGGTCATAAAAAATACCAAGTCAGAAAAGATTTTTCACGTACTTGTAATATCTGTTCAGATACGGAAAGTCCTACTGCTGGAACACTATTTCATAGACTAAAATTTGGGTTACGTAAAGCATTTTTTATATGTTTTGAAATGACAACTACAACTAAAGGGTTATCAGCCTCACAAGTTGCTCGTCGTTATGAAATTAGTCGACAAACAGCACATTATTTTATGCAAAAAGTCCGTGAAGCTATGAAATCCAGTGAATCGCACAAAATGAATGATAGCGTTTAGGTTGATGAATTTACCATAGGAGGAAAAGAGGAAGGAAAACAAGGTAGAAGCTATGACACAAAGAAAAAGAAAGTTCTTTGTGCAATGGAACTTACTGACCGAGGCAAAGTAAAGCGCTTTTACGCACTAAAAATACCTGATTTTTCCTCAAAATCATTACGAACAATATTTGACAAACATATTAGTAAAACAGCACAAGTTACTACTGACGAATGGAAAGGATATAAACCTATAAAAGACTTTGATATAACTCAAATTCCTAGTAATAATGGGAAGAATTTTCCTACATTACATAAGATAATACATCAAGTAAAGTCTTGGATACGAGGTATATATTCTTGGGTATCAGAATTTAACATAGACCGCTATTTAGCTGAGTATAGTTTTAGAATCAATCGCTCACAGAGCAAAGAGACTATCTTTAACAATCTAATAAAAAGATTGATTGAAAGAAAACCTATTTTCCAATCTCAGTTGGTATACCCTTAACTTGACACCTCAATAATGTGAAAATAATTCTTGAAGAAAGAGAAGTAGAAGAATCTAATTGGAATAACAAAAATATAGGAGAAACAAAATGGACTGGAAAATTATAATACTTTTTTTAATAGTAACTTTTGATAGCTATAGTCAAAAGATGGAAGATTATACAATTTTTAAAGACGGAGAAGTTTATATTAACTTCCGTAGATACATACAAAAAATGATGCCTCAGATAGATGCTGAATTAGAAAAATACAGCTATAAAAAACCTACTGAGGAGCACTATAAGAAAGTAATACACTCTTTTATCACTAAAGATCTACTACCGCAAAATATAGTGGTGTTGAATGATGATCTCAATCCATACATTGCTATCCAAGATAAAGGAATCATATATACAGAAGATGGAAATGAAGCAAAAATGGTTGGGCTTCTGTTATTTCATTTTAATCAGTATCTCTTCCATAAAGATCTAAAGTCCTTAGAATGGCTAAAAGATAATTATGCAGATTTGTTAGGAAGTTTTATAATTTTTTTTGAAAGTCTTTCTGTTAAAAGCCCTTTGTTGT
>ERZ772924.285-NODE-285-length-24812-cov-3.251363_pt1 | contig 24812 bp, 21 predicted proteins | sample MGYA00512116_ERZ772924 | MGnify/ENA primary metagenome ERZ772924 (study PRJEB29015, sample SAMEA2737920) | human oral metagenome | biome: human oral; feature: human-associated habitat; material: dental | place: China | collected 2134 ...
TTTCAGCAGCGGGTGACGTCCTTTTTCGAGGAGGCTTATGCGGACTCTCTCTATGACGGTGTTCACATCGGTGGAAAGGCGCTCGATGGAGGATTTCAGACGGTCTACCGCATCGCGCTCGAGGCGTCCTTTGATGCGCGCATCAAAGAGATTGCAGAGCAGGGAGATCCGGCGGCGCTGCAGAAACTGTCACTGCTCCTGCAGCAGTACAAGGCACAGAGTCCTCTCGTCGACGCCGTCTATTGCTACCTGCCCGCGCGTGGGATTCTCGTCAAGGCGAACGGCTATCGTCCGGTCGCGACTCTGCCGCCGGAAGAACGCACAGTGTGGGCGGAGACGATTGCCCGGCAGACGGGGTTGCGCCCTCTGGCAGCAGAGGATGTGCTCGGCGCCGCACGCAAGAAGGTTCTTCTCTATCATGCTGCCGTACACAGCGAAGACGCGGTGATCGCCGATCTCACATATACCGTTAGTGAACGCGGACTATACTATGCGTACCTCGATGATTTCAGCAGGGATGAGAGCCGCGATGTCCTGCTGCTCGACGGGGCACGGCGCATCGTATCGGGCAGCCGTCTGCCCGATGCGGCAGAGACGGCTGAGATCGGGGCGCTCGTGCAGGATGCCCCAGCGGGACGGGGGAGTGCACGGGTTGGCGGCGAGCGCTGTACCATCGCGTGGGCGGAGCTTCCCTTCTCTGGCATGACACTTCTGCTCGTGGAAAAACAGGATCGTCTGCTTCACCAGATCCTGCTCATGCAGCTGATGACGGTGCTCTGTGCGCTCGTCATCGCAGCGCTTTCCGCCGTCTTTCTGTATGCGGTCTCGGCGCGCATCAGTGCGCCCGTGGAGGAGTTGGCGGAGACGATGAAGGCGGTCGGCAGGGGCGACCTCGATGTGCGTGCTGCGGTGCGCGGCAAGGATGAGATCGGCTATCTCGCCGCTGCATTCAATCGTATGCTCTCGCACATCGAGAGCCTTGTGGAACGGCTGGCGGGCGAGCGTGTTCAAAAGAAGGAGGCGGAGCTGAAGGCACTGCAGTATCAGATACGACCGCATTTCATCTACAATACGCTGAATGCAATCCGCCTCGCTGCACTGATGCAGGGGGCGAAGAATATCGCGGCGCTCCTCGGCAGCTTCATCGAGATATTGCGCGTGAGTACGAACCGTGAGGGCAGTTTTGCCCCGCTCCGCGATGAGATTGCGACGCTTCGCAGCTACATTGCCCTACAGGAGTTCCGCATGATGGACGTGTTCTCCGTGACGTTCGACCTTGCACAGGAGAGTCTCGCATGCTGTGTGCCACGCCTCATCTTGCAGCCGCTCGTGGAGAACAGTATTCTGCACGCGCCGTCGGAGGCGTGCCCCTCCTGTCGTATTGTCGTTCGCTCCGTGGTCGAGGGCGATGTGCTGCGCCTCACAGTGGAGGACGATGGACAGGGGATGCGAGTGGATACGGTGGAGCGGATGACGTATGCAGATGGGGCTTCCCCTGGCGGCATGTCCGGCGTGGGGGTTGCAAACGTGCGCGAGCGTCTACGCCTCTACTATGGCGAGCGCGGCACGCTCCAATATGAGAGTGATGGCTGTTCCTATACACGTGCCATTATCATGCTGCCCGTTTCGTATGATATGGACGAATACGGGAGATAGGAGGTGTATGATGAGCCGTTGGATTGTGCTTGGCGTTTGGGTAACGGTCGCATTTCTTGCCGCTCTTTTCTACGGTCAGCTGAATTTCTCAGCGCGTCCTTTGCCGCAGGAGTACAAGGTGGGTGTCGTGCTCAAGGCGATGGACAGCGAGTATTGGCTTGCTGTGCGTTCGCGTATGGAAAACACCGCACGTGAAAAGGGGATGCGGCTCATCGTCATGGCACCCGAAAATGAAGCAGCCTACGCAGAGCAGGAGCAAATCGTGCGTGACCTGCTCGCGGCGGATGTGGACGCACTTGTCATCGCTCCTGTGGACATTGATCGGGCAGACGTGTATGCGGGCATGGCGGCGGAGAGAGCGGTGCCGCTCCTGACCATCGACGAGAAAATCACCGACGTACCCTATATTGGCTCGGACAACTATGCCATCGGGCAGATGGCTGCGGCGTACATGGTGGAACATATTCCGGAGGGCGGTACGGTTGGTATCCTCGCGGGGGTCGCACAGCAGGACGCGCATCGCCAGCGCGTCGCGGGCTTTCGGGACTACGTGCAGGAGCATGGCGGCCTACGCCTCGCTGTAGTTACAATGGATGCTGCGCAGTATCGGGAAGCGGCACTGCAGACCGAGCACATGATTGAGGAGCATCCGAATCTCGCGGGGCTGTTTGTCACGAGCACGATCATGTCGCTCGGTGCGGTCGATACGCTCTCCGCGCACGCGGCACATCCCGTCCTCGTCGGCGTGGACACGCAGAACGATGCGCTGCGTGCCCTCCGTGACGGTCGCATCGATGCCATCATCTCACAGGATGGAAACGATACGGGGCGTATGGCGATTGAGGCGGTGTCCGATGCTCTCGCGGGGCGCACGATCCCCGCCAACAGTTACATTACAAATGCGCTCATCACGGCGGTGAATGCGGAGGACTATCTGCTGCAGGAGGACTTCTGATGAAAAAGATCGTGATTGCGGATGATGATTTCCTCGTACGCACCTACTTGAAGCAGCTGCTCCCATGGGAGGAGATGGGCTTTGTCGTTGCCGGCGATGCGAAAAACGGCAAGGAGGCGCTGACGCTTGTGCAGCAGGAGCAGCCGACGCTCCTCATCACGGATATATGTATGCCTGTGATGAATGGCATCGATCTCATCAAAGAACTCAAGGCGGCGGGGCGCTCTGTTCATATCCTCGTACTGAGCTGTCATGATGATTTCGCCTATGTGAAGGAGGCGATGCAGCTCGGTATCGACGACTACATCCTCAAGACTGATCTGACACCGGAGAAGATGGAGGAGTTCCTGAACCGCTGCGTGCAGGCAAGTGAGGGAGAAGTGTCGGAGACGCTCGGCACGGACGATCTCGTACGCATTGGACGCGGGAAGCTGCGGCAGGACTTCTTTGCCGCCTTTACGCGCGGTGTGGGGGAAGATGAATTGCGTGCGCTGGCGCGTGCGGGCGGGATCGATCCGGAGATTCAGCTCGCAGGGGCGATGCTCATTCACATACGGGACTGGGGACGGCGCCGGCAGGAACTTTCGTCGGACGGATTTGCGTCTTTTTGCCGTGCGTTTCACGATCTGTGCCGTGATCTGTGCGGCAGGGACGGAACGGTGCTGCGCATGGAACTCTTTCAGCCCGTCGAGGAGGCGGCAGACTGGGGGCTGCTTGCGGACTACACGCTACGCGGCGGCTCCGCGCACGCCGATCGGGCGCTCCAAGAGATGGCGGCAAAGCTGCGGCACATGATGGAACGCTATCTCGGTGTGGAGACGATCATCGTCACGGCCGCATCCGTACGCAGCCTCGTGGCGCTGCAGGATGTATGGCGGCGCCTCTATGCGGAGCGTGATGCACTCTTTTATGAAGAAGCGGGCTGCATCTCTGCACAGACGCTGGTGCCGACGGGAACCGTCAGGGCAGTGCATGAGGCGGCGCTCACACGTCTTGTGCGGGCGGTGCAGGAAGGCAGTGCGGAGGAGATTCGGGCAGAGGAGGAGGCTTTTTTTACCCTCCTTCAAGCGCAGCGGATCGCGCCGCAGGAACTTGAGCGCCTGCTGCGGGAACGGTTGGCGGGCTGGGAGGGCGGAACGTTCGAGATGTCCGTGCAGCTCCGTGCGGTACTCGGCGCATGGCTCACGAAGACGGGGGCGGAGCATCGGCTTCCGCATCCTGCGATCCGCAGTGCTCTGCGCTATATGGAGGAGCACTGCCATGAGGAGCTTTCTCAAACGGAGGTCGCCGAGCATGTACATCTGAACGCAGCGTATTTCTCGACGCTCTTCAAAAAGACGACGGGTGTCAGCTTCAGCGAGCATCTTGCACGTCTGCGCATCGGACGTGTGCAGCAGCGGCTGCGCGCCGAGGATGGGCGCATCAAGGACATCGCCGAGGCGGAGGGCTTCGCGGACTATCAGTATTTCTGCAAACTTTTCAAGCGCGTGGTCGGCATCAGTCCGGGGAGTTATCGGCATCAGCCGAACGCATGAAAAAGTTCCCCGTCTTGCGGAATATATCCGCAGTGTGGGGAACTTTCTGTTTCTGAGGGTTGGGAAACCACTGATAATTCAGCTTACGTCCCTTAGCGCATCTTTTTCCCGCACTTCGGCGAAAAAACCTCCACAGAGCATCGCTCTGCATCCGGTTTTCCACCTTGTTCGAACAAAAAATCTACACCAATTGGAGGGGCTGTTTTATCAGCGATTTCTTTACTCTGCCTGGCAGAATTCGACGTAGCTAAGGATGAGGTCGGCGGCCTTCTCCAGCGGCACACGGCTCGTGTTGATCGTGAGGTCGAAGTTCAGCGGATCGCCCCATGTCTTGCCCGTGTAGAAGGAGTAGTAGTTCTTGCGTTTGCTTTCAATCTCGTTGAGCTGCTTGAGGCTCATGCCGCCGTAGTGCGTCTGCGCACGCTTTGTGCGGAACTCATCGTCGGCGCAGATGAAGAAGGAGTAGACATCAGGCTGTCCCGCGAGGACAACGTCGGCACAGCGGCCGAGGAAGACAGCACCCTCACCCTTTGCCGCAATGGCGCGGATGATCTTGCCCTGCTCGATGTAGAGCTGGTTGTACGCAGGCACGCGGTCAAACGATGCCGTGCTGATTGCGCCGAGACTTGCCTCGGGCACCGAGTAGGAGCGACTGATGACCTCCTCGATCTGGTCGCCCGCGCCAAGGCTCTCCGCAGCCATGGCGACGACCGTCTGGTCATAGCGCTTGACGCCCATCTTCTCCGCGAGGAGACGAGAGATCTGGCGGCCGCCGCTGCCGAACTGGCGGCTGATGGTGATAACGGTGTTTTTTCTCATGTGAATTACCTCCTTCTGCTCATTATACCGCATTCTTTGGGTCACGCGCAATCAGATCATGCATAATTGTCGGATAAAGTTTGTCGAGTTTGTAGGCGTACAGGATGAGGATGACGATCGCCCAGATCACGAGTGGTCCGTACTCGTAGAGCATGACGATCATGTCGATGGCACTCTGCGGAGGTGAGATGTCCGATGGCGACGACGACCCATATACTCATGACCTCGATCCACGCGGTCTGCGTGTCGCCAAAGAGCTTAATGAGCGGCAGCGTCGCGGAGACGGAGAGGATCTTGCCGAGCGGGGAGAGTGCCATGCGCGTGACGGAGAGCATATCGCGCTCCTTTGAGAGCGGCGTCATCCAGCCCGTGATCTGTTATAGGGGGATTTACGCAAAACCTGCCTTGCGCAGATTCTCACGGCCAATTTTGGCGCGCTTCAGGGGGAGGTCGAAGGCTTTCACGGGGAAGAGATCCTGCTCGACGACCTGAGAGGGATATGTGATTGCAAAATAAATTTGATGGGGATATAATTGAAACAAAGGCGGGGGGTGCAATGGCGCATACAGAGGCGTTGACGCTGCATATTGATACGGAACTCAGGGCACAGGCGTCGGAACTCTTTCAGGCGCTTGGACTTGATCTCAGTACGGCAACGGGGATCTTTTATCGTCAGGCATTGCGCCGCCGCGGTCTGCCCTTTGAGGTGCGTCTGGATGAGCCGAATGAGACGACGTATGCGGCGATGCAGGATGCGGAAGAGGGCGAGGAACTGTACGGTTCTTTTGACAGTGTCTCGGAACTGATGGAGGCACTGGACGCTTAGACCGCTTTTCACAGGACAGTTCAAGCGGGACTATAAGTTGGCGATGAAACGCGGCTGTGACCGAAAAAAGCTGGAAGCGGTCATTGATCTCTTGTGCAGAGAGGAGACGCTGCCTCCATCCTATCGCGATCATGCGCTTGTCAACTCGCGAAACTACAAGGGAATGCGCGAATGCCACATCCAACTGGATTGGCTTTTGGTCTATCAAATTCTGGGGAAGAATCTTGTTCTGAAGCTGATTCGGACGGGATAGCACAGCGATCTTTTTTGAAAGGCTTACAAAAAGACACGGCAGATGCGTTTCTGCCGTGTCTTTTTATGCGTAGTTTTTAGTTATAGAAATCGGGCTTTTCCTGCGCGGGCTTGATCTCCTCGATCGCGCCGCTCTTCTGCGCGCGGACGAGGGCATCCGCCGTGATGGCGGCAAGGTAGCCGTCCCATGCGTTCGGCCCGTTGATGACGCCGGTGGCGGCATCGTTCACCCAGCCCTGTACCTCGGCGTCGTAGGCGTCGTGGAAGCGGACGAAGCAGTCGGTGTCGATCGTGGTCGCGACCTTTGCATCCTTGCGCACATCGGGGTAGGAGGGCTGCGCCATCTTGAGCGCACCGTCCTCGCAGACGACTTCGCAGTTGATGTCATAGCCGAACTTGCAGTTGACGAAGACCTCATCGTCGACGCAGATGCCGCTCTTTGTGCGCAGGAGCATGATCTGCGGATCCTTCAGATGTGCCGCTGCCGCGCCCGTGACGCGCGGGAAAAGCACCTGCGCGGAGACGAAGTCGTCGTCGACGAGCCAGTGAATGACGTCGATCTCGTGAATCGCCGTGTCGTGTACCGCCATCTCGGTGGTGTAGCTGTCGGGCACGAGCGGGTTGCGGTGCGTACAGTGCACCATGAGCGGCGCACCGTATGCGCCGGACTTGATGGCTTCCTTGATCTGCAGATAGCCCTTGTCATAGCGGCGCATAAAGCCGAGCTGAATGAGGTGCTTGCCGCTCTTTACCTCGGCATCGATGACGGTGAGGCAGTCCTCGGCGGTCGTGCAGAGAGGTTTCTCGCAGAAGATACGCTTGCCTGCACGGATGGCGGAGAGCAGTGCGTCCTTGTGTGCAAAGCCCGGAGTGACGATGAAGACGGCGTCGACTTCGGGACAGGCGATCAGCTCGTCCGCATCCTTGAACTTCTTGCAGTCAGGTCCTGCGATTGCAGCAGCCATATCAATGAGTTCGTCCACCATGTCGACGACGGCGATGACTGTTGCACCCTGCGTGCGCTCCGTGAGGCGCTTGATGTGGTCGCGACCCATACCGCCGCAGCCGATGACTCCAACTCTCAGCATAGGTTCTTCCTCCTTGCTTCGTTAGAAATTTCGCTTGACGATGGCGTCGACCTTTTCCTTGCCGATGCGGTAGACATCCTCGGGATCCATCTTGTAGTACTCGGGACGGAAGAGCTCGAGGGATACGGCGTCCGCCGCCCAGCCGATCTTCTTCAGCGTCTGCAGGATGGCATCGAGCGGGATGCAGCCCGTGCCCGGGAAGACGCGGTCCTCATCGAGCAGCGAGCCGATGGGGAAGTCCTCCGTGTCGTTCAGATGGACGATGAAGATCTTCTTCCCGTCCGCCTTTGCGAGATCGGAGAGCTGCGAGCCCATGCCGTGGAAGTGGAAGCAGTCGACGGTGATGCCGACGTTATCCATGTCCACATCCTGAATGATCTCGTATGCCTGTGCAAAGGTGTTGATGGATGCCGCAGGATGCCCGAGGAATTCGACCGAGATGCGCATGCCGTACTTAGCGGCGATGGCACCCATCTCCTTCAGGCATTTGACAGCGGAGTCGTGGATCTCCTGCATCGTGACCTTCTTGAGGTCGACGGTCGGCACGGTGATGACCGTCTTGCAGCCGATCACCTTGCCCCACTCGCACATCTGCCGCAGCTCCGCGAGAATCGCCTGATAGTCCTCAGGCGTGCGGTTGTTGAAGTAGCACAGGGTGTTGAACGCCAGCGGCTGAAGGTTGTGCTTCTTGAGGTCAGCGGCAAGATCCTCGATGGTATGTGTTTTGAGATAGTTCGGAATGCCGTCCATCGTGCGCGGTTCGATCATGTCGAATCCGTACTTTTCGCAGAGTTCCATGTCTTTCGCGAGACTGGATTTCTCCAGGCAGGTCGCCTGATTCATGCTGATCTTCATAGTCCGTGCTCCTTTTTCAGATGATGAAACCCAATGATAAGCTGTCCACTTCTTATCGTGCTTCTATTGTAGCGCAGGTGCGGCGTTCGCGCTTTCCCGTTTCTGCCTGTTTTTCCGCAAAAAAAGAGGTGCAAGCCATAGGACTTGCACTTTTCTGCAAAAGGGGAGGCTGCAGGGGAAATCCTGTGTGCTGCTTTCGGCACACTAGCGGCGGCGTTCCTGCCCCGCGATCTCGCCGAGCTGCTTGTACTGGTTCATGCCGACCTTGTATTTGCGGTAGCTCTGCGGGGACATCCCTGTGAACTTCTTGAACTGGTTGTTGAAATAGCTGATGTTGTCAAAGCCGATGCGTGCGCTCACCTCGGTGATGGAGAGGTCGGTCGTGACGAGGAGCGTCTGCGCCTCGCCGATGCGGCGGCGGATGATGTACTGGATGGGCGCGAAGCCGAAGCGTTTCTTAAACTGATGGGCAAGCCCCGAGGTGCTCATGTGGACGCGTGCGCTCAGCGTTTCGACGGACAGATCCTCCATGAAGTGACGGTCGATGTAGTCCTTGAGCGCGATGAAGAGGCAATCCTTTTCACGCACGGGGGCGATCGGTTCGTGCGGGAGCTGGAAGAGCAGGATCTGCAGGAGTGTTGTGAGGATGGAACGGGTGACGGCGTCGCTGCCCGTGTGCTTTTGCTGCACTTGTCCATAGAGGATGCGGAAGAGGGAACGGAGCGTCGGCATGAGATTGCCCGCGTGGAGGAGCGGAGCCGTTGTATCCGGCAGGAGGCAGTTCTCGGGCAGTCCCTCCAGCTGCAGTCCCTTGATGCCACAGTTGTAGAACCAGAGTCCCGTCGCGGGATCTGCGCTCTCATCGTGGAGGACGCCCTGATTGTAGACGAGGACATCGCCGCGCTGCACGTCATACATGCGGCTGGCGATGCGGATGTGTCCACGCCCCTGACAGATCAGTTGGAGTTCGAGGTTGTGCTCATGCCGGTGGAAGGCGGAGGGCATGAGCGTTTCCTCGCGGTCATTGTAGCCGATGTAGATGAGGCGGAGCGCCTCGCCGAACGCCGGTGGGGGCGGCAGTTTTTTTGCCGCCTTGTAGTAGAGGATGGTCATGGCACAGCACCTCGCTTTCCATTGAATAATATCAGTATAGCACAAAAAATCTGTCGGATGAAAGATTTATACTTTTACAGTCTGCGTTCTTTTGTAACATTTATGATAGAGCCGCTTTGTCTTTCTGCAACAAAAAGCCTCCCCCGTCGAAACGGGGGAGGGGAACCACGCGCAGGGTGGAAGGGGCGCCTTTATCGGCAGTGTGCTATGCCGTCGCTTTGCCGTGGTGCCGGAAGTCGTGCTCAATCTGCTCAAGCGAGCGTCCCTTCGTCTCGGGTACAAACTTGAAGACGAAGGCGAGTCCGAGCAGTCCGACGGCGGCGAACATATAGAACGTGAAAGACAGACCGAACGTGAAGAGGAAGTACGGGAACGCCGAGCCGATGCAGAAGTTTGTGAGCCAGAGGCAGAGTACGGCGCAGCCCATACCCATGCCGCGCAGACGCAGCGGGAACAGCTCGGAGAGCAGTAGCCACGTCACGGGGGAGAGGAAGCCCTGCTGGAAGAAGAGGAAGGTGACGGTCAGCGACAGTACGACGTAGGGGAGAGCCGTTGTCCCCTCAAGCATCGCCGAGAGAATGCCGATGGCGAGCAGACACGCCATGGTGCCGATCTGTCCGGTCATGATGAGCGGGCGGCGTCCGTGGCGCCCCATCATCCAGATGCCGAAGAGCGTGGCAAGGACGGAGATAACACCGTTCGCAACATTGCCGATGAGCGCCGCCTCGGTCGAGAAGCCCGCCTCGGTGAGGATCTGCGTGCCGTAGTACATGATGGAGTTGACGCCCGAGATCTGCTGGCAGATGGAGACGCCCATGCCGATGAAGACGATGCGGCGGATCCACGGGGTTGTGAGGTCGCTGTAGGAAGCCTTCTCGATATGCTTCTCGGCTTCGAGGTTGTCCTGAATCTCGTTGAACTCGGAGATCGCGCCCTTTTCGGAGCGGATCTTCTTGAGAACCTCAAGCGCGTCGCTGACGCGTCCGTTGAGTACCAGCCAGCGCGGACTCTCGGGTATGGCGAGCATACCGAACCAGAGGACGATGGCGGGCAGGGCTGCAATCGCGAGCATGTAGCGCCAGATGTGACCCGTCTCACCGAAGGTGACGCCGAGGATCGCGTTGAGGACGAAGGCGAGGAGCTGACCTGTGACGATCATCAGCTCGTTCTACGTTACCATGCGCCCGCGCCGGTCGGCGGGCGACATCTCGGCGAGATAGGCGGGAACGGTGACGGAGGCACCGCCGACGGCAAGTCCGAGAACGAAGCGGCAGGCGATGAGAATGGGTGCGGTCGGGGAGACGGCACAGCCAAGTGCTGCAAAGAAGAAGATGACGGCGAGGACGAGGAGCATCCTGCGGCGCCCCTGTGCATCCGCGATTCGTCCGCCGAGGAACGAGCCGATTGCCGCCCCGAAGAGCAGCCCGCTCGCGACGAAGCCCTCCACGGCCGGCGTCAGATTGAGCTGATCGGGGCGGGACATATAGGCGAGGGCACCGTTGATAACACCCGTGTCGTAGCCGAAGAGGAGTCCGCCGAAGGTTGAGACGTATGTGACGCGCCTCAGGTATTGCTTGTGCGTTTGTTCTGCCATGCTGCAATCCTCCCTATTAAATGTGTGCGACGGGAAGCACGGATAACATGAAGCTCTTATCAACGCTTCCTGTAAAACCTCGGTGCGTGGATCCGCTGCACGCCGTTGAGGTTTCGTTCTGTGTTAAGTATAGGGGATTTTTGCTGCACACGCTTTCACGTTTCTGCCTGTTTTCATTTCAAAATTGATAGGTTCTGGTTATGTTTTTATATATTTCTGCAAAAGTTTGTGAAAAATGTGTAGTTTTGAGAATATAAAAATCTGCCGCACGATGTTTTCACCATGCGGCAGACCTGTGCTTACACGATATCTCAGTACATTACCCAAGCGCCTTCGTTCTTCGCGGACTCGACGCATTTCTCAACCCACTTCACGCCCTCCGCGCCCGCATGGACGTCGGGATACCAGAAGTCGATTGCCTCGCCCTTCGCGTTCTTGTCGATTGCGCGTGCGAATTTCGTGTAGAGGTTACTCCACGCCTCGAAGAGTCCCTCGGGGTGACCGCCGCCGATGCGGTCGTCCGCGCGTGCCTCGGCATAGAGATAACCCGCACCGCGCTGCATCGCGCCCTGCATATTTCCCTGCACCTCGTATTGGAGCTGGTTCGGATGCTCGGCATCCCATGCGATTGACGCCTTTTCGCCGACGATGCGGAAACGTGCGCCGAACTCGGAACCTGCGTTGACGCAGCTCGACCAGATGTAGCCGATCGCACCGTTGTCGTACTCCATGATGCTCATGGCGTTGTCCTCAAGTGCGCGTCCCTCGACGAAGCTCTGTGCCGAGCACATAAGGCGTCGGATCTTGATGTTCGGGACGATTGCCTCCTGCAGATAGAGCATGTGCGTCCCAACGTCGCCGAGGACGTAGGAAAGACCCGCCTTCTTCGGGTCGACACGCCATGCCGTCGCTGCCGACTTCTTTTCGACCGCGACGTTGTGTGCGCCGTGTGCGAACTGCATATTGAGGATGCGGATGGGGCCGAGGTCGCCGCTAGCGACCATGCGGCGCGCCTGCTCGATCATCTGATGCCCGCAGTAGCCGTAGGAGAGGAACATGATGCGCTTCTTCTCCTTCGCCAGACGCTCCAGCTCCTGTGCCTCGTTGGAAAAGAAGCACATGGGCTTCTCGCAGTAGACATGCAGTCCTGCCTCAAGCGCTGCCTTTGCAATCTCGTAGTGCGTGAAATTCGGCGTTGCGACGGAGACTGCCTCGATGCCGTCCGCACGCTTTGCCTCTGCGGCGAACATCTCCTTGTAGTTTGTGTAGCAGCGATCGGGGGCGACATAGCATTTCTCGCCGAAGTCGCGTCCGCGCTCCGGATCGATGTCGAACACGCCTGCAACGAGCCGGAAATTGTTGTCGCGCAGCGCCGCCGAGCGATGGATGTAGCCGATCTGACTGCCGCGTCCGCCGCCGATCATTGCCCAGCGAATGGGACGCTCCAAGAATTTCTCTCCGTCAATCATGGTGATCCTCCTTTATTCCTGCCAATGTCGAATGAATTCTTTGTCGAATGTTGCGGGACGGTTGTGGCACGCTGCCCCGAAGCGAACCTTAGTGGAGCAAGTGAGTAAAGCGGGCGTTTCGCCCCCTGCGGATTTCTTTCGTTTAAGCGTAGCGCGTTTAAGAAGTCCGCAGGTATTTAGGCGAATAAGCACGCGATCCTTGCGTAACGAGGTGTTCGCGTGGGGTACGCGCCACAACAGGGGGCAGATGCTTACTCAAACCCAAGTCCGTGCAGATAGTCGACGCTCGCCTTCACGTCGCGCAGGCTCGTCGCGACGTTGCGTGGGTCGCGCTCCTGCTCCACCGTGATATAGCCCGCGTAGTGCAGCTCCTCGGTGAGCAGCTTGTAGATGGCTGGGTAGTCGAGCATGCCCGTGCCGATGGGGCACATTGCGCCCTTGCCGCAGCCCTCGAAGAAGCGGATGTGCTCGGCGAGGACTTCATTATAGACCTTCTCATTGATGTCCTTGAAATGGATGTAGTCGAGCCGATCCGCATATTTGCGCAGCCACTCCACCGGATCCATGCCGGAGTAGCGCAGATGCCCCGTGTCAAGGCAAAGCCCCGCGACCTCGTCGGGGATGTCCTCTGCCAGACGGTCGATCTCGTCCGCGAACTCGATGTAGCCGCCCGCGTGCGGATGGATGACGGCGCGTACGCCCCACTTCGCCGCCTTCTCTGCAATCGCGCGGATGTGCTCCATCATGCGCCCCCAATCCTCATCGGAGAGGCGCGGTGCGCGATCTGAATGCCCCGCCGCATAGTCGCGCTCGTCATGTCCCCAGTCCATGACGGTGAGATACGGTGTCCTGCGCCGCTGCCCCTCCTCGCGCGGCAGCGGCGGCAGCTTCGTGATGATGTCGCAGATATCGTCGACCTGCCGCAGGAGATTCTCGCAATTGCCCGCAGCGACAAGATCATCAAAGATCGTGCCCGCCACGATTGAGATGCCGTTCTTCGACAGCTCTGCGCTCACAAGGTCGATGTCGAGCGGCAGATAGCCGTACGGTCCGAGTTCGATGGCACGAAAGCCCGCCTTGCCCGCCTCTTCGAGCACCGTCTGCCACTTCGGCAGATAGGGATTCTTCACGTCGTCCACGCCCCAGCAGCAGGGAGCGCCCGTGATGTGAATTGCCATAGGAAAACCTCCTTCACAACTGCAACACATACACAAGATTTACGCGTTTATTGTACAATATATTATCATTATGAACCTCTGTTGGCTTGGTGTGATTCTGTGGGATTTTGGTATTTTGTGCGCGATTTCCTATAAAATCTTGCGATTCCGTCACGCGCGGAATATCAGCGACTTGACGAGGATGGACAGCCCGCCGAGGATAAAGATGAAGATGATGAAACGCTTCGAGGCGCGTTCGCCCATGCGCCGGTCGATCATCGTGCCGATCCACACACCGAGGATGGCGGCGGGGACGGAGATAGCGGTGAGCATGAGCGTGAACTCGGTGAAGATGCCGTTTGCCGCATAGGTGAGTGCGCGGAAGGCGTTCTCGATGAGGAAGATAAAGCATATACTGCCGCGGAATGCTGCGCGGTCTGCGCTCACGCGCTCGATGTACGCGAGGAAGAGCATATTGATGCCAAAGAGTCCCGACATCACCCCCGAGGCGAAAGAGAGGAGGTTGCGCAGCCAGTTGCACGGTGTCATGCCGCGCGTGTGGTCACGGAGCAGCATCTCGACGCCGAGGCCGATGATGAAGACGCCGAGCAGCGCCTTGATGATCCACGGCGTCCCGAGCTTCAGGAGAAGCGTGCCCGGGATGACGCCGAGCAGAATGGCGATGAGCACGGGCAGCACCTGCCGAATCTGAAAGGAGTGGCGCGCACGCCATGAGATCCACGCGTTGACGGGAAGGTCGAGCAGAATGTTCGTCGGCGTGATGACGACGTTGTCCAGCCGCATCGCCATCAGCGGATTTGTGAGCAGCGGATTGCCGAAGCCCGCCAGCCCCTTGATGACGAAGCCCGCAAGCTGGGACAGGAATACAATCGCGACGATTTCTTCCATAGATATTCCCTCCACCAAAATATTCTTAAAAACTCCCCTTGACAAACATTTGAGTCAATGATAGTTTATTAGGCAAGAGTTGTCCACCTCTATATCATGATTTTATCAAAAATTCATCAGAGGAGGTTGTTTCCATGAAAATCGCATTCGATGTTGATGTTCTCGCCAAGCAGATGAGCATCAACGACATGGTACACAAGGTTGCGGATTGGGGCTACAAGTACATCGAGCAATCCCCGCACCCGCGCATCAACCCGTTCTATAAGCACCCGCTCTTCTCCGAGGAGACGGAGGCGGAGTATCGCAAGGCACTCAAGGAGACGGGGGTTGAAATCTCCTCCTTCATCGTGGTCTATCGTTGGTCGGGGCCGACCGAGGAACAGCGCCGGCACGCGGTCGCCAACTGGAAGCGCATCATTGAGATCGCAGTCAGCATGGGCGTGCCCGTCATCAACACGGAGTTCTCGGGTGATCCGAACCAGCAGGAGATCTGCAACGGGATGTTCTTTCGTTCCATGGAGGAACTGCTGCCGATCATCGAGCGTGAGGGTCTGCGCGTCGAGATCCAGTCGCATCCCTACGATTTCTGCGAGCTGAACAACGAGGCGTGCGATATCGTGAAGTCGTTCCGCTCGAAGCATCTCGGCTACGTCTACTCCTCGCCGCACGGTTTCTTCTACGATGCGGGCAAGGGCGACGTGCGCTCGATGCTGAAATATGCGGGGGATGAACTCACGCACGTCCTCTTTGCGGATACGTTCAACCAGACGCTCGACTGCCGCTACATCGCAAATCCGCCTTGGCTCAACAATCATGGGCGTGCAGATATGACCATTCATCAGCATCTCGCGATGGGCGAGGGCGAGGTCGACTTTGATGGCATCTTCGAGACGCTGCGCGAGATGGACTTTGCGAATCGTCAGCTCCGTCCCGATGCGCCGAAGGTCGGCGGCGACAACATCGCCTGCGTCTCCTATTTCGGCTTCCCCGAGAAGATGGACAAACAGGCGCCCGAGGCGCTTGAGCGCATCAAGCGCGAACTGCTCGGCGCATAACAGACGATATTTACAGACAATAATAGATATGTGGAGGACAAGCTCATGGCACAGACACATTCGGAAGAAATCGCATTCTCGATCATCGCTGCGGCGGGCGACGGCCGCGCAAAGGTTACAGAGGCTCTGAAGGCTGCGCGCGAAGGCAGCTTCGGACAGGCGCGCGGCGCGCTCAAGGACGCGGATGCACAGTTCCTCAAGGCACATCAGCTCCAGACCGCCGAACTCCTCAAGAAGGAGGCGGACGGCACGCTCAAGGATCCGTTCAATGTCCTCGTCGCGCACGCGCAGGACTACGTCATGACCGGCATGGCGATGAAGGAGATGGCGGAAGAAATCGTCAACCTCTATGAGAAGGTTGCAGTGAAGTAAGTACATGCAGATAGACCGGTGCCGTGTGGGGAGTTTCCCATGCGGCATTTTTCATGTGGAAATATATAAAAATTATCTATGGTTGATGCTCTTTTGGGTTCTTGACAATAATGTTATGGTGAACTATACTTCGTATTATCTGATATTTGTTTTCAGCTTTACATGTGCGAAAGGAGCATATTATGGCAGAAGTGAAACGGATGGGGTACTGTATCGATGGTGAGTGGAAGCAGTCCACGAGCGACAAGTATATTTCGATCACGGATTCCAGCACAGGTGAGGTGATCGCTGAGGTTCCGAGTTGTACGGTGGAGGAGTGCGAGGCTGCAATCGCGTCGGCGCAGAAGGCGTTCGAGTCGTGGTCGCAGCTGTCGATGGCAAAGCGCGTGCAGTATATGTTCCGTTGGCGCGATGTGCTCTATGCACACAAGGAGGAGCTGGCTGTCCTCTGCGCGAAGGAACTGGGCAAGACGCTGAACGAGGCGCGCGGCGATGTGCAGAAGGCAATCGAGCCGACGGAGGAGGCGTGCGCTGCACCACTCCTCATTCAGGGCAGCGGAGCAATGCAGGTCACGGGCGGCTATGATACGACATCGTACCGTTTCCCGCTCGGCGTTGTGGCGGGCATTGTACCGATGAACTTCCCCGCGATGATTCCGTGGGGCTGGATGGTGCCGCTCGCCATTGTCTGCGGCAACACGGTCGTGCTCAAGGCGAGCAGCCAGACACCGCTGACCTCCATGCGCATGCTCGAACTCTTCTACGAGGAGGCGGGCTTCCCGAAGGGCGTAGTCAACATCGTGACGACGAGCCGCAAGGAAGGCGAGGTATTCCTCACCGATCCGCGCGTCAAGGCGGTCACGTTCGTCGGAACGACGGGCGCAGGAAAGCACATTTACTCCGTTGCGGCGGCCCACGGCAAGCGCGTGCAGGCGCAGTGCGAGGCGAAGAACCACGCGCTCCTGCTCGCGGATGCAAATCTTGAGGCATCCACGAATGCGATCATCAACTCCACGTTTGGCTGCGCGGGCATGCGCTGCATGGCTCTGCCCGTCGTTGTCGTCGAGGAGAGCATCGCGGATGCGTTTGTCGCCTTGCTGAAGAAAAAGGCGGAGGCACTCACGATCGGCTGCGCCTATAAGGAAGAGACACAGCTCGGTCCCGTGGTCAACGCGGATCACCAGCAGAAGGTCAGCGACTGGATCCAAAAAGGCGTCGATGAGGGCGCGGTCCTCGTGCTCGATGGGCGTCAGACGAAAGTTGCGGGCTATGAGAACGGCTTCTTCGTCGGGCCCACGATCCTCGATCATGTCAAACCCGGCATGGCGGTTGGTGATCAGGAGATCTTCGGACCTGTCACATGCATCAAGCGCGTCAGGAACTACGAGGAAGGCATCCGCATCATGAACGCAAATCCGTTCGCGAACGGTTCGTGCATCTTCACGAGCAGCGGCTACTATGCGCGCAAGTTTGTCATGGATACGGATGGCGGCATGGTCGGCGTCAACGTCGGCATTCCCGTGCCGAGCGCTTACTATCCGTTCTCGGGCAACAAGGATTCCTTTTTCGGCGATCTCCACGTGCTCGGCAGGGATGGCGTCCTCTTCTTCACGCGCGCCAAGACCGTTACCTCGCACTGGTTTGACGAGGAAGCCGGCAAGCGTGTCGTCGGTACTTGGGAGGGCAGCACGGAGCAGTAATTTTTGCACTGCGCCTGTATAAAATCATAGAGCAATCCCCCGCTCGGGTTGTGTGGCACGGGCGGGGGATTGTTGTGTGGGCGGCAGTTTAGCGTACCCAGCGTGTGCGGTATTCACGCGGGGTCATGCCCATCGCACGCTTAAAGACGGACTGAAAATAGTTGGAGTTGTTGTAGCCGACGTGGGCAGCAATCTGTGTAATGCTCATCTCCGTGTTGATGAGCAGATTCTGCGCCTCACCCATGCGGCGGAGCGCCACATACTTCATGGGGGAGAGTCCGATCTCCTCCTTGAAGAGGTGGGCGAGGTAGTAGGGATTCGTGTGCGTGGCGCGCGCGATATCCGCAAGGCAGATGGCTTCCTTGTAGTTTTGGTCAATGTAGGCACGCGCCTCCTTGACCAGCGTCGGCACAGCCGCTGCCTCGGGCTGTCCGCAGTCTGCGAGGAGAGCCGTCGTCTTTGTCACGAGTGCCAGCGTAAGATAATGCGCCGTCTCAGGATGGCGCGGCGCCTCCTTTTCGATTGCGGTGAAAAGTGCGAAGAACTCCTCGAAATCCTCCCCCGCTGACTGAACTGGGGAAAGCTCCTGCGGGAGGATATGCCCCGCAGGAAGCCCGTCGATGACGAGACCGCTAATTGCCGCGCAGTACGTGCCAAGCCCGCTGCCGCTGCCGCCATGCTCATCGTGGACGACATGACTGTTGTAGAGGATGAGGTCGCCCTTCTGCGCCGTGTAACGGCGTCCGTCGATCATGTAGATGCCCGCGCCGCTGTAAAGGAGCAGGATCTCCGCCAGATGCGGATGCTCGTGCAGACTGCGCGGCATATACGACGCCTCAGGACCCACGTTGCAGATATAGGCAAGGGCAGGAACGGAGGCTTTTTGAAAGGTCGGGCGATAATTGCGTTTCGGAAAATATTGGAGCATGGCAACCCCCTCTCATCATAACGTGTGCAATATGACCAAAATATAACTATATATTACCAATAAAAGTATAAAAGCGCAAGAAAAAAGCCCTCACAGTGGAGGGCTTTTTCGATGAAACTTTACGAGGGGGGGCGTTCAGAGACGGTATTCTTTCTTGATCTCCGCGAGGGTGACGGGACGACCTTTCTCACAGGACCTCTTTGCGGCGAGACCGATGAGTACGGGCTGGAGTCCGTCGTTTGCGTTCACGGGCGTCTCCGTGTTGTTCACGATCGCCTCGACGAACTCGTCAATCTCACGCGCATAGGCTGCCATGTAGCGCTCGAGGAAGAAGAACATCGGCTTCTCGGCGATGACGCCGTCCTTGCCGGAGAATACCGCATTCGAGTCGGAGTCGTTGCTGATCGCGATGGCTCCCTCCGTGCCGAACACCTCGGCGCGCTGATCGTAGCCATAGCATGCTGCGCGGCAGTTGTCGATGACCGCCGTTGCGCCGTTTGCGAGCTTCAGCGTGATGACGGCAGTATCCACGTCGCCCGCCTTGCCGATCTCGGGATCGACGGTGACGGAGCCGACCGCGAAGACCTCCTCGACCTCGGAGCCGGAGAGATAGCGCACCATGTCGAAATCATGGATGGTCATGTCCATGAAGATGCCGCCCGATACCTTGACGTATGCAATCGGCGGCGGCTCCGGATCACGCGACGTGATCTTGATGATCTGTTGCCTGCCGACCTTGCCCGCCTTGACCGCCTCATGGATCGCGCGGAAGTTGTGGTCAAAGCGGCGATTGAAGCCGACCTGATACTTCTTGCCCGTCTCCTTGACGACCGCGAGAACTTCCTTGATCTTCTCCACATCGTGATCGATGGGCTTCTCACAGAAGACATGCTTGCCCGCACGCAGCGCCTCAATGGAGATGGGAGCATGCTGATCCGTGGAGGCGCAGATGAGGACTGCCTCGATCTCGGGATCATTGAGGATGTCGTGATAGTCCTTCGTGATGATCTCCACGCCGATGGACTTTGCCCACGCCTCGATTTTCTCGTTCATGAAGGGATCTGCAATGCCCTTCACCGTCGCGTTCTTGACGAACTTCGAGATGCTCTCGCCGTGGACGTGACCGATACGGCCGGCGCCGATGATACCGACTTTAATCATAGGAATAACCGCCTTTCCTGTAGAGAGAAGTGTTTCCTTCGTTCCTTGTAAAATAGTATAGCACGATTTTTAGATTGAGAACTTTAATATCTTGGTAAATTTTTGGGTATGTTTGAATTTTTTGTTGTTGAAGTGGGTTCTCTAAGAAGGCATACTATAAATTCTTGCTTTTTGCTGCGTATTTGAATATGAAAAAGCATCCCAAGCATGTCGGAATATCCTAATATAAAAATCTCTGCGCGAATTTTCGCGCTCTGCTATAATGATGAAAAACGGGGAGGAGGTGCGTCCATGAAAGCGGCAGTCTATCATGGAATCGGGGATGTACGTGTGGAGGAGCGGGATACTCCGCGCATCGGTACCGGGGAACTGCTTGTGCGCGTGCGTGCGTGTGCGATCTGCGGCGGTGATCTGCGCACGCTGCGGTACGGGCATCCGAAGATTCACCCGCCGGTCATCCTCGGGCATGAGTTTGCGGGCATTGTGGTGGAGGCAGGCGCGGACGTGTCGCAGGACTTCATGGGGGTGCACGTTGTCGCTGCGCCCGCCGTCGGCTGCGGAGAATGTGCTTACTGTCGTGCGGGGCATACACACCTCTGCGGGCATCGCGAGACGATCGGGTTCAGCATGGACGGCGCCTTTGCCGAATATGTGCGGATTCCTGCGCGTGCCGTGCGTCTCGGGAATGTGCAGCGCATTCCCGACGATGTGGATGATCTTGCCGCAGCTCTCACAGAGCCACTTGCCTGTGTGGTAAACGGGCAGGAGGCACTCGGTATCGGGACGGGGGAAACCGTGGCCGTTATCGGCGCGGGTCCCATCGGCATCCTGCACGCGGAGCTGGCACGGGCGGCGGGGGCGCGTGTCCTTCTGCTCAACCGCAGCGCACAGCGGCTTGCCGATGTGCGCGACATGGGATATGACTCTTATATCGAAACAGGTGCGGACGGCGGAGTGCAGGCAGTGCTCGACGTGACAGACGGGCGCGGCGCCGACGTCGTTATCGTGACGGCAGGGAGTGCTGCGGCGATGGCGGCGGGGATCGCTATGACGGCACGCATGGGACGCGTGTCCCTCTTTGCGGGGCTGCCGCAGGGGGCGACGCCGCTTCCTCTTGATGTCAATCTCGTTCACTATCGGCAGATTGGGCTCTATGGCGCATTCTCCTCCGCGCCCCGTCACAACGCACGCGCCCTTTCGCTCATCCGCAGCGGACAGGTGCGGGTCGCGCGTATCCTGACGCACGCTGTCGCGCTGACCAATATTGCGCACGGTTTTGATCTCGTGGAGTGTCGCACGGGGCTACGCGTCCTTGTCCTTCCGAACATGGAGGAGATGGCGGCAGCGATTGCCCGCCATTCGCACATAACGGCTGTAAAAGAATGATATGATATATATTAAACAATTTATAAAATAGAATATGATAGTATACTTGCTTTTTGACCGACGCATGATAGTTGGTACAGATTTTGCCCTGTCATGGAGAAACACCTTCTGCAAGGAATTTTGCGGGAGGTGTTTTTTTATGTTAATCTTTTTGTTATAATGAGAAGAAATAGCAGCGAAGGGGTGTGGGATGATGTCGGCGGAGAATCTGCCGCTGCCCGTGATGCGCGGCAGTTATGCGCATATGACACGGACGGAAAAGCGCATCGCGGACTATGTGTCCGCGCATGTGAGTGAGGTGATGGAGCAGACAATTTCGGATCTTGCGGCTGCGGTCGGCAGCTCCGAGATCACAATCTCACGCTTTTGCAAAAAGCTCGGATTCAGCGGTCTGCAGAGCTTTAGGTCATCGCAAAGAAGCGGACGTAGGGGAGTTTTCGGGATTGTCAGAACGCAAAAATGAAATATGACGTAATTTGATGAAAATAGGGAGAGAAGATATGGGGATGGATGGTCCGGCGTATAGAGAGACGGTACGCCGCGCGCGTGAGCACATCGAACGGGGGACGGCAGAGGATCTGAAAACTGCAGAAGAAGAGTTGGGGAGACTGCGTCGCATCTTCCCCAAGCAGATGGAATACATCTGCGCTGTTGTTGCGCTGATGATCGCGCGGGGGGAGGATGGGGCGAAATGTCGCCATATCCTTGACCATACAGCGCAGGAGTATTATTCTTTTCCGGTGCTCGCCGATGTCTTTGAACTCAAGAGCCGTACATTTCCTGAGGGAACGCCGGAGTGGCGTCAGACGAAATTTTCCTCTGCATTCTACCAAAACGGAATCTTGCCACAGGAAGCTTTTGTGCAGCTGAATGAGCGGAAAGTGGAATTTCTGGCGGAGCCGTCAAACCCCGATCTCATGCGTTCTCTGGCAGAGGCATATTATGTTACGCGAAATATGCTTGCCTATTTCATCTTGATGATGGCGTATTGCAGGATGATGGAACGGGAGGACTATGACAATCTTCTTGTTGAGGATACGGGCATTCCCTATCCGGATCCGGTCTGTCGGGGGAACTTCGGCTTTTTGTTGCGGATGTTTACAGACGGGAACAGCAACCTCTTCCTGCTGATCGGTACCGAAGAAGATACCTCTGATCAACAGGTGCTCTCCCGTGCACTCAGGATACTTGGGCAGCAATCCATACTGATACGCGAGACTTCGGCGGTGGAGACAGTAAAGGATCTGAATACTTATGCCTTGCACTGCATCCGGGAGGCGCGTGCCGAAGAAGAGCAGATTGTGCTCGACGCAGGAAAATATCGCCATGCGGACGGCAGGGAGGAAAGTGCCATTCCTGCTATCGTGCGCCTCTTATCGAGAAGTACGGAGCAGGAGGCTCCGCTTATCGTCTTTGCACGCGATAACCGTATGAATGGACTTCATATGCAGGAGGAGCTTGGGGGAGACATTCAGCGCCTTTCCTATTGTCTGCCGCCGCAGTTTTCATATGGATTTGGCTTTGCGTGGACAGGGGACTATCTGAAGTACATCAGCTATCTTTATGGGGAGCAGGTTGAGCCACTGCTCGACGCGCCGACATCCTGTGACTTTTCGATCGTTATTCCTGTGCGGAACTCGGCGAACACGCTTAGGTATACCGTAGAGACATGCCTTGCGATCGACTATGACGGCTCTTATGAAATCGTTATCAGTGACAATTCGGATCCGGATCATATAGAGGTGCGCCGTTTCATTGATGAATTGAATGATCCCCGTGTCCGTTACTATAAGACACCTTTTGTGCTGCCTCTGGACAAGAGTTTTGAATATGCCTACCTGCATGCGCACGGTGCGTTTATCTTTTCCTTGGGGGCGGATGATGGGGTTCTTCCGTGGGCGCTCAGATACATCAAACAAGCAATGAAGGACTATCCGTCTGCTTCTTTTTTTTCATGGCGTCGGGATTACTTTCTGTGGCCGGGATCTGCAGAGGTATCTGTACAGAGGATTCAGTTTTTTGAGAAAGATGTTTCTGAACAGTATATGGCATACCCTCTGCGTGGAGAGCATGCAGGAATTATTGCAAATATTAAAGCCGTTTTATATCGTATTCCACTTTTCTATATCAATTCGGGGTTCCGGCATGGATATTTGAGAGAGGTTCTAAGGAAAACAGGACGCATCATTGATGGAGGCTGTCAGGATATCTACATGGGGGCGGTCAACCTCTTGCTGCAGAAGGAGTGTGTTGAAATCCAATGTCCACTTACGATCGCGGGGATGTCCGGACATTCCATTGGAGGAGCATCTGCGAATATAGCCTATGATGTGGCAGGCGTTCCTCCTGCGCAGCCGAATGTTCCACTTCGTGCACGCCTGGGAGAGTATGTTCCTCGCGGAGCAGAGATGGCAATTCCCTATATCATTACGGCAGATACCTTTATCTTCTATATGACCTTATGCCGTTTTGGAGAGTTTGGCATTCCGATGAATTTTCGACCTGAGGTAGGTTATACGGATCTGGCGGATCATATATTTTTGACAGATCTGCGTTTTGAACGTTTTTGGGGGTTGTTGCTCTATGCGAGTACGTTGTGTTCCTCGTTCATACACGATCAATGTCTGTCTTTTTATGAAAGAGTGTGCAGTCGTTTGGAACAAATCAACAATCCGAGTGGAACAGTGCCTCATATTAAGCAAGGGTACTCCGAGCAAGATAAGATGATTACACTTGACCCGACGGCGTTTGGCTGCCATAATATTGCAGAGGCTGCGCGATTTGAGGCGCAGCTCCTGAACATCTGAATAAGGAGGACATATCCGTTCGGTAGGGGACAAAGGAGAGAGTTCGGAGGGAAAGATGAGCGATCTAAGTTTTTATCGGGGAAAACGTGTCTTCATCACGGGACATAGGGGATGTGGCTCTCGCTCCTGCTTTTGCGTGCAGGTGCAGAGGTGACGGGGTATGCGCTGGATGTACCGACGGCGGGCGGCGCGGAGGCACTTCAGCGGCTCGGTATCTTAAAAGAGATGCGCGATGTGCGCGGTGATGTGCGGGATTTTGCGACGCTCTCTCGTATATTTGATGAGGCACGTCCGGAGATTGTGTTCCACCTTGCTGCACAACCGATTGTGCGCGAAAGCTATCGTCAGCCGGTGGAGACTTTTGCGGCGAACATGATGGGGACGGTGCATCTTCTTGACTGCGTGCGAATGTCGGACAGTGTGCGCTCCGTGCTCGTCGTGACGACGGACAAGGTGTACGAAAACAAGGAATGGGCATGGGGCTACCGCGAGAACGAGCCGCTCATGGGCTATGATCCATATTCGGCGAGCAAGAGTTGCGCCGAGCTTGCGGTTTACAGCTATCGGCAGAGTTTTTTTGCAGATGGAGCGGTACGCCTCTCAACGGCGCGCGCGGGCAACGTGATCGGCGGCGGGGATTTTGCGCCCGACCGCATTATACCCGACTGCATCCGCGCAGCCGTGTGCGGGCAGGTGATCGACATCCGCAATCCCCACTCGACGCGCCCCTATCAGCACGTCTTGGAGCCACTCTCCGTCTATCTTACGATTGCGGCACGACAGGCGGCAGACGCCTCCCTTGTCGGTGCGTGGAATGTGGGACCCGACGATGCGGACTGCGTGACGACGGGCGAACTCGCTGATATTTTCTGTCAGGCTTGGGGAGAAGGCATACACTGGCGGACACATGCGGATAATGGTCCACATGAAGCACACTTCCTAAAGCTCGACTGCTCGAAGATCAAGAGTGAACTCGGTTGGCGTCCGCAGTGGCATATCGCCGAGGCCGTAGAGCAAACGGTGGAATGGGCAAAGGCGTGGGAAAATGGTGCAGATATGCGCATGGTGACAGAGGAGCAGATTGGGAGCTTTCTCGGGGAATTCTGAGCAATGAAACATTAGGGAAGCACTGATAAATTCAGCACCGCCATCTTGACGTATCTTTTTTGCCCGCA
>ERZ772924.287-NODE-287-length-24770-cov-133.116650_pt1 | contig 24770 bp, 45 predicted proteins | sample MGYA00512116_ERZ772924 | MGnify/ENA primary metagenome ERZ772924 (study PRJEB29015, sample SAMEA2737920) | human oral metagenome | biome: human oral; feature: human-associated habitat; material: dental | place: China | collected 2134 ...
GGGGCGTGAGGCGGACGCCGCGGGAGGGCACGACGGGGCGGCTGGCGCGCTGGGCGTGGCGCTCTTCGGCTCCGTTGCGGGCGGAGCGCGGGACGCAGGACTCACCGCACGAGTGCCCGGCGTTCGGAGACCCGCCGCAACCAGAATGGCTGTCAGGGGAGTGACGGACGCCGCACCGCGCTCACGCCTCCTCGATGCACATGTGCTCGGCCAAGGCATCGTGCAAGCTGGGGACGAAGCAGTCGGTGACCTCGAACGAGTCGAGCGGCTGCATCAGCTCGAACGAGGGATGCCAATCTTCTCGCCAGGGACGAAGCGGTACATTCGAAGACCGCCACCGAACGACAACATGCGATTCTCCTCGTCGTACCCTGCCGAGGCGCTTCCGTCGAAGGGGACGGGAACCGCACGTCCATCCAAGTCGCGGTACTGACCCGCAGACCAAGCGCCCGCGGGTGAGAAGAAGCAGTAGAATCCCTCGACTGCGATGCAGGCTGATTCAGACTTGCGCAAACCCGGAGGGTTATTAAAAACTAACTCCTTGTCAAGGAAAGACCCTAGTCAGGCATGGGTCCGACAAGGGTTTTGAATAGGCCTCCCGTGCTGTCGGTCAGAACTTGGCGCCTATGGCTGGCATGAAACGGAACCGTGTTTTTCGTGGGTTCCCTGTGCTGTTTCGGATGCGGTGGGGGCGTGCGGGTCGGGGTCGCCCCGGAGGAGACCGCCGTCCTGGTCGGGTGGAGGAAGCGGCCCGGCAGTCGCGTGCTCGCCGGGATGAAGGCCGAAGCGGTCCTGCACGCCTCCCGTGGCGTCGATGCGGGCATCATCGCAGAGACGGTCGAGCGGACGGAGAGGACCGTGCAGGAACGGCTGGCTGAGTGGCGGGGCACCAGGATGTGCTGGGTCCCGGCCGGGCAAGCCGGGAACCAGGGAGACGGCGCCGGCGGCGGTCCCCTCGCTGACGGTCCCGGCCGGGCATGCGGGGAACCAGGACGCGGCGGAACCCGCCCGCACCCAGAAGGAAGACCTCAAGGCCATCCTCGCCCGGCCGCCCTCCCGGACGGGCGTCCACGCCGGGTTCCGGGGCGCCCCGGCCCTGCGTGACGTCGTGAAGATCCTGTTCGACGGCCGGTATGGCCGTCATGGAACAAAATCGTTTCTGGTTTCGCGGGGTGGGAGGTGTTCGAAGTCGTAGTCGACGGCGCGGCCGGTGACGTGTGAGGCGGACGCGCCGAAGGTTTCTTCGGGGGTCTCGTGCTGAATGTTCGCGATGTTGTTCTTGGCCGCGTTCCAGACGTGCTCGACCGGGTTGTGATCGGGCGCGTACGGCGGCAGGAAAACAGGGGTGATGCGCTCCAGCAGCCGGCCGGGCTCGTAGAGGGCGGTCAACGCTTTCGCGTGGTGGAATCGTGCGTTGTCCAGGACAACCGCGATCTTCCCTGTCCCGGTTTCGCGTTGGAGTCGTTCCAGAGCCAGGATTGTCTGCTCGGTGTTCTGGTTCCCCTCGATCGGGTACAATTTGACTTTTTTGCTGGTCGGGGAGAGGGCGCCGAAGAAGGACTGGGACGTCTTCTGCCGGTCCACGGACGGTCTGGTGCGCTGCCCCCTTTTGGGGGCTGCATGCGGCGGGTCCAGGCCTCGTGCTCGGGGCGGGCCTCGTCTGCCGTGTAGACCTCCCAGCCGGCGTCCAACAAGCTTTTGACTTGGGTTTTCACCTCGGTCATGCGTCTGGTGATGGCTTTCTCGTTGCGGTGCTTGTCGAACGGGTCGGGCAGTTCGAAGCTCAGCCCGCAGAAGCGCAGGAGCAGCTGGTACGAGGGGTCCGACTGGTGTTCGGCGTCGGACAGGGTCTTCACGACGTCACGTATCGCTGGGACGTCCCAGAACTCGGCGTGGACGCCCGCCTAGGAGGGCGGCTGGGCGAGGATTTTCTTGAGTTCTTCCTTCTGGGTGCGGGTGGGTTTCGCCGCGTTCTGGTTCCCGGCGTGCCCGGTCAGGACCGAGCACATCCTGGTGGCCTGCCAGTCGGCCGGCCATTCCTGTGCGGTCCTCTCGGCCCGCTCGACCATCTTCGCGATGATGCTGATACTGACTCCTTCGGAGGCGTACAGGATCGCTTCTGCTTTCGTCCGCACCAGCACATGATTGTCGGAACGCTTCTTCCACCTGATCAGGACGGCTGTTTCTTCCGGGGTGACCCCGACCTGCATGCCTCGATCATATCCGAAACGGCACAGGAAATCCACGAAAAATACGGTTTCGTTTCATGCCAGCCATAGCCACAAGAAACCAAAAAATACTTTTGAATAATCCTCCGGGAATACCTTCACCGAGCCTCTCGCGAGGACCGGCTCCTCGGAGTCTCAATGGAGCCCGGTCATGAAGACCAGGAATACGTGCTCGCCCAGAAGCCCCAGGGCGGCACCGTACGGCCTCAATGGAGCCCGGTCATGAAGACCGGGAATACGCGGAGCGGGTTCACGGTCTTGGGTAGGGGGACGGTGCCTCAATGGAGCCCGGTCATGAAGACCGGGAATACGGTGTACACCCGGTCGTTGTCCACGTCGGAAATGGCGCCTCAATGGAGCCCGGTCATGAAGACCGGGAATACAAGCAGCGGAGAGTTGTGGCCCCGGGACCGGGGCCAGCCTCAATGGAGCCCGGTCATGAAGACCGGGAATACGTGCAGTGGGTGCACGACCGGTTCAGCGACATCTGGCCTCAATGGAGCCCGGTCATGAAGACCGGGAATACTTGCAAGGATCAGGACGACCCGGTGCGTTCAGCCCGCCTCAATGGAGCCCGGTCATGAAGACCGGGAATACTCGTCGCAACATCATTCTTCGCATCGATACTCGTGATGCCTCAATGGAGCCCGGTCATGAAGACCGGGAATACGCGCCCCTGCGGGTGGTCGTCAGGCCCGTCCTCCGAGCCTCAATGGAGCCCGGTCATGAAGACCGGGAATACGGCCGGTCATACACCCGGACCGGCACCGCCCCGGCAGCCTCAATGGAGCCCGGTCATGAAGACCGGGAATACTGGACCCGTCCGTCGAATCCATCCTCGCCATCGTCGGGCCTCAATGGAGCCCGGTCATGAAGACCGGGAATACCCAAAGCCTTGTCACGGTCCACGCCCGGCCTGACAATGCCTCAATGGAGCCCGGTCATGAAGACCGGGAATACAGCCCACAGCCACACCCCTCGTGACTCGGCGATGGAGGCCTCAATGGAGCCCGGTCATGAAGACCGGGAATACGCCGACAACACGAGAAACAGCCAGCGGGACACCATCGCCTCAATGGAGCCCGGTCATGAAGACCGGGAATACCTTACCGGTGCCGGTCATCGGCCCCGACAGCAGCTCGCCTCAATGGAGCCCGGTCATGAAGACCGGGAATACCGCCGCCGGCCCATGTCGAGTCGAACCTGTACGTGCCGCCTCAATGGAGCCCGGTCATGAAGACCGGGAATACCAAGGGCAACCGCAATTTCGCGGTGCTGCTCGAATCGCCTCAATGGAGCCCGGTCATGAAGACCGGGAATACCTTCAAGCGCCTCAAGCACTTCTTCGGCGACCGGGCGCCTCAATGGAGCCCGGTCATGAAGACCGGGAATACGGGGGGCTCGTCGGGCCTCCCGATAGAGAAAGGAGGCCTCAATGGAGCCCGGTCATGAAGACCGGGAATACATCGTCACAGTGTGATGCCCGGCGAGCACCCACCGGCCTCAATGGAGCCCGGTCATGAAGACCGGGAATACCCCGGCAGGGGCCTCCGGCGCCGGGCCACGTCGAGCAGCCTCAATGGAGCCCGGTCATGAAGACCGGGAATACCGTCCATCAGGTTCCCGATCAGGCCCTTGAAAAAGTGCCTCAATGGAGCCCAGTCATGAAGACCGGGAATACGCGGTGGAGGCGAGGACGAGGACGAAGACGAGGACGCCTCAATGGAGCCCGGTCATGAAGACCGGGAATACGACGAGGACGAAGACCCCCGAGGAAGACACGAGCGCGCCTCAATGGAGCCCGGTCATGAAGACCGGGAATACGGGGACTCGCGGGTGATGACGGCCGCCCCGTCCTCGTGCCTCAATGGAGCCCGGTCATGAAGACCGGGAATACCGATCGTCACCCCACCGAGCTTCGTCGCGTTGTTACGGCCTCAATGGAGCCCGGTCATGAAGACCGGGAATACGCGCCCATCGCCCCGGCCCCGACCTTCGCGACCGTGCCGCCTCAATGGAGCCCGGTCATGAAGACCGGGAATACCGGCCTCCTTCTCATCCCGCGACCGGCAGACCACGCAGCCTCAATGGAGCCCGGTCATGAAGACCGGGAATACCAGGCCGCCCCGGATGTTGTTGCGATCGTTGGCGGGCTGCCTCAATGGAGCCCGGTCATGAAGACCGGGAATACGTCAGCCAGGCGTTGGACGCGGACGTGATCTGGTTCAGGCCTCAATGGAGCCCGGTCATGAAGACCGGGAATACTTGGCCTGTAGCGTTAGAGACACACCGAGAGAAAGGGCCTCAATGGAGCCCGGTCATGAAGACCGGGAATACGCCGCGGCCAGACCCGCCGGACGGCACGAGCAGCACGCCTCAATGGAGCCCGGTCATGAAGACCGGGAATACTCGAGCGCGAACTATGGGCATGGTGGCAAGCAGAAAGCCTCAATGGAGCCCGGTCATGAAGACCGGGAATACTCGAGCGCGAACTATGGGCATGGTGGCAAGCAGAAAGCCTCAATGGAGCCCGGTCATGAAGACCGGGAATACTCGTGGCCACGCGCATGCGGGCGGACGTCAGTCAGGCCGCCTCAATGGAGCCCGGTCATGAAGACCGGGAATACGCCGCCGCCGGCCACCAGGTGCCTGATGGCTAGGAGCCTCAATGGAGCCCGGTCATGAAGACCGGGAATACTCGCCGCGGCGGCCGAGGCACTGTCCCGGTCCGCGCGCCTCAATGGAGCCCGGTCATGAAGACCGGGAATACCGGATGTCGTCCACCGTGACGGACTGCACCGGCGACGCCTCAATGGAGCCCGGTCATGAAGACCGGGAATACGAGGGAGGGTGTTCATATCGCCGAGCTGAATGGGGAGCCTCAATGGAGCCCGGTCATGAAGACCGGGAATACCCCCACCGACCCACCACCTGAGAGAGGGAGACACCATGCCTCAATGGAGCCCGGTCATGAAGACCGGGAATACCGGCATCGGAGCGGGTGCGGCATATCTTGCCAAGCCGGCGCCTCAATGGAGCCCGGTCATGAAGACCGGGAATACGCCCGCCGTGCACAATATCACCCGCAGATGGCCAGGGCCTCAATGGAGCCCGGTCATGAAGACCGGGAATACTTCTGGGTTGCGGGGGGCCGATCGGACGAGGCACGTGCCTCAATGGAGCCCGGTCATGAAGACCGGGAATACCGGTAGAGGCAGCGGCTTAGGCGAAAGCGATTCGCCTGCCTCAATGGAGCCCGGTCATGAAGACCGGGAATACGCCGGCCGCCTCGTCGCCGGCGAAGCCGAGCTGGCTGCCTCAATGGAGCCCGGTCATGAAGACCGGGAATACATGGTCGAGTCGTCGTCCAGGAGCAGCGTGAAGTCGCCTCAATGGAGCCCGGTCATGAAGACCGGGAATACCTGCGTCGAGATCGATCAGGTGCGGGTGCCAGTTGTCGCCTCAATGGAGCCCGGTCATGAAGACCGGGAATACCTTCGCGTACGACGAAACTCAGGCCCCGCTCTGGGATGCCTCAATGGAGCCCGGTCATGAAGACCGGGAATACACGAGCTGGCCGCCGGAGACATCGGCGTCGAGGACGCCTCAATGGAGCCCGGTCATGAAGACCGGGAATACTCGCCCCGCGGGGCGACACTGGTGGCGCACAAAACGCCTCAATGGAGCCCGGTCATGAAGACCGGGAATACGCCGGAGGCCCCGCCCCATGGCAGACTGCCCGAGCCGCCTCAATGGAGCCCGGTCATGAAGACCGGGAATACCGGTGCATCGAAAACCGAGACCCTCGCCGCAGCCTCGCCTCAATGGAGCCCGGTCATGAAGACCGGGAATACGCGACGACGATGCTGCCGCTGCCCCGCCGGGCGCGGCCTCAATGGAGCCCGGTCATGAAGACCGGGAATACCCTCGCCGTCCTCGCCGACGCCGCCAACATCCACGAGCCGCCTCAATGGAGCCCGGTCATGAAGACCGGGAATACCATTCCCCGCCGGCAGGCAGACCTTCTGCCCCGCGAGCCTCAATGGAGCCCGGTCATGAAGACCGGGAATACACACCACACAAGCAGCACGAATGCCCCTCGTCAGAGAGCCTCAATGGAGCCCGGTCATGAAGACCGGGAATACGTGCGCGGATCGATCTCGTACAGGCCTACCAAAAAATGCCTCAATGGAGCCCGGTCATGAAGACCGGGAATACCCTCTAGGGGGGGGAGCGGGGGGCCGGGCAGCCCAGCCTGCCTCAATGGAGCCCGGTCATGAAGACCGGGAATACCGCCGCTACGCCGAAAACACCGAGCCCCGCTACCACAGCCTCAATGGAGCCCGGTCATGAAGACCGGGAATACGGCGCCGTACAAGAACGTTGCGGCCACGGTCGCGAAGCCTCAATGGAGCCCGGTCATGAAGACCGGGAATACGGCGCCGTACAAGAACGTTGCGGCCACGGTCGCGAAGCCTCAATGGAGCCCGGTCATGAAGACCGGGAATACCCGGGCTCGGCCGGCTCACGCGTCCCGCCAGGCGCGCCTCAATGGAGCCCGGTCATGAAGACCGGGAATACCTACCGTCCGCGCCAAGCCCATCCAACATAGAAATGCCTCAATGGAGCCCGGTCATGAAGACCGGGAATACGCCACCGCGACCGTCGCATACGAGCCGTGGTCGACGCCTCAATGGAGCCCGGTCATGAAGACCGGGAATACCTCGCTATATTTTACAGGCTTTCAAAGAAAGGAATGATGCCTCAATGGAGCCCGGTCATGAAGACCGGGAATACGTATGCACCCAGTGTATCAGTGGGGTGGTGGGGCGGCCTCAATGGAGCCCGGTCATGAAGACCGGGAATACGCCGCCAGCGGCGCCGGCTACAGCCACGTGGGCAAAGCCTCAATGGAGCCCGGTCATGAAGACCGGGAATACGGTACGGTGGGGGCCTTTCCCGGCGCTGGCAAGGTTGCCTCAATGGAGCCCGGTCATGAAGACCGGGAATACCCGCCAAAGCGATCGCAGCCATGCGCGCCATCCTCCAGCCTCAATGGAGCCCGGTCATGAAGACCGGGAATACCAGCTTCCGCAGATCAGCCAGCGACCGGTTGTAGATGCCTCAATGGAGCCCGGTCATGAAGACCGGGAATACGCCCCGCCCCACACCGTCACCATCGCCACGATGACCGCCTCAATGGAGCCCGGTCATGAAGACCGGGAATACGAGTAGACCACCATCAGGGCGGACCACCCCGAGCTGCCTCAATGGAGCCCGGTCATGAAGACCGGGAATACCTCCGAGGCCTCACCCAGACCCAGATAGACCAGACCGCCTCAATGGAGCCCGGTCATGAAGACCGGGAATACCCACGACACGGCAGAGCCCCCACTCTTCTGACACGAGCCTCAATGGAGCCCGGTCATGAAGACCGGGAATACCCGCCGCATTCTCCACCCCGGCGGCGGAGATAATGTGCCTCAATGGAGCCCGGTCATGAAGACCGGGAATACGCGCAGCGGGTAGGTGAAGCGGGCGTCGATGCCGTCGCCTCAATGGAGCCCGGTCATGAAGACCGGGAATACCGGTATCAGCCCGGTGAACAGCACCCGCAGAGCGTCGCCTCAATGGAGCCCGGTCATGAAGACCGGGAATACCCGCACCAACCCGACCCCACCCGACTATCCGACACCGCCTCAATGGAGCCCGGTCATGAAGACCGGGAATACAGGCCGCATGGCACAGCTCGGCGCCGCCGCTGACAGGCCTCAATGGAGCCCGGTCATGAAGACCGGGAATACCCGACCCCAAATCACAATCCGCGGACATTACAGTCAGCCTCAATGGAGCCCGGTCATGAAGACCGGGAATACGGGGGTGGCACAGTGCCGCCCAAACCAAGTAAGATCGCCTCAATGGAGCCCGGTCATGAAGACCGGGAATACGTCCGCATCGGGGAGTGTGTGTGAGATGCACACCGAGCCTCAATGGAGCCCGGTCATGAAGACCGGGAATACCCCCCGACTACGACGACCCCGCCGCCGGCGCAGACACGCCTCAATGGAGCCCGGTCATGAAGACCGGGAATACACGAGTGGACCACCGTCCGGGCCGACCACCCCGAGCTGCCTCAATGGAGCCCGGTCATGAAGACCGGGAATACACGAATGGACCACCGTCCGGGCCGACCACCCCGAGCTGCCTCAATGGAGCCCGGTCATGAAGACCGGGAATACCGGTATCCGTCATCCACGGGGGAAAGCTATCCATATGCCTCAATGGAGCCCGGTCATGAAGACCGGGAATACGGGCGCATTCGCGCAACTTGTTTCGCAACTGCCGGCAGCCTCAATGGAGCCCGGTCATGAAGACCGGGAATACAGGTCTTTCCGATGCCGCGGCCTCCAACGGAAATATTGCCTCAATGGAGCCCGGTCATGAAGACCGGGAATACCTGCTGAGAAGGAGAAGCTGCTGTGGTCCATCGGAGGCCTCAATGGAGCCCGGTCATGAAGACCGGGAATACTCCCCGCCGATGTGCGAGTCCGAGAGCTTCCAAAACGTGCCTCAATGGAGCCCGGTCATGAAGACCGGGAATACATGAGCTCCGTCGGCAGCGGATGCTGGCCCTCAGCGCCTCAATGGAGCCCGGTCATGAAGACCGGGAATACTGTACAGATCCTTAATCGCTTGCATCGCGCTAGGGTTGCCTCAATGGAGCCCGGTCATGAAGACCGGGAATACGTGGGGTAGCACGGCGGGTACGGGTCGCAGCGCCACGCCTCAATGGAGCCCGGTCATGAAGACCGGGAATACGAGCTGGCCAACGTGTATTCACCCGGAATCGAGGTGCCTCAATGGAGCCCGGTCATGAAGACCGGGAATACTTGAGGGGCTCCCCACGCCCCCCGGCGAAGGGACTGGCCTCAATGGAGCCCGGTCATGAAGACCGGGAATACACGGAGCCAGGACTGGTCAGGAGCGTAAGACTCCTGCCTCAATGGAGCCCGGTCATGAAGACCGGGAATACAGGATCTCAGGCCCTGAAAGATACAGAGTAAACATGCCTCAATGGAGCCCGGTCATGAAGACCGGGAATACCAGGGGCGGCCGGCAAGACAGGTGAGCGAGGTGAGTGCCTCAATGGAGCCCGGTCATGAAGACCGGGAATACTTCAGAAGATGGATGATCACGAGCCTGGAACTGAAGGCCTCAATGGAGCCCGGTCATGAAGACCGGGAATACCAGGCTCTCGGTCTTGTCGATCTGGGAGGCGTACACGCCTCAATGGAGCCCGGTCATGAAGACCGGGAATACCGTCGAAGCCAGCGCCCGCGCAGTGTCGCTCTTCGGGCCTCAATGGAGCCCGGTCATGAAGACCGGGAATACTTGGCGACCTGGGCAAGGTGGCGGCAAGACGATCGGTGCCTCAATGGAGCCCGGTCATGAAGACCGGGAATACGAGCAAGCCGTAGGCCGGCCCCTCCCCGACAACATTGCCTCAATGGAGCCCGGTCATGAAGACCGGGAATACGTTCAAGAGCTTTATCGACGTTCGTCTCAACAATTCGCCTCAATGGAGCCCGGTCATGAAGACCGGGAATACCGCCCGCGACATGGAAGACATCGGCGCCGACGACGCGCCTCAATGGAGCCCGGTCATGAAGACCGGGAATACCGGGCATCTACTTGCCATCACGCTCACCCCCGAAGGAGCCTCAATGGAGCCCGGTCATGAAGACCGGGAATACGCGCACGCGCGGCATCCCCTCATCCGCCTTGCGGAGCCTCAATGGAGCCCGGTCATGAAGACCGGGAATACCCCGCCGGCCGGCACGAGTAACACGAACCGGCCGGGGCCTCAATGGAGCCCGGTCATGAAGACCGGGAATACGTCTCCCGTGTAGCGGGACTGGAGGGTGATGCCCAGCCTCAATGGAGCCCGGTCATGAAGACCGGGAATACAGTCTGTCGTGTGTGGCGGCGGCATTCCGGTGAGGAGCCTCAATGGAGCCCGGTCATGAAGACCGGGAATACGCGCCCCGTGGGGGCCTTTCCCGGCGTTGGCTAGGTTGCCTCAATGGAGCCCGGTCATGAAGACCGGGAATACAGCGTCTGGCCCGCCTGCACGATCACCGTGCCGGCAGGCCTCAATGGAGCCCGGTCATGAAGACCGGGAATACGGCCGGGTACGGCGGCGGCTCCACGCGCTGCCGCACGTGCCTCAATGGAGCCCGGTCATGAAGACCGGGAATACTCGCTACCCGGGAACAGGCGGCCTCCCACATCGCTGCCTCAATGGAGCCCGGTCATGAAGACCGGGAATACCTGTGATGGTGTACACGCTCGAGAGTGCCGAGGCCGTGCCTCAATGGAGCCCGGTCATGAAGACCGGGAATACTTCCTGCCGCAGCGCCGGGTCGAACACAACTGGAAGGCCTCAATGGAGCCCGGTCATGAAGACCGGGAATACTGGGACCGACCCCGAAGACTGGTACGACGAGAAGCTGCCTCAATGGAGCCCGGTCATGAAGACCGGGAATACACCCCTCCGAGCGCACCGTCGCCGACGCCCTCGCCTGCCTCAATGGAGCCCGGTCATGAAGACCGGGAATACATACTTCTCAGACACCGACACATAGGCAGGATGCTCGCCTCAATGGAGCCCGGTCATGAAGACCGGGAATACGCCCCGCATGCCGGACGGCCCTGCCGGCGCGGACGGGCCTCAATGGAGCCCGGTCATGAAGACCGGGAATACTCGACGTGTCAATCAGCCCCGAGTTCAGGTAGGGCGGCCTCAATGGAGCCCGGTCATGAAGACCGGGAATACAACTACCGGGCCGCCAAGCAGGCCGTCAAGCAGGCCGCCTCAATGGAGCCCGGTCATGAAGACCGGGAATACTGATCGTCACAGTGTGATGCCCGGCCAGCACCCACCTGCCTCAATGGAGCCCGGTCATGAAGACCGGGAATACCGTCCACTGCACCGTAGGCGTCCGCCCCGCCGCGAGCCTCAATGGAGCCCGGTCATGAAGACCGGGAATACAGGCACTCCAGCGCGACACGGCCCCCGTTCGAGTCGCCTCAATGGAGCCCGGTCATGAAGACCGGGAATACCGGCGCAAGCCGGCAGCACACTAGCCGCGAAAACTGCCTCAATGGAGCCCGGTCATGAAGACCGGGAATACGTCTTCCGCTGGGTGTCGCCATGGGCATGATCATGCCTCAATGGAGCCCGGTCATGAAGACCGGGAATACTGCCACGGCAGGACACCAGTGGCGCACAAACCTAAAAGCCTCAATGGAGCCCGGTCATGAAGACCGGGAATACGGCCGGGTACGGCGGCGGCTCCACGCGCTGCCGCACGTGCCTCAATGGAGCCCGGTCATGAAGACCGGGAATACCACGGCGGCACCCAGTAGCGTGTGAGACACGCCGAGCCTCAATGGAGCCCGGTCATGAAGACCGGGAATACCCGTCACACCGCCGCGGGCGGCGTCGAGCCGGGCCGCGCCTCAATGGAGCCCGGTCATGAAGACCGGGAATACATCTACGGCGCCGGCTACCTTCTCACCTCGGTAGACGCCTCAATGGAGCCCGGTCATGAAGACCGGGAATACCATCGGAGTGTGTGTGAGATGTATCTCCGATGAGGGGGCCTCAATGGAGCCCGGTCATGAAGACCGGGAATACCCGCCACGGCTCCCTGTCACCCCCGCGGTGACAGATGCCTCAATGGAGCCCGGTCATGAAGACCGGGAATACGCGGTCGGGTCGGTCTTCTTCTCGGACGCGGTACCGTGCCTCAATGGAGCCCGGTCATGAAGACCGGGAATACACGCAGCCGTCAGACCGCACGCCGCCCCAAGCCACGCGCCTCAATGGAGCCCGGTCATGAAGACCGGGAATACGACCGTCGCCTGGTCCCACATCTGACCAGCCCCGAGGCCTCAATGGAGCCCGGTCATGAAGACCGGGAATACATCCACCCCGGATGCGACTGCACGGTGCAGCCGATGCCTCAATGGAGCCCGGTCATGAAGACCGGGAATACCCCGCTCGCCGCCGGCGGCCCGGACACGTTGCAGAAGCCTCAATGGAGCCCGGTCATGAAGACCGGGAATACTCGGCCCAGGCCCCCTGGCCGCCCCGACGCGAGGACAGCCTCAATGGAGCCCGGTCATGAAGACCGGGAATACGGGGCAACGCGGGTATGGTCGAGCAGGTCCTGGGCGCCTCAATGGAGCCCGGTCATGAAGACCGGGAATACCCGGAAATCTGCGCAACATCCGCGACAGTAGACAGCGGCCTCAATGGAGCCCGGTCATGAAGACCGGGAATACTCGGCGTGCGCATGTACGAGGACGGCGCCTTCAACCCGCCTCAATGGAGCCCGGTCATGAAGACCGGGAATACCCGCCAACGCCGCAGCAACCTGCCGCGCCGACGGGTGCCTCAATGGAGCCCGGTCATGAAGACCGGGAATACCCCAGGCTCGGCCGGCTCACGCGTCCCGCCCGGAGCGCCTCAATGGAGCCCGGTCATGAAGACCGGGAATACGCGGTCCGCACTCGCCGACTGCATCATCGGCGACCCGCCTCAATGGAGCCCGGTCATGAAGACCGGGAATACACGTCGACCTCGATGACCGGAGGAACTGGTACTCGACGCCTCAATGGAGCCCGGTCATGAAGACCGGGAATACCCGCCGAGCGGGCCAAGTATGCGGACTACGACGAGCTGCCTCAATGGAGCCCGGTCATGAAGACCGGGAATACGCGCCGCCGCGGCCACGGCAGCCTCCGTGTCACCAGGCCTCAATGGAGCCCGGTCATGAAGACCGGGAATACATTCAGGGATGGCATCGTTCAACCCTGATACGCGAGCCTCAATGGAGCCCGGTCATGAAGACCGGGAATACCAGCATCCTCGCCGAGACCCAGAAGTCCCTGTGCATGCCTCAATGGAGCCCGGTCATGAAGACCGGGAATACGCGTCTGGCCCGCCTGCACGATCACCGTGCCGGCAGGCCTCAATGGAGCCCGGTCATGAAGACCGGGAATACGCAGCGCGTCCAGCGCAGGAGTAGCCGCGGACGCGCGCCTCAATGGAGCCCGGTCATGAAGACCGGGAATACGCGGCCCGCCGCCGGAAATCACGCATGCTCAGCGCGGGCCTCAATGGAGCCCGGTCATGAAGACCGGGAATACAGGCGATGGTGGTCGCCTCCCTGGCCGCGTGACTGTTGCCTCAATGGAGCCCGGTCATGAAGACCGGGAATACCGGAACCATAGTGAAACGTGTCCGCGGCCAACCGCTTGCCTCAATGGAGCCCGGTCATGAAGACCGGGAATACTATGCACCCATCGTATACGTGCGGGGGTGGGGTGCGGCCTCAATGGAGCCCGGTCATGAAGACCGGGAATACCAGACACTTCACCGGACGTCACACCCAGCTTGTCCGCGCCTCAATGGAGCCCGGTCATGAAGACCGGGAATACAGCACCCTCCGCGGCCTCACCCAGACACAAATCGACCGCCTCAATGGAGCCCGGTCATGAAGACCGGGAATACCAGCTCGTAGCGGATCAGGTCGGCCTCGCACAGCGGGCCTCAATGGAGCCCGGTCATGAAGACCGGGAATACAGTTCGCAGACGCTCGCCGCAGCTACCGGGCAGCCAAGCCTCAATGGAGCCCGGTCATGAAGACCGGGAATACGCGGCCAGAGAGTCCTTGCCAAATGACATGGACAGGCCTCAATGGAGCCCGGTCATGAAGACCGGGAATACTCGCCAGCGGCTGGCATCGATACTAAACGAGGGCCCAGCCTCAATGGAGCCCGGTCATGAAGACCGGGAATACAGCACAGACCCCGCCATCTGGCACGCCCCCGAAATGGCCTCAATGGAGCCCGGTCATGAAGACCGGGAATACTCGCCGGCACGGACCGTCGCTCTGTGCAGCGAGCCGTCAGCCTCAATGGAGCCCGGTCATGAAGACCGGGAATACAGCCCCCCCTGTCAGTAGTAGGTGTCGTAGCAGACAGCCTCAATGGAGCCCGGTCATGAAGACCGGGAATACTCGACACCCCCTTCTGAAGGTCCGCGATCCGCCCCTGCCTCAATGGAGCCCGGTCATGAAGACCGGGAATACACGACTGCCCCCTAGCCGCCGTCCTGCGGCCGGTGAGCCTCAATGGAGCCCGGTCATGAAGACCGGGAATACCATCTGGCGGCTCCTCGGCAACCCACCCATCTACGTCGCCTCAATGGAGCCCGGTCATGAAGACCGGGAATACACGGCTCTGCTACCGGCCGTTATGACCACCGACAGGCCTCAATGGAGCCCGGTCATGAAGACCGGGAATACCTGGGAGCTCGTCGACGAGACCGACTACCCCGCCCGGCCTCAATGGAGCCCGGTCATGAAGACCGGGAATACCGTATGCACCCAGTATATGCGTGTGTGGGGTGGGCGGCCTCAATGGAGCCCGGTCATGAAGACCGGGAATACGCCGTCCTGCCGCCACTGAAGATGCCGCGTGATCGTGCCTCAATGGAGCCCGGTCATGAAGACCGGGAATACGGCTCGCTTGCTTCGGTGCCGTTGGCTACCAGTGTTGCACACTCTTGCGAGGACTGCCACTCGGCACCCCCAGCCGATGGGAGGGAGCGCCGGCAGGGTAGACAAGAACCAGCCCTGACTAGGGCGCGAGCACTGTCGGGTGACCCAATCGGCACCAGAGCGCTCGCTAGACAATCTGGGATCCTCTCGTGGGGAGCTGCCTGCGGTGTCCGACGAACGTGAACCGGTCCCCGCTGGGGTCACCCAAGTCGACGATCACCACCGAGTCCACAGCCAAGTTCATGATATCCTCACCATCCGCACGCAGATGAATGAGTTCAGTCCTGTTCAAGTCGCAAACGAAAACAGAGTACTGGAGACGTTCACCGTTGGCCTCCATCAACTTGCAGATTCGACGAAGTCGCGCCGGATCACGAATATCATAGGCGATCAGGTATCTTCTTCTGTTCGTCCTCATCTGGTCATCATCGCCGTGTACTGATCGAGCTCTCCAAGCATGACCGCACCCAGCATCCGGGCCTGGATGTCCATGACACGCCGATACGACGCTTTGTACCCGAACTGTGGATGGGTCACCTCTTGGTCGAGCCGCCGCTCATAGGCCCTCAGGACGGCCTTGCGGCCATCAGCCTCAAGCATGCACCCTCCGGCGCGGAACTTGAAATCCCGAGGACCGACCTCACCATTGTTCAGCACCTGCAGCACAACGCTCTCAGCGATCAAAGACCTGAATTCTTCCGCCAAGTCCAGAGCCAGAGCAGGACGCCCGAACCGAGGCCTGTGGAACATGCCATAATAAGGATCGAAGCCAACCGCCTCAAGCGTCACCGTCAAATCCTTGATGAGCAGAGAATAACAGAACGATAGAAGCGCATTCACTGGATCCCCGGGAGGACGCCTGGTGCGTCCATCCTCACTGAAACCAGAAACATCAATTCGCACGTTCTCACCGAGAAGCGAAATAAAGTTCTCGAAGTAGAGGCGTGCCGCAGTACCTTCGATTCCCAGCAGCCGTTGAGGAGAGTCAGCCTGCATGGCTTGAAGAGCCAACGACTTCAGCTGACCCCCGACATCGTCGACCACGCCGCGAGAATTACGACGCAGCATTGTGCGACTATTACGAATCTTCCCGGAAATCATTCGACGGGAAATCTCCAGTCTTCTCAGCTTCGTGGCGCAGAACTGCGCGATCCTGAGATCGACGTTCTTCCCCGGCAGCCCTTCAGCAATTCCAGAGAACCATCCCCCGTAGCTGAACCACAGCACTGGAATGTCCCGTGACATCAGTGCCCGCACGGCTTGAGCCGATACCGTCACATTCCCGAAGACGCAGACCTGGCTGATGTCGATCAACCGATAGCTGACTTCCAACTCACTCTTGAGACGAATCTCCAGCCGCTCATGGCGAACGCCGATGACAGCTCCTTGCACGGTCACGTACACGGGACGACCCTCCAGAACCGGCGCCATCAGACGCTTCAGTGGACGCCGTTGCGCAGGAGGAACGCGCAGAGATTCCAGCTCGTCAGGAAGACAGATCCCCACCAGCGAGCACCGCGGGCACCTCGGGCTGTCATGCAGAGGCGGTGGCGCCACGGGGTCGGCTGCCACCTCCCATGCCCGCTTCACGGTATCGGTGATCTCCTTCAGCGCGGCATCGTCCACCATGATGTGCACGCGTTGCCGGGTCTCGGCATACCAGATCTCGGCCCGCTCGACGACATAACCGGCCTCTTGGAGCAGCAGCGCTTGGACCAGTACCTGCACACGATCGCTCGGCCAAGCCTCACCGTTCTTGTCAGGATGGCCCTTCTTGTAGTCGACCGGCACGACAGTACCGTCGCCGCCATCCTCCACCAAGTCCATCCGCGTGGCCATGCCGAGCCGCTGCGATGACAGCGAGACTGATCTGGCAGCCCTCCCGGCCAACGCCTCGGACTCGTCGGGAAGATTCCCCGTCTCCTGGTCGACGACGCGATGCAGGTAGCGGCCCTCCTCGACATCATCACTGGTTGCGAACTCCTGTTGAACCCATTCCAAGTGGAACAGTCTGGGACAGTACACGAACTCGTTCAGCATGCGGGCCGGAAGCGTCTCAGGCAAACCCGGAAGGTCGGGTCTGACGGTACTCATGGCAGCGGCACCAGGACGCCAGCAGACTTACCGCCCTCCGCCTTGCGGCGGTGGGCTCTGCACACATGGATCACACCCAACGTCCAGAGTGCGTTCTGGTCGATGTCATCCCAGTCCCCCTCAAGCACAGGATGTTCAACGAGCGCCTTGACAGCCGCGGGCCCCAGCGGTTCGCCCCACAGAGGAAGTCTGAGCTCCTCCTCATGGCGGCGCTCTTCACTCACCGTGTGCCAACCGCTGGTCCGCACGCGCGGACCAGCGGCAGTCGTGATCCACAAGGGGTATGACATCAATGCCAACCACGTTGCTCCCGGGACACCGCGCATCTCCGCTTTTCCACGACCGTCCTCACTGCTATCCCAATTAGCCCTGTGATCCAAGTACTCACCAGTGACTCCCGAAACACGTCGCCAGCCGACCAAAGCCTGACGCAGGTAGTCCGGAGTATCGCGCACCAGTTCCAATGGCTTCTGCAGCATTGTGGCCATGGACTGCTTCCCTGAAGGCGCAGCGTATTGGCTTATCGCCCCACGTCCCGAAGGATCGACAACGAGGTCCGTTACCAGACCTGAAATCCATGCCCGCACTGTTGGAGCCGAGGACTGATCCCTGCAGAGCATACCGGTAAAATGTCGTAGCTCGCCCAGTTCCAAGCGCAGACGATCTGGCGCCGCCCCCGGGGGAGGAAATCCTGGAGGACCACCGGGCACTACCACACCCTCAGGCATCGACTCAATGATCTGGGCAAGTCGGGCCACGATGTCGTCGACCGACGGCATCGAGGAGTGAAGCACCGGCGCACGGTCCGCGGCGTCCCAAGACAGCAGGGCATGATCATCAACGAAGTCGCGGATCAGCCGAAGAGTGCCGATGGCGGCAAGGATGGCGAGCGGCGAGTCACCTACCAGAGCGGGGAATTTGACGTCATTCATGATCCCTCCGATGAAACAGTCATGTCTGCGCACCGCACAATGGTCTCCAGCAGGGCGAGACCCCACCTGCCGTATCTGGCGTTGAGTTCAACGAATCTGTCGGCGTCTGCCAACCGGACTCCAGTGGGAAGTGAGACGTGGACGTGGACGTCTTCCACGTCGGCGTCCACGGTGTGCGTTCCCGGGTCGTCGACGGGTGGCAGCAGGGGCCGGTCATGGCCGTGGTGGCTGGCAACCAGATGGCGCAGCAGGTCCTCATCGCCCGGGTAGGGCTCCTCCAGGCTCTGCAAGTGCGCTGCGACGATGGTCTCGGACCATGCCTCGTGTCTGGCACCCCTGGGAAGGCCGCTGAGCCGTAGGGCACGAAGGCGTTGAGCCCTGTCGTCTTGGGGCATTCCCGATTTGGCCAGCGGTTCCTCGGCCAGCTCGGCAGCGATCTCACTGCCACCGAAGAGCATGGCTTGGAACCGCCGGTCGACCTTCCCCAGATCATGCCAGCGTGCGGCATCAACAATGACGCGGCTCAGTTCCTGCGGCAGACCGAGATTGTCAGCGATCTGCCCGCTGCGAGCAGCAACCGCCTTCAAGTGGTCGGCCAGGCTCACTCGCCGATTCAAACTGGAGCTGTCAGCAGGAGTCCCTTCGTCCACGCCCTGCCATGCCTTTCGGGGCGATGACGTGTGGAGAAGCGGGGGAGTCGAAGCGTCGTCGCCGTCAAAGACCACAGCCCCTTGGGAGAGGGCCTTCCGCAGGTCGGTGAGGTCTTCCGCGGTCCAGGGGCTGCCGTCAGCGGGGACGATCTCACCGCTGAGCCATTCACGGACGGTCTCGACCAGGTGCTGCGCTACTTCTTCGCGCTCTGCCGGGTCCTCGGCGTTCAACCAGGCTGCTCTCGATTCCGCCAGTACCGGCGGGGATTCCAGCCCCAATCGGTCGCCGAGCCCGGGGTCGAGTCGGAGCACGGCACGCCCACGGCGCAAAGACGCTAGTTCGGCAACGTCCCTGACGCTCTCGTGATCCACCGGGTTCCATCCGAACCGGTCAAGACCGCCGTAACGGCTGGGCACGACAATGGCGTCCCCAGGCCGCAGGGCCGCGGCCGCGACCCACTGCCAGTCGGCATCGGCCGCGCGACGAAGCACCCGAGCGTCTGACTCGCCCTCGCTGAAGGGGATGTCGCCGAATTCGTCGACGTCCGCCATGACCGACGGCTTCTTGTTGAGAAGCCAGTCCCTCACCGCCCGCAAGGAGAGCTCGGCGCACTCCTCGCTGCGAACGGGCAGCGCATCGACAGCGGCACCCGCCTCCCGGGCCGACAGCAGTTCTCCCATGGCATCGACCAAGCCGTCTCGCCACGCGACGGTGACCTGGGCGGTGGCCTTCTTGATGCCGTGCAGGTAGGGATCGAGCGGCGGATCGTTCGAGGGAGCGGGACCGGTGCGAGCCCACGCATCGAGTTGCGCCGGAAGGAGCACCGGCAGAAGTGGGGGCTCAGCGGTCAGGCCGCTGGGCACATCCACGTGTCGCAGGGCCAGCGGTGACACATCGAGCCCATCGCAGGCAGCAGCACGCAGGAATGCGGCCGTTCTGCTCTTGGCCTGACCGTAAACCGGAGGTTTCTCGGCATTGTCCTCGACGACCGTCACCGTGGCGTCCGAGAAGTCTCCGCGCCGGTTCACCCGTCCGAACCGTTGCACCAAGGCGTCCCACGCAGCGGTCTCGGTGACCATGTCGGTGGCGTCGAGGTCGATGCCCACCTCGATGGTCTGGGTCGCAACGAGGATGACCGACACCGGCGTCTGCTCACGTTCGGCTCCGAACAGTTCGGTGACTCGCTCGGCGATCCGCTCGCGATCCAGCGGACGTGACCTGCCCATGAGCAGCATTGTCTCGGCGACGCAGGATGGCTTCTTCCTGGAGATCAAAGCGTCGTGCACCTCACGTGCCCGGTTGACCGTGTTGCACACGACCAGCACCCGTGCCCCGGGCCTGCTCGCCAGCTCAGCAGCCCGCCCAGCCACCTCCTTGACGATCGTCTTCTCGCTGGAATCGACGAAACTGAGCGTCTTGGCGGCCCGCAGCCGCCGATCCGCCGTCACGTTGAGACGATGAGCCTCCTCGTCGAACTGGGCACTCCACCCATCGGACTGCTCGACTGCTGTGGCACTCAGGTGGACGATCGACGTGCTCGGAAGACCGAGGACCTCACTGGAATCCAGCTCCGAGGCCGACGCCAACGCCGCCGTGAAGGCCTGAGCGAGGTGCGCCTCATCGATCATGATGACCGAATCCGTTCCCACCAGAGCAGCGTCGATGGGACGCCGCCGAGCACTGACCCCGTAGCCGCGGAAGAACAGTCGACTCCCCACCTGGTCAACGGTGCCGGTGACGATGGCTGGAAGATCGGGGCGCGACAGCCACGCCGCGTCCCACGTCGTGCCCCCGCGCATCTTCACCACGCGCAGTGCAGGATCGCCTTCACGAGCGGACGAAAGGCTCCGTAGTCGCTCGGCGGTCTCCCAGCAGATCGTCCCTCGCTCCGCCTCATCCAGGGCATCGGCGATGAGCCGGCCGTGCTGCTCCGCCTGGTCGACGACGATCCTCCGATCCACCACCATGTAGATCCGGCGGCGCCCCAGGCCAACCGGCGCCTCGCCGCCTGCGCTCATGGCCAGCAGGAAGACGGCGATGTCCAGCATCGAGGTCTTGCCCAGACCCGTCGGTGCGTCGACGAGCGCGGGCCATGCACCCCTTTCGACGGCCTCGGTCACCACCTGGGATTGCCAGGGGAAGGGCGGGTGGCCGTGCACCTGGCGCATGAACGAATCAAAGTCCCCGACGTTCATCGTTGCTCTCCCCCCTTCTCCGGGGCGAAGAGCCCGACCCCGAAGTAGCGGCCGGCGCCGGCGAGAACCGGCCCCTTCACCGGCTGGTCGAACATGACGCGGGCATGGGTGTAGAGACGCCCGCGGCAGCGCTTCGGCAGTTCATCGGGCCTCAAGCGGATGGCCCCCTGGGTCATCGGCTGCTTGCTCAGCTCGACCTCGCGGGGCGCCGGGAGGCCCGCCTGGACGAGGGACGTGGTGGCGGCCGAGGCCAGGTCGCGGTCCTTCGGGTAGCGGTCCAGCACCAGGGGCGTCACCGACACCCAGGTGTGTGAGGGCCCTGTCCACCGCGTGACGGTGGCGCTTCGGGGCAGCGGGTCGTTCGGGGAGTACTGCAGCTCGAAGCTCCCGTGGATACCAGGCACGTAGAGTGACACGCTGTGATTCGGATCACTGCCGAGGATGCCTCGCAGGATGCGCCGCCGCTCGGCCCGGTCCAGCCCGGGGATGGCCACGGCGAGGGCCATCAGTTGCCCGTCAGCATGCTCGTAGCCGGCGAACGGGAGCCCGAGGTAGGCGACGTGCGGCACCCCGGGAAGGCCGTGGCCGTGCAGGGCCGGCGGCAACGGCTCCTCGGTCTGACCCATCACCTTCCGACGGAGCGCCTCCGTGAAACGCCCGACGAGGCTCCCCGGCGGACGCCGGCCGACGAACCTGAGGACGACCAGGTCGGGGTAAGGGGATTCGACGGGTTGCCGGCCCGGAACCTCTTCCTCGGCGCCCGCCTCCCGGTAGGAGCGTCGGGACCGTGCCCCGGCGGCCTGCCAGGCGGGCTGGTCCGCCTCGTGGAGTGCGTCGAGTTCGTCGAGGTAGCCGGGGTAGGGGACTCTGATGCTCGCCGTCCCGGGCCCTTCCACCGGTTCGTAGGTGGTCAGCCCGGGCAGCGGTTCCGGATCCCTCACCCGGCTGAAGATGAGGATGGCCGGGGACGTCGATCGTCCGAGGTACGGCACCCGGCGGGCCAGCCTGTCGAGGCAGGCCAGGGAACCGTCGGACAGCGCATCACCGTCAGGCCAGTCGAACTGGACGCGGGCATCGTAGGGAAGGCTGCCGAAGCGCTGGCGGAAACCGGCGGTTCGAGCAGGATGATTCTGATGCGTGCCCTTCCGCTCCCGAGCATTCGTCACCACATAGCCTCTGGCGCGGTATTCCCCTGCCGCAGAGGCATGGATCAGCGGAGGCGAGAGCCGCTCCAGCTCGGCCAGCGGAGCCAGTTCGTCATCGGCCGCCACTGCCCGCAGGGCCGAGAAGACCCTGGCCGGGTGCGGCGGCCACTCCGCCGCATGGGGGTCATCCCCGCCGCCGGCGTCATAACGCCCGCTCAGCAGCGTGATGTCCAGACGGATGGGCATGTCATTCCCCTGCCGACTCGGCCTTGGTCAGGCTGAAGTCGAGGGCCTCGGCCAAGGGCTCGGACGGGGTGAGTTCCACGGTTTCCAGGTGCAATGGCACCCCGGCCGCCTGGGCCGCGCGGAGCGCCTCGTCGTAGAGCTGAACGGCTCCGTGCGGGGACAGGGAGAACTGCTCCGTCGTTCCGCCACGGCCGATCCACTCCAGTGTCTCGGACTGCGTCACCAGATCGCAGCCGCTGCGCAGCCACAGCCCCGCCTGACCGAAGGCGAGCCGGTCACCCAGCAGCCCGAAGGCGGCGAGCAGGACGTGAGCGGCATCGACGGCTGCGCGGTCGAGGGAGCCGAACCGAATGCGGCGGGTGGCGGTCAGGCTGAGAACGGCGGTGCGAGTCGCCTCGGTGATCGTGACGCCGCCGTGCGTGGTACTCGGGGCGATGTTGCCATGCCCGATCTCACTCAGCTTGGAGTCCTTCTTCTTGTCCGCCATCGGCGAGTACGACCACTCGTCGCCCTCGCCCGTGCGCGACCCGGTGAGGTTCGCCGGGTCCATGCGCCCCGCCCTGCGGACGCCCACCACGGGATCCCAGCCGATCATCTCGCTGCTGTAGATCCGCGGGAACTTGGCCTGCCTTCCCTTCCGATGGCTGTTCCAGCCGCCGTAGACGAGCGTGCCGGGGTCGTATTCGAGCAGCGCCGTCGCATCCGTCAACGAGGAGTTCAGCAGGGCCCGTCCGATCTCGGTGCTGTCGAACTTCGCCCCGTCGAGCCGCGAGTCGCGCCAGTAGGCGTCGAACGCCCGGTGCGGCGCATCGAGCCCCGTGAGCTCGAAACTCGACGCGCCCCTGTGAACGAGCCGAAGCATCGGCACGCGCACAACACCTTGGCGCCATGCCGCAGCCGTGGCCTCCTCACACCTGTTCGCCTGTGCAGGCACCTGGTCCAGGACCGTCGCCCTGCGGACCTCGCCATCACGATCACGCACTCGCTCCTCCATCAGGTATGGCGAAGGATCCGTCGCCGTGGTGGGGAATGTCGGAGGGAACACCCGACTTCCGGGCCCTCCGCTGGGCTGATAGGCAGCCACGATGCGAGCAGCCGCCCACTCCGTGTCCGACAGCTTCTCCTGCAAGGTGCTGAGCGTGAGCTCCGTCATGGTCTTCCCTTTCTCACTGGCCAAGCGCCCTCGAAGCTGGCTCCCCCGCGACCTTCCGGCGGAGGAGCGTCCGAGCGCAGAACGACGCACACAGCTGTCAACGCTGACTGCGCGAGGGCACGTTTCTTTCATACACGCCATGCTCGCGGGCACCACTGACATTTTTCGTGTCCTGCCGGATCCGCCGAGCTGCATCGCCCCACCGGGCCAGCAGAGGAACCGCTCCGTCGACCAGAAGGATCCGCAGCACTACCCTTGTGCAAGCACGATCACCGAGACCAACTGGGAACGGGCCCACCTGGGAAGACGGGGCAGGATCATCGGCTCGCCCAGTCGAGCACCCCACTCACACACGGCGGCCCGAGTCACGTCCGGCCGGGTGACCAAGCTCCTCGACCCGTGGGGACGAAGAGGAGAACCGACGGCGCGAACCTGAAGAAGGCCGTCGGTGTCGACCTCGGGCCTCGGTCCGAGGAGAACGGAGGGGGAGGACTGCTCGATGAAGCACATCTGCATGTACGTCCAGGACACCATGGCCGACTGGGAGCACGGCTATCTGCTGCATGGCGTCTCGCTCCAAGGAGCGACCCCGACGCCAGTTTGCACCATGAGCTTCGCAGCTGATGCGCGCGATGCCGTGACCACGGCGGGCGGAATGAGGATCATCCCCGACGAGACCCTCGCGGAGACTGATGCGGAGGGCATCGACGCGTTCGTCCTGATCGGCGGGGACACGTGGCTCTCGGAGGACAGGCACGCCGCCCTCGACCTTGCAGAAGCCGTACTGGCCGGGGGAGGAATCGTCGCGGCAATATGCGGCGCCACCCTCGGCCTCGCCAGTAGGGGTCTGCTCAACAACCGCAGACACACGAGCAATGCACCAGAACTCCTCGCTGCGATCACCGCGTACCGGGGCAATGACCTGTACGAGGGAACGCCCGCCACCGCGGACCGAAACGTCATCACCGCGGGCTCGGCCGGCTCCCTCCTGTGGGCCAAGCTGATCCTCGAGGAGTTGGAGCTGTACGGCAAGGACGTGCTCGATGCCTGGTTCGACTACTTCAGAACGGCGGACCCGGCGCATTTCACGCGGATGACGAGGGCTCTGGAAGCCGAATAGCTCCGGGAGAGGGAGGCGGCCCGGCCGCCTTCACCCCGCCCGGGTCGGCCCGCGCGACGTCGACCGTCAGGTCTTTCACCTCCGGCATCATGGAGCCGACGGCGGGAGGCGATCCGGCGGAACCCGCGTGGGCGCCGATCCTCGTGCAGGCGGCCAGCGCCGGGATGCCGGCCAGGGCGGCCAGCGCCGCCCGGCGGGACACGCGCGCCCGTCTCATTGGGAGCCCCCCGTGACGGCGTAGATTCGGGTGAACGACGAAGACGGCTCCGAAGTGGAGGGAATGTCCAGGATGAGGAGGATCGCCCCGGGGACGGCCAGGGCGGCGACATCCCGATAGGCCAGGGTGTGATGCATCTGCTGGACCGGGAGGTGCT
>ERZ772924.290-NODE-290-length-24624-cov-11.325247_pt1 | contig 24624 bp, 20 predicted proteins | sample MGYA00512116_ERZ772924 | MGnify/ENA primary metagenome ERZ772924 (study PRJEB29015, sample SAMEA2737920) | human oral metagenome | biome: human oral; feature: human-associated habitat; material: dental | place: China | collected 2134 ...
TTGAATATTCGCGATGCCCGCGCTAGCAACAACGAAGTTTACCAAAAATTGGTCAAGAAACTAGAGCCGTATTTGGATAAAGACGACAGTGGCAAGCCGCGAATATTCGTACCGGATGTCTCGATTGTCAAGAACGGCAAGATTATCGGTCGCTACAAAGAGGAATCGACTGGCGACGATAACATCACGCCAGATAAATACTGGACGAGTGAAAGGATTGAACGAACATCGTCGCAGCTGCGCGGATTTATGCGGCAGCTGAAAGGTTAATTTTCTGGGTTAGCGTCGTCTTTTGGCTGTTGTTTATCACTTTTGCGCTGGCGTTTTGGTTTGATGCCGACCAGATAACTCCCAATTGTCCAGCCTTTAGCAATCCTTGGTATGATAAACAACTGAATAATAATCCAGACCCCCAACTCCGTAAGATAGAATCTACCAGGTTGTATGGTGTCTATGAAAAACGGATAAACTAGCGACCGGGTAACTACTGAGGCGAAGATAATAAGGGCTACGTTGATGCAGCCGGCTAAGAATTTATTGCGGCGATTGGGCGCGGCGTAGTTTTCGTCGCTGAGTTTGACGCTGGGAACTTTATAACCGATTAGCCATGTCAACATAAATCCGAGTAAGCAGCCAAAGGTATTGGTTATTAAATCATTAACATCAAACAGCCGATAGCTGCAAGGATATAAACCGAACACGCCAGTTAGCTGCGTCACCTCTATTAGCATCGATAAAAGAAAGCCGCTTAGCAACGCAAATTTCCAATGCTTGTGAAAATACGCTTTCATAAAAATGCCCAGCGGCACAAAGAAAACGATGTTCATAACTAATTGCAGCGTGATATATAGAGTATCTTTGTTAGGCTGAACGATGTCGTTAATCCAGTTGAAGGGGGTAAGCTGCGGCTGGATGTGATATGTTTGGCAAAAGGTAATCGGGTCTTTTGGTACTGGCGACAGCGTAAAAAAGATTAGCCCTGTGAAATAGAGAATTGAGACGTAGGAAAAGAATACATACGACCACGTTACGCGCCGGCGCATGATCAGCCGTGAAATGATGAATGGTATGGTCAAGAGGATGCATAAAAAAGGCCAGAAACTCAAAGATCCGATCAGCGGCGCTGAAAATGAATTGAGAAATTTTAGCATTAATTAACGCCGCCAGCCTTCAGAATAGCCTTCAATCCGTCCTCGCCGCCGGCAAAGCCGCTGGTTTGGTAGTCGTTGATGATCATGTACGGCAAACCGTTGACGCCGAGCGATAAGGCTTTTTGCGTGTTGCCGTTGATTTCTTGCTGGTGGGAGTCGCCTTTCATGCAGTCGGCGAACTTGGCGGTGTCCAGGCCGACATTCTTGGCGGATGTTTCAAAGTAGCTGAGCGGCAGCAGCGGGATTTCCTTTGGCACAGCGACGTTTTTGACACCGATGCCTTTGTCGAAGTAGTCCGTTTTGATGCGCGGCACGATGTTGTGAGTGTATTGCCAATATTTATCCTGGTCGGCGGCGCAGAACGCGGCTTTAGCACCTTGCTCGGTGTTTGGTACCTTATCCTTTAGCAAAGTGACGATTCGGTGTTCGTAGCGTAATTTGCCGGATTTGATGTAGTCGTTTTTGAAAGAATCGTTGCTGGTGGCATCTTCAACCTGGGCGCAGAACGAGCAGAAATAATCGGTGTAATCGATAAACACATTTTTCGCATCTGCCGAGCCTTGCGACATATGTTCGTTCCATGGTTTACCGTTGCCGATATGCTGATTCGGCGGCCGATTGACAATACCGTAGATAAATAAAGCGACGATGCCGACGACGATGATTGACAAAACAACCCAAATTGGGGCAATGCCGCGTTCTTGTTGATGACTCATGACTTTTCCTCCTGTTTGGCTAATTGTGCGTAAACGAATGCGATTTGTCCAGATTTGTAAAGCGACGCTAGGCTAAGTACAAGTGCTAAGATTAGTACGATAGTACCAGCAACATTGGCGGCGGTAGCAGCCGCTGCGCCCGAGAAAAACAGAGTAACAATCGGTAAGATTAATGAGGTGCCGCACGGTACGCAGCCGAGGCCGATAGCGGCAGCAATTGAGGTAATACCGCTGACGCTGAGTTGGCGAGCTACGTCTTGTTCGTTGCGTTTGTTACGTCGTGCTGTAAATATTACAACAGCAAGTGATAAACCTTGTAGGATAGAGACGATTAGTAGCAGCGCGCCGTTTGGCGTGGTGAAACCTTGCTTGAGTAGTTCGGCGAGCATATTACCAGCAACAGCGAGTTTATCGACAATTGATAGCCGCGATAAAAACAACGGTCCATAAAAGTTGCCGTTAATCGCAAAGAAAATAGCAATGGCGAATAACAAAGAAAACCCCGCCGCCAGCACGCCGTAGCGCGGCAGTTTCAATAGCGCGCCGATACCAGCAGCGGCAGTTTTGACAGTTTCTTTTTGCTGTCGGATACGCTCCATATGATTCTTATTATACGCTAAAATTTGGAGAATTGGATTGAGTCGGCTTTAATGTTGAGATGTGAAATGGTATTATTGTATATATAAAACTGTGATTGGAGGGGTTATGGAAACGGGTGGCTTGACAGTGAAAAGCATTGCTAGTGCTCTTGATATAAATTTGATTTATGCTCGTCGTTTGTTTCAGCTATCACAAAAAAATAGTACACTTGACGATATTAGGAAAATTGTTGAAGATAAGCCAAAGCCGTTTGTAAAATGGGTCGGAGGTAAGCGGCAGCTGCTTAAACAATTCCGTGAATTAAATCTATATCCGCCCGAGTGTTTTAACCCAGAATCAAATACATATTTTGAGCCGTTTGTTGGTGGCGGTGCAGTATTTTTTGATCTATTGCCAAAACATGCAGAATTATCAGATACTAACAGAGAATTGGTAATAACTTACAATGTCATAAAAGACAACGTTGATGGTTTAATCAAGTCGCTAAAAAAACATATCTATAACAAAGAATATTACCTAAGAGTTCGCGCTCAAGATATTAATGAATTATCCGATATAGAGATAGCGTCGCGTTTTATTTTTCTTAATCGAACTGGTTTTAATGGTATTTACCGAGTAAATAAGAGCGGTCAGTTTAATGTTCCATTTGGTCGATATAAAAATCCGCTTATTTGTGATGAGAATAATTTGCGTAAAGCCTCAGAAGCTCTGCAGGAAATTACTATTACTCATCGAGATTATAAAGATGTTCTAAAATTAGCGAAGATTGGCGATTTTATTTACTTTGATCCTCCGTATTACCCGCTTAATCCAACATCTTCGTTTACCGCCTATACTGCTAAGGGTTTTTTCGAGAAGGAGCAAATAGAACTTCGCAACACCTTTGTTAAACTGCACGAACGCGGATGTTTTGTTATGCTCTCAAATTCGGACACGCCATTTATTAATGAATTGTATTCTGGATTAGAGGGGGTTAGTATAAACAAGATAATTGCTGGACGTGCTATAAATTCAAAAGGATCAAAACGCGGTAAAATAAATGAGGTATTAGTAACAAATTACTAGGATTATGGAAAAAGATTTTAATTATTTAGTATCGACATTCAAGAGTTCAATTAAAACTTGGGATTATTTTGTAAATTGGAATAAGGTTTTTACGAGTAGTGCAGATATAGAAATAGTCTTAAATAAGCTCAATTATTTGCTCGGCAAGGATAATTTGTATGAGGAATTTTGTAAGTTATACGAATCTAATCGCGATATAGTGAAAGCGTTGCCTATATTGATTGCCGTACGCGATAGTAGGCTAGAAGTTTACGATAAAATATCAAAAGAATCAGAGCTTTATGATTTTTCAGCTCAAGAAGACGACGCCAACAAGTATTTTAATTTTTTGGATAAGACTGGACTAGTGAACTTATTTAAGAAAGACGGTGTAAAAAACTTAGTAGACTATGTTACAGGTGTAGAAGTTGGGCTTGATAGTAATGGCAGGAAGAATCGTGGCGGGACTTTGATGGAAGAGATTGTAGAATTATTTTTAGCTGATTTTTGTAGGCAAAATAATTTTGAGTATTTAAGTCAAGCTCGTCCAAATAGAATAAAAGAAAAATGGGATTACGAGATTAAAGTTGATAAATCAGAGCGGAGTTTCGATTTTGCTGTTTATAACCCCCAAACAGGTAAAATTAAATTATTTGAAACAAATTTCTATAATGGTGGAGGCTCAAAATTGAAGGCTGTTTGCGGAGAATTTCGTAGTTTATATGACGAGTTAAAACTGCAGAATATTGACTTTGTATGGATTACAGATGGTCTGGGGTGGCATACAGCAAAACGCCCCCTTGAAGAAACTTATAACCATAATGACTACATATTTAATCTCAGTATGCTTGAGCGTGGAGTATTAAATAATCTCTCATGGTAGCCAAACCAAGAAAACTTCATCCGGACAACTTTGAGCTAGAATGTACGACTGTTTGGGCATTTCCGCGCCGCGGTAACTGGGCGACACATAAATCCGATTGGCGAGGTAATTGGTCTCCAGAAGTTGTAAGAAACTTGATATTGCGATACTCCAGCGAAGGCGATATTTTGCTCGATCCAATGATTGGCGGCGGGACAACTGCCATTGAGGCAAAAATTCTCAATCGTCACATTATATGCTCTGATGTGAACGATAAGGCGCTGGAACGAACAAAAATATCGTTAGATTTTGAAGTGAAAAATGATGCTTGGCAAAAGATTGTTAAACGCGACGCGCGAGATTTAAGTAAAGCCGAAGACGAAAGTATAGACTTTATACTTACTCATCCGCCGTATGCTGATATTATAAAATATAGCGGTGGAGAAATTAACGAAGATTTATCAAATATTCATGATATCGATGAGTTTACTGATGAGATGGAAAAGGTAGCTGCTGAACTATATCGTATTTTAAAGCCCGGTAAATTTTGTGCAATTCTAATTGGAGATACGCGACGTAATAAAATGTACCAGCCTATGGCGTATAAAGTTATGGATAGATTTTTAAGAGTAGGTTTTCAACTGAAAGAAGATATAATAAAACGCCAGTTTAATTGTAAGGCTACTGATTTCTGGATTAATAAATCGCAAGAAAGTAATTTTTTGCTAATAATGCATGAACATTTGTTTATTTTTCAGAAGATCTGATACAAAGAAGTAAGAGTAACGGCTAAAATTATAAACTATACACCGAGTGTATAAAACTCTTGCAATAACTAAACACTGGGTGTATAGTAAAAGTATGAGCGTTCAATATACACTGTTGGGTTTTTTAGCGGAAGAGTCAAATTACGGCTATGAGTTGAAGAAAAAATATGACGGTTATTTTGGCAAAGATAAGCCAATTTTAACTGGTCAGATATATTCAACTTTGGCGCGGCTCAAACGCGATAACAAGGTCAAAGAGATTGCCGATACCAGCGAATCGGGCGGGCCGGATCGGGTTCGGTATGAAATTACCGATGAGGGCAAGCAGGATTTACAAGCATGGCTGGAATCACCAGAGGCGCCGTCGCCGCAGCTGCAAGCGACGATGTATATAAAGGCGGTATTGGCGATTTTGAAAGACGGCGATGCATCACCGTATTTGGATAACCAACGGCAGGCGCACATCCAGCGGATGCGCGAGCTGACAGCGCGGCGGCGCGATAGCAGTTTGTCGGACATGCTGCTGATCGATCATGCACTGTATCATTTGGAGGCGGATTTGCGCTGGATTGAATTAACTATTTCGCGGTTAACGCGGCTAAAGGAGGAAATTTTGCATGAGCAAACCAATAATTAGCGCTAAAAATATTAAGAAGTCGTTTGGGCAAACGCACGCGCTGCGCGGCGTCAGCCTGGATGTCGAGGTGGGCGAAGTCCTGGCGATTATGGGTCCGTCAGGTTCTGGTAAGTCGACGCTGCTGCATAGCTTGGCGGCGATTACCAAGGTTGATAGTGGCGAGATTGACTTTGATGGCCGGCGGATTGACAAACTGAGCGATGATCAGCGCAGTATTTTACGGCGCACCAGCTTTGGTTTTGTCTTTCAGTTTGGACAGCTGGTGCCGGAGCTAACGGCGTTGGACAATGTGGCGCTGCCGCTGCTACTCAACGGCGTCAAGCGTAAAGAAGCCTATCAACAGGCGAAAACATGGCTGAATAAGGTTGAACTAGGCAATAAAGCCGACAGTATGCTTGGCGAGTTGTCGGGTGGGCAGATGCAGCGGGTGGCAATCGCCCGGGCGATGGTGGTTGAACCGAAAATTTTGTTCGCTGATGAGCCGACAGGTTCGCTGGACAGTTTGAACTCAGAGAGAGTTATGGAGCTATTCATCAAAACTGCCAAAGAGCACGGCACAACAGTCATCATGGTGACGCATGAGCCGACAATTGCCGCCTATGCCGACCGGGAAATTATCGTGCGCGATGGGCAAATTTCCGGCGCGGATGCAGCGGTGAATATGGCGCAGAATACCCAGACAAATCTTAACAAAGCCAGTGCGAGGGCTACCAAATGAGTGTTAGCTGGATGTTACTCAAAAAATCTGGCCGCCAGTCAGTAGTGCGTTTAGGCTTAACAGCGGCAGCAGTAGCGCTAGGGATTATGCTGGTGTGTTATTTCGTGGCTGGCACCAACGGACTGTTGGGTCGCTCGAACCGCGTAGTCATTGGCAGTATCGCCGCTGATGCAAGTAATAATACGGATTCGCAAAAACCAGTCAAAGGCGTCGATCCATTGAAGGTTATGGCATGGCAGCCAGGCAATACGTCGAAGTGGCGCGATCAATCGATCAGTGTTTACTCGATGTACGGCACGGACAAGTCGCCGCAGTTTGCCAAGATGAAAACGCCGCGTCCGGGCGAATATTATCTGTCGAGAGCGCTAGCAGAGTTAGTTGCTGATTATCCTGAGGATAATATTTTGGCGCGGTTTGGCAAGAATACTAAGTATTTGGGCCTAATTCCTGACGAGTATGTCGAGACGTCAGATACGCTGATGATGGTGCGCGGCATTGATAGCCAGGAGGTGGCGCAAGCTGATACTTTGGCAAAATCACGCCAGCAGCCATCAGCGTTTGCGGATATTTACAAGACGGACAAAGAAGGTAAAAAGACAGTATCCTTTGATCCTTTTTCCGTGATGATTCTGGGTGTCGGCGCGACAATCTTGCTATTCCCAGTGGTAATTTTCGTGTCGGTAGCGACGCAATTAGGTGCTGCTCAGCGCGAAAAACGCTATGCGGCGCTGCGGCTGATTGGCGCTACTAAAAAACAGGTAGCGCGAGTGCTGATGCTGGAGTCGTTTTTGGCGTCGACGGTCGGTGTGCTGATTGGCTTGACGATATTTTGGCTATGGCAAGCGCCGCTGCTTAATTTCAAAATGAACGGCGAAGGTATGTGGCCAAGCGACCTGAAATTGAGTATCGCGCAATATATATTAATTATTGTTCTGACGCTGGGACTGACGATGTTTGTCAATTGGCGGCGAATGCGGCGGGCGCAAATTTCGCCGCTGGGCGTGTCGCGGTCGGTTGAAAAAGTTAAAAAATTGCGGATGTGGCGAGTGTTCGTGCCAGCGATTGGTATCACGATTTTCGCCTGGATGTCTTCCAAACTGGGCATGGACTGGTTGAATGATAATAAGGAGTCAGCTTTGCCGTTAATACTAATGACGTCGGCGCTGCTGCTGATTATGTTCGGGCTGATTTTGGCAGGTAGCTGGCTGACTAATAAGATTGCGCTGTTGTTGGCGCGCTGGTCGAATAATGCTTCGGCGTTGATTGCTGGCAAGCGTACGGCGGTGCACTCGCAAACAGTTTTTCGCAGTGTTAGCGGCGTGGTGTTGGCGCTGTTTGCTGGCAGTTTTTACTTGACGGCGACCAGCGGTATTGAGGGCTTGAACGCTCAAACAGTTAAGGATAATGGCTATTCGCAGCTGAAGGCTGGAACAGCAATGATATCTAGCCATTCGCTGCCTGATGACATGGCGCAAAAGCTAGCTCAACAGCCGTATATTAGCTCGGTGGCAGTGATTTATCCACAAGAAAAAGGCGATGCTATTCGCTGCCGCGATTTGGCGAACTATACTGAGCATGTTTGTCCGAGTGATGCTAGTCCAGATCAATTCGCGCTGCTGAACTTTGAAGAGCCGGTTGTTAAAAACGTTAAGCTGGTTGATAAACAAATCGCTACTGACGGCGGCAAAGAATATTTGGTAACGGTCAAGCACGAAAACGACATTGATAAGCTGCGAACATTGGTGGCGACTCATGCTAATAAGTACGATTTCAACTTCGTTATTAGCGGAAGATGGGCTAAGCAGCCGCATATTAATCCGTCAATTCGCGAGTTAGCTGATTTGGCTTATGTTGGTATCGGCGTGACGCTGTTCGTGGCGGTGGCGAGCTTGATCGTTTCGACGATTGGCGGGCTGATGGAGCGTCGTCGCTCGCTATACACTTTGCGGCTGGGCGGTATGCGTCTCATTCAACTGAAACGCTTGGTGATGGTTGAGTCGGTGGCGCCGCTGCTAATGACTTCGGTACTATCTTGCGGTATTGGTGTTTGGACGGGCGCGGTATTTACGAAAATGTTCTCGACGACGCTGAAGCCGGTGTTAACACCAACCTACTTTGTCATCGTTGGTCTTGGGCTACTGACGGCCATCATCGGTATCTACTTGATTTTGCCGATGGTCGATAAGTTGACGCGGTCGGAGGCTAACCAAACCGAGTAGTGTGTTTGTATCGGCCCGAGGATAATCTATCGAAAAGCGTTCCAGTTGGCGGCTGGGACGCTTTTTCTTATAAAATTCGATAAAACTCTTACGCTTTTAGTTTGATGCGCGTATACTATAAGTTATGAAGAGGGCAAAAGCACTGCGAAAAATGGCGACTTGCCTGTTTGTAGCGGCCTTTTTAGCGATGATTAGCTGGATGCTGTATGATATACTGCAGCGCGACAGCAGCATCTCCAACGACACCGACGTGCTGGTCATGGGTACAAACGCGACATTTAAACCTTTTGAGTATAAAGATGGCGGCCAGGTGGTTGGCTTTGATGTCGAATTGGCGCAAGCTATTGCCAAAGACATGGGCAAAGAGCTAAAAATCGAGGATATGTCGTTTGATGGCTTGTTGCCGGCGCTTGAGAGCGGGCAAATCGATATGGCGGTGGCCGGTATGTCGGTGACTTCGGAGCGTGAGAAAAACGCGCTGTTTTCGGATCCTTACTACCAGGCGTCGCAGCGAATAATTGTACCCAAAAATAGCAAGATAGCCAATAAGTATCAATTAGAACACAAAAAAATTGCTGTGCAGCTCGGTACGACGGGCGACCAGGCAGCTTCTAAAATTAAGGGAGCGCAAGTCGTGCAATTCCCGGCAGCGCCGAATGCTTTGCAAGAATTAGCGGCTGGCAAAGTTGACGCAGCGGTGATTGACGATGCGCCGGCTAAGCAGTACGTCTCTGGGTTTCCTTCGCTCAAAATTATCAACACGCCGCTGAGTAGTGAAAGCTACGCGATCGCTTTCAAAAAAGGCAATACCGAACTGGCCGAGCATGCCAACAAAACGATTGCCAATATGAAAGCTGACGGGCGTTACCAAGTGCTGTTGCAGAAATACTTTGGCACGGCGAAGGAGCAGGCACCATGAATTTTGGCGAAGTGATTTTTGGTGACGGGCGCTGGGTTTATCTATGGCACGGACTAGAAGTAACATTGGTTTTGACAGTATTATCGGTGGCATTAGGTGTAATTATCGGCATAATTATTGCGTTGATGCGGGTGTCAAAAATCCGTCCGTTTAGTTGGCTAGGGCGCTTTCCGCAGCTGAAGCGTTTGGCTAGGTGGAATCCGGTAGCTGGTCTTGGACGTTTGTATGTTGAAATCATTCGCGGTACACCACTGTTGGTGCAGCTGCTCATTATGTATTATGTAGTGTTTGGATCGTACCGTTTCATGCCGAAGATTTTCGTGGCGGCAATCGCTTTTGGTATCAATAGCGGCGCTTATGTGGCGGAAATCATTCGTGGCGGCATAGAGAGTATTGATAACGGACAGCTAGAGGCAGCGCGCTCGCTTGGTTTGAGTTATCCGCAGGCGATGCGCTACGTTATTCTGCCGCAAGCGATGAAAAATTCGCTGCCAGCGTTGATTAGCGAGTGTATTGCTATGCTTAAGGAAACGTCGGTGGTCGGCTGGATTGGCTTGGGTGATATTATGCGTGGCGCTGACGATATCCGCTCGTTGACAGCGACAGCATTCCAGTCGTTGTTTGCGGCGGCGGTGATGTATTTAGCGTTGACGGTTATCTTTACGAAAGTGATGCGGCGTTTCGAGAAGGGAGTGCAAGCTGATGATCAGGACGCGTAACCTGCGCAAATATTTTGGATCCAACCACGTGCTGCGCGGGATTGATTTGACGATCGAGGATGGTGAAGTATTAGTGATTGTCGGGTCGAGCGGCTCAGGTAAATCGACGCTGCTAAGATGTTTGAATTTACTTGAAAAACCCACTTATGGATCGGTTTTTGTTGATGACGTTGACATCACTCAACCGCACGTTAATATTAATAAAATCCGCCAGCGTATCGGTATGGTGTTTCAGCAATTTAATTTATTCCCTAATATGACAGTGCTAGATAATATCAAATTAGCGCCTAAGAAACTACGCAAAGTATCGGATCGTAAAACGAATCGGCGAGCCAAAGAGCTGCTTGAGCAGGTTGGTTTAGCTAACAAAGCCAACGAATATCCGCAGCATCTGTCGGGCGGCCAGCGGCAGCGAGTGGCTATCGCTCGGGCGCTCGCTATGGAGCCAGAAGTTATGCTGTTTGATGAGCCGACTAGCGCGCTTGACCCAGAAATGATTGGCGAGGTGCTTGACGTGATGCGCGATTTGGCTAAGCAGGGCATGACCATGGTGATTGTCACGCATGAAATGAGTTTCGCTCGTGAGGTTGGCACACGGATGATTTTCCTTGACAAAGGCGACATCATTGAAGACGGTCCACCTAAACAAGTAATGGATCATCCAAAGACTGAGCGAGCGCGCCAGTTCTTTGACGCTGATAAATAGCATAAGGTCAACAATACATGCTAAAATAAAATAACTATGGCAAATTCAAAAGTATCATCTGCTGAACACGAAAAGCCTAATAAGCATCTGCCGGAACGAAACGTTAAAAATGAAGCCATCATAGTTAGCCAAGCGGTTGGTATGTTGCTGTTTGGCGCAGTGATGGTTGGTTTGCTAGCAAACCCTTTTCTTGTTATTCCGTTGTTTTTTGTACCGCCTTTGTTTGTAGCTTATCTATCATTTATTGCTTTATTGTTTGTAGAAGGCGTTGTCGTTTTGAAACAATACCGGCGCGTGGATCGCTACCGTCAGCGTATTACTGCGCTGAGCGTGATATTACTTTTGCCTGTATCTGCCGTGATTTTTAATACATTAGCAGCGGCTGCTACATTATTGCATGCATACGATATTGTTTATATCGCGAAATTGCTTACATCGCCTTGGGTACTTCTGGGGTTGTTCGTTGTGGCTGCTGTTGGCTTGTTATATTTGTGGCGATTGCTACGACTTCCGGATCGGTTGTATTGGGAGCCTCTTCCAGTATCTTCATTGTCAAAAACACAACATAAACAGCAAGAGCGCGGCTTGCGGCTGCAGCGAATTGGTTTTGGGCTTTTTAGTATTCCGTTAGCTATAGCTATTGCAATTTCTTTCGCGATATCGCAGATAATGGTTGGCCCAGACGGTGGTTTTGGCGGTAGTGCCATATTTAACTACGTGTCGCTAGCCTTTCTTTACGCTGGCATACCGTGCATTGTGGCTGGTTTGATGTGTTTTGCTAAAAGCGAGATGTAATTGTTTAAGCTTTGAGCCGATAATCACCTCTGATATAGTCAATAATCAGAGGAGAGAGAGTGGTTAGTAAGCGAGAAAAACTAGATAAAGATAGTCAGGCGGCGCCGGTTAAAAAGCGCGCTGGTGTTAAATCTGCATCAAAGAATCGTGAAAAATTACATGATGATTTGGAAAATAAAAAGTCTGGCGGCAAGCTAGATCCTGGTCTGTATTGTTTCACGGCTATCGCTCAGTTTCATGGTATTCCTACCGTCCCAGAGCAGATTGCTCACGCGTTAGCGATCGATCCGCGTGTGGGTATGGGTGAAACGGATATGCTACGGGCGGCGCGCTCGCTCAAATTGAAGGCGCGGGCGGCTACGGTTAATTCTAAGCAATTAGCGAAGTTGCCATTGCCGCTGATTGTTGGTATGAAGGATGAAAAGTTCGCGGTGTTGGCGCAAATTGCCGAGGATAATATGGTGGCGCAACTTGCTGATACTAAGAATGACAGTCGCCGTAAAATTAAAGGTTCTGGTAGAAACATCAACAGTAAATTCCTCATTCTACCGCCAAATGGCGGGCCGCCGCGGGTGATGTCGGCTGAGGACTTTCAGGACAAATGGACTGGCCGCGTGATATTGTTTACGCAACGCTTTTGGAAAGAGGCGGACAGAAAGTTCAACCTCAGGTGGTTTATTCCGACGATCATCAAATATAAAAAGCCACTGCTTCAAGTATTGCTGGCAGCGCTGGTGGTACAAATTATCGGAATTTTTACGCCGATTCTGACGCAGGTTGTTATCGATAAGGCTCTCGCGCATCATAGCGTATCGACGCTTGACGTAATCGTTGGCGGGCTGGTAATTATCGCGTTATTTGAAGGGATGCTGGGGATTGCTCGCAATTATATTTTCACGCACACCACTAGCCGGATTGACGTAATTTTGAGTTCACGGCTGTTTCGGCACTTATTTGCTTTGCCGCTAAGGTATTTTGAAACCCGGAGAGTCGGCGATACCACGGCGCGGGTGCTGGAGCTGGAGCGAATTCGGTCTTTTTTGACTGGTACGCCGATGACGGCGCTGATCGACATTAGTTTTATGTTTGTTTATATCATTGTCATGTTGTTTTATAGCACAACATTGACGTGGGTGGTGCTGGGCAGTCTGCCGGTGTTTGCGATATTGTCTGGTATCATCACGCCGCTGCTTCGCCAGCGTTTGGATGAAAAGTTTAATACGGGCGCCGAATCCCAATCGTATTTGGTCGAGTCGATCACTGGTGCGCAGACTATCAAATCGTTTGCGCTGGAGCCGCAGCTGCAGAAAAATTGGGAGGGCCGGCTGAGTAATTATGTTCGCGCTAGTTATAAAACTAATTTACTGTCAGGCAATGCTGGCGCGCTTGGCCAGCTCATCCAAAAGATTTTTGACATCGCTATTTTGTGGGTCGGTGCGCACATGGTGATGGCGGGCAGTTTGACTATCGGCGGGCTGATTGCTTTTCGAATGCTGAGCGGTCGGGTGAGCGGGCCGGTGCTGCGGTTGGTGCAATCGTGGCAGGATTTTCAGCAAACGGGTATTTCGATGAAGCGGTTGGGCGATATTTTTAACACTAAGCCTGAACCGACGCTTGATCCGAGCAAATCGCGCTTGCCGAGCATCACTGGTGATGTGCGGTTCGAGCATGTGCGTTTTCGTTATGCGCCAGACAGTCCGGAAGTTATCCGTGACGTGTCATTTGGTATTCGCCCCGGCACGGTGGTTGGCGTGGTTGGGCGCAGCGGTTCGGGCAAAAGTACGATTTCCAAATTATTGCAGCGGCTATACGTGCCAGAATCAGGCAAGATTTTGATTGATGGCGTCGATATTGCCACTACTGACCCGAGCTGGTTGCGCCGGCAAATCGGCGTGGTCTTGCAAGAAAACTTTTTGTTTAATGCCAGCGTGCGTGATAATATCGCGGTGCATGTGCCGAGTAGCAGCATGGATGACATAGTGAGGGTGGCAAAAATTGCTGGCGCCCATGAGTTTATCACCGAATTGCCAAATAGTTACGATACGATGGTTGGCGAAAAAGGCGAGGGCCTGAGCGGCGGACAAAAGCAGCGCATCGCTATCGCTCGGGCGCTGCTACATAATCCTAAAATCCTCATTTTTGACGAAGCAACATCAGCGCTTGATTATGAGTCGGAAAATATTATTCAGCGAAATCTCAAGCAGATTACGGCTGGTCGAACGGTCATTATTATCGCGCATCGTTTGTCAACACTCAAGTCGGTCGATAAAATCATGGCGATCGATCGCGGCCAATTGGTTGAGTATGGTACGCCGTCGGTGCTGCTGAAAAAGAACGGTTTGTATGCATATCTGCATCAGCAGCAATTAGGAGACGAAGCATGAGCTGGCTAAAACGCGACCGACTGCAGTATGAATTTTTGCCAGCGGCGGAGGAAATTGTTGAAACGCCAGCCGCGCCGCTGGGTGCGTTGGTGGTTTGGCTAGTTGCATTGTTGTTGGTCGTAGCATTGGCGTGGTCATATTTTGGCAGGATTGATATTGTAGCGGTAGCTAACGGTAAAATCTCCACCGAAGGCAGTACCAAGGTTATCCAGCCGGCAGTCTCTGGCGTGGTGACAAGCATTAACGTGCATGAAGGTCAGCGTGTCAAAAAAGGCGAAACTTTGCTGGCGCTTGATAAAACCACTGCCGAAAAAGATGTTGCTACTGTCAATCAAAGTCTGAACACGGCACGAGTCGAGCGCGATATTTTGCGGCGGCTAGCTGTTGGCAGTAACACCGACGATATTATTAATAATGCAGATTTGCCAGACGAGACCAAAGCCATGTTGCGACAATTTGCCAGTTCGCAAACCGCACTTTCTGCAGCCAGGCAGCAAGCTGTAAATAGTACGATTTCTAATTATCAGCAGCAATTACAATTTAACCAGCAAGCGAAACACCAGCTGGAAACCAACGCGCAGAATCTGAAAAATCGCAAAGCCGAGATCGAAAAGCAATTACCAAACGTCAATCCTGTCGACAAGCTGCGCCTACAGAATGAGTTGAGCAATATTGACCAGCGAATAACCAGTGCTGACAGCGCTGTCCTTGGTCAAAATCAGCAACTATTACAATCGCAATCGGCGCTTACTCAGGCGCAAAATCAGTCGCAAACCCAAATTGCCGAAACCAATAGTGCTTTTAACAATCAAATCATCACGGCAGAAAAGAGAATTATTGAACTGGAAAATAATCTGGTCAAAGCCAAACAAATTTTAGCGCAAACTACCATCACTGCACCCGTCGATGGTACGGTGCTGTCGCTAACGGTGAAAACAATTGGCGGCGTGGTCAATGCTGGGCAGCAGCTAGCACAAATTGTGCCAGAAAAAGCGCCACTCTACGTTGATGCGGCGCTGGACAATCAAGATGTCGGCTTTGTTAAGCCTGGCCAGCGCGTGGTCGTCAAAGTCGCTACTTATCCATTCCAGCGTTACGGCTACCTGGAGGGGACGGTTGAAAATATTAGTCCTGATGCTATTCAGGACGACAAGAAAGGTCTCATTTATAAAGCTAAAATTAAATTGAATGATGATAAAAGCTCCAAGCAAAATCAACTCAAATTGCTGCCAGGCATGAGCGTATCTGCCGAAATTACTACCGGCCAGCGCCGCATCATTGAGTTCTTCCTCGACCCGCTGATGACCAAGGCGGATGAGAGTTTGAAGGTCAGGTGAAATAATGTTTGGCGTGCGGCATGGATAACGCAACTTATTTATATTTCTGACGTGCTGTCAAAATAACGCATCGTCATGAGACGTAGTAGCTGATATAATTTATCAACGTCGCTATCTTTACGGATGATGCCGCCTGGACGCGAAAGCTTATTGCCTGCCTCCATCTGGACGATAGTATAAGTCAGTAGATTGAGTAAAAATTCGACGCTGTATCCTTCGCTGTGAACAATTTGGCGGCGGGCGCTGTCGATTGATTTTAACATTGGCTGGTAGTCGGCGATATCAATATTAAATTTGGCGAGAGCGATTTGCAGTGATTGTATAAATGTCGGGCGAGCAATTAACTTATAAATATCTTTTTCTGGACGCAAATAAAAATCGCGGACGTTGTCCGCTAATTCAGGCTCAATTGATTTAATCGCTGCTAAAACTTTTTGGATGTCATGAATGGTCTGCTGTTTGGCGCTACGATTTTGCCGGCTAACTTCACGTTCGGCAATCGATTCGGCGAAACTTTGTAAAGCGAAAATTAGACTGGTAATATTCATATGTACAGCATTGGAACTGTTACGAAAGCGGTAATCAATCAGCCGCGAGAATGCCAGTCCAATTTTGCTCGACGAACCAAGTTTTTTATAATGGCCGGGATTCAGAAAAAAGTAAACCATCTTAGCTAACTTATCAGCGTGCATCTGTGACTGAATGCGCGGGATTGAGCGATAGGATGGCGAACTGGTTGATAGGGCATACAAATGAGGATTGGCTAAATATAAACAAATATCATCGCCAAGCTGTATCGAATCAATCGTGCAGTCTGTTGAGTCGAAAAAGCTAGTCCAATATAACTGAAAAGCTAGCAAAATATTGCCTAAATTATTAAACGAAAAAGCGTGTTTTTGGTAAGCAAAACTGTATCGTAACTGCGAATCGAGCTGGATAGGCGGTTCGTCGCGGACTTGGCTGGAATTAATTTTGGTGACGTATCCAGCGAAGATTGACGCGCGTACGCCGCGGTGAATGGAAGAATCCAACTTCGTCGAGACGGCGCGTTTGATGAACTGGCCGGACATGCCGGCAGCGTGCGATTGAAAACCTAAGTTGTCTGGCGCATGTTGAGCGAGAATGGTGATATGAACGTTTGAATATTTGCACAGAGGTATAGTTAAGCTATCCGCTTCAGTAGATTGCCAGTGCAAATAGGCGCGGATATTGTACACGATATTTTCTGGCGCGCCTTGGATGAGGGTTTTATTATAAAAGACGAACGGCGTGATGCAGTCATTTCTGGATTTGATAATAATCAGTACTTTGTCAAATTTCCCAGACGCCAGAAATGTCATTGATGCGGTTAGTTCGGAGGTTACGATATCAAACTGACCGTATCCCGAAGCGATTATTTCTTTACTCTCGGCGTCCAAGTAAAACACCTCGCCGATATGTAAGTTGTTGCGGCGATTTTTATATTTCATGGCTTTATTATAGGTTAATCTTTTGTGTTTGTGGTAATTTGATACGATCGCTGTAAGATCGCCAGACTGGTGACATTTCCTGTGTCCCATTCGTAAGAATTATTCCCACTATTTAGAAAATACCAAGAGCTCTCTAGGGGTCTTTATAGCCCAGACCAATCCAACCATTCCCAGGTATGTGAGTATATTGAATTATCTAGTATAAAATAATAGAATAAGCTTATGGCAAGCAACGGCCGTCTTTCCAAAGATAAAAAGTTGATAAAGCCAGTGGCAATCGCACTAGTTTGCGTGGTCATATGTTTTGCCGCTGGAGCTGCAACAATTCTATACCTACAGCAGCACGCCCCTCGGCTTAATACTAGCTCCGATGTTGACGGTACTAAGGATGAGTTTTATCATGAGACCCACTCCAAGATCAATAACAGACCATGGTCAACTAAGGACGAATTTTATCAGAATATGAGAGATGTCAAGATTGGCACAGCTAGAGACATAGTCGAGAGGTCTATAGGCAAACCAGACCTATGCAGTAGAAAGATATATAGAGGTGAATATGAACTACAGCGTTGTGGGTATAACCTAGGAGACCCTGAGACCTACCAAGAAATAGTTTACATGAATGGGGCAGTATGGGGTATTAGCTCAGTGGTCGGATCTATTAATCAGCTGAATAGCTTCTGAGATTTTGGTCTATCAGGTCTTCAGCTCTCCGCCCTCAAAGATTTTTCTCATCCTCTTTGCTCCTGGAAACTCCTCGATTTTATCTCTACCCCCTCCAGCCTCCGCGCTGTCGCCTTTCCATTTCTTTCTGGCGAGATAGCGGTTAGTTTCAAGAGCTCTACAAGTAAACTAATTTGCCACTTGTATGTAGCTTAAGTTTAATTTAGAATAAAAGTTAATTAGCTAACACAAATGGAGGACTCGTGACTGCTAACAGCGGAAGTGTCAAATGGATTACGAGAAATAAAAAGCATAGATTGATAGTGTATGCTGGCGTGGTCATAGTTATCCTTCTTTTTGCCGCATGTGCCATCATGGTTTCTGGTGTAATGAAACAGGCGAAGATGAATAAGTATCTTAAAGACAAGTATGGGAAAGAGTTTATATTAAAGAATCTCAGAAAAGAAGGCAGCGGTCTGGGCGTAGAAGGTGATTTGACAGCTGATGCTTATGAGGAAGCCAATCAATCAAGGAAATTTAGGGTATGGGAAGACCCTCCAGGTGTGTATCATGACACGTATTTAAATGTAGTATGGAATGCTTACGAGGAGCCTAAATTGAGGGCATATCTGAATAATAGCAGCATACATCCTGTAAGACAGTATATAGACATCGGATTGGAGCGTAGACTGAGAGACGGGCTAAGAGGAGCGCCGTCTTTGGACTCTGTGATATCGGCTAATGGAAATGATGTTACATATGGCGTAGTTGTGTTGTTCTCAGGCGAGCAGGTAACGGATAAAGATAAAAAACAGCTTAATAAAATTATAGATTATGCACGTTCAAAAAATAGTCTTAACTATAGCGTTAGATATGTTATAAATTCCAAAATAGCCAGCAGTAGCTATGTATGTCAATACTACGGCGGCTATCAAACGGATAGTAATCAGAATATAGAAGCATGTTTCACTAAAATGGATGGAAAGGAATAATTATTATGTCTCTAACACCAGAACAATACATGGCATTAAGCACTGCCGCTTATGGAAAATATACAAATACTAATAAAAATACAACTTTTAGAGATATGTTAGGAAAGAAAGATCAGAATATAATTTCAGATAGCGACTCCAGCACGTCTATTGAACTACACGCATCACTTTCTGATTATAAGCTTCTAGACTTTACTTCTACCTCTTCCGGCTTCCGTGCCGCTGCCTTTCAGAATCCTGAAACGGGTGAGATAGTTTTCAGCTTCAAAGGTACCGATTTTGATTTTTCTAAAACTATTATTTTAGCCAATTATACTATGTCGTGTTATGATTATTCTTAAGATAAAACAAAACCATTAACTTATTTTTGAGGGATTTATGCCAAAAGAAGTAAAAATGATACGGTACAAAAAAATACAATATGTATTTGTAGTCGTGTTAGTTGCAGCAATGCTCTTATATCTTTGGTCTGTATTTGGATACAAAATTCTTAAACAGATACAAATAAGTAATCACCTTAAGCATAAGTATGGACAAGAATTTATTGTAGAATACCCTGAATATTCAGGAGGCGGTTTTGGTGTAGATGGTGTACTATCAGCTGAGGCATATCCTAAATCTGACAGCAATCTGAAGTTTATAGTAAAAGAAACACAATATGGTTTATCTGACTATTATCCAAGTTCTGTATGGTCTAGATCCGAGTTGGCCAACGTAAAAAAGCAACTGACTGATGTGCGTGATGATCATGATCATGATATCAATGTTTCTGTTATAGTGAGTGCAGAGCAGAATATACTAGATTCTATACGTGCACCATTACCTTCATACAAAGAAATAGTTGCAAATAATGGCACTGATGTAAGTTATAACATTAAAATATCTAGAGTTGGTGATAGTGTTACAGACGAAGATATTTTGGCTGTTCAACATATCATAAATTATCTTAATAGCCAGAGGATTGGTTTTCGCTCTATAATTTATTCTATAAATAGTCGTAATAAAAAGAGTGAAATTACTTGTAATCTCTCGGGTAGAGAAATTATCAATGTACAGGATAAGGCAGTAGTTGTTAGATGTTTTTTGAAACGTAATAATTAATAAGTTTTAGGAGAGGTAAGTTTTTATGTCGTCATTAGATCTAGAAAAATATATAGCACTAAGTAAATTATCGTATGTTGATTTCTCTGGAGACAAGAAGGGCGAATCTATCGACAGCATTATATCTACCCCGCACAAAGATGTGGATATCTCGCATCCAGAATATTCCTCTCTGAGATCGAAAGCCAGTTCTCTCCGCTCTTGGAAATACCTTGACTCCGTCTCCACCTCTTCCGGCTTTCGTGCCGCTGCCTTTCAGAACCCTGAAACGGGTGAGATAGTATTCAGTTTCAAAGGCACCGATTTCGATCCTTCAAACCCTAAAACATATATGGATACAGCCAAAGATATCGCTAACGCTGATGCTCAAATAGCTTTCGGTGTTTCCACAGGGCTACCTGCCCAATTCACCGAGGCTGAGCAGTTTGTTAATAGAGTGCTATCATCTCATTCGAATTCAGGATGTACATTTACAGGCCACTCTCTTGGTGGAGCCTTGGCTCAATATATGACATACAAAACAGGGCATAAATCTACAACTTTTAATGCACCTGGTGTAGCTAATTTGATCGAGAGCGTGACTGGACAAAAGATAGATTACAAATACTACAAAGATAAGTCTATAAATTATGCTAATGAGAGTGATTTTATTGGTAATTTGTGGAGTGATGCAAGAATAGGTAGTAACAAGATTGTACGTTCTAAGCTTAACAGCACTACGACTAGTGATCTTGTAGCGATTTATAAAATGCAAGCTATGGTTGCGTTGGGTGGTCCGTTTATGCCGTTTATCGGAGGTGGAGTAACATTGAAAATATTTATTGATGGTTTGAACGCTATGGGGAAGATTGCCAAGAATATGGTGCCTACTGCGAATCACGGGATGTCTGATATGTTGACAGATGACGGAAAAATGATGCCAACTACAAATCAGCCTGATTACGGGATCTCTTACATGGGCTATTTAACGCGTGGTACTAAAATAGCGCTTGAAGGCGGTGCATTTGTGTTTTATGTGTATGGCGGCTTGGTGTATCACGGTGCTGATGGTGTATGTAAGTTCTTTAATACCGCTGGTAATTTGCTAGCAGACGGTATTTGGAATAGTTATAGCTTTTTGCGGAGCGTATTCTCTGGTGACTTGAAGGGTATTTTCGACCTGTTCAGCTCCGCAACGGTTGCGGCACGCGTTGATCCGCTAATTCTAGATTTGAACGGCGACGGCTTAGCGACTACAAACTTGGATCAATCAGACGTATATTTTGACCTGGATAGCAACGGCTTTGCCGAGAGGACGGCTTGGATTGATGCCAATGATGGTTTGCTGGTGTTGGACCGCGATGGTGACGGCAAGATAACTAATGGACAGGAGTTATTTGGTGATCAAACATTGTTGTCTAATGGTACTCGCGCGACGAGCGGGTTTGAGGCGCTGCGTGAATTTGATGATAATAAGGACGGCAAAATAGACGCCAGTGATATTGTTTATCTCAAGTTGAAGGTGTGGCAGGATTTGAACAGAGATGGTGTATCGCAAGCCGAAGAGATGAAATCACTAGCCGATGTTGGTATCAAAGCTATTAACCTCAATTCGACGGTTACGGGCGCAGCTGATGCTATGGGCAATATTCAACGCCGTTTGGGTAGTTTTGTGAAAACTGACGGTAGCGACGGGCAAATTGGAGAATATTTATTGAATAGAGACACCGTGAGTTCTCTTGATACGTTTGGTGACTCGGTTACCATACCAGACGATATCGCAGTATTGCCTGATTTACAAGGCGCGGGTAATGTTTCTTCGCTGCGTATAGCTATGGCGAAAGATGAGAGCGGGCAGCTAAAAAAGATGGTGTTGGAATTTTTGGAGACTAAAGACGCTGCCGCTCGCGATGAGTTGTTTACAAATATTGTTTATAAATGGGTGGGTGCTGACAAGCTAGACCCTAAAGGTCGCGGTGGACTTGTTGACGCTAGACAGCTGGCAGTTCTCGAAAAATTTATGGGCATGAATTTTGCTGGGACTAATGGCGCGAACCCTAATGCGAACGCAGCGCCGCTGCTGCAAAAAGCTTATTATAAGTTGGTCGATAGATTATACGCTGCAATGGCCAGCGCCACTTATTTGAAGGACATTGTCAGTAGGGTTAATTACAAAATTGGAGAATCCGGAGCTGTAATTGAGTTTGCTGATGTTATTAATGACATAGATAAGGCTATCGATAACGATAGTGTTTTTGGAAAACAATTGTTGGCTGACTTTTTGCGGGTTGTTTATGGGTCTGGTTTGAGCAATGATACGAATTTATTGCATTTTTGCAATCATTTTGCCGCCAAATCACCAGAGCTAGCCAGAATAGTTTATTCTGCTAACAGAGATGCTATTATCGGAAGCGACAAATCAGATTCGCTTTATGGGACTGCGGCTGATGATTTTGTCTATGGCGATGCTGGCGATGATCATTTAAACGGTGATGCTGGCAACGACACTCTCTACGGTGGTGAAGGTAATGACAATATGTATGGCTATTTAGGTGACGATTTTCTTTATGGCGGTACTGGTAGAGACGATCTTTACGGTGGTGGAGGCAATGACGTTCTTGATGGTGGTTTTGGCGTTGATTACCTTGAGGGCGATGATGGTAACGATACTCTCATTGGCGGACAAGGTAGCGACTCTCTTTATGGTGGCACTGGCAATGATACCTATATCTTCAACAAGGGAGACGGGGAAGATTACATTATGGATATTGATGGCGAAGCTGACAAAGTTCGCCTAGAATATGAACCAATTAGCGTTGTTTTTGAGCGTGTGAATAACGACCTCCGCCTCCGCATGCCAGGCTCGCTTGACGCTATTACGGTTAGTTCGTGGTATAGCAGCGATAATTACAAAATTGAGACTTTCAAGTCGGCTAACGGCAGTGTTATTACGCATACTCAGGTCGATAGTCTCATTCAAGCCATGTCTTCTTTCCAAAAAGACACTGGCATGACTTGGGAGCAAGCTGTAATAAATCAGCCAACGCAGGTACAATCTATCATTCAGCAATATTGGACGGCACCAACCACTTGATTCGGTCGAGAAAAGGCTTGCATAAGCGGCATAAATCTATATAATGAAAACTATATAAGTAAATAAACAATGAATCATTTAGATCATAGCGGAGGTGGGCGTGAATCAAAAACCATTGCAAATCAATTCTGAAATCGGCGTACTCAAGACTGTACTGCTGCATCGGCCGGGCGAGGAGCTCGAGAATCTTACTCCTGATTATCTCAAGGACTTATTGTTCGACGATATTCCGCACCTGAAGGTGGCGCAAGAAGAGCATGATGAATTTGCCAACGTTCTGCGCGACCATGGCGTCGAAGTGCTGTATTTGGACGAATTGGTAACAGAGGCATTAAACAGCGATAATTTGAAAGCAGAATTTGTCGACGAAATGCTAGCAGCTTCCAAACAAGATTCGCGTCGAGTGACGCAAAGTTTGCGCGATTATCTGTTGTCGATGCCGACCAACAAGATGGTGCGCAAAATTATGGCTGGCGTGCGCAAAGACGAGATTTCTTTGCCGCCAGAGCATCACCAGCAGCTGCACGATATGGTCGAGCAAGACCATTATCCATTTTACCTAGATCCAATGCCGAATTTGTACTTTACGCGCGATCCAGCCGCGACAATTGGCAACGGTTTGACGATCAACAAGATGCACTGGCCAGCTCGCCGCCGCGAGTCGCTGTTCATGCGCTATATCATCGACCATCATCCGCGATTTGCTGGCCACGATATTCCAGTTTGGTATAATCGCGACGAGAAGTTCTCGATGGAGGGCGGCGACGAGCTGGTGTTGAACAGCGAAGCCATGGCCATCGGTATCAGCGAGCGCACTACCGCCGAGGCAATCGAGAAAATGGCAACTGAGTTGTTCGCTGATTCTAACTTCAAGAAAATTATTGCTCTCGAGATTCCGAAGAGCCACGCATTCATGCATCTAGATACAGTCTTCACAATGATCGATTACGACAAGTTCACGATCCACCCGGAGATTCGTGACTTTGAAGGCAAGATGAATCTGTTTATCCTCGAGAAGGTTGAGGGGCAAGCTTATCCGCGGATTACCAAGCAGCATGACCTTGAAAAAGCGTTGTGCGAAGCGCTGCATTTGCCAAAGATTAACCTGATTGAGTGCGGCGGCGGCGATGAGATTGCGGCAGCTCGCGAGCAGTGGAATGACGGTTCAAATACTTTGGCGATTGCGCCGGGCGTGGTGGTGACTTACGACCGTAACTATGTCACTAATGCTAAATTGCGCGAGGCTGGCGTCGAAGTTATCGAGGTTAGCGGTTCAGAACTCGGTCGCGGTCGCGGCGGCCCGCGCTGTATGAGTATGCCGCTGGTGCGCGAAGATCTGGACAATGAGCAGGTTACTGATAGAGTTACTTCGGCGGAGCGTTCGCTGGCAGCTACCTTGGCGGTACCAATGATTCAAGAGGAGCACGTCCGCAAAGTGGTACCAGTGACTACAGACTCAACTACTACAACGGTAGCTAAGCTGCCAACCAGTCTGAAGGGTCGCTCTTTCTTGACCTTGAAAGATTTCTCGCCAAGCGATATTCGGCTGATGCTTGATACAGCACACGACCTCAAACAACAAAAGAAAGTAGGCAAAGCACACCGTATTCACGAGGGCAAACAAGTGGCTTTGCTCTTTGAAAAGACATCGACGCGAACTCGCTGCGCCTTTACAGTGGCTGCTAATGATTTGGGCGTGGCGCCAGAATTTCTCGGTAAAGACGATATTCAGCTAGGTAAAAAAGAGTCAGT
>ERZ772924.291-NODE-291-length-24606-cov-6.646939_pt1 | contig 24606 bp, 24 predicted proteins | sample MGYA00512116_ERZ772924 | MGnify/ENA primary metagenome ERZ772924 (study PRJEB29015, sample SAMEA2737920) | human oral metagenome | biome: human oral; feature: human-associated habitat; material: dental | place: China | collected 2134 ...
GCATCAAGCTCGCCGTGCCGCTCGGCATTCTGCTTGCAATCATTCTGCCCCTGCCGAATCAAAGCATCCGCCATACGTTTGTGCGCGTTTTGAAGTGGGGGTTTTTCCTCTCGCTCTTTATGACTGCCGTGCGTGTCGGTACAAAGTCCGCAGTCAATCGCGAGATTTTCGAGAGCATGGCGATCGGTGTCGATCTCGTGGGCGCGCTCGTTCTCTGTACGATCCTCCTGCGCAGTCTGCATCGTGAATGGACGGCAAAGGAGGAGCGCGTCTTCCGTATTGGGACGGGGGCGCTTGCACTTGGTATCTTCCTCTATCACGGTTTGGAACTCTGGCTGATCCCTGTTGCTACGGTTCAGGTTGCGATGGGGGACTACTTTACCCTCATTTTCTTTGTCAAGATGCTCGGTTTTCTCGGCGGCATCTTCCTCGGCTTCCTCTCGGGGTATCTGGCGTACCATGCGGCGGCGGCGCTTAATCACGGGCGGCTCGTCTTTGTCTTTACCGTGCAGATCGCTGCGACCGCCGTGCAGCAGATCATCTTTGTCATGACGGTCATGATGGCACGGCAGGTGCTTGGCGCGGAGACGCTCATCCCATTTATGGCGCCGTTTATCGATAACCAGAACAAAATCATCTATGCCATCTACTTCGTTTCCATTCTCGTGCCCGTTACGCTCTTTTTGCAGCCGCGTCCCGAGCGTCCGCTCTGGGCAAATCCCGCGCAGTACCGTCAGCTGCTCGCGCGCGCGATTCGGCGCAAGCGCTGGGGATCGGGACTCCTTGCAATGCTCGTTCTGACGATGCTCATTTCGAGTGTCGGTGGCTGGTACGCGAACAAGAAGGAGCAGCTTGTCCCTGCCGTTGCGGTCAAGGCGGAGGACGGCCTCGTGCAGATCCCGCTTGAGGAGGTTTCCGACGGACATCTCCACCGCTATGCCTTTCGCGCCTCGGATGGAACGGAGGTGCGTGTCATCATCGTACAGAAGGGCGGCTCCGCGTTTGGTGTGGGTCTTGACGCATGTGAGATCTGCGGACCGACGGGGTATTTCGAGCGCGACGGACAGATTGTTTGCCGCCTCTGCGACGTTGTCATGAACAAGGCGACGATCGGCCTCCCGGGAGGCTGCAACCCGATCCCTGTGGAGTACCGTGTGGCGAGCGGCAGCGTGCAGATTTCGGCGGACACGCTCGAAGCGGCACGCATTCACTTCCGGTGACGGCATGAGAGGAGGAAAGCCATGTTTTGGCAAATGGTAAAAGGCGCGCTCATCCGTCAGCGCGGGAGGTTTATCCTCATCGCTCTGACGGTTGCGCTCGGCGTTTCGCTCGCGACTGCCATGCTGAATGTCATGTTCGACATCGGCGAGAAGGTCAATCAGGAGCTGAAGGCGTTCGGTGCGAACATCACGGTTACGCCGCGCAACTCGATGGTGCTCAAAGATCTCTACGGCGTGGAGACGACCACGAGTATGCACCGCGAATACCTTGAGGAGTCAGATCTCGGCAACATCAAGACAATCTTCTGGACGAACAATATCGTTGCGTTCTCACCGTCATTGACGACGAACATCACGCTCGCGGACGGCGAGACGGTTCCGTTCTTCGGCACATGGTTTGAGCACACGCTCACGCTGCCGACGGATGAGGTCTACACTACGGGTGTAAAATTTATGAAGTCGTGGTGGCATGTCGATGGTGACTGGGCGGACGATACGCAGACGGATCAGGTGCTCGTCGGTACGAAGCTCGCGCAAAAGCTTGGCGTTACCACAGGCAGTACGATTTCCTACAAGAAGTCGGACGGTTCGGACGGCACGTTGATGGTCACCGGCATCCTTTCAGGCGGCGGCGAGGAGGAGAATCAGATCGTCGGTTCGCTCGCTTGTGCACAAGAGCTTGCGAATGCGGCAGGCAAGATTGATCAGGTGGAGGTCAGTGCAATGACGACGCCGGAGAATGATCTTGCGCGCAAGGCGGCAGAGAATCCGAAGTCACTCTCGCAGGCGGAGTATGATATCTGGTACTGCACGTCATACGTCGGTTCCATCGCCTATCAGATCGAGGAGGTCATGCATAATGCGGCAGCGCATCCCGTGCGCCAGATCGCAGAGTCCGAGGGCAAGATTCTCGGCAAGACGCAGCTCCTTATGCTGCTGATTACGGTTTTGTCGCTGCTCTCCTCGAGCCTTGGCGTCAGCAACCTCATCAGTGCGAACATCATGGAGCGCAGCCGCGAGCTGGGACTCCTGAAGGCACTTGGCGCGACGAATCGCGCCGTCGTGCTCTCCGTTCTCGCGGAGATATTTATTGCAGGCATCCTCGGCGGCATTCTCGGCTACGTCGTCGGACTCGGCTTTGCCCAGCTCATTGGTGAGAATGTCTTTGGCTCGGGCATTGCAGTGAATCCGTACGTCATTCCGATCATTGCCGTTCTCATGTCGCTCGTGCTGATCATCGGGAGCGTGCCCGCGATCCGTATGCTTCTGTCGCTGCAGCCGGCAGAGGTTCTCTATGGCAGGTGATGAATGATGAATCGATATAAAATGTTCTTTATCATGGTCGCCAATTCCCTGCTGCGGCGGCGCGCACGCATGGCAATCGCCCTGCTTGCCGTTGCCATCGGGGCGACGATCATCTCGGGCATGATCACGGTCTACAAGGAAGTCCCCGAACAGATGGGGCGTGCGTTCCGCGCCTATGGTGCGAACCTCCTCATTCTGCCGGGTACGGATACGGGCACAATACAGGAAAGCTCGATTGCCGCTGTGCGCAAGTCCCTCTCGGGCTATGAGATTGTCGGCATTACACCCTTTCTGTATGATACCCTCCTGATCAACCATCAGACCGTGATGGCGGGCGGCACGGACTTCGCCGTCCTGCAGGAGGTCAGCCCGTATTGGCAGATTCGCGGCGACTGGCCGACACCGGGCGAGAAGGAGATCCTGCTCGGCGCGGAGTTTGCGGCGAAGCTGCGCGTGAATCCCGGCGATACGATTACCGTATCGGGCGGTGAGGGGACGATTGTGAGTGATTACCGCGTGTCCGGCATCGTTCGCACGGGTGGAAACGAGGAGAACTTTGTCTTTGTCTCCCTGCCCGATATGCAGAACATGAAGGGACGTCCCGGCGAGCTGAGTCTCGCGCAGGTCTCCGTTGTCGCGGGGCAGGATGAGCTGACGCGCGCAGAGGAGAAGATTCGCACGGATGTACCCGGCGTTCAGCCCCAGCTCGTCAAGCAGATTGCCCAGTCCGAGGGCACGGTGCTCGGGAAACTGCAGGCACTCGTGCTCATCGTCACCGTCGTTGTCCTTGTCCTGACGCTGATCTGCGTCTCGACCACGATGATGGCGATTGTGACGGAGCGTCGCCGCGAGATCGGGCTAAAGAAGGCACTCGGTGCGGATAACCGTCACATTGTCGCGGAGTTCTTCGGCGAGGGGTGTCTCCTCGGTTTTCTCGGCGGCGTGCTCGGCTCGGGCTTTGGCTATCTCTTTGCCCAGAGTGTCAGCATCAACGTATTCGGGCGCGGCATCGAGTTCTCGGCGACCATTGTCGTCGTCGCGCTTGTCATGTCCATCTTTGTCACGGGGCTTGCATCGCTCCTGCCCGTGCGCATTGCGACGAATGTAGATCCCGCGATTATCCTGCGCGGCGAATGAGGAGGAATAACGCATGAGTTTGCTTGAACTGCGGCACGTTTCCAAGGCGTACAACGAAAAGGTGCTCGCTCTGGACGATGTCAATCTGAAGGTGGAAAAAGGCGAATGGCTTGCCGTCATGGGTCCCTCCGGCTCGGGTAAGTCGACGCTCATGAACATCATCGGCTGTATGGACAGCGCGACGAGCGGCGAGGTTATCCTCGACGGCGAGGTGCTGACGGACGCGACACCCGAGGAGCTGACGCGCTATCGCCGCGACAAGATCGGCATCGTCTTTCAGCAGTTCCACATGATCCCGTATCTGACGGCGGTCGAGAATATCATGGTCGCGCAGTACTATCACAGCATGCCCGACCGCGATGAGGCAATGGCGGCACTCGAGCGCGTCGGACTTGCCGACCGTGCGAGCCATCTGCCGAGCCAGCTCTCGGGCGGTGAGCAGCAGCGCGTCTGCATCGCGCGTGCCCTCATCAACTATCCTGTCCTCATCCTCGCGGATGAGCCGACGGGCAACCTCGACGAGAAGAACCAGAAGCTCGTCATGAAGATCTTCCATGAGCTGCACGATGAGGGGCACACGATCCTCACCGTTACGCACTCCGCCGAGGTCGGCGAGGAGGCGCAGCGCTGCGTCATCATTGAGCATGGACACATGCGTGAAAGGACGGCATGAGCATGAAAAAAACGATGTTGGGACTTGCGGTTCTCCTCTCCATCGGTGTGATGCTTACGGGCTGCGGCGATGAGAAGAAGGACGCGCCAAAGGATGCGGCAAAGCCCGCCGCACAGGCGGTATCCGTCGATCTGACGGGGGCAAAGGACGGCACGTTCGCGGGGGACAGCTCCGAGCACGCACAGCTTGGGCATTCGCACGTCGAGCTGACGATTGCGAACGGTGCGATCACAAAGGTCGTCCATACGGGCTTTGACAAGGACGGCAAGATAAAGGACGAGAACTACGGCGCAGACAAGCCCGAGGGCGTCCGCAAGAAGGCGCAGACTGCCTACAAGGCGATCGGCTCGTATGCAAGCCAGCTTGAGAGCAAGAAGGATCTCGCGAAGGTTGATGCCATCGCGGGCGCAACCGTCAGCTATGACCAGTTTAACGAGGCTGTCGCAAAGGCTGTGGAAGCGGCGAAAAAGTAAATTTGTCGGAAGCTGTCATACATCTTGTATGGCGGCTTCTTTTCATCTGTGCTACAATAATGGAAATACAGTCAGGAGGCAATACTATGATAGACGATGCAAAATTATTGGAGACGGTCGTTAAAGAATTTGAGGCACTGACGCGCATACCGCGTCCCTCGGGACATGAGAAAGCCGTCAGCGACTACCTCAAGAAGCGTTTCGAGGAGATCGGCTGCACGGTGACGCAGGACGAGGTGCTGAACATCATCGCGGAACTCCCCGCGACGGCGGGCTGTGAGGCCGCGCCGCGCACGATCCTGCAGGGGCACATGGACATGGTCTGTGTCGCGAAGCCGGGCGTGATCTACGATCCGCTCAAAGACCCAATCAAGATGATTCGGACGGAGGAGTCTCTGACGGCAGACGGCACGAGTCTCGGCGGGGACGACGGCATCGGCGTTGCGGAGATTTTGACCGCGATGCAGCATGCGGAGGAACACGGACCGCTGCGTGCGATTGTTACGGTCGATGAGGAGCAGGGGATGTCGGGGGCACGTCATCTCTCGGCGGATCATTTGAAGGACGCACGCTTCCTCATCAACTGCGACTCCGAGGACTACCATATTATGACGGTCGGCAGCGCGGGCAGTGTCAACCTTGACTTCTCACGTACGCTCTCGCGCAGGGAGTCGGAGCTGCCTGCCTATCGCGTCGCGGTGGAGGGGCTCTGTGGCGGGCATTCGGGGGAGCGCATCGGCGACGGGCGCGGCAATGCGATTCGCACGCTTGCCCTTGCACTGCAGGCACTTGAGGCACATGGTAAAATTGAGATTGTCTCATTCACGGGCGGTACGGCACGCAACGCCATCCCTCCGACGGCAGAGGCGGTCATTCGGACAGGTATTAACGAGCGTGAGATTGTCAATGTACTGGTCGCGGAGGAGAAGCGTTTCCACGCGCTCTATGGCACGGCTGATCCCGCAATGAAGTTTGCATTTACCACCGTGGAGAATGCGGGGCGCGTGATCGGCGAAGCAGAGGAGCGTGACCTCATTGACCTGCTCACACTCCTGCGTACGGGCGTGCACGATATGTCGCGCCTTCATGCGGGCAAGGTGGAGACCTCGGCGAACCTCGGCGTGCTCAGTATGGACGAAAATGATGTGCGCGTTCAGTATTTCCCGCGCTCCTCGGTGAATGAGCGTCTGGATGAGATCGTCGTGATGGGGCGGACGATGGCGGAGCGCATGAACTTCAACCTCACACTGGGAGCGCAGTCGCCGGCATGGCGCGAGCGCGAGAACAGCACACTCGCGAAGATCATGGGCGAGGTGTATGCTGTGCAGAACGGCGGCGCGCAGATGACGATCGAGAGCATCCATGCAGGGCTTGAGACGAGCTGGCACGCGGCGAAGAATCCGGAGCTCGACATGGTGTCCATCGGTGTGACGACGACGGGCATTCATACGCCGGCAGAGCGCATCGATGTCACGACGATCGTGCCCGAGGCAAAGCTGATGATGGAGACGTTGCGCCGCATTGCGCAGGAGAAGGCATAAAAGGATATTCTCAATTAGTTTTTCATCTCTATAGAAAAAACTTGTCACGTGTGCTATACTATTCTCATTGATTGTGATTATATATTGGAGAGTTAGCATATAACTACTAACGCACATGGAGGGAAATAGTATGGCAGAGACCTATACAATGGAGGATCTGAAAAAACGTTTGCAGGCGACGCAGCGCAAGATGACACCGCAACGCCAGATCGTTCTGCAGGTGATCCTCGATCATCCGAGCGAGCATCTGAGTGCGGAGAAAATCTATGACATCCTGCGCGGCACGGAGTCGGAGATCGGGCTTGCGACGGTTTACCGCAGTCTTGAGATTCTGGTGTCGCTTGGGATTTTGCAGAAGATCGAGTTCGGCAAGGAATTCGACAAGCGCAATAAGGGATCGTACTCCTACGAACTGAACCCAATCGATCCGAATCAGCACTTCCATCATCATCTCATCTGCACGGAGTGCAAGGAGATCTCGGAGTTCGAGGAGGATATGCTCGATCATCTCGAAGAGGACATCTTTAAGAAGACGGGCTTCAAGGTTGAGAACCATCAGGCGAAGTTTTTCGGCATCTGCAAAAAATGTCAGGAGAAGCAGAAAAAGGCGTGAAAATTCGGTCGCTTACGATAAACAGCAGAGCCGAGGTCATTGTCAAAATCGTCCGCGAGGTATTGACACTTTTCAAGGTGGAGATCGTCGGGCGGACAGGGGAGGCGGATTACGCCCAGCTGTCGGTGGTAAACCGGCAGTCGGGCTGTGAGCCGCCTTCTGTCATGACCGAGGTCTTTCTTTTTACTAATGACGGATCGTGTGAGAAAATTATTTTTTCTGCGGATGGCAAGGAAGATGAAATTCCACGCGCTGCCATGCACCGCATGGTGAAGCGAAATGTTTATGAATTCTTTCGTATGCGCTTCGCTCTGCCGTCCGCGCCGTGGGGCATCCTCCACGGCGTCCGCCCGACAAAGATCGTGCACCGATGGCTGCGCGCAGGGATATCGCCCGAGGCGATCATCGCGCGCCTCGCGGATGACTATGACTGCAGCAATGAAAAGGCAAAACTCATCACGGAGGTTGCCGTGCGCCAGCTGCCGTTCCTTGCGCGCAGCGATGTGCGTTCGGTCAGCGTCTATGTCGGCATTCCGTTCTGCCTCTCGCGCTGTCTCTACTGCTCTTTCCCGTCGAACCTCCTTCCCTCGGAGAAGAAGCTGCGCACCTTTATGAATGTGCTCGCGCGGGATCTTTCTGCAGCGGCGGAGGATGTGCGCTCTTTGGGGCTTATGGTGCAGAGCATTTACATCGGTGGGGGCACGCCGACAAGCTTGCCGAATGATTTTTTTGCCGAAATGCTCAAAATGGTATATAATGCCTTTTATGGGTCAAATATTGTGGAGTTCACGGTGGAGGCAGGACGCCCCGACAGCATGACGGCGGAGAAGATCGCCGCCATGCGGGAACACGCCGTGACGCGCGTGAGCGTTAATCCGCAATCCATGCAGGCGAAGACGCTCGAACGCATCGGACGCCGCCATACCCCCGATGACATCGTGCGCATGGTGCATGAGATTCGCGCAGCATTCGACGTGCACATCAATATGGACGTGATTCTGGGGCTTCCCGGTGAGACGGCAGAGGATGTGGCGCGGACGATGGCAGCGGTGACGGCGCTCGCGCCCGACGATATCACGCTCCATGCCCTCGCCCTCAAGCGTGGCTCGAATCTGCGCCTCAAGATGGAGACGGAGCATGTCGAACTGCCGTCGGATGCGGAGACGCAGCGCATGAGCACGGTCGCTGTGCGCGCGGTGGAGGAGGCAGGCTACCGTCCGTACTATCTCTACCGACAGGGCTATATGAGCGGCGATCTCGAGAACGTCGGCTATGCCCGCGCGAATGCTGAGAGTATCTACAACATTCAGATTATGGAGGAGCGCCAGACGATCATCGGCATTGGCGGCGCTGCCACGACGAAGGTGCTCGGCATTCGCGGGGATCGTATGCGCTCGGTGTTCAACGCGAAGGATCTCGTGACCTATCTGCGCGATATTGACATCTACATTGAAAAACGCCGTGCGCTCCTGCGCGCGGAATACGAGGAGGAAACACCCTGATGCTGACGAATGCGCCACGGGGAACGAAGGATATCCTGCCCGATGCGGTGGGTGCGTGGACGTATGTGGAGAACGTTATCCGCGATATCTGCGCCCGCTATGGCTATCATGAGATCCGCACGCCGATCTTTGAGCATACGGAGCTCTTTCAGCGCGGGATTGGTGACGGCACGGATGTCGTGGACAAGGAGATGTATACCTTTACCGACCGCGGCGACCGCAGCCTGACGCTGCGTCCGGAGAATACGGCATCCGCCGTGCGCGCCTATCTGCAGAACAAGCTCTATGCGGACGGGGGACTGCAAAAGCTCTTCTACGTCGGCTCGATGTTCCGCTATGACCGCCCACAGGCAGGGCGTATGCGTGAGTTCCATCAGTTCGGTGTGGAGGCGATCGGTGGGGAGAGCCCTGCGGTGGATGCCGAGGCAATTCTGCTCGCGTACGATTTTCTCACGGCACTCGGACTGAAGGGGCTGACATTAAAACTCAACTCCGTGGGCTGTCCGACCTGCCGCCCCGTCTATCGGGAGCGTTTGCAGGCATATTTCAAAGAGTATCTGTCCACGCTTTGCGATGACTGTCAAAGTCGTTATACCGAGCGCCCGATGCGTATTCTCGACTGCAAGGTGGATGCGGACAAGCCGTTTATGGTGGGGGCGCCCGCGATTACGGACTGCCTCTGCACAGAGTGCGCGGAGCACTTTGCGGCGGTGCAGTCGCATCTGACGAATGCGGGCGTGACGTATGAACTTGACACGCGTCTTGTGCGCGGGCTCGATTACTACACGCGAACGGCGTTCGAGATCGCCTATCCGCCCCTCGGCGCACAGAGCGCCGTTGCGGGCGGTGGACGCTATGACGGTCTTGTCGAGGAGCTCGGTGGGAATCCAACGCCTGCCGTGGGATTTGCGGCGGGGCTTGAGCGTGTCCTCCTTGCACTCGAGCAGCAGAATCTTCTGCCCGAGAGCCCCCCTGCGGCGGATGTCTTCCTCATCGCACTCGGCGATGCGGCTGCTACAGCGGCGTTCCCTCTGCTACACGATCTGCGGCAGGGCGGCGTACGCGCTCTGATGGACTATGCGGGGCGCAGCATGAAGGCACAGATGAAGCAGGCGAACAAATCCGGCGCGCGCTATGCCGTCATTCTCGGCGAGGACGAACTGGCACAGGGGACAGCGGTTGTGCGCGATATGGTACAGAGCACGCAGGAGACTTGGTCTCTTGACGATATGGTAAAACGATTGGTTTTTGAGGTGAAGGGCTGAGATGGAAACGATGCAGGGACTTAAACGGACACATGACTGCGGCACGCTCCGCAGGGAGCAGGTCGGCAAGGAAGTAACGCTGTGCGGCTGGGTATCGCGCCGCCGCGACCACGGCGGGCTGATCTTCGTGGATATGCGCGACCGCTCGGGACTCGTGCAGATCGTCTTTGACGAGGCGGCGATGGCAGATGGGACGTTCCACGAGGCGGAGACGCTGCGCTCGGAGTTTGTGATCTCTGTGCGCGGTTCTGTACGTGCGCGCAGCGCGGAGACGGTGAACCCGAACATGGCGACGGGCGAGATTGAGATCGTTGTCAATGAACTGCGTATCCTGAACAAGGCGAAGACGCCGCCGTTCTACATTCAGGACGGCATTGACGTGGATGAGATGATTCGTCTGCGCTACCGCTATCTCGATCTGCGCCGTCCGGAGATGCAGGCGAATATTATGCTGCGCCACCGCGTGACGAAAATCATGCGCGATTTCTTTGACAAGAACGGCTTCCTTGAGATCGAGACGCCGATGCTCTGCAAGAGCACGCCCGAGGGGGCGCGCGACTTCCTCGTGCCGAGCCGTCTCAATGCGGGTGAGTTCTACGCCCTGCCGCAGTCGCCGCAGATCTTCAAGCAGCTGCTCATGGTCTCGGGCTTCGAGAAATACTTCCAGATCGTGCGCTGCTTCCGCGATGAGGATCTGCGCGCCGACCGTCAGCCCGAATTCACACAGCTCGATATCGAGATGTCCTTTATGGATCAGGACTCCATCCTCACGCTGATGGAGGAGATGGTGAAGGAGCTCTTCGACAAGAGCATGGGAATCAAGGTTGAAACGCCGTTCCGCCGCATGTCGTGGGACGAGGCGATGGAGCGCTTCGGCTCGGACAAGCCCGATCTGCGCTTCGGCATGGAGCTGCAGGATATCACGGACTACGTCGGTGGCTCGGAGTTCAAGGTGTTTAACGCCGTCATGGAGGCGGGCGGTCGCGTCAAGGTCATCAACGTCGAGGGCTACGCAAACATCCCGCGCCGTGAGCTTGACGATCTCGTGCTGTATGTCCAGAACTACGGGGCGAAGGGGCTTGCATGGATTCAGTACAGTGAGGAGGGTGTGAAGTCGCCCTTCAAGAAATTCTATTCAGATGAGACGTTCGAGACGATCAAGAACGCCGTCGGAGCAAAGACGGGCGACCTCCTGCTTGTCGTTGCCGACCAGCCCGCCGTCGTGGCACAGGCACTCGGCGAACTGCGCCTTGAGATGGGGCGCCGCCGCAATCTGATGAATCCCGACGAGCTGTCCTTCCTCTGGGTCGTGGACTTCCCGATGTTCGAGTACAGTGCGGAGGAGAAGCGCTACAAGGCGATGCACCATCCGTTCACCGCGCCGCGCGAGGAGGATATTCCGCTGCTCACGAGCGATCCCGGCCGCGTTAAGGCGAACGCCTATGACATGGTGCTGAACGGTGTCGAGATCGGCGGCGGCAGTCTGCGTATCTACCGCAGCGATCTGCAGGAGCAGGTCTTTGAGACGCTCGGCTTTGCACCCGAGGAGGCGCGTGAGCGCTTCGGCTTCATGATGAATGCGTTCGAGTATGGCACGCCGCCGCATGGCGGAATCGCGTTCGGTCTGGATCGCCTCGTGATGCTGATGGCAAAGCGCCGTAGCATTCGCGATGTTATCCCGTTCCCGAAGACGCAGAGTGCGTCGGATGTCATGTGCGAAGCGCCGTCGCCCGTCGATGAGAAGCAGCTGCGTGAACTTTACATCCGTACGGCTGTGCCGAAGAAGAAGACGGATGGCGCTGCACAGCAGTGATACGAATTAATGGGGAGGGCGTCGCTCTAGGCGCTCTCTTTTCGTGATATGGGAGGGGAGTTCTCCTTGTCAAAACGGGTCAATATACTTGGTGTCCATGTCGATGCAGTTACGATGGCACAGGCTGTTGCCGCTGTTTCCTCCTATATGGATGAGCGCGCGGGCGTGATGATCGCCACGGCGAACGCGGAAATGATCATGCGCGCGACGCACGATCAGGAACTCGGTGCTATTCTCAATGCCGCGGCACTCGTCGTGCCCGACGGCGCGGGGACGGTCTGGGCGGCACGCCATCTGGGGCACGCGATGCCTGAGCGCGTGGCGGGCTACGATCTCGCGCAGGAACTTCTGCGTCGCGCACCCGCAGAACATCGGCGTGTCTATTTCTTCGGCTCTGCGCCCGGCGTTGCGGAGAAGGCAAAGGCAAAGGCGGAGTCGCTGTATCCCGGCATTGAAATCGTCGGCGTGCGTGACGGCTTCTTCAAAGAGGCGGACAATCCGGCAATTATCGCGGAGATTAAGGCAGCGCGTCCGGACTTGCTGCTCGTTGCGCTCGGCGTGCCGAAGCAGGAGAAGTGGATTGCCGCACATCTGGCGGAGCTTGGCGTGCCCGTTGCCATCGGTGTCGGCGGGACACTCGACGTGATGGCGGGTGTGATGAAGCGCGCGCCGCGTTGGATGCAGAAGGCAAAGCTCGAATGGCTCTTTCGCGGGATGCTTCAGCCGAAGCGCGCGGGGCGTCTGCTCGCTCTGCCGAAATTCGTGCTGAAGGTGCATTCTTCGCGAAAATAAAAATCGTATCTGTGGACAAAGAATAGGCTTTCCATTATAATTGATGGAAGTGCAATCATTTGATAAGGAGGCGGATGCGCATGGTCATTGTAAGCGAGGGCTATAAATTTATCGGCGCGGCGCTTATACTGGCTGTTATTCTCGGATTCTTTGCACATCCGTACGCGGCAATTCCGTTCGTCGTACTTGCGTGCTACTTCGCGTATTTCTTCCGCAGTCCCGCACGCGAGATTGTGCAGGACGCAAATCATATTCTCTCGCCTGCAGACGGAACCGTTACGGAGATCTCACCCGTCGGCATGGATGACTTCGTGGGCGAGAAGTGCAACAAGATCGTCATCTTCATGTCGGTGTTCAACGTGCACGTCAACCGCAGTCCGATCCACGGTGAGATCAAGCTGCAAAAATACTACTGCGGGCGCTTTCGCCCTGCCTATAAGGATGAGGTTGGCTTTGAGAACGAACACCACCTCATCGGCATCGATCGCGGCGATCTGCGCATCACGGTGAAGCAGATTGCGGGTATCCTCGCGCGCCGCATCGTCTCGTGGGTGACGCTTGACGACAAGCTTAGGCAGGGGGATATCTACGGCATGATCCGCTTCGGCTCGTGCCTTGAGATCGTGATGCCCGAGCGGGCGCAGATCCTTGTGCAGAAGGGCGAAAAGGTGCAGGGCGGCAAAACCGTTCTGGGGAGGCTCGAAGGCGAATGAATTACAGACGGTTTCTGCCGAATCTCTGTACGGCGATGAATCTTGTCTTTGGTATGTGTTCCATCCTTTCGACGGTCGAGGGGCATCTCGACTGGGGCGCGCTCTTTATCTTCTGCGCACTCATTGCCGACGGTCTGGACGGACGCATTGCGCGCGCGTTCGGCGTGTCGAGCGAGTTCGGCAAGGAGATGGACTCGCTCTGTGACCTCGGCTCGTTCGGCGTCGCGCCCGCGCTGCTCGCGTGGACGCTCGCCCTGCACCACTATGGCGTTCTCGGCGCCCTTGTGACGATCTTCTTTGCCGTCTGCGGCATGTGGCGTCTCACGCGCTTCAATGTGAATGCGAGTGTCGTGCACGGCTACTTCATGGGGCTTGCAATCCCGGCGGGCGGCAACCTCGTTGCCATGTCGACATGGCTCTTTTTGGAACTTGGCGTTGACCCGACTTCGTTCGGAATGATCTATCCGATCGCCGTTGCCGTTACAGCGTATCTCATGGTCAGTCATGTCCACTATCCCGACTTCAAGGGCGGTGGGGAGAAGATTTATATGGCGTCCAAAATCTTTGCGCTCGTTATCTTCGCCGCAATCCTGTATTTCGGCAGCGCGGCGATTCTGCCCGCCGTCTTTGCGGGGATCTTTGCGACCTACGCACTCTTTGGGATTGTCAATCATACGATTGCCGTTATGACGCGCGCAAAGGAAGGCTGAGCCCGCATGACTGAGTTCTTTCAATTTGTTTCGCCCTATCTTCCGGCACATATCTTTGATATTGTGATGGTTCCGATGCAGATCATTCTTCTGCTCTTTACGCTCTATTTCTTTTTCATTGGTTTCTGCTGCCTCTGGCGGCGCAAGGAGAAAAAGATCCTGACGCCGGAAAAGACATTTGCCGTCGTGGTTGCCGCGCACAATGAGGCGGCGGTCATCGGGCAGCTGATCGAGAACCTGAAACGCCTCGACTACCCCGAGGAGTTGTACGACATCTATGTTATTGCAGACAACTGTACGGACGAGACGGCACAGATCGCGGGGGACGCGGGTGCAATCGTCTGCGAACGCACGCATCCGACGAAGAAGAGCAAGGGCTTCGCGCTTGAGTGGATGTTTGAACGTCTCTTCGAGATGGACAAGGAATATGACGCGATCGCAATCTTCGATGCGGACAACCTCGTCCATCCGAACTTCCTCAAGGAGATGAACAATCGCCTCCTCAAGGGCGACAAGGTCATTCAGGGCTTTCTCGATGCCAAGAATCCCTATGATACGTGGGTTGCGGGCACATTTGCCATCGCGTTTTGGGTCATTGATCACATCTCGCATCTTGCGAAGACAAACATCGGGCTCTCCGCATGTCTCGGCGGCACGGGTATGTGCATTACGACGGACGTACTCAAGCGCCACGGTTGGCGCGCGACCTGCCTCACGGAGGACATGGAGTTTACGATGAAGCTGCTCGCCGAGGGCATCAAGACGACGTGGGCGCATGATGCCATCGTCTACGATGAGAAACCGCTGACGTTCAAGCAGGCGTGGAATCAGCGTCGCCGCTGGGCACAGGGGCAGTTCGATGTGGCACACCGCTTTATTCCGACGATGATCCGCGAGGGGTGGAGGCGGCGTGACATCCGCATCTGGGATGGCTGCATCTATCTGCTGCAGCCGCACTTCCTCATGATGTCGACGTTTTTCATCATCATCAGCTATGTGCAGCTTGCCTTCCCGCCGTTCTATACGAGCATCTATAAGTTCCTGCCGTCGCAGCTGATGACCGCCATCATGATCGGGCAGTATGTTCTGCCCATGATCATCCTCATCAAGGTACGCGCGAAGCTCAAGGCATGGTTCTATCTGCTGCTCTATCCCGTGTTCATCTACTCGTGGATTCCGATCATCTTCCTCGGATTCATCCATCGCAATGAGCACGAGTGGAGTCATACGAAACATACGCGCGCCATGAGCATGGATGAGGTCATGAGCGACGTGAAATAACAAAGGGGCTGCTGCATGAGTGCAGCAGTCTCTTTTCAATAAAAGGAGAACATTATGTATACATTACGCGTCGAGGGCGCATTCGAGGCGGCGCATCGCGTTGTGAACTACCCCGGCAAATGCGACCGTCTGCATGGGCACAACTGGGTCGTCGAGGCGACCTTTCAGGGTACACAGCTCGATGAGCTCGGTATGCTGATCGACTTTAAGATTGCAAAGAAGGCACTCGCCGCAGTATTGGACGATTTCGACCACTACTATCTGAATGACTTCCCACCGTTCAAGGATGGGGTAAATCCTACGGCAGAGAATCTGGCACGCATTATCTATGAAAGACTTGAAGCGCGCACAGAGGTGCAGGCATCCCCTGCGGATCTGACCGCGCTGACCGTCTGGGAGTCGCCGAAGTCCTCCGTCACCTATACGAAGGACTGATATGCGCGAGAACATCATCGAAATCTTTTCCTCCATACAGGGGGAGGGAAAGTACGTTGGCTGCCGTCAGATCTTCGTGCGCCTTGAGGGCTGCAATCTCGACTGTACTTACTGCGACACGGAGAACGAGATCGGACGCCATCCCGTCTGCATGGTGGAGGAACGGGCGGGTACGCATGAGCTCGTTCCATACGAAAATCCTCTTTCGGTGGAACAGGTGGCGGAGATTGTCGCGCGCCTTGTGGGCGATGTCCCGCACCACTCCCTCAGCATCACGGGCGGTGAGCCGCTGCTCCATGTTCCCTTTATCAAGGAACTTGCTACGCATATCGACCTGCCCGTTTTCCTTGAAACAAATGGAACGCTTGACAGGGCTCTTGCAGAGTGCATCGACTGTATTTCGCACATCAGTATGGATCTGAAACTGCCCGATGTCCTGTCCGCGCCTGTCTGGGATGCGCACGCACGCTTTCTCGAAGTTGCACGAGCCAAGGATGTCTATGTCAAGGTCGTCGTCGCCGCAGAGACATGCGCGGATGATGTGGAGCGTGCGGCGCACCTCGTCGCCGAGATCGCACCCGCGACGCTCCTCATCCTCCAACCCGTCACGCCTTACGGCGGCTGCACTGCGCCAAGTCCCGCACGCCTCCTCGAACTCCAACGCATCGCCCTCCGCCATCTCCCCGATGTCCGCATCATCCCGCAGACACATAGGATGATGGATTTGTTGTAAAATGGCTCATCTATCACGAAAAACTATTGACGGATATGTTAAACTAAACGGATAGTGATTTCTTAGTTATTTTAGAAAGTGAATATACATGAAGATCATTGATGCTCATCTGCATTTTGGCAGAGGGGAGTATTTTGATACCGTCGCGCATGCAGCGGGACATGAGAATACGCAGGAGGCGATGCGCCGCGACTATGCGGCGGCGGGGATTGTGCACGGCGTCATTATGGGCAATCTGCCGGTCGAGGAGACGGAACCGGAGTATCCCGATCTCTTTCACTACTGCGTGGGGATTGCGGGCGACGGTGTGACCGAGATGGCGGCAGAGCGCATTGAGCAGCTCCTGCCCGCATTGGAAAAACATCTGCGGAGTGATCGCTGCGTCGGCATCAAACTCTATCCGGGCTACAATTATTTCTATATATATGAAGATTTTCTGGCGCCTGTCTACGCGCTTGCGGCGAAATACGAAAAGCCGGTCGCTGTGCATACGGGACTGACGGCGACGGAGAAAGCGCTGCTCAAGTATGCGCATCCGAGCGTTATGGACGAGGCGGCGACGAAGTTCCGTAATGTGAATTTCGTCATGTGCCATTTCGGCGAGCCGTATTTTACGGATGCAGTTGCTGTAATGGAGAAGAACGCCAATGTGACGGCGGATCTCTCCGGGATGCTTGCCGGAAAAATTCAGGATTTTGAGTTATTCTGCACGCAGAAGAAGTTCTACATTGAGCATCTGCGGGGGTGGCTGGCGTATCTGAACGCATACGATCGTCTGATGTTCGGGACGGACTGGCCGCTCGCGAATCTCGGCGACTATATTGCGTTCACGAAGCTGATCATCCCGGAGGAACATTGGGATGCGGTATTCTATGACAATGCGGTGCGGATCTATCATCTGCACTTATAACGAGGGATAAGGGAAAATCTATGGCAATTTTAGAGATCAAAAAGGCGGGAGACCCCGTCCTGAAACAGAAAGCAGAGCCGATCGAGCGCCTGACGAAGCGGCATCGGCAGATGCTCGACGATATGGCAGAGACGATGTACGCGGCCAACGGCGTGGGGCTTGCCGCTCCGCAGATCGGAAAGTCGCTGCGCCTGGTCGTCATTGATGTGGAGGATGAGCATGGGCTTCTCGAGCTGGTGAATCCGGTCATCACGATGCGCGAGGGCAGCGTCGTGGACTCGGAGGGCTGCCTCTCCATACCGAAGGTCTACGGTGATGTGGAACGCGCGGAGCGTGTGACGGTGGAGTATACGGATCGGCGCAGCCGACGGCGTACACTGACGGCAGACGGGCTCCTTGCACGCTGTATTCAGCATGAGTGCGACCATCTCGACGGCAGACTCTTCATTGATATTGCCATCAACCTTCGCAAGGAGGAGGAAAAGGAGTGACGCGTATGCGTGTCGTCTTCATGGGAACGCCGGATTTCGCGGTGCCTGTGCTCGCGGCAATTGGCGCGCGTACAGATCTTGCGGAGGTCGCTGCTGTCGTTACGCAGCCCGATCGCCCGCGCGGACGTGGGCAGAGACTCGTCCCATCGCCGGTTAAGTCTTGGGCGGCTGCGCACGATATTCCCGTGCTTCAGCCGGAACGCGCGCGTGATGCATCCTTTATCCTCCAACTGCGCGCGCTGGCACCAGATGTAGCGGTGGTAGCGGCGTTCGGCCAGATCCTCTCGCAGGAAGTGCTCGATATTCCCGTGCATGGCTGCATCAATGTACATGCGTCGCTGCTGCCGAAGTATCGCGGCGCGGCGCCGATCCAGCATGCGATCATGGACGGGGAGACGGTGACGGGGATCACGACGATGCAGATGAATGCGGGGCTTGATACGGGCGATATGCTCCTGCAGCGCGAGGTTCCCATCCATGCGGATACGACCTACGGAACGCTGCACGATGTGCTGATGGAGACGGGGGCGGAGCTCCTCATTGAGACGTTAGAACGGCTTGCCGCAGGGACGCTTGCGCCTGTGCCGCAGATGGGGGAGAGCTCCTATGCTGCGCGCATCACGCGCGAGACGGCTCAGATTGACTGGTCGAAGCCGGCACGCGAACTCGATGCGCTCGTGCGTGGGCTGAATCCGACCCCGTATGCACAGACGAGTCTCGACGGTGCCGTCTATAAGATCGGCGGTCTGCGCCGTACGGGACATGCGGCAAGTGCACCCGCGGGAACACTCGTCTCTGCCGACCGCAGGGCGGGGCTCTGCATTGCGGCGGGGGATAAGGATGTGGAGATCACGGAGATCCAAGCGCCCGGCAAGAAGATGATGGCGGCGTCCGCATTTTTGAATGGATGCGCACTGACCGTCGGTACAAGGTTTTCATCATGAGCGAACAGACATTGACGGTCAACGGGAAGACGGCAGGCGCGAAAAAGACGATCCTGCTTCCCTCACGGCCGAAAAAACGACTTTTTATCGGGATGTTGTCGTTGGTGACGATGCTCGCGGCGGCGATTCTATTTGTCATATGGTATATCGGTGTGCCGGGGCTCGAACGCATTCAGCCGCTCCTGCCGTGGGCGATCGGTGCTGTGCTTTCCGGCGCGGTTCTGCTCTCGTTTTTCGGCATCTTCAATATGGTGCTGGCGATTGCGGGGCTGCCGTATTTGCCGTGGATGAAGCGTCAGACCTATGAACTCATCAATCTGCTCTTTCCTGCGGCGGTGCGCCTCGGCGCCATCTTCGGCGTAAAGAGGCGAAAGCTCGAGGGATCCTTTATTGCCGTGAGTAATCTGCTCTTTCATCGGATGCATATCCGCGTGCCGGCCGACCGTCTGCTCGTCGTGACGCCGCACTGCCTGCAGCTCGCAAGCTGCCCGCATAAGGTGACGCGCGATCCGAACAACTGCAAGCGCTGCGGCGGATGCAACATCGGCGATCTCGTTGCGCTTGCGGAGGAGATGGGGTTTCATTTCTTCGTGGCGACGGGAGGCACGCTTGCGCGACAGATCATCTATAATATGCGTCCGAAGGCAGTGCTGGCAATCGCGTGTGAGCGCGATCTGATGAGCGGCATACAGGATGTGTTCCCGCTGCCGGCGGTCGGCGTGCTGAATATACGCCCCAACGGCCCATGCTACAATACGAGCGTAGATATGAACGAGGTGCGCCGTCAGCTGGAGGAGATTATCGAACCCCTGTCTCGTGTGGCGGAGAAGGGCGCATAATGCAGAACTATCGTGAGGATAAAATCGACCGTGTGCGCGAGCTGGCCATGCAGACGATTCTGCGGGTGTACGGTGCGGGCGCCTATGCCAATGTCGCACTTGCGGAGACACTGCGTGCGGCACAGCCGACGGAGCGGGAACGCCGATTCCTGACAGAACTGGTCTACGGTGTCGTCAAGGCGGGCGATACGATTGACTACATGATCGGAAAGTACGTATCGGATCTGAGGAAAGCTCAGCCGGCTATTCGTACGCTCCTGCGGCTGGGCTTCTATCAGATTTTTTTTATGGATAAAATTCCCGTATCCGCTGCGTGCAATACGGCAGTGGAACTTGCAAAAAAATACGGGCGCAGAGGGGCAGCCTCATTCGTCAACGGCGTGCTCCGAACGGCTCTGCGCGAGCCGGAGCGTGCGGCGCTCCCAAAGGGGCGCGATGCGCGGTCACTGGCGCTGCGCGAGCAGCATCCTCTGTGGATGACGGAGCGTTGGGTGCGCGCCTATGGCTATGAGCGCGCAGAGGCGCTCTGCCGCTGCAATAATACGAGTGCGCCGCTCTCCGTGCGGACGAATACGCTGCGCATTTCGCGTACGCAGCTGATTGAGAAATTTGAGGCGGCGGGCGTGAAGGCACGTACATCTGCATGGGTGCCCGAAGGCGTCATCCTGCGCGCGCATGGAGCACTGGACGTGCTCGCGCCTCTGCACGAGGGCCTTGCGCAGGTACAGGATGAGAGTTCCATGCTTGTGGCGCATGTGCTCGCGCCTGAGCCGGGCATGACCGTGATTGATGCCTGTGCCGCACCGGGCGGAAAGACGACGCACATTGCGCAGCGGATGGAGAATCGCGGGCGCATCTTGGCATTTGACATCTATGAGGAGAAAATCCGACGCATCGAACGCAACGCAAAGCGGCTCAGCGTCTCGATCATTGAGGCCGCCGTGCTCGATGCGCGGGAGATCGGCGTGCATTACAAGGAGCAGGCCGACCGCGTGCTCGTTGATGCACCGTGCTCCGGACTCGGCGTTCTGCGCCGCAAGCCTGATGCACGCTGGCGCAAGAGCGCCTCGGACCGCAAGACACTGCCGCCGCTCCAACGCGAGATCCTTGCGAGCGCGGCGCAGACGGTCAGAAAGGGCGGCGTTCTGGTATACAGTACCTGTACGATGGAGGACTGTGAGAATACAGCGGTGGTTGAGCATTTCCTAAAGACGCATCCGGACTTTTCCCTTGAGGAGACAGGCGCCTTTCTTCCCGGCAAAAAACGCGCGGAGCAGATGGTTCAGATTATGCCGGAGACGGATGGTCCGGACGGGTTCTTCATCGCCCGCATGAGGCGCCTATGAATATTTTCGGCTGGACAAAGGAGGCGCTTGCCGCCTCGCTTCGGGAACATCAGATTCCCCGCTTTCGCGCAGATCAGATTGTCCGATGGATATATCAGCGCGGAGCGGTCTCTTTGCATGCCATGGATAATCTGCCCAAGGAACTGCGCGCGCGGTTGGCTGAGATTTTTTCCATCGAGCGCCCCACGGTGATCTCGCGTCTGCACTCCGCCGACGGAGCGACGATCAAGCTGCTCTACGAATTTGCCGACGGGCAGACGGCGGAGACGGTGCTCATGCGGCATGCGTACGGCAACAGTGTCTGCGTCTCGACGCAGGCAGGCTGTCGGATGGGCTGCGCGTTCTGTGCGTCTACGCTGAACGGGCTGCAGCGCAATCTGACTGCGGGGGAGATTGCGGCGCAGGTGATCGGCATTGCGGATTTTCTGCGTGCGGAGGGGGGGCATGTCGATACGATTGTCGTCATGGGTTCCGGTGAGCCGCTGGAGAACTATGATAATGTGGTTGCGGCGCTGCGGCTCCTGCATGAGGACTATACGATCGGGCTCAGCTATCGCGGAATTACACTCTCGACTTCAGGGATTGTTCCCGGTATTGAACGTCTGGCGGAAGAGGGCATTCCCATCTCGCTCTCGATTTCCCTTCATGCGCCGACGGAGGAACTGCGCTCTGAGATTATGCCGGTCAACCGCATGTATCCACTTGCTGATGTCCTGCGTGCAGCTTGCTTTTATGCAGAGAGGACGAAGCGGCGCGTGACCTATGAGTATATTTTGATTCGTGATGTAAACGACGGACCGCGCGAGGCGGAACAGCTGGCGAAGCTCCTCAGGGGACAGCTGGCAAGCGTGAACCTCATTCCGATCAACCCAGTGGCGGAACGCAGCCTTTTCCGTCCGGATAAAGCTGCGATCCGGCGCTTTCAAAAAATTCTTGCGCAGCGGCACATTACGGCGACCCTGCGCCGCGAGATGGGAACAGACATTCAGGCCGCATGCGGGCAGCTTCGCAATCGTCTCATGGAAGCAGGACTGTAAATTTTCATGCTTTTATGCTATGATATAGGAATTGTTAAGTCTGATTCATAGGAATCACGGATAATCAGTGATTCCCACAACCAAAGGAGAGCATTACACGATGATCGATCGCGTGGAATCTTTTCTGGGAGAGCATATCGAGGGTTTTTTCAATCGAAAGTTCAGCAGTCACTTGGAGCCTGTCGAACTTGTCAAAGGCCTCGAGAAGGAGGCAAAGAAGCAGAGTGCGGACAGCAGTCTCGCAAACGCCTATGTCATCTCCCTCGGAACGGAGGACTATCAGCGCCTCTGTTCGCACCGCGTGGCAGACGAACTCGGAACGGCGCTCAAGAAGTACATCATACGTGCCGATCTCACGATGGAAGGAAAGCTCAGCATCTGTTTTGCGCACGATACCGCTCTGCGCGCAGGTACCTATCAGCTCACTGTGCATATCCAGCGGGAATCTGTATCCGAGCATGATGCGGACGCATCCTGTGATGCGACGGCGCAGACGATCGTCCTCGAGCGGCCCTCGCTGACGGAGGCCCGCTGTCTGAATCTCCCGCCGGAGCACGAACTTGCTGCGCTTACGGTTCTCAACGGAGCAGATGAAGGCGTTTCTGTGCATCTTGGTGAGCGCAAAATCTATATGGGGCGGATGCCGCGCAACGAGTTCATCCTCACGGACTCCAATATCTCTCGTGTGCAGGCATGGATCTCCTACGAGTCGCATCGGCATACACTTTATGATGCTCAGAGCCGCAATGGCAGCTTCGTGAACGGCGCCCGCGTAGAAGTGCAGCGCCTGTGCGACGGAGACGAAATACGGTTCGGCACGACAGCGCTGCGCTATGAGGTGCTGTGATGCCGGCGATCACACTTAAGGTGCTGCGCGTTGCGCTCGAATACGGCGCCCTCCTCTGGCTCGCCTATGCGGTCGTACGCCTTGGCAGCATGATGTTTCGCACGCTGCGCAGCGATCTAAAAGAGGCAGCGCAGCCGCAGGAACAGCCTGCAGGCGCAGCATCCCTGCTTGTTGTAGCGGGAGAGGGGATCGCGGGCCGACGATTTCCTGTGGGGCAGGAGCTTTCAATCGGGCGGAGCGAGGACAACGATATTGTCCTGGCGGATAATTTTGTATCACATCATCATGTATTAATCTATCAGAGAGAGAATGCATATATTGCGGAGGATTTGGGCAGCCGCAATCACACCTATCTAAATGACGGACTTTTAGCGGGGCGGGCGTATCTGCGTCCGGGCGATGTTCTGCGCATCGGTGGGGTTGCCCTGCGGTTTGAGAGGTAATTACATGATAGAGGTTTCGAGCGCATCGGACATCGGACATGTGCGGACATCGAATGAGGACAGCTACGGTGTGTTCTCTCCATCCGTTTATGTGGTAGCGGACGGGCTTGGCGGGCATGCGGCGGGCGAGGTGGCGAGCCGTATGGTGGTCGCTGCAGTACGCGATATGGCAAATGCGGCAGAAGCAATTGATGCGGCGACGCTGCAGAGCGCCGTTCTGCGCGCAAACCAGCAGGTACTGGAGGCCTCTGAGGAAAATCCTTCCTATGAGGGAATGGGGTCCACAGCTACGGTTCTCCATATTGACGAACAGGCGCGGACAGCGCATTATGCCCATGTCGGGGACAGCCGTCTCTATCTTTTGCGGCGCGGCGTCTTTCGGCAGGTCTCGCGGGATCACTCCTATGTGGAGGAGCTGGTCTCCCGCGGTGAGCTGAGTGAGGCGGAGGCGCAGCACCATCCGCGCAAAAATCTTCTCCTGCGTGCCGTCGGGATAGAGGAACGTCTTCATGTCGACGGGGATTCCTTTTCTCTCGAGAATGGCGACCGCCTTTTGCTCGCCACAGACGGGCTGACCAATATGGTCTCAGATGAGGATCTCTCGGTACTGCTCGGAGACAACAGGTTTGCGGGCGTTGCTGATCGTATGGTGGAGCGGGCGCTCGCGGAGGGCGGCAAAGACAATATCACAGCGATTGCCCTTGCCTATGAAGCATCATGACACAGGGACTGAAAATCGCGCCTGTCTGCTTCCTCTTCTGCGCACTTGGCGTTCTCCTGCTGAAGAAAGGGGCCGGACAGCCCGGCTGGCTGTTTGACTGGCACACGGATACGCCGTATCTGCCGTGGCTCCTTCTCCTCCTCGCATGCGCTGCCGCCAGCTATGTGATCGCGCTGCAGCGAAAGCTTGACTGTGTTCCGCTCGGCCTCTCCTACGTGTTGCTTGCCGTAGGCCTTGCGGAGATCGCGCGCCTGAAGCCGGAGCTGTTCGCCGCGCAGCTGCGCTGGGCGTGTGTCGGCATCGCCCTCTGGGGAGCTGTGGTGCTCCTGTGGGAGCGTCTGCGGCGTCTCCTCGACTATCCCTATGTGTTGGGCATTGCGACGACGGTCATTCTCCTCCTGCCGCTTCTCTTTGGAGTGAGTATCGGGGGGAATAAGAACTGGCTTGTATTCGGTTCTTTTTCCATGCAGCCTTCGGAGTTCGGCAAGATTTTGCTCATCTTCTTTCTTGCGGCATACCTTGCCGATCACCTTGCCGTGCTGACGCTGCCGGCGCGGCGCGTACTCTTCCTGCATCTGCCGCCGGTGCGTTTCATTGCTCCTCTCATCGCGCTCTGGGGACTCTCCGTATTGATGTTTGTCATTGCGCGCGATCTCGGATCGGCACTTCTCTTTTTCGGGATGGCGGTGCTCATGACCTATATGGGGACGGGGCGCAAATCCTATGTGTTCCTCGCGGGGCTCTTTATCCTCATCGCGGCGGCAGCGAGCTATGCGCTCTTCGGACACGTCCGCGTGCGCTTTGATATCTGGCTGCATCCGT